>OBEQ010357602.1_pt1 | contig 45131 bp, 44 predicted proteins | sample 1670901 | NCBI WGS metagenome assembly OBEQ01 (sample SAMEA104232315, study PRJEB22302) | groundwater metagenome | biome: forest; feature: aquifer; material: groundwater | place: USA | collected 2011-08-07 | depth 5.4 m
CCGGTTCCTCTCTGCACGCAAATGGCCATTACCGGGGCTCCACTGTTGTCCTGAAGCTCCAGATTGCCTATCCGGGGGCCTCCGGTATGAGAACCGCCGATCGCGTACCAGTTCCAGGTCGCTCCCCCGGCTGGATCGTTCTTCGAATTCAACCCAAGCCGGGCCAAGCCAGCCGCTGACTCGATCTGAACGCTGTCCAACACTCCCAGCCGGCCTCCGGGAGCCGTCGTTCCGATCCCCACGTTTCCGTTATCCCGAATGACCATCTTCGTACCGACGGATCCCGCTTGCTTGTAGATGTAGAAAGCATCGGTGGTACCGGTCGTGGCGGGCGCCGCCCCCGTCCCAATCGACCAGTAAGCGCTGGGATTGAAGTTGGTCGACCGGAAATTGATCTGGGCATCCCTCTGCACAGAGCCGGCGCCTCCCGTGTTCTGAATCTCCAGCCGCGTGATGACCTTGTTCTTTTCGATTTGGAGATCCGCGGCCGGCGCGCTCGTCCCGATCCCCACGTTGCCGGCATTGGTAATCCGAAAGGTCGGCTGAACAAAAGGGACCGCCGTTCCGGCGGCAGCGGATGGGGCCGACCAATAAACAAGGTCTCCTTGATTGACCCCGTCGCCGAGACTTAACACGGCGGCAAAGTCCGTATTTCGATAGATCCATGCCGTCCCATTCCAATAGCAATTCCAGACTAAGCCGAGACCCGTGTTAGGCCTTCTGTCTCCCATCTCGATGAGAGCGCCTCCCGCGGTCCCTGTGACACCGTGCCGAAGCCGCAGGAATCCTCCATTGATATCCAGATTCGCACTCGGAGTCGCTGTCCCGATCCCCATCCGGATCGTCCCGGTCCCGCCGCCCGGCATGAACAGGATGTTGTCCAGTTGGTTGTCCGGCCCCACCACGTGCAGGGATCCGGCCGGAGCGTTCGTCCCGATCCCCAGCCGGTCCTCGATCAGCACCACACCGTCGTTGGCCGACATATCCACTCCCGTGTACGCCGTCCCCACCGTGATACTGCGAACGTGCAGGTCCCCCGTGTTCGCGGAGGTTGGGTAGTAGGTCACCAACTCGATGGTTTCTGCCCAGGCACTGGAAACGGACCAAAGCAACCACACCGCAACCAGCCACAGGAACGGCTTCACTCGCATCACGTTTCCTCCTTAATAGTCCACGCCCTGCTGGGCGGGGATCCCCTTCTTCATCGGGTGCTTGATCTCCCGCATCTCAGTCACGAGGTCGGCCGCTTCAATCAGCTCGGCCGGCGCGTTGCGGCCCGTGAGGATCAGGTGGGTCTGCGGCGGTTTTTCCTTGATCAGCTGGAGCACGGCCTGGAGGTCGATCAGCTTGAAGTCGAGGTAGCCGAGCGCGTAGATCACCTCGTCGAGGATGACCAGGTCGTAGGCGCCGGAGAGCATCCGATCGCGGGTGAGCTTCAAGGCGGCCTGGGCGGCTTCGACGTGTTCCTCGAACGGCTTCTTGTCCCTCATGATCTTGACGAAACCGCGGCCGAGCTGGAGGACTTCAAACTGGGGGTAGAGCTTCTTGGCGAGCTCCAATTCCCCATAGACGACCGGCCAATCCCCCTTGAAGAACTGGATGATGAGCACCTTCCAACCGTGGCCCAGGGCCCGCATCGCCGCCCCCAGCGCGGCGGAGGTTTTGCCCTTGCCGTCGCCGGTATACACGATCGTGAGCCCCTTGCGGGCCGCCATGAGGGAGGGGTCAGCTCTCCGTGAAGAGACCCATGCGCCGGTACTTGTCGTGCCGGCTGGTCAGCAGTTGTTGGGTATCCATCTTGAGGAGCTCTTCGAGGCTGCGCTTGAGCGCCGCCTTGAGGTTCTCGGCCGCCTGGTGCGGGTCCCGGTGCGCCCCGCCGAGCGGCTCCGGCACCACTTCATCAATGAGGTTAAGGGCCTTGAGGTCCGGGCCGGTGAGCTTCAACGAGGCGGCCGCCTCCGGCGCCTTGGCCCGGTCTTTCCAGAGGATCGCGGCGCACCCCTCGGGTGAGATCACCGAGTAGTAGGCGTTCTCCATCACCAGGATCCGGTCGCCGACCCCGATCCCGAGCGCGCCGCCGGACCCCCCTTCCCCGATCACCGCCACCACGATCGGCGACGGGATCTTTGCCATTTCCCGCAGGTTGGTGGCGATCGCCTGCGCCTGGCCCCGTTCCTCCGCGCCGACGCCCGGGTAGGCGCCGGGCGTGTCAATGAAGCAAAAGACCGGCAGGTGGAATTTCCCGGCCGTCTGCATCAGCCGGAGCGCCTTGCGGTACCCCTCCGGGTGGGCGGAGCCGAAGTTGCGGTAGAGGTTCTCCTTGGTGTCCCGCCCCTTCTGGTGGCCGATGATCATGATCGGCCGGCCCTCAAACTTGGCGAAGCCGCCGATCAGCGCGTGATCGTCCGAGAAGAGGCGGTCGCCGTGGAGCTCGATGAAATCGGTCATGAAGTGGGCGATGTAATCCAGCGTGTAGGGGCGCTTGGGGTGCCGCGCCATCTGGACCCTCTGCCAGGCACTTAAGGATTTGTAGACCTGCTGGCGGAGCCCCTGCAGTTTTTCTTCGAGCTGGCCGATCTCGTCCTTGAGGTCCAGGTGCACCCCTTTGGTCTTGTGCGTGCCCAGACCTTTCAGCTCCTGGATCTTCTGCTCCAGCTCCACGATGGGGCGTTCGAAATCGAGTGTGAATCCGGCCATCGCGGCTACTCCACCACCGTGACGAGAGTCCCCTCGGGCAGGAGGGTGTACAGCTCCTCGACGTCGGAATTCACCAGCCGCACGCATCCTTTGGTCACCGGCTGGCCGATGTGCTGGGGATCGTTGGTACCGTGGATGCCGTACTGAGGAAGGTCAAACCCAAGCCACCGGGTCCCCAGCGGATTTCCGGGATCGCCGGGAGCCACGATCCCTTTCCAAACCGGGTCGATCATCCGGTTGGCAATCTTAAACGTCCCTGCCGGCGTGATCCCGCCCGCGCCCGTCGAACAGCGGTACACCTTCACCACCTCTTCGCCGTTCTTGAGGGTCAGCGTGTTCTGCGATTTGTCCACCAGCACGCTGAAGCTCGCCCGGGTCACTTTGAGGTGCTGGCCGACCCGGATGAAATCACCGCGGACTGAGTTGGCGGCCCTCAGCAGTTCGACCGTGGTTCCCATCTTCTTGGCGATCCGGCCCAGCGTGTCTCCCGGTTCCACGGTGTAGGCGGCCGAATCGGGCGCGAGGGCGGAAGAGAAGATCAGTTTGATGTTGGCCTGGCCCAGCCGCTCCTGGGCGGAGGCGGCCGTCTGCGCGTCGGGGTTGAGCTGGAGCGCCTGCTGGTAGAGCTTCTTAGCGTCCAGGTAGAGCCCCTTGGCCATCGCCTGCTCTCCCTGCGCGAGCAGGACGCGGGCGTTGGCCTCCTCCGCCCCGGCGGAACAAGCAGTGATCAGCAGTACCAGGCCGGCCACGCCGGCGCGCTTCAGAGCATTCATCGGTAAAAGAGGAGAGCGATGCCGGAACCCAGCGCCGCCCCCGCGAAGACCTCGATCGGAGTGTGGCCCAACAGCTCCATCAGCCGCTCCTGGCTCACTTGCCCCTTCACGTACAGTTCGTCGATCATCTTGTTCCACGCGATGGCCTGCCGGCCGACGGCCCGCCGCACTCCCTGGGCGTCGAACATCGTCACCAGCGCGAACATGAGGGCCACCGCGAAGCCGGGCGTGTGGAAGCCCAGCTGAAGACCGACCGAAACCGCCAGCGCCGACACCCCCGCCGAGTGGGCCGAGGGCATGCCGCCGGTCCCCAGGAACCATTTCACGTCGAACCGGCGCTTGGAACGGACCGCCAAAAGCACCTTCAGCGTCTGCGCGACAACCCATGCCGCCAGAGTTGCGCCGAGGACTTTATTCTGCAGAAGTTGGACGAAGGGCGACACGCGGCTTATTTTATCATATACTGTCTCTCGCGATGGAGCCCAAGGTGATGGGGGAGAAACCACCGGAACCCAGTCTCCACCCGGAAGACAAGCGCAGGTCTTACCGGACCCCGATGGTTTGCCCCATTTCCTACCAGCTCCTCCAGGCCGGGAACCCGATCGGGCAGCTCTTTCCCGCCTCCACCATGGACATCAGCAGCCAAGGGGCGCTGATCCGCACCAACCAGCCGCTTCCGCTCAGCAGTAAGTACCGGCTCCATGTCCAGATCCCCGGAGCTCCCAGCACGTTGATGGCCACCGCCCGGGTGGTCCGCGTGGAAGAGGAAGAGCCGGCCCAGAAATACCTGATCGGGTTCTTCTTCGAAAGCCTCGAGCCGCCCCGGTCGGTCGAGTTCCTGAACCGTTTGGAATCGCTGGACCTGCGCCAGATGCTGGAAACGCTGATCGTCATGAAAGGGTCGGACCTGCACCTGACCACCGGCCGGCCCCCCATCGCCCGCGTCAAAGGGCACTTGACCACGATGGACCGTCCCCCGTTCCGCGCGAACGAGATCCGCGCCCTCCTCTACAGCATCATGACTGAGACGCAAATCGAGATGTTCGAACGCAACCGGGAGATGGACTTCGCCTACTCGCTGGCGGTGGACAAACGGTTCCGGTTCAACGTGCACTGGCAGAGGGGACAGGTGGAAGCGGCGATCCGCTGCATCCCCTCGCAGGTCACTCACTGGGAGAAGCTGGGGCTTTCGCCGATTGTCGCCGATTGGGTGCGCAAACCCAACGGGCTCATCTTGATCGTCGGTCCCACCGGCTCCGGCAAGACCACCACGCTGAGCTCACTGGTGGAGTTGATCAACCAGGAGCGGGACGCGATTATCATCTCCCTGGAACGCCCGATCGAGTACGTCCACCAGAACGTCAAGGCGGTGATCAAACAGAGGGAGGTGGGGTCCGACACGCTTTCCTTCGCCGAGGCGGTCCGCCGAGCGATGCGCCAAGACCCGGACGTCATCATGGTGGGCGAAGTGGAAGACGCCGAAACGGCCCAGGTGGTACTCAACGCCGCCGAGACCGGCAACTTGGTGTTGGCTTCCTTCCACGCCACCCACACCGTCTCGGCGATCGACCGCTTCATCAACCTCTGCCCGCCGCAGCAGCGCAACCAGATCTGTTTCCAGCTGGCGAGCTGTCTGCAGGGAGTGCTCACGCAGTATCTCCTGCCGAGGGAGGAGGCGATGGGGGGCGGCGTGGTGCTGGCCACCGAGGTGTTCGTTCCGACCGACGCCGGGCGCAACCACATCCGCACCAACAACCTTTCCCAGCTGTACACGGTCATCGAGACCGGCGCCATGCACAAGATGTACACGCTGGAACGGTCTATCCGGGAACTGCTCAACAAGGGCCTCATCTCGCGGGACATCGCCGAGGCCTACCTGGCCCGGGCGAACCAGAAGATCTAAACCCGCTGCAGGCGGGAATCGATTTCGTTCAGCGCGTCCACAAACCGCCGATTCTCCATCACCGGGTCGGCCCCTTCAAAAGAGATCTCCTCTCCGAGCTCCACCCAGGATTTACAGCCGGCTTCCTCCGGGCGGACGGCGTGCGGCACCGCCCTCCTTAATACATAGCCGCGGAGCACCAGGACCTGGGAGGGTAATTCCGGCTTATAGCCCTGTCTTTGTTCCAAGAACTCCCTGCTCCAGAGGTGGTACTTCTCCAGCCCAGCCAGCACCGACAGATCCTTCACCTCTTTCTGCAAAGCAACACCCGCGTACACCCGGAGCGGCACACTGCCCGATTCCGGAGCCGGCCCACGCAGGCGCGGGCGGAACTCCGGGCGAAGGAATTCCTCTTTCTGGTGCTCCCGTGTCGGATAAAGAAAGAACTCCCTCTGCTTCAAATGGAAACCTTCACCCGGATCGGCGATCCCGCCCTTGCGGATAAGCAGGATCTGCTCCCCTTTCGCGATGGCATCAATGAGGACCGCCCATTCCTTCAACGCAATGTTGGATACTGGCATGGCTGCTATTATACCTTCGCCCCGCTCATGTTGCTTTGGCCGCCTACCGAGCCGAGCGGGACCGCCGTATACTTTCGGCCGGGCCGCCCTCGCTCCGGGTCGGCCGCCTGCGCACCGCTCGCGATTCCCCCGCGAGGAATCGCTTCGCTCGGCGCTTGGCCTTCGCTCTCCCGCTGGTCTGAACAAAATCTCCAAGGAGGCGGGAACCTTGCCCGCTCCGGCCTCGCGACGTGCGCTGGCGGCCATCCTCGGATCGGGGCTTGGCCCGGCCGTACTCGCCTGAACTAAGATCCCCCGCCCCGCCCGGGGGGAGGGGCGAACGAGCATTGACGGACTCGGCGGTCCCGCCTCCTTCTTTGTTTTTAGAGAAGCGGGAGGGGCGCGCAGGCACGAGCGTCGTGGATACGGAGCCGAGCTCCTTCTTCTTTCCATCTAGTGTTGCGAGAGCTCCGAGGCTCCACAGCGAGGGCCGAGCACCCCAGACGAGGCCGGACAGCGAGAGAACCCCGACCCCCGGGCGGGGCGAAGCAACACCGACCCGGCTCGGCAGGTGGCCGGGAATTGCGCTTGACAGCATCCCACATCTTGCGGTACAACCACATTTGCCTTCAAGATCTTGTGGAGGGGGGAAAGGCGGTTTCACCAGAGAGATCCTCGTCGGCCTAGACAAGAAACAGGCAGACCAGGCTCTCTTTAGCAGAAGTGAGCAGGTTTGGACTCATCCCTAGCAGCTCCCCCAGGGAAAACACCCTCCATAAACAGGATCCCCGAAGGAAAAAAGTTAACCTTTCGTTTCCTATCGACTAGGGAGGAGTGTCTCTATGAAAGATGCCGTTAATCCGGTTGCCCTGGGCAATGCCGCCGATGCCACGACTTCTCAGGGACGGCCCTCCGGCCGTTCCGCCAAGGGCCTGGCGGTTCCCCGCTACTTCACCAGCCCGGGCTCGGATCCTTACCAGGAGATCACCTGGGAGAACCGCTCCGCCGCGATCACCAATGAACACGGAGAGCTCGTGTTCGAGCAGAAGCAGGTGGAGGTCCCCATCTTCTGGTCCCAGACGGCAACCAACGTCGTGGTCTCCAAGTATTTCCGGGGACCGCTGGGCACACCGCAGAGAGAGACCTCGGTCCGCCAGCTGGTCGGGCGGGTAGTCAACACAATCACCGATTGGGGCATCAAGGACGGCTGCTTCGCGGCTCCCGAGGACGCCGAGAACTTCCGGGCCGAGCTGTCGCACCTGATGCTGATGCAGAAGGCCTCCTTCAACTCTCCGGTCTGGTTCAACGTCGGCATCGAAGCGAAACCTCAGTGCTCCGCCTGCTTCATCCTGTCCGTCAAGGATACGATGGAGTCCATCCTGGATTGGTACAAGACCGAAGGGATGATCTTCAAGTACGGCTCCGGGTCCGGCATCAACCTTTCGCCGATCCGGTCCGGCAAGGAACAGCTGGCCGGCGGCGGCACCGCTTCCGGGCCGGTCTCCTTTATGCGGGCGGCCGACGCCTCCGCCGGCGTCATCAAGTCCGGCGGCAAGACCCGGCGCGCGGCCAAGATGGTGGTCTTGAACGCCGACCATCCCGACATCGAGCGGTTCATCCGCTGTAAGTGGGAAGAGGAGAAGAAGGCCTGGACGCTCGTGGACGCCGGCTACGACTCCTCGATCGATGGGGAGGCGTACTCCAGCGTTTACTTCCAGAACGCCAACAACTCGGTCCGGGCGACCGACGAGTTCATGCAGGCGGTGCTGGAGGACAAACCATGGGACCTGCGCGGCGTCGCCGGCGGCGAGACGATGCAGACGGTCCGGGCGCAGGAGCTGATGCGGCTCATCGCCGAGGCCACTTGGGCCTGCGGCGACCCCGGCATGCAGTTCGACACCACGATCAACCGCTGGCACACCTGCCCCAACACCGGGCGCATCAACGCCAGCAACCCCTGCTCCGAGTACATGCACCTCGACGACAGCGCCTGCAACCTGGCCTCGCTGAACCTGCTGAAATTCCTGGACGACAACGGGCACTTCCACGTCTCCGATTTCCGGTCGGCCGTGCGGACGGTGACGCTGGCGATGGACATCATCGTGGACAACTCCTCCTACCCGGTCGTGAAGGTCGGGGAGACCGCCCGCGCGTACCGCCAGCTGGGGCTGGGCTACGCGAACCTAGGAGCCCTGCTGATGTCGCTGGGCATCCCCTACGATTCCGACACCGGGCGCGCCTACGCGGCCACCGTGACGGCACTGCTCTGCGGTGAGGCGTACCGGACCTCGACCGAGATTGCCGGCGGGCAAGGACCTTACGCCGGGTTCGCCAAGAACCGGGAACCCCAGCTGAAGGTGATCCGCATGCATCGCGACGCGCTGGTCTCGGTGGACGACCGGCTGGTCCCGGAGGAGATCTTCTCTGGAGCCGCCCACGCCTGGGACGAAGCCCTGCGCCTGGGGACGGCCAACGGCGTGCGTAATTCTCAGGTCACCGTGCTGGCTCCCACCGGCACCATCGGGTTCATGATGGACTGCGACACCACCGGTGTGGAACCGGACATCGCGCTGGTCAAGTACAAGAAGCTGGTAGGCGGCGGGCTCATGAAGATTATCAACAACACGGTCCCGCGGGCCCTCAAGCGGCTGGGCTACACGGAGGAAGAGGTCAAGACCATCTGCCAGTACGTGGATAAGGAAGAGACCATCGAAGGGGCGCCGGGCCTCAAACCCGAGCACCTGCCGGTCTTCGACTGCGCCTTCAAGCCGCTCAAGGGAACTCGCTCTATCCACTACATGGGCCACGTGCGGATGATGGGGGCCGTTCAGCCCTTCATCAGCGGGGCCATCTCCAAGACCGTCAATGTCCCAGCGGACGCGACCGTTGAGGAGATCATGCAGGCCTACCTCGAGGCCTGGAAGGCGGGCGTCAAGGCGATCGCGATCTACCGGGACGGCTCCAAGCGGGTCCAGCCGCTCTCCACCGGGAAGGCCAAGGACAGCACCAAGGAAACAGCGCTCAAGGCGGCCGCTTTGAGCGCCTCCGAGATCGCCAAGGGCCACACGGTCCAGCGGAAATACCTGCCGGATGAGCGGCACGCCGTGACCCACAAATTCTCCATCGCGGGGCACGACGGCTACGTGACGGTCGGGCTGTACGAGAACGGAAAGGCAGGCGAGATCTTCATCGTGATGTCCAAGGAAGGGACCGTGATCTCGGGACTGCTCGACGCCTTCGCGACGGCGATTTCTCTGGCACTGCAGTACGGCGTGCCGCTGGAAGCGCTGGTCAAGAAGTTCAGCCACATGCGGTTCGAGCCGGCCGGCATCACCTCCAACCCAAAGATCCGCTTCGCGCAGTCTATCCTGGACTACGTTTTCCGATGGATGTCGCTCAAGTTCCTCCCGACAACGGAGCAGCCGGAACCGCCGGCCACAGTCACCGACCTGGCCGCCAAGCAGGCGGACGTCACCACGCCGGCGCCAACGTCAAAGACCGGGTCGAACCTGAACCCCAGCCGGCAAGCGTTCCAGGGACAAGTGGACGCCCCGCCCTGCCACGGATGCGGGTCGATGATGATCCGCTCCGGCAACTGCTACAAGTGCTTCAACTGCGGCGAGACGTCCGGCTGCAGCTAACCAGCAGCGTCTGAGGGAATCTTCCGGCCCTTCCGGCATCGGGAGGGCCGGTTCATTTCAAGGAGGGATTTATGCGCAGGATCATTGTTTTCATTCTGGGAGGGCTGTTTCTCATGAGCGGACAGGCACACGCGGCCGGCAACCCGAAGGCAACCATCGAGACGACCCAGGGAACGATCGTCGTTGAGCTCTACAAGGACAAGGCGCCGAAGACCGTCGAGAATTTCGTCACGCTGGTGAAGAAGGGATTTTACAACGGGATCATCTTCCACCGGGTCATCCCCGGCTTCATGATCCAAACCGGGGACCCCACCGGGACCGGGCGCGGCGGCCCCGGCTACACCTTCAAAGATGAGTTTTCACCGGACCTCAAGCACTCCGGTCCCGGGATCCTCTCGATGGCCAACGCGGGGCCGAACACCAACGGAAGTCAGTTTTTTATCACGCTGGCGGCCACGCCTCACCTGGACGGGAAGCACTCGGTCTTCGGGAAAGTGGTGGAAGGACAATCGGTGGTGGAGGCGATCGCCGCCGCGGACCGGGACGCTTCAGACCGGCCGCGGCAGGAAATCGCGATGAAGAAGGTGACCGTCAGCGACTGACAGCCGGCCTAGGAAGACCTTTCAAGCGCCAAGAGATCCGCAGGACCCGACTGCAGGCGCTCAGCCATCGTAAGAATCGCCGGCGCCGGATCTTCGGCGCGAACCAAGGGCCGCTGCGGTGAACTGGACTGCCCCGGCCACCATCCCGTCAAGATCAGGAGAACAGACCACACTGCGGTCATCTTCACCCTCCCTTTTTCCGGTTAACCGGGTTTGCCGCTCTGTATCGGGGAGACGGTCTTATCTTACCGGGAAAACCAGTTCCGATCAACCCTGGCGGCGGATGAGCCGCACAGCCCGGCCGCGGTGGCCCTGGCGCTGGGCGACGGCTCCCCATTTCCAGCCAGAGTAAAGTTGGTCAGCGAGGGCTTCGAGCGAAGCGGCTTTGCATCGGACCAGCCGGTCCTGGTTGAGAACGCTGTATCGGCCGTTCTCAACGAAAACACACACCGTGTGGGCGTACCCCTTCTCACCGTAGAGACTGAAAATGAAGGCTTCCCTGCCCTGCCGGTTCAGCAGGTCGCTCGCCAAGAGGGCGTAATCCTCGCAGTCCCCCTTGCCGCGGAGCAGGACCTCCTCGGGGGCCTGCCAGTAATCGGTTTGCCCGAAAAGGGAGCGGTCTTCTTGAAAAACCAGGTTCTCGTGCAGAAAAAGAGCCAGCTGTTCCGGCGTGGTGCAGGTCCGGGCGACGGATTCCAGCGGACTTTCGGCCGAAACCTCCGCCGCGCACAAAACGACTGCCAGCACCCCCGCGAAAAAACGCTTAACCAATGCAAACCCTCCGCAACGATGGGCGCGAGGGCCTGCATGATTCTGACCTGGCAGCTGGCTGCCCCGTGAGACGCTTCCAACTTCATCTCACGGGGCCCTATTAGCTTTGCCCCGCCTCCCCGATTTTCCAAGGAGGCGGGGTCCCGCGCCCTCTCATGCGTCCAGAGAGGCGGGACGGCCCCGGATTGCTCCGGGTGTGCCTTGAGACAGGTCCCCGCACTACACGTACTGCCGAAAGATTAAGGCCGCAATGACCGGGTAGAGGCGCCGTCGGAAACGACGACCTGGTCTTTCTGGATCTCCTTGACCTCCCACCGGCCGATGCGATCTCCGACACCCATGACCCGGTTGTTAAGAATCGCCGTGGGAGCACCGGGATCCCAAAGGATCCCCTGCAGGAAGATCTCTGCTTCCCCCGTTCCATCCGTTTGAGTCCCCGGTTTGAGGCCGCCCCGGTCAACAAGGAACGGGCTTCCCTTCCATCCCGGCTGGCCCGCAGGAACAGCGGCCGGTTTTTCCGTTTGGGGCGGAGCGCTGACCGGCGCGAAGGCCTCCGCGGAGGGCCGGGCCGGTGAACCGGGTTTGGGGCCCAACGCCCGTGTCCACACGAAAACCAGCAAAATTCCCAACAGGGAAAGCGCGATGATGCTTTTACGGTTAAGGCCCATTCTCAGCCCCTCCCCCTTGCCTGAGCGCTATCTCAACCGAAAGCTGGGCCCGCAAACGGGGCAGAAGCCGTTCTTCGCGGCCCATGCGCATGCTCCGCACCGTGACGACCCCCAAAGCCGGATCTTCCCTAAGTTTCCCGAGAAACTCTCCGATGGCCTGGTATTCCCCTTCGACGCGCATCTCCACCGGCAGGAACGCCGGACGGGCGGGATCGGTGAAATCAGCCCTCCCGGGAGAAATCTCGAGCAGATTCACGCGGCAGTCCCTCGCTTGGGCCTGCAAAACCATCAAGACCTGAGGCAAATCCTGCTGGGCCGGCAGAAGCCGGATCTCTCCCGCGCGCACCCCATCCATAAGGCGGCGGCTTTCTTCCACTTCCGCCCTGAGCTGGTTCCATTTGGCATCCGCCTGCCGGATGGCCAGCAGGGGAGGGACATACAATGCCCAGCATAACAGCAGGACCGCCAACGCCCCCGCGGCGAGGGAGATCCTGGGCTGGCGGTTTACCCAACTGCGCAGGGCCGGGAACCATTCCGGCGGCTGGATTCCTTTCACTTGAGAATCCCTCCGATCTCGAATTCGGCCTGATCCGTGGATGGGTCCAGCTGGCGGCTCGACCGCAGGGTGGCCTCTCGGACGGCCCCCTCTCTCAGCGCGCGCGTGAATTGGTTCAAGACCTCGTCGGCCGGACGCCCTTCCTTCCTGACGCGGCCGCGGATCATCATCTCTTTTCCGTCCACCGACCACTCGGTCAGGTAGATTTCCGGCGGCACTTGGTGGGTAAGCTTCCGAAAGATTTCTTTCCAGTCCGGTTCCCCTTGCCAGCGGTCGCGCGCCGCGAACGCCGCCCGGACGGCGGGCACCTGCGGCGCGATGGCCCTCTGCTCCAGCTCATAGGCGGCGGTCTGCCGCAGGATACTGCGGTGGTACGTTTGGAGGCCGATCCACAAGAAAGCGGCGCTCAAGAGCCCGCCGGTGACCGCCGCTTTCAGAGCCGCCCTTTGGATGCTGGCCTTAAGCCCCTCCTGCATCTCCGCGGGCAGGAGGTTCATGCTCCGGCCCGCCCCGAGCGCCGCCCCCAACACCGCCGCGAAACTGAGCTCCACAACGGCCGCCGGCCCCTGAAGAGCCCCGGGCGCTAAATGGATCCCTTCGAAGGGTTTGGAGCCGGTGACACGGATCCCTATCCGCGCCTGCAGCCATTCCGCCAGCCCTTTCAGGTGAGCTCCGCCGCCTGCCAGCGCGACTTCACCGATCACCCCCTGTCCTCCCGACTCGCCATAGAACGACAGTGAACGCTCGGCATCCACCGCCAACCGTTCCAGCCCTCCCCGGATCAGGGAGAAAATCTGCATGCCGGAAACTCCCTTCATCCCCATGCCGCCCGCGTCTCCCTGCGGGATGCCGATGCTGCGTTTGACCGTCTCGGCTTCTCCTTCGGTCAAGGAGACCTGTCCCTGCTCGGTCATCAGAACGCCGGTCATCTCTTTCGTCAGCAGGGCCCCTCCCCCTGGGATCTTCCGCGTGAAGATCGCGTGCCCTTTTTCCGCCACGACGAACTCACATCCACTGCCGCCTACCTCCAGGACCGCGGACGGTCCGCCGGAAGCGCGGGTGAGCCAGGCGCCCAGCGCGCTGGCCTTCGGGATGAGGTGGGTCGGACGGATCCCCGCGGAGGAGAGGAAGGACAACTGGTCCCGGATCGCGGCCGCCGGCAGGGCCACCGCCACCAGGCGTTGTTTCTTGACCCCACTCACCTCCTCCTCTCCCCAAGGTTTGTAATCGACCACCACATCCTCGGGCGGCACCGACAGGAAACGCTGAAGCTCCCACTTCACGGCGCCGGCCAGTTCGGCGGCCGGCATCGGCGGCACCGTCACCTGATGGACGCAGGCGAACGGGTCGTCCACGACGCTGGCCACCTGGCTCAGGTGGGACAGCTCGATCCCTTCCAGCAGGGATTTGAGGGCCGCCAGCCGGACACTCGGCTCGGCCTGGGCTGGAATCTCAAGCAGGCGGGCATGGAGGAGGACTGGCTTCGAGTCCTGGAACTCCAACAGAACCGCCTTGAAGGCGCAGCTGCCGAGATCCAGGCCCAGAACCCTTTTGGTTTTCACAGCTCGCTCCAGTCCGGCTCTTTGTAAGCCACTTGGGATTGCGGCGACGCGTCGTCGGTGACGAACGCTTGCCGCGCTGAACGGGTGTAATTGGTCCCGGAGACCGCGATCGTCCCGGTCGAGGTGACCCGGCTGCCGATCGCTTCCAGCAAAGAAACACGCACGCGCTGAGGATTCCCGGTTCCGTCTTGGGTCACTCGCAACCGCAGATACGAGACGCTGGATTGAGCCGAAAATGTGGTCGTAACGTCCAGCGTGGTGTTGTTGTTCCCGACCGCCCCAACACTGGTGTAGGAAACTCCATTGGAAGAGACCGCCCAGGTATAGTCCCTCGGAACCGTCTGGGAACTGGGTGCGACAAACCGCACCTTGTTGAGCGTCAGCGGGTAGGGAAAAGTGATGATCAAGTCCTGGGGACTGCCCGCGGTTGGCTGGGCGTTGGATTCCCAGAAGGTGGCGGCGTTATTGTCGATCGCATTGCTGGCTGGGTTCCCCGCGGACGACGAGGTCGCCGACGCGGCAGCGCTGTTGGAGGAAAGCGCGAAATCCCACCGCTCCACCACCATCGTGTAACTGCCGCCCCCCAGGACCTGCGTCGTTCCGGCGGTGGTCCAGTTCTCTCCCTGCCCCCCACTGCCGGAGGGGGTTTTTAGATTCCAGACCGCCTTCTGCATGCCGGCCTCCGACAGACAGAGCACCTGCGCGTCGGTCTCCTCCCATCCACTGTTTCCAATGAAGACACCGGTCGCGTAGAGGAACCCGCCGGTCAGGCTGACCAGCAGGATCATCAGCGCCAACACCATCAGCAGTACCGCTCCCCGCTCTTTCATCAGTTCCTCCGCTTCACCCTTTCGATCAGCCGGAAGGTCTCATCCAAACGGATCAAGGTCAAATCCATCGTGGCAACGGATCCGCTCACCGAGAGATCGGAAGTAGGCGGCGGCTGGACGTCCCGCATCAGCAGATCCCCACTGCCGTAGGTGAACGTTCCTCCGATCCCGCCGGTCAGCGTGGCCTTGCGCAGTTGGTACCGGGTTTGGTTATAAGCCGGCGGCCAGGTATTGGCCGAGTTGTAAAGATAAAGGATGTACGAATTGCTGACACCGCTTTCCCGGAGCGTGTACCGCACGGCGTCGCTGGCGTCGGTCTGGAGGGCGGTCGCCAGCCGCAGGTCCCGCACCGCTTTCTCCAACCCGTGCTGGACCTGGCGCTGGAGTTCCATCCGGTCCTGTTGGCTGGACCAGGCCAGGAGGATCGGGTTCAACGCGTAGGCCGCCGCCGTCATCAAAGCGCCGGTCAGGACCAGCGCGATCATCAGTTCGATCAAGGTGACCCCTCGTTCAGTTGTTGACCACATTCGCCACATAGGAAGTTAAAGCGGTCGAAACCTCTCCCTCGTTGGTGTCCCAGTAGGAGGTCACGACTACCTGTTTGAAATCGCTGTTTGTCCCAGCCGGCTGGCTGACGGCCACCTGCCGGGAGAAGCCGCTCCACCCGGAGACGGCCGCTTTGGCCTCATTGGCGACGGAGGCGAACGCGGTGCCCCGGATGCTCTCCATCTTTTCCTGCGCCAGGGCGATCCCCTGCTCCAAGTTTTCGGTATCGGCCGTCGCGTAGATGCCGCGGCCGAAGATGTAGGTGCAGGCAGAGACGCCTCCCACCAACAGAAGGATGGCAATGATCAGCTCCATTAAGGCGAACCCTGCCCGTTTCCCGGCGTGGTATCTCCCGGACAGATGGAGAGCCGCGGTCACGTTCTGGATCTCCCGGAACAGATCGTTGGTCTTCGGGATGAACCCGGAGGCCTGCAGTTTGTTCGCCGATTCGAACCGCCGGGCGTCCGAGAGGGCCGTGAGCATGTAAACCGGAAGATTTTTATCCTGTTTCCGGATCTGCTTCAAAACTTCCAGTCCGTCCGGGCTGGGCATCTGGATGTCGAGAAAGACGATGTCCGGACGGCTCTTCCGGATCCTTTCCAAGGCCTGGGCGCCGTCCGAGGCGGTCTCCACCCTGCAGCCGGCGGCTTCCAGGCGAACCCGGATCAGCCCGACAAACTCTGGGTCATCATCCACCAGCAAAACCCTTTTCATCGCTTCTCCCTCTCTACGCCGCGCGGGCCAGACCGCCCGAAGCAGACGGCAGGGTGAAAAGGAAGCGGGTCCCTTTACCCACCTCGCTCTCCGCCCAAATCTTCCCGCCGTGAAGCTCAATGATCCCCTTGCAGATGGCCAATCCCAATCCGGTCCCTTTCTCCGCCGGGTTTTCTGCCCGCCGGATCTGCTGGAACTTCTGGAACAGCTTCGGCATGTCTTCGGAAGCGATGCCCGGCCCGGTGTCGGAGACCGAACAGCGCACCGCTCCGCTCTCCTGTTCCATCGAAAGCTCCACGGTGCCTGCCTTGGCGAATTTGAGAGCATTGGTGATCAGGTTGGTGAAGACCTGAATGATCCTCTCCCGATCGGCGAATACCATGACCTCCTGGTCCGGGATGTGCATCCGGAGGGTGAGCCCCCTCTCCAGCGCCCGCACCTGGAACGAGTGGAATACCTCGCCGATCAGATTTCCAAAATTGAAGGCCTGCCTTCGCACCGGAAGCCGCCCGGTTTCGATCTTGGAGATGTCCAGCAGGTCTTCAATCAAGGCCCCCAGCCGGTCGATGTTGCGCAGAGTGACCGACAGCGTCCTTTTCTGAGTCGGCGTCGGCTCTCCGCACAAACCTTCCATGACCTGGTCGACCCCCTCCCGAATGATGGCCAGCGGCGTCCGCAGTTCGTGGCTGACTTGCGCCACGAATTCATCCTTGAGCCGACTAAGGTTCTTCAGCTTCTCGTTCGCTTCGGCCAACTCCTGGGTCCTCTGCTGAACCAGCGCCTCCACCTCACTGGCGCGCCGCCGGGCCAGAACAATGCGCTCGATCATCAGGGAAGTCACCAACAAGCCCAGAAGGAAGACCTTCCAGGCGTCGGGATGGACGACGGCCGTGGAGAGAGCCGCCGAGGCGGCCAGACCCAGCGTCGCCAAGGCCAGGATAAACAGCGGCAGACGCCGCTTTCTCAGCAGCGGAATCTTAGAACCCTCCGGTACCGCTGGTCCCGTTGGAGACGTAGATGTCGTCATCCGGCCCGCCGGAAACCGTCCCGGTGTCGGTGATGTCGGTGACGTCCGCCGCGTTGTCCGGCCCCACCGACCAGATCACGTAGTAAAAGCCGTTGGCCGACTTGTCGTACTTGTACTGAACGGCGGTATTGAACGGGTCGATCAGCGCGGTCCCGATCAGCTTGGGCTTGGTGGTCGAGGCGGTCAGTACGGATTGCCATGTGGCACTGCCGTCGGCCGGGTAGGTCTTGCTGTTGTGGATGTAATAAGACTCCACCGCCGTCTGCAGGGCCCGGAGCTCCGAGGCCGCTTTGGCCGTGTTGCCCTCATCGATCATCCCGCGCAGGCGGGGCAGAGCGATGCCGACCAGAATCGCGATCACCGAAATGACAATGATCAACTCTATCAGTGTGAAACCTGCGTTTTTCCTTTTCATCGGATTCCTCCTTTTTGAAGAACCTTCACCAGGTCAAACATCGGTAAAAGCAAAGACGCCATGATAAATGCGGCGACCACCCCCATCCCCACCAGCAGGATCGGCTCCAGCAGGGTGGTCATCTGCTTGAGAGCGAAACTAACCCGCAGATCGTAGAAATCCGCGGCCTTGTCCAGCATCACATCGAGCCGGCCAGAATCCTCCCCGGCCCGGATCATCTGGATCATGTCCGGCTGGAAGACTTTTCCGATCGAGAGGGCCGTGGAGATCCGTTCCCCGCGCTCCACGGCGGAACGGCTCCGCAGGAGCTCCCGGGAAATCACCTCGTTGCCCGCGGTGCCCGCCACCGTCTCGAGAGCGCTCAGGATCGGGATACCGCTGCTGACCAGAGTGGCCAAGCTCCTCGCCAAACGGGCAACCAGCGCTTGATGGATCAGCGGTCCCACCCCAGGGATCTTCAGCACCAGCCCGTCCACGCGCCTGCGGACAGCGGGCCTTCGCAGGCCCCACCCAAAACCCGCGAAACCGGAAGCGCCGAGAAAGGCCAGCAGCCATCCGTGGCTCCGAATGGCCGTGCCCACACCGGCGACCATGCGCGTCGGCGCCGGCAGGGACAGCCCCGCCCGAGTGAAGAGCGTGACGAACTGAGGAACCACGAAAGAAACAAGAAAGAGCACCAGCACCATGCTGGTCACCAGCAGGAAAGCCGGATAGATCAGCGCGCCCTGCACGGTCTTTGTCAAGGAGAGGTCCTTCTCGACGAACCCCGCGAAGCGCTGGAGGATGACGTCCAGCTTGCCCGACGCTTCTCCGACCGACGCCATGCTCACCATCAGCTTCGGGAAAACGTTGGGGTTACCGGACAGGGCTTGGGAGAAGGATTTCCCCCCCTCGATCTCTTTGGCCGCTTTCTCCAACGCCTCCTTCAGGGCTCCGGGCCCGCACTGGGCCGCCGCCGAACTCAACGCCGAGACCAGCGGAATGCCCACCTCCACAAAGTTCGCCAGCTCCACCACCACGAGGAGAAATTGTTCCGGGGAAACGGCCCGGCCGAAGCGCAGGCGGGAGAGATCCGGCAGAGAAGACCCTCCTTCCTGCATGCGGGTCACGAGGTACCCCATCTTCCGTAGGCGATCCGCCAGCACCCCTTTGGATTCCGCCTCCAGCACGCCCCGGACCCGCTGTCCCGATTCGTCCCTGGCTTGATAAGTAAAGGTAGGCATCTTAGGCCTCCTGGGTGACGCGGAGGATCTCCTCCACGGTCGTCACCCCCTCCGCGGCTTTGCGCAGTCCTTCGACGCGCAGAGGCGACATGCCGGCCGACTGGGCTTGGGCGTTGAGGGCCGCCGCCGATGCCTTGGCCAGCGCCAATCGCTGGAGATCCTCCCCCATTGCCATCAGCTCGAAGATCCCGATCCGGCCCCGGTAGCCGCTCTGTCCGCACTGGCGGCATCCCTTGCCGCGCATCCATTTCCCTTCCCCTTTAAAACCAAGCTTTACCGCGGTTTCTCCCTGGGCCGGGTCTGGCGCCTTGCAGTCGGGGCAAACCGTGCGCACCAGACGCTGGCCGACCACCCCGATCAAACTGGAGGTGATCAGGAACGGCTCAATCCCCATGTCGATCAGGCGGGTGATCGCGGTGGCGGCGTCGTTGGTGTGCAGTGTCGAGAAAACCAGGTGGCCGGTGAGCGCCGACTGGATGGCGATCTCCGCCGTTTCCCGGTCCCGGATCTCGCCGACCATGATCACGTCGGGATCCTGGCGGAGGATGGAGCGCAGGCCGTTGGCGAAAGTGAGGTTCACGCCCGGGTTCACCGGGATCTGCCGGATGCCGGTGAGCCGGTATTCCACCGGGTCTTCCAGCGTCACGACGTTTCGTTCCACGGCATTCAAGGTGGCCAGCGTCGTGTAAAGAGTGGTCGTCTTGCCGGAGCCGGTCGGGCCGGTCACCAGCAGGATACCCCATGCCTTGTTGAGCAGTTCCCGGTAGCGCGCGAGCGTCTGTGGACCCATGCCGATCTGGTCCAGCCGCAGGGACAACCCCCGCTGGTCCAGCAGGCGCAGGACGATGGTTTCCCCGTCGATGGCCGGCATGACCGAGACGCGGACATCCAGCTCATGTCCCTCCGAGTTGACGCGGAACCGGCCGTCCTGCGGCTTCCGGCGCTCGGCAATGTCGAGTGAAGCCAGGATCTTCGTGCGGGAAAGGACCGCCGCTTCCAGGTGTTTCGGCAGGGAGCTGAATTCCCGGAGGATCCCATCCACCCGGAAACGGACCCGCAGGGCGTCCCGGTCCGGCTCCAGGTGGATGTCCGACGCCCGGTTCCGTATGGCGTCGGCCAGCAGGAGACTGACCAGCTTCACCACAGGGGCTTCGGACACCATGCTCTGCAGGCGCTTGGGGTCCAGCACCTTCTCCTGTGGGCTGCCCGGCTTTTCATGGCTCATGTCCGAGACCAGCTCTTCCAGCCGTCCGCGGGCACTGTAATACTCTCCCAGCGCCCGGGTGATTTCCTCCTCGGTGGTCACCACCGGTTCGATGGTTTTCCCCGTCTTCATGCGCAGTTCATCCAGCGCGATCAAGTTCAGGGGATCCGCCGTCGCCACGGTGAGCGTCTCCCCCACCTTGAACAGCGGGACCACCTGATGCTTCCGGGCCAGCGCCTCGGGAACCAGCTCAAGTGCCTTGGAATCGATGAGGTAGGACTTCAACTCCACGCGCGGGATCTGCAGTTCCTTGCTCAGCCACTGGGCAAGCGCCTGCGGATCCAGGAATTTCAACCGCACGGCGGCCTGGCGGACCGTCCCGCCGGAACGGGCGGCATCCGCCCGGGCCTGCGCCAACTGATCGGCGGTGAGCAGGCCCTCTTCCACCAACCGCTCATCCGGCTGTTTCGTTGTTTTCATGGTTAAACCCTCACCGGCTCCTCGTCCGAGGCGCGCCGATGGGCCAGCGCCAGCACGCCGGGAAGGGTCGTCTCCTCCCGCGGCACCAAGGCCCAGCCCCAGCATAAGTCGGACGGTTTAATTCCCTGAGGGTGGCGGCTCAGCGCCCCCTGGATCCGGGCGCGCATGGCCGGAAGACCCTCCGCTTCAAGAACCGACAGGATCAGCACACTGCCGCCGGTGTTTTCCAGAACCTTGTCCTCCCGCGAGACTTGTTGTCTGAGCCAACCCGTGATCTTCGCCGCCGCCAACGGAGCCCCTTCCTTGCCCTGGAGCATCTGCACCGCCAGGACCCGGCCCTCACGGGCCGCCTGCTCCCGCATCACCCTGAACTCCTCCGTCAACGCGAAGGAGGGGGTGTACAGCGGAAAGCTCGCGATGAACGTGGCTCCCTTGCCCGTCTGCGATTCCACCCGGACGCTCCCTCCGTGGAGCTGGATGATCTCCTTGACGATCGCCAGCCCCAGACCGGTGCCCCGCGTGTTCATCGCGACCGGCACCCTTAACTGCGAAAATTTCTCAAACAGCCGGCGCTGTTCCCGGGATGGAATGCCGATGCCGGTGTCGGCGACCGCCAGATCGGCACAGCGCCCGCGCGTCTTCAAGCTCAGCGTGATCCTCCCATCCGACGGGGTGAATTTGACCGCGTTGGTCAGCAGGTTCTCGACCACCTGCGTGACCCGGCTGCGATCGGCATAAACGGCGGGAACCGGCTCTAGATCCAGCTTCATGGCGCGGGGGGAAACCAACAGCTCGTACCGGCCGCGTACCTCCCGGATCACCTCGGCCAGATCCATCGGCTCGCGGCGCAGAGGAAGCCGGCCGGCCTCGATGCGGGAGAGATCCAAAAGTTCCGTGACGAGCCGGAGCATCCGATCCGCCTGGGCCTTAACCAACCGCGCCAGCTGTTCCTGCTTCTCGGAAAGGGGTCCCGCCAAACCATCCAGCATCTGCTGGGATGCTTCGTTGATCAACGCCAGCGGCGTCCGCACCTCGTGGCTGACCTGGGCAACGGTCTCGGAAGTGGCTTTCGCCTGGCGCCTCAACCGCTGGGTCACCGCTTCGGCTTCCCGGAGCTGGGTAGAGCGGGAAATCACCTGAGCCAAACGGTCCAGGAACCGCTTCGCGGACCCGGTCTGAGTCCAGCGGAACCGGCGGGAAGGGTTGAAGCTCGAGAGGTTGACCACGCCGACCGTCCGGCCCTCCGTCACCAGCGGAAGACAGCAGATTGCCTTCACCGGCTGAAACCGGATGTTTTCCCGCCCGGCCGGGACAAAGCGGGGTTCGCGTGTGGCATCCACCGAGCAGAAGGCCTTCTGAGAACGGGCGACCCAGCCGCACAATCCTTCCCCCATGCGGAACTTGAGGCCGCCGCTCTTGGGTTTGACCCGGGCCCCATGCGCCCACCGCACCACCAGCTGGTCGGTGTCGCTGTCGAGCACCATGATGGAGCATCGGTCCGCCCCGGTCAGCTCCAACAGGGCCCGGCAGCACCCTTCCATCAAGGGCTCCAAGTTGAGCTGGGCCTCCAGGCGCTTCAGCCAATTGTCGACGGATCCCTTGGCCATGCTAGACCGCTTCCTTCGCTTGTCCTTTGCTCAGATGACTGCGGACCCGCTCCAGCAGGCCCTCGACGCGGACCGGCTTGACGACCCACCCGTCCGCCCCGCACTCAAGCGCCAACGCCCAATCCTCGGCGTTAGCGCGCGCCGTGACCACGATGATCGGGATCTCTTTATAACGTTCATCCGCTTTGAGAAGTTTCATCACGCGGTAACCATCCAGCGTCGGGAGCATCAGGTCCAGCAGGATCAGGTTCGGCTTCTCGGAGCGGGCCAGGTCCACCGCCGTGATGCCGTCCAGCGCCGTGACCACGTGATACCCGTGGGCCTCCAGAGTGTCCCGCAGGGAATCCACCACTTCTATTTCGTCATCCACCACCAGGATCTTCCGCCGCGTCTCCATCAGTCCTTCCCCTTTCCGGCGGCCAGTAGGAGCTCCTGGATCTTGCCCAGCAGCGCCTTGGCCTCAAACGGCTTGGTCAGATAGGCATCCGCCCCGCACTCGGTAGCCAGCGTCACATCTTCGACTTGGGCGCGGGCCGTGAAGATGAGGATGGGGATGGATTTCGTCCGCTCGTCGAACTTCAGAAGCCGGCAGACCTTATAGCCGTCCAGCTTCGGCAGCATGAGGTCCAGGATCATTAAATCGGGCCGGGCCTGCTTCACCTTGTCCAGTGCCTCCTGGCCGTCGTAGGCCGTGGAGACCTCGTAGCCGGCCGCTTTCAGGCGGACGGAAACCATTTGGACCAAGTCCGGTTCATCATCCACCAGCAGAAGACGAACTTTTTTCTCATCCATCTGGAACCTCCTACGGGCCCTTCAACCCGAGTTTCCGGTTTTCCGCTTCAAACCGGGCCACCTGAGCACGGTCCACCATCCAATTGTCCAAAGCGCTCTGGTGGAACCTCCAGCGCCCCCCCACCTTGAACCCAGGAAGCTTCCCCTCCTTGACCAGCCGGTAGACGGTCATCGCGTGTAGATGGAGGATATTGGCGACTTCTTCAACATTCAGCAGTTCAGGAGCCATAGTTTTTTGTTTTAATCCAATTTAATCATTATTCATTGATTCTAATTTCTAATCACCACTTGTAAGCATGGCTGATCAAAGCAGGTAAAACAAGGGGGTGCAGAAATTTAATAGTAACGAATATTCAGCTAGGAGGGGAAAGCTTGGGGCGGTGAAACTGGAGCAAAGCGGTAACGACTAAAGCCAAAATCAGGAACCCGGCGGGTGTCGGGCTTGGCTGGCCGGTGATCAGGGTCTTTGCGGAAGCGATTACGGTAACAATCCAGAGAAAGGTAAGGAACAGGCGGCGCAGGTGCCGGGGCATCCAGGAGGTGACGAAGAGTTTCCCCTGCCGGATCTCGTACCACCCCCAAATCACCAGGCAGAATAGCCAAGCCAGCAGGAGGCCGAAGACCACCTTGCCGGCAGCCACCGGAAGCAAAGTCCGCTCCGAGATCCAGTAATCCAGGTTGTTGGCCATGAGCCAAGCCGGCAGAAGGAAAACCAGCCAAGCCACGGCACCCCAACGCTCCCAGGGGCGCACCATGCGCGGCAGGCGCCAGGAACTCTCCAACGACAGGGCCACCGTCCCCAGGCACAACCCGCCGCACAGACCGATCACATGTTCGGAAGTCCTCCACCAGTCGAGGGGAATACCGCTGGCCTGGCCAACGCCCTGAACCCAGGCCGCCAGAGGGAATCCCAGCCCAAAACCGAAGGCACCTCCTAAAGCCAACTTCAGGGAAGCGGAATCCCGGCGGATTCCGACATAAGCGACGAGGAGGACCCAAACCGCCAGGAGGGTGGCTGCCATCCACTCGCGGGTCCGCAAGTCTTCCGGCCCGCTCATGCCGCCCCAGAGCAGGCGGTCCACCGAGAACCAAACGAGGAAGAGGCCCACCGCGATAAGCCACCGCTCCCAACGGCGATACCTTGAGAAGGTCAACCCTAGTCCAAGACCCAGCCCGCCTAATCCCCCCCAAGATGCTCCGATGACCGCTAAGGAGCCGATTGCCTCCCAAGATCCCAGGAAAGCCCGTCCGATGAAGTGCCCGTAGCTCAGGGCACCCCCAATGGCGAACCCGAGGGATCCCAGGATAGCCGCCCCCATCCACGCCGGGCCGCCGGTGACAGCCGCCACGGCCAGGCCCGCCATCGCTCCAACCACCGCGCCTCCCCGCTCGTGGCCATGCTGGCCCCGGATCCCCCAAGCCAGGGCCACCGCCAAAGCGATGACAGCTAACTCATGCCAGCGGAAAGAAATTTTTCGCACGGGTTCACCCTAACAGGGATGCCTGTTGGGGTCAAGGGGAGGGGCTTGGGCTGATTCCCTTTGACGCTGGAAGCTGGAAATGATATCCTCACTCCATGCCTGTACGTACGAAATGGGGCAGCGTAGCAGCGTTCGTGTTGATGCACCTGCTGGCGGTCTGCGCGCTCTTCATGTTCAGCTGGAAGGCCTTCTGGCTTTTCTTCGTGATGCAGTGGGTGACCGGCGGCCTCGGGGTCTGCCTTTCCTATCACCGCCTGCTGACCCACCGTTCATTCCAAGTCTGGAAACCGGTGGAGTACCTACTGGCCATGTTCGCCTGCCTGGCCTGGCAGAACGGCCCGATCAAGTGGGTAGCCGTCCATCGGATCCACCACGCTCGATCCGACGAGCCGGGGGATCCCCACAGCCCGGGCCGCGGGTTCTGGTGGGCTCATATGGGCTGGCTGTTCACCTTCAGCGAGGAGCTGGACAACTACGAAAAGTACAAAGAGTTCGCCCCCGACCTAGCCAAAGACCCGGTCTATCGTTTCCTTAACAAGACCTTCGGCTTTTACCAGGTTCTGCTCGGCATTCTCTTCTACCTTTGGGGCGGGTGGCCCTTTGTCTTCTGGGGCATCTTTTTCCGCACCGTGTTCGTATGGCACGCCACCTGGTTCGTGAACTCCGCCGCCCACACCTGGGGCTACAGGACCTGGGCCGCCGGAGACCAATCCACGAACAACTGGTGGGTCGCTGTCCTCACCTACGGTGAGGGCTGGCACAACAATCATCACGCGTTCCCCCGCTCGGCCGCGCACGGCCTGAAATGGTGGGAGATGGACATGACGTACTTCACCATCCGCCTGCTGGCCGCGCTGAAGATGGCATCGAACATCCAGCTTCCCTCCCTCCAGCAAAAACAGAGGATGGCCCGAGAGCCCGCCGCCGTAGCGGCATAGAGCCGGTCCCTTTCACCTCGGCATCCGCCGGGGATCCTCGAGCAGTTCCTCAATTTCCCGGTCCAGAGCTCCGAACTCCTTCGCCACCTGAACGAACTGGGCGCACTGCTCGTACCGCTCCCTCCGCAGGGCCTCTTTGAGGTACAGGAGCGCCGTCAGCTTCACCGGGTTCTTCCGGATTCTCAGCAGGGTCGGCGCCCTGGCGTTTTCAGCGAGGTTCGGCATCTTTTTCTCTCCTTTCTTGGCAATAAAAAAGCCCACGATCTTTTTTGATCATGGGCTCCGATTCTTTGGGTTTACCGGCGTTACGCTCTAGAAATCCCCTCCACTCGAGCCCATGACCGCACGATGGCCGTGCAGCGGTAGAACCGCGCGCAAACGCGCGGGGCCACCGCCGTGGTCATAAGCTTCCAATGGGAGACGCCGGAAAATCGTTTCATGTGAGTGAATTAAGTATCGCACCTTCGACCGGGCGTGTCAAGGGGGCGGCTCAGGCCTGCTCGTCGGGTGGTTCTTCCCGGTGCCCCACGAAACATTCCGGGCAGGAATAGAGGATCTGCCCATCTTGTTCCACGATTTGAAGCAGGGTATCCTCGGTCGCCTTGCCGCAGATGTCGCAGGCAATCTTCACAGTGCTTCCCTCTGCTCGAATTCGACCAGCTCGATGACCGCCTCCGGCGATCCGGGTCCTCCCACCGGCCCCTGGTAGCGGACCCAATAATTGGGAGGTTCCGTCCGGCACCAGAGGGCCATGCGGGGAGCCAGCGCCTTGAGCGGGCCCGGCAGTTGGGGGGTTAAGGAAACCCGGTAGCAGGAGAAGGTGCCGGCGGGGGTGGTCACCATTTCGATGCCCTGGATCTGGGCCTTGATCCGGAATTGACGGCTCGGAGAGACGACCAGCGTGCAGTCGGTGGGCGGCGATTTTCCTTCTCCCGCGTTCTCGAAGGGAAGCATGCGGGCCCAGTGGAATAAAAGTTCATCCGGGATGCTCTGGGGGGTCCAAGGCAGATCGGCGGTCTTCGGGCGCCGGCCCACCTCCGTGTCGGTGTAGTGGATGCGGCGCCCGGCCGGGTCCGCCTCGAAATCCATCTCGCTGATCAGCTTCCCGTTTTGGGTCCAATGAGAACCGGTGACGGAGCGGACCCGCACGACAGATTCAAGCGGCTCCTCTTCAAAGAGCATCTGTTTCTTCCAGACATGGGTCTCTTTCGCCCGCCAGGGCATTCCTTCCCCCCGCTCCTGGACCTCCACCCGGGACTTTCCTTGTTCCTGGGTAACGGTGGTTTCCCACTGGACCTGCCAGAGGAGCTTCCCCGTAGAGGCGATCTTCGCTTGATAGGAACCCTTTTCTTTCTTGTTCGGCCAGCGGCTTTGGGAGGGCTGGGTCAGCGCGAAGGCAGTCCCCTGGGGGAACCCCGACAAGAAAAATAGGGCCAACACGGCCGTCGATAAAAAGCGGGTCATGCCTCTATTGTAGCAGAGCCGGCCAGAAGCCGGCGGGCCCCTTCTTGAAAACGGGCGGCCGGCAGAAGCAAGCTGAGCACGGCCACTCCCTCCTGCTCGAAGTCGTAAAAATAGCCGGGATGGATCAACACGCGATGCCTCTCCAGCAGGCCCAGCGCCCAGGATTCCTCCTCTTTGGCGTCTGGTATTTCTAAAACGGCATTCCACCCACCGTCGGCCGCCAGCAGGCGGACACCGGAAGGAAGAGCTTTCCCGAGCCATTCCCGGTTTTCCCTTACCCTCTTCCGGATCTGCTCCTGGATGCCTAAGCCCTCCGCGGCCCAGCGCGGAAAAGCATGCTGTACCGGCGTGTTGACCGAGAGGGCCGTGTCGGCGATCACCTCCAGCCGGGCCAGCGCCGCCGAAACCTCCGCCGCCGGTCCGGCGCATGCGATCCAGCCCAGCTTCATCTGCGGAAGCGCCATCCACTTGGAGAGCCCGCCCAGCGCGAAGACCAGGCCGCCCCCCTCGGACAACAGGGTGGCTGGGACCCGCCCGGCGGCCGGATCGAGAGTCTCGGCGAACACCTCATCGGAGATCAGGGCGATGCCCCGCTCGGCGCAGAGAGCGAGCAGTTCCACGCGTTCTTTTTCCGTCACGCAAGAACCGGTGGGGTTATTCGGGTGCACCACGACCAGCGCCCGGGTCCGGGCGGTCAAAGTCCCCCGCAATTTCTGCAGATCGATCCGCCAGCGCCCTTCCCTGCCCAGCCGAAGGGGGTAAGAAACCGTTTCCAGATCATTCAACGCCGCCAAATAGCCGAACAGCGGATAGCTGGGACGGGGAATCAGGATTTGGTCGCCGGGGTCGCCCAGGAGACGGAACAGCATCCCGTAGGCCTCGCTGGTGCTGGCGGTCAGGAAGATCTGGTCCGGATCCACCCGCGCCCCCTTGGCGGCAAACAGGCCCGCCACCGTCCGGCGGGCCGGCAGAAGACCCCTGGGATCCGGCTCGTAAACCAGGGAGCGGGGATCCGCCAACTCCTTCAGAAGACCTTCCGGGTAGCGCAATCCGATTCGTGTGGGATTGGACTCGGTGAGATCGAAGATTTCCTCCCCCCGGCCGCGCAGTTCGGCCAGTTTCTCCGCCAGCCGGTTCGGCCTCAGATCCCACTCGGTCCGTTTCGCGAACATGCAGCCATGTTACCATCCGGTCGGGCCGCCCTCGCTCCGGCTCGGCGTTCCTCCGCCCCAGCCGGGGATGGGGCGAAGCACGCCGTCAGGCCGGGCCAAGCCCCACTTCGGGGATGGCCGCCCGCGCACATCGCGAGGCCGGAGCGAGGGCAGCCCGGACTAGGGTGGTATGATCGGCTTATGAGAGTTTTAACGCTGAACGCGTGGGGGGCGTATGGGCCGCCGGAACGGCGGCCGGTACTGCGCGAAGCGATCCTCCAGACGGACGCGGACCTCCTCCTACTGCAGGAAGCGAACGTCCCGGGACTGCTGGAACAGCTTCCCTACGCGGCCCGGCTCCATTTCTCGGAAGCCGGGTTGGCCCTGCTGAGCCGGTTTCCAGTCCTGGCGGAAAAACAACTCACTTACGAAGTGATCTCCCCGCTTGAACCGCATGTGCGGGGCGCCCTGTTCGCCCAGATGGAGATCCGGGGAACCCGGCTCTGGGCAGGCACGACCCATCTGGCTTGGAAAGCAGACGACGGGGCGACACGCCTGGCTCAAGTGGAGGAACTGCTCAGTTTCACGGCTTCGCTGTCGGATTCGGTCTTAGTCGGCGGGGATTTCAACGCGCCGGCGGCGGACCCGCCGGTCCTGCGGATGGTTTCGGGAGGATTTACCGATCTCTACGCGCGGGCCGCGCCGGGCAATCCGGGGATCACCTGGGACAACCGGAACCCCTTTATCCAATCCCACTCGGTCCGATTTCCCGACCGCCGGATCGACTACCTGTTTCTGAAGGGCGGCGGGCTGACAGCCGACCGGTGCGAGGTGGTTTGCAGTGTTCCAAGCACGGGAGGGATGCACCCCTCCGATCATTACGGGGTCTTGGCCGTTCTCCGGCGGTAGAGCAAAAACCCCAACGCCCCGCCGATCAGATCCGCCAAGGCGTCCCAGGCGCTGGAGATCCGAGTATCAATGAAGGACTGGTAAAACTCGTCCAGCCCCCCCACTCCCGCCACCGTGATCAGGACCCACACGCCGACCGCAAGCCATCTCATCCGCCCGAACGTCCCCCGGACGGCCCGGCTGAGCAGACAACCCAGCGGCGCGTACTCCGCCAGGTGATAGACCTTGTCGATGTGGGGGAAGAGACCGATCCACGGCACGCGCCGGGGGGCCGAGGAAAGCCAAAAGATGAACGCCGTGTAGGCGGCGGCCGGGAACCAGAGGGAAAACGCCCGCCGGAATTTAGCGGCGTTCAATGAGAGCAGAGCCGGCGGTCGCCCCGCCGGTGCAAATCCCCACCAGGGCCCGGCGCTTCCCGGAGTCCTGCAGGTAAGTGATCGCCTGGTTGAGCATCCGGGCGCCGGTGGCACCGAACGGGTGCCCGTAGGCGATCGAAGAGCCCCAAGGGTTGAGCCGGTTTTCATCCAGGCGGCCGGCATCGTACGGCACGCCGTACTTCTCCTGGCGGTAGCGGGGGTCATTGACGGCATCCACGTTGCAGAGGATCTGGCCGGCAAAGGCCTCATGCAGGTCGATGTAGTCCAAGTCGTCCCACCGTAGTTTCTGCCGCTGGAGAATCCTCAGCATCGCCTTGCCCGGCCCCATGAGCAGTCCCTCTTCCGGCTCCACCGCTACGAACTCGAAGTCGGTGAGGAAGGCGTCGGGCCGGACCTCTCCCTCCAGTGCCGGTGAGACTACGAACAGCCCCGCCGCCCCATCGGTGAAGGGGCTGGAGTTGCCGGCGGTCAATGTGCCGGCCGCAGAGCGGTCGAACACCGTCGGGAGGGCAGCCAGCTGTGCAAGAGAAGTATTGTCCCGGATCAGGGTATCGCGCGAGACCCCCTCGATGGGAAGGATCTCCGGAGCGACCTTCGCCCGGGCCCCAGCGGCATTCTTGTGCGAGCTTAAGGCAAACCGGTCCTGCCGGTCGCGCGCGATCTTGAACTCCTTCACCATCCGCTCGCAGTGTTCGCCCATGGTGAGCCCGGTCGAGTACTCCTTGGCCGACGGCGGCACTGGGAGGAGTTTCGGGAACGCCTTGAAGAAAGCGGCGAGCTTCGCCGCCGGAGAGGCCCTACCGGCCAGCAGTTTAAAGAAAGCGGACGCTTCATCCGTCAGCACCGGCCGGGTCGCGGAAAAGGATTCCACGCCACCGACCAGCGCGACCGAGGGTTCCTCCGGAAAGGCCTGATAAAAGGAAACCGCGTTGGCGGCCGCCTGCAGGGAGGTGGCGCAGGCGCGTGAAACACTGTACGCTTCCACGCGGTTGTCGAGCTTGGAGGCAAGCACCGCCTCCCGCGCGATGGAGTAAAGGTTCGGCTCCGGCACCACCATGCCCCAGATCACATGCTGGATCCGCTCCGGGGGGACGGCCCGTTTTTCCAGGATCCCGTCGATCAGCCGGGCGGAGAGCCCGACGGCGTTCAAACGGGCGAACTCCTTGCCCATCTTCACGAACGGCGTCCGGAACCCGCGCTTCAAGCCCACCGGTCTCACAGGAGCCCCTCCAATTTCTTCGCCAAGTCCTCCACCTCCGCGAGGATCTTCTTCGGCACCAGTCCCCCGCCGGAAAGCTGTTGGCGGAGGGATCTGAGCGTCCCGACCATCCGGCGGACGGCTGACTTCGCCCGGGCCTCCTGCACCGCTTCCGGATCGGCTCCCTTCTGTTCCTGCAGTAGAGATTGGACCTCCCGGCGGACCTCCTGCGGCTCCTTCCCTTTTTCCAGCACGTAACTGCGGACCCTCTGGTAATCGGCGGCCGGGACCTCTTCCCTGTTTTTCAACAGCCGCAGGAGGTTGACCGACTCGGCGGAGGGAAGGGTAGCCGGGGCGGCCTCGGAGGTCAGCCGCTGGAGGGTGCTGGGCTCTTCCTTCTCGAGGAAGTAATAGGAATGCAGGAGTTTCTTCGCGGTAGGCGCCCGGATGCCGACCTCCTTCGCGCAGTAGGCATCGAAGGTGAGGTACCCCCACTCCCGAAATTTCTTCTCCCGGTAGACGGTCCAGAGCATCCGGCCGAGCTCGATCCAGGAGGATTTGAACCGCTTGGCCGCCTCCAGAGTCTCGCGGCGCAGGGAACCGGGCTCCAGGCCGGTGATCTTTTCGTCCAACCGTTGGATCGCTTTGCTCTCCATGGCTTTATTCTACCTGGAAAGGCGGATCAGGCGCAGGGTCAACTGGAGCGCCTCTTTGGGCGTGTCCACCGTGTGGGCGTGGGTGGACAGCGTGTCGCTTCCGGACGGCGGCTTAATCTCCCAGGATCCGAGCAGGATCAGTGGTTTGCGCAGTTTGAGCGCGAAACCGATCTCGGAGAGGGTCCCCGCCCCGCCGCCAACGGCGATTAGCAGGTCGCTCGACTGCACCACCAGCAGGTTGCGCCCCTGCCCAAGCCCGGTCGGGATCGGGATCGTGATGTCCGGGTCGGCCTCGTCCGGGTGCGTGCCGGGCAGGATGCCGACGGTTGTCCCGCCGGCTTTCTTTGCTCCGTGGGCCGCCGCCGCCATGACGCCGCTCATGCCGCCGCAGATGAGAATCGCTCCGGCCTCAGCGATACCGCGGCCGATCTCCTCCGCCCATTCATCCCACTTCGCGTGGGACCGACCGGAACCGATCACCCCGATGCGTACAGCACGTGCCGTCATCCGATTTCCTCCATGAGCCGCCGCGCGGACCAGACCCGGCCGCCGAAACTCAGGGCCAGCATCCCCTCCGCCCGGTCGTGCGTCACCACGGCCACCTGCGCCCGGTCCGGGGCCTGATGGACCATCCGTTCGATCAGGGAATCGGCGCTCTTGCCCAGGGCGTAGCGCACGATCAGCGGACCGGTCTCCCGCGGAAAATACCTCTCCGGGCCGTCAAATACCACGATCACCTCCCAATCCTTCTTCACAGCGGCCATCTCCATCTTCAGCAGAAATTCCTCAACCGCTTCCGGACGCCGGATCCCCAGCGCCGCCGTCACATTGTTCCCATCCACCAGGACCGTCAGCATACCCTATTCGGCCGGGCCGCCCTCGCTCCAACCCATGCTATGCCCCACCCGGGGGGAAAGGTTCTCCTGTAGCCGGGCCGCCCTCGCTCCGGGTTGGCCGCTTGCGCACCGCTCGCGATTCCCCCGCGAGGAATCGCTTCGCTCGGCGCTCGGCCTTCGCTCTCCCGTTTTTCTAAACTAAACCTCAGAGGAAACGGGAACCTTGCCCGCTCCGGCCTCGCGACGTGCGCCGGCGGCCATCCCCGAAGCGGGGCTTGGCCCGGCCTCGGAGTGTGTTCCGCCCCGCCCAGGGGGAGGGGCGAACGAGCATTGACCGACGAGGCGGTGGCCGTCAGGCCAGGGGCGCGCAGGAGCGCAGCGGCGGAAACGGAGTCGAGCTCCTCTAAGCTGTTGTCTAGCCGCGCGAGTGCTCCGAGGTTCTGCCGCGAGCACCGAGCACCCCAGACGAGGAGGGACGGCGAGTGAAAACCTCCCCCTGGGTGGGGCGAAGGGAGGGCGGCCCGGCCAGTCATCGGACTTCCTCGGGCGGGTGCAGGCGGTGGAAGGAGCGAAACAGCAGGGCGTCATACAGGATCTTCATGCTCCCGCCGATCACCAGCGGCAGGCCAACCGCCAGGGAGTTCATGATGAACCCCGCGAAGCTGGGGGCGACGGCCCACGCGGCCAGCCGGGTCAGATTCGTGACGCCGGAAGCGAGGGTCCGTTCCCGCGGCTCCACCACCGCCATCACATAGGACTGGCGGGTCGGCAGATCCATCTCCACCAGGCATTCCCGGATGATGTAGAAGAGGATCGCCACCGGCAGGGTCGGGATGAACGGCAGGGCGATCAGGCAAAGACTGGAGGGGGTGTGCGTGAAGACCATCGTGCGGACCAACCCGATCCGGCGGGAGAGCCAAGCCGCACCCAGGTGGGAAAAAGCGTTGGCCACATGCCCGGCGAAGAAGAGCGGCCCCAGCAGTTCCTCTCCGACGCCGAACCGTTTGAAGAACCAGTAGGCGATCAAGCTCCCCGGCAGGAAGCCGCCGGCCAAGCTGTCGAACCCGAACAGCACGCTCAGACGAACGATCGTGCGGCGGGTTGCCGGCGAGATCTGGTGCCACATCGAGGGGCCGTGCTGTTCCACCTGCGGCGTCAAACAGGCGTACAGGAAGATGCAGAGCGCGATCAGCGCGGAATAGAGGAAGAGCCCGGCTTGGTAAGAGGCCAGCTCACCGACCCCCAGCCCCCTGCGAAGGAAAACAGGCAAACTGCCCAGCAGGGATCCCAGCGCCAGCCCCGCGTCCAGCATGACGTTGTACCAAGCGAAAGTGTTTGTCCTTTGGTGATCCGGGATCGCCGCCGGCAGAATGGCCTGCTCCAGCGTGTGGATGGCCCCCCGCTCCCGGCCGAAAGAGTTGACCATGCCGAAAAAACAGGCAACGGCGAGGGCCGCGAAGCTGGGGCAAAGGGCCAGCCCGATGCCGCCCACGGCCATGCAGAGGGAGAGCAACGCCAGGCACCTGCGCCGGCCGAGCCGGTCGGCCCAAAAACTGACCAGGAAGGTGCTCGAGGCGGACCCCGCTAATCCAACCGTCACCAGGAAACCGATCTGCGCGGCCTGCAGGCCGCGCGCGATCAGGTAAAGCGCGAAGAGAACCCCGATGAGGCCGACCGCGACGGCGCGCACGAACGCGGCCGCGTAAATCAGCCGCTGATCGTTGGACACGGGGGGATTACTCGACCGGCTCGATGGAGAGGATTTCGAACACGCGGGGGCCGGCCGGAAGGGCGGCGGTGACTTTTTCTTTCACCTTGTGGCCGAGGAACGCCCGCCCCAGCGGAGACAGCATGGAGATCTTTCCTGAAACGGGGTCCGCCTCGTCCGGCCCGACCAGCGTGTACTGGTCCTTCGAACCGGTGCTGAGGTCCTTCACCGTCACGCGGGTGCCCAGGATCGCGGCGTCGGTCTTATGCTGAGAAGGATCCACCACGCTCACGTCGGCCAGCTTGTACTGCAGGTCGGTCAGCTTTTCCATGACCTGCGTGAGCCGCTCCTTGGCCGCATGGTACTCGCCGTTCTCCCGCAGGTCGCCATGGTCGCGCGCGATCCGGATTTCCTCCTCCAGAACTCGCCGCTGTTTTCGAAGTTCCTTGAGCTCGGCTTCCATTTTGACGACGCCGGCTTTGGTCAGATAGGTGGTCATCTAAACGGGGGAAGCAACGGCCGCCCGGTGGCCGGGAACGACACTGCGGATCGTGACCAGCGGCGCGATTTCTCTGGCTTGAGGGTACGGCTCCATGGTGATCGTGTCCCAGGGGCAGATCTTCGGGCAGAGCCCGCACCCGATACAGCGGTCCAAGTCGATTTCCACCAGCTTGAACAGCCCTGGCTTCTCGGCGCCGGGGACCAGTTCGATGGAATCCACCGGGCAAACGGTAAGACACGCCTCACAGCCGGTGCATCCGTTCTGGTTGACGACCGCCGCGATCTTGGGGTCCCGCGCGCGCGCGGGTTTGTTCGGATTACCCATGGAGCTTATTTTAGCAGGTTCTTCAGTTTTTCCAGGTCGGTTGTTGGCAAATCGCAGGCGTAATTCTGGCAGACGTAGCAAGTCGGTTTTCCGTCGATCATCGGGAAGTCCGCGTCTCCCGGCGGATGGAGGGAAACCACCTTGTTGGGAAAGAACCGGCCCCGGAGGGTCTTCAGCATTTCCTTTGTTTCGGGCGCGTCGGCCGGCCCGGCGATGACGATCTCGCTGGACGGGCCCAGGGCGAAATCGAGCGCGATGAGCAGCTGCGGGAAAGCCGACGGCTGGCGGCTCACTTGGCCCCCGAAGGCCTCCGTCAGCCGGGCCGCTTTCTCCTCCAGCCCTTTTTCCGAGGTGAGCCGGCCCACCCGGATCAGGTCCAGCGCGGCCACCGAGTTGCCGGAAGGGATCGCCCCGTCGTAAAGCTCCTTCTGCCGGACCAGCAGTTTCTCGGCGTCGGTCCCCGTCAGGAAGAACCCGCCGGCAGTATCGTCCCAAAAGAGCCGGACCATTTCGCCGGTCAGCCGCTTGGCCTCCGCGAGGTAGCGCGGTTCAAACGTCGCTTCGTAGAGATCCACGAGGCCGTGGATCAGGAAGGCGTAATCCTCCAGGTGGCCGGGGATCGCCGCTTCCCCGTCCCGGTACCGGTGCAGGAGGCGGCCGTCCTTGCGGACCATCTTGGTCAGGATGAAATCCGCCGCGCGCCGGGCCGCTTCGGCGTACCTGGGCTCATCCAGAACCTGGGCGCCGAAAGCGAAGCCGGCGATCATCAGCCCGTTCCAGTCGGCCAGCACCTTGTCGTCCAGGTGGGGCCGGGGACGACGGTCCCTGGCCGCCAGCAGTTTTTGTTTCGCGCCGGCCGGCTCCTCGCCGGAGCGGGCCCGGTAGAGGATGTTCTTCCCGGCGAACTCCCCCTGCGGGTCGTGCGCGGCGTTGCCGTGGAGCTGGACTCCGTAGAGCAAACCGAACGCCTCGGCATCCTTTTTCCCCAAGACCTCTTCCAGTTCCCGCGCGGTCCAAACGTAAAAGGCCCCTTCCTTCTTTTCCTCCGTCCCCGGCTCCAAACTGTCGGCATCCTCGGCGGAATAGAAGCCCCCGCCGGAACCGGTCATCCGCCGCAGGACGTAATCGAAGATGCCGCGCGCGGTTTGGGCGTATTCTTCCCTCCCGGTCGCCTGGTAGGCCTCCAGGTAGGTCCGGGCCAGCAGGGCCTGGTCGTAGAGCATCTTCTCGAAATGGGGCACGTGCCACTCGGCGTCCGTGGAATAGCGGTGGAAGCCGCCGTCCAAGGAGTCGTGGATCCCGCCGGCCGCCATTGCCTGCAGGGTCTTCTCGACGATCTGAAGGGCGCGGGGCTCCTTCGTCCGCTTCCAATGGCGCAGGATCAGGGAGAGGGCGTGACTGCGGGGGAACTTCGGCGCCGGCGCGAAACCGCCGTACGTCTCATCGTACGATTCGGAGAAGGATTGGTACGCTTGTTCGAGCGTCTTGCCCGACAGCTCCGCCCGGCCGGCTGTCTCCTGCGCCTGCCCCTGCAGGGCCTCGGCCATTGCCTGGCCGGAACGCAGGACCTCCTCCCGCCGGTTCTTCCAGGCGTCGGCGATGCCGCTCAGGACCGACTTGAAGCCGGGATGCCCCCAGCGGGGCTCCGGCGGGAAGTAGGTGCCCCCGTAAAAGGGTTTGAGGTCGGGCGTCAGGAAGACCGAGAGCGGCCACCCCCCCTGCCCGGCCATCTGGATCACCGCCTGCATGTACAGCCCGTCCACATCCGGCCGCTCCTCCCGGTCCACCTTGATCGCCACGAAATGACGGTTCAGCAGTTCGGCGGTGGCGGGGTCCTCGAAGGATTCCCGTTCCATCACATGGCACCAGTGGCAAGTGGAGTACCCGATCGAAAGGAAGATCGGTTTCTGCTCGCGGCGGGCCTTCTCGAACGCCTCTTCGCCCCAGGGGTACCAGTCCACCGGGTTATGGGCGTGCTGGAGGAGATAGGGGGATTTCTCTTTGGCAAGACGGTTGGTGTGTTGGGGTTCCGCGGCGGCCATGCCCCATGCTAGCACAACGCACGCGCCGGCCAGGGCGAGCCGGCGGATCAGGAAGGGCGGCCCTTTCGCATCATTTGCCCACCGCGGTCACCGTTTCCCGTTCCACGGTTCCCTCTTTTTTACGCAGGCGGACCATTCGCTGGAGCCCTCCCTGTGAATCGGACAGCGTCACAAGGACTCCCCCCTCGGCCAGCTGGTCCAACAACGGTGGGGGGACCTGCCCGGCCGCCGCTGAAACGAGGATCGCATCGAACGGGGCCTTCTCCGGCCAGCCGGCGGCGCCGTCGCCCGTGCGGACATGCACCTGAGTGTAGCCCATTGCTTGGAGCCGCTTCTCGGCCTGGGCCGCCAGATTCGGAAGGGGTTCGACCGTGAACACCTCTTTCCCCAGCTGGGACAGCACCGCCGCTTCGTAGCCGGAGCCGGTCCCGATCTCCAGCACCTTATCACCCGGGCCGATCTCGGCCAGCTCGGCCATGCGGGCCACGAGGTACGGCTGGGGGATCGTTTGCCCTTCTCCGATCGGCAGGGGGCCATCCATGTAGGCCATTCTTTGAAGATCGAGCGGCACGAACAGGTGGCGCGGCACCTCCCACATCGCCGACAGCACGGTCGGTTCTTCCACGCCGCGGCGCAGGATCTGATCGGTCACCATGGCCCGCCGCTCCCGGTCGAGCTCCTTCTTCTCTTGGGAGGAAGCGTGAGCGGCGCCCCCCGCCAGTAGAACCACGGCGGCCAGGACTCCGGACAGGATTCTTTTCATTTCTTCTTCCGTCCCCGCGACAGGAAATAAACCGGCAGGCCGGCGAAGGCCATCCCGAACCCGATCGCGGCCTCCCTCGGCTGGGTCCAGGCGATGTTCCCGACGAACATCGCCAGAGCCATCAGGAACAGCACCGGCGTGACGGGATAGCCCCAGACCCGGTACGGGCGCGGGGTCTTCGGGTCCTTGACCCTCAGCACGATGACGCCCATCGCCGCCATCGCGAAGAAGACTTCGATCACCACGGTGGAGTAAGTCACGATCTGATCGAACGTGCCGACCCAGACCAGCAGGAGCGCGATGGCCGCGTTGAAGGCCAGCGCCCTCGCCGGCGTCGCGAAAACCGGGTGAACCGCCGCCAGCCGGGAGAAGAGGGGGTGGTCCTGCCCGACCGCCAACAGGATCCGGCCGCTGGTCAGGATGTAGCCGTTTAAGGCGCCGAACGCGGAGGAGGCGATCATTAAGGAAGTGACGGCGGCGCCGGCCGGCCCCAGGGCCCGGCGCATCACCTCGGCGGCAACCAGCGGCGTGCCCGGCATATCGGCCAGCGGGATCACCCGCATGTAAACCCAGTTGACCGCCAGGTACAGCAGGGTCACCACGGTCAGCCCCAAAAGGATAGACCAGGGCAAGTTCCGGTGCGGATCGTGGATCTCTTCGGCCACGTAGGCCGACTCGGTCCAGCCGCCGTACGTCCAAAGCACGAAGACCAGCGCCACTCCGAAGGATTGAAGCGTGGACAGATCCAGCGAGATAGGAGTCGCCGCCACAGCGGGAGCGGCTTCCACAAAAAACAGCCCGACGACGATAATCGCCAGCAGGGCGAGCAGTTTGACGGCCGTCAGCAGGTTCTGGACCCCTTTGCCGATGTGGATCCCGGCGATGTTGGCCCAGGTGAGCCCGAGGATCCCAAGCGCGGCCAACTCCTTGGTCTGCAGAGAATTCAGCCGAAGGACGGAGCCGGCGTACTCCGCGAAGACGCAGCCGAGGATCGCGATCGTGCCGACCCGTTCGGTGAACAGCTTGGTCCAGCCGAACAGGAAGCCGGCTGTCGGGCCGTAGGCCTTCCTTATATAGACGTAATCGCCGCCGGTCTTAGGGTAAGCGGCGCCCAGCTCCGCGTAGCAGAGGGCACCGCAGAAGGAGATGAACCCGCCGGCCACCCAGGCCCCCATCACCAGCCAGGGGTTCTGCAGATGTTTCGCGATCGAAGCGGCGGTGCGGAAGATGCCGGCGCCGATCACACAGCCGATCACGAGCGCCGTGGCGTCGGGCAGGTACAGCGACCGTCGCAGCCGCGGAGCGGCTGCAGGAAGTGGTGGCGCTTCCCCTAGTGCCAGCCGGGACCGGCGGAGCGTCGTCACGCGCACATCATAACAGAGATGTCGGGCCGCGAAAAGCCAGCGAAAATTGGTGCCAATTAACTCGCGCCGCGGTAGACTGTCCTTCCCCCGATGAAACCGACGCGTTGGCCTCTGAGAGTGCTGGCTTCCGTCCTGTGCGCTACTCTTTCCCTGCCCGGCCCCGCGCTGGCTCTGCGCGTTCAAACCCCGCTGGAATCGGCCGGCGCCGAGGAGCTCTCCGGCGCCCTCACCCCTGTTTTTGAAGGGCCTTTCCGGGAGGCCCTCCGCACGGTCCAACTGACGACAAATTCCTGGATGACACAGCTGACCAAAGGAAGCATCTCCATCTGGGTCGACTTCGAAACGCCGGTCAATCCCAAGCACCGGCCGGTCTGGAGCCATTTGGTCAAAGGGGCCGGAGAGGATTGGTGGGTCCATCTGCATATCTATTCAAAAACCCCCGAAGGAAAAACCGCCCAGATCGTGGACGGCCTGCTGTTCCATCTGGTCCGGTCCGCGGACGGCCGGATCCTCGATGTGGACCACCCCATGGCCGACACGTTCGCGCTCGTTGAGCTCGACCCGCTGGCGAAGGACGGAACGGTTCCCGGCGAATTCGTCCAAAGGTTGGTCCGGCTGGCCCGGCAGAGCGTGGTGGAGAATGCGCAGAACCGGGAGCTGCTGGAACACCGGATCAAGTCGGGCCTCCCTTCTCTGTTCGTCCTGCTCAGCGCCGTGGCGCCCGAGGATGCGCGGGGGCTCTTCCAGATGGTCAAGCGGCAAAGCTTGGAAAGCAACCGGCTGAAAGAATTTCCCTGGAGGGAGATCCCGATCTCCTACGAACGCCTTGACCTCCCGCCCGCCGCCGGCGCGGAGGAGACCCAGGAGAAGCCGAACGCGACGGAGCCCGCCCCGCTGGAAAAACTGCTGGCCAAAAAAGTTGTTTCCAAGGTCCGGTTCTTCGACGGCCGGAAGGGTTCTTTCGTCCAAGCGCCGCCGCAGGGGTTCTCCATCTCCCACTACGATCTGTCAGGAAAACGGGAATTGGGCGGCATCCGGGTCTTCCTGGATGGGAAAAAGGGCGGCGGCTGGTTCCTGCGGGTCTTCAAAACCCCGCTCGGTGACGCGGAGCAAATTTTTGTCGCCCTCCACCGAGAAACCGCGCCCGACCAAGTGGAGAGATTGGGCATGCTGAACGAGAAGAGCGGCGGAAAACCGATCTCCTACGGCGGGATCACGCTGCAGTCGGACTTGGCCGGCCGGCGGATGCTGGTTTACTCAACAAACGGTAAACCGGTTTATGTGGCCGATTCCCTGAAACTGAAGAATTCCCCTCCCGCTGGCGCGGAGGAATGGGACCCCCCGCAAGAATGGCGGCCGGAAAGAGATGCGGGAGGGCTGGATTGGCAGAGCTTGGAAGACGCGGCTTCCACCCTCATCATCCGGGGGCCGTTCCCTGCCGGGGATTTGCCGGAGATCCTTCTGGAGTCTGTCGAAGGGTTGGCGGAACGCCGACGGCTGCAGCCGGACCGGATAACCTTCCGACTGGAAGCGCCGAAGGATAACGTTCCCATCACGGTCGAGAGGCGCCTGGAAAAACCGGCGCAGTTAAAGAAGCTGGCGGGGGTGCTGGGGTTCCTGGACGTCCAGGCAGCCGAAGCGGAAGAGTGGTTCATCGTGGTGCGGCCTGAGCAGATGCGGATCGGGCCGGAGGAGTTCTCGATTCCCATGGAATTCCATCCCTACCGTTCCAAAGCGGTCAGCGGTCCTTTCCTCGATAAGATCGCTTTCGCGGTCCGGATGATTTTGGATCAAGGATTGCGGGATGATGGAAGAATCCCTCTGTTTGGGTTGAACCTTCAGAAAGGGGACGAGCCGGCGCTGGCAGGGCCGCAATTCCCGGAGGGGCCTCCCAGCACCGTGGTGCCGTTCGAGGAGAGCCACCCGGAAGTTCTTGCGCCGATCCTCCGCCGGCTGATCCGGAAACTGGGCATCCCGGAAGAACCGGCGGGATGGTCTTTCGAAGTCTCCCTTCGACACAAGGATATTCCGCCCATGGCGACGGTACCGGTGGTTACGGTGCAGCTTCATCCCCCTGCCGCGGGCGGGGAGGAGTCCCTGACTGAGCGGATGAAAGAAGCCCGCCGCGAGGAAAAGAGACATCACTGGGAGGGGGCGCTGGCTCTTTGGGAGCAGGTGCTCGAGCGCAAGCCGGGGAACCCCAGGGTTCTCCTCACCACCGCTGTGCTCCTGATCCACCTGGGGAGGAACCAGCCGGCCGCGGAACGGCTAGAGCGGGTTCTCCGGGCTAAGCCGGAAGATTTCCGGCTGGTCGAGGACGCCGTACAGGCACTGCTGAGGATCCCCCTCCAGGAGCAGAAGGCTCTGGAGGCGCTGAGCCGAACGCTCCAAACATCCAACGGCTATCCGAAGATCCGCGCAAGACTGCACGGCCTGCAGGAAACGGCGCTCCAGAGGGTGCTAGAGAGGATGGAAATGGATTTAAACAAACCCGTGGACCACCGATCGGAGCTGAGCGTTTACGTGACGGACCACGCGTTGAGGGGTCCCCACAGCGATCGTCCGCACCACGTGGGAGCTTTAGTCAGCTTGCTCCCGCACGGAAAGCCGATCGGCTTTATCCCGATGCATTACTTCAGGAGAGAGGACACTCAAAACCGGATTGGGGTCTGGATACGGCTCCTGGAGCAGTTGGAGCAAACGGACACGCCGATCCGTGTGAAAATCCTGGAAGACAAGCGCGGAGATCCGGCTCATCCGAATTTTATCTTTGGACTAGCCCATCCGGTCGCCGTCGAACTGCTCGGCCAAAACCTTCCGATCCCCACGCTGATCGATCCGCGCAACCTGCCGGGGCTGGATACCTCCCGGATCACGGTGGAGGAGCATCTGGGTGATTTCTGGCAAGCCACCGCCGAACAGATGTGGAACAACGCCACGGCGCTGTTGAAGCACCTGGAGCTCCCCTCCTCCTCCTATGTCTTAAACGTCGGATCTTCTCTGCGTCCGTTGAGGCTTCCGCCGCCCTGGCGCCAAGCCGTGAACCTGGACCCGGCCAAAAACGCCCAGCAGACTTCCTGGAAGATCGGGGCTGCTCATCTGCCCTACACCACAACGGAGGCGATCACGCAGAAAATTCTCGACTCGGCGCGGCCGGACTCCCTGCCCGATGCCGTGTTCCTCCAAAATATGGAGGAATTCTCCGGCCAGGAGTTCTGGCGGGAAGTCTGGTCGATCGTGCGCCCGGGCGGCTGGCTCCTGCTGACTCAGCGGCCGGTCGCCGTGCAGACGGGACCGGTCCTACAGAGGGCTTACCTGCAGTTCAGGGAGGCAACCCGCGAAGGGGCCCCCGCGCCGGCCGAGGTGCAAATGATCGGCCCGGACCCGACGATGGGAAGCGCCTTCGCAATCGCCATCCGCAAACCTGCCGCGGGCGGGGAGGAGGCGAATGTGCCGGGATCTGTGAAGATCGTGTTGGGGCCGAGTGCGATGGCGCAGGTACCGGGACTGGCGGCCGCGGTGGAGGCATTGCGGCGGGCGGGACTGGAAGAACGGCTGATCGTCTTGCCGGAGGAGTCCCTTCCCGAAGCGGAGCAGATCGACCAGCTCGCCACCCTTGCAACGAAAATACTGGCCGCCGGCGCAGAGGAAACCCTATTCAGCTACGCTGCTTCTTCCGACCCGGTCGCTGAAAAATTCAGAGGGATGGTCGCCTTCCCGGGCATCACTTACCTACGACGGGACCCGGCGGGGTTGGCGCAGCTGCTTCCAGAAATCCTGCGGGATCTCGGGCTCCCGGCCGCCCAATCGGAGGTGGTCACCGAGGAGATCCTCTGGGCCGCCGGCTTGGAGGAGGCCGCTTAACCGGTCCCCGGCTCTTCGTAGTGCCAGTGCCAGGGCTCGAACGCCGATTCCCCGCCGCGCGGATAGGATAGAGAGAAGCCGAACTCTTTCGCGCGGGTGTTGAGCCAGCCGTATTCCTGCAGTTCCTCGAACTCCTGCGGCCGGTCCTCTCCGTTGATCCCCCCGGGCGTGATGAAATCGATCGCCTGGAACGAGGGGCTGCCATGCTCACTGCATCCGGGCAGGGCGACGTGCCGGCTGGTCTCGCGCACCGAGTAGGCGTGTTTCGGCATGTAAAAGAGGAATAGGTAGAGCTGGTAAGCCGGTGACCGGTAGCCGGATTCCACCAAGAGACCTTTGCCGAGATCCCTTTCCATCGCCGCCATCATCCGGGCATACGCTTCGTAAGCCGGCTCCGGCAGGAACTGGGTATCTAATCGGACCGGCTTCTCCTCCCGCAGAACCACCTGGGTATCCAAGCAGACATAGCGGGTGTCCGGCGCCGGCGCGGGCAGACGGCGGCTGGCTCCGCCCACTGAGACCGGGTCGATCGCCCGGAATTCTTCTATAAACCTTACCTGCTCCGGGGTCAGCCGGGCATAAAACTCCTCGAAGGTGATCAGCGGCGCGGTGCCGGCTTTCTTGCGCTCATCCACGAAGGGGTTCAGCGCCTGCATGATCGAAAGGCGGACCGCTTTCTCCGGGTCGCTCAGTCCATCCAGGGAAACGGCTTGGGCGGACATCGGAAAACAGAGGGAAGTGCCGGCTAAAAGAATGGCGAAGGGACGAAAACGCATGCCGTCATTATAATGGAGGAATGCGGCTGCTCTGGGTGCTTCTGTTCCTGTCTTTCATTTCCTTCGCTTTTGCCGAAACGTACGAAGCGCATGTGGCGGTGCCGGTGGCCGACCTGCGCAAAGAACCGGTCCCACCGGGACCCACGCTGGAGCATGATCCCCTCGAAGAAAGCCAGCTCCTCCAGGGGGACGGGGTCATCGTGCTGGAAGAAAAAACGGGCTGGGCGCGGGTTTCCGTGCCGGACCAACAGGAGTGGACGCACAACAAAAAATGGGAGGGGTACCCCGGCTGGATCCGTCTTTCAGATATTATCCGGGAGGACGGGACGCGGAAAGCGACGCCCACGGCCGGCGCTTCCGCTCCAAGGGAAGCGGTCGTCCAGTCGGCCCGGAAATTCCTCGGGACCCCCTACTACTGGGGAGGGCGCTCGACCCGGGGCGTGGACTGCTCGGGGCTGACCGGCTTGGCTTACCAGCTCAACGGCGTCCAGATCCCGCGTGACGCGCACGAGCAGTGGATGAAGGCCCGGAAGATCCGCCGCGACCAGCTCCAGCCGGCGGATCTGATCTTTCTCTCCGATCCGAAAGACCCGCGCAAGATCACGCACGTGATGCTTTACGCGGGAGACGGGAAAGCGATCGAGGGACCCGGCACCGGCACGAAGGTGCGGGAGACCGAATTGGACGCCCGCATCCGGGAAGCGGGGTCCGCTGGGCGGAAAGTTTACTTCGGGACCTACTTTTGATCCTCCGCATCGCGGCCGTCGAGCTTGAGCCGCTGAACCTGCCCCTGCGACAGCTGTTCGTCACGGCACTGGGGAGCAAACGGGTCAGCCGGAACTTGCGGGTAGTCATTCGGCTGGAAGATGGGACGGCCGGCCGCGGAGAGGCCTCGGCTTCACTCGCCTGGCCGGACCAAACTCAGGCGGCCATGAAAAAGGTGCTGGCCCCCCTTGCCTGCGGGCTGGCCGGAATCCCGATTGCCCATTACCGCCGGCTCTCCGCGCGGGCTTGGGAAGAGGCCGGCCGGTATCCACCCGCCGCGGCGGCCCTCGAGTGCGCGCTGTTGGATGCTTACACACGTTCACGCGGGATCCCTCTCTGGAAATGGTTCGGGGGAAAGCGCCGGTCGGTCATCACCGCGCTGACAATCTCCGCGTGGCCGCCCGCTAGGGCGGCGCGCGCCGCGGGCGGCGCGGCGAAGAAAGGATTCACGCGGCTCAAGGTTAAGCTGACCGGGAAAGACGCGGAGGGGGATTTTGATCGCCTGCGGGCCGTCCATCGCGCGGCGCCGCGGGCGGCCCTTTGGCTGGACGGCAATCAGGGGTTCACCTCCCATCAGGCGATCGCTCTCTGCGCCCGGGCGCGGCGGGAAAATCTGCCGATCCGATTGTTCGAACAGCCGGTCCACCGGAAGGATTGGGATGGGCTTGCCCAGATCGAACGGGAGACCAGACTGCCGGTTGTGGCGGATGAATCGGTCCGCTCCCCGGACGAGGCACGCAAGATGATCCGGCGCGGGGGCGTCTCCGCGATCAACGTCAAGCTGGCCAAATGCGGAATCTCCGGCGCGCTGGAGATCCTCCGGCTGGCCCGGAAAGCCGGCGTGCGGCTGATGATCGGCTGTATGGCGGAATCAGCCATCGGCCTTTCCCCGAGCGTGGCCCTTGCCTGCGGGACCGGAGGATTCCATTACATCGATCTCGATTCCCACCTGCTGGTGGTCTCCCCTCTGGGAGAGACCGGTTTCGTGACCCGCGGCGCGCGGCTGGCCATCTCCCCGTGAGAAAACTTCTCCGGCGGGTCCCGGTCCCCTTTTGGTGCTACTTCCTGCCGATGCTGGCCGGGACGTTCGGCCTGATCCCCCGGAGCCATCCGCTCTACGCGTTCGCTTCACAGCAGTTACTGCCGGTTTGCCTGGTCCTCCTGCTGATTGGGACCGACCTGAAGGCGCTCGCCCGCTTGGGACCGTCAGCCCTCCTCTTGATGCTCGCCGGCGCGGCCGGAACGATGATCGGCGGCCTGGTCAGCTGGAAACTGTACCACCGCTGGCTGCCGCCGGAAGCGTGGGGAGGGATCGGGGCGCTGACCGGGAGCTGGACCGGCGGATCGGCCAACATGATCGCAGTCAAGGAAGCGCTCCAGGTGCCGGACAGCATCATCGGGCCGCTGATCATTGTGGACGCCGGAATCGCGTACAGTTGGATGGCCCTGCTGGTGTGGAGCTC
>OBEQ011716554.1_pt1 | contig 45098 bp, 48 predicted proteins | sample 1670901 | NCBI WGS metagenome assembly OBEQ01 (sample SAMEA104232315, study PRJEB22302) | groundwater metagenome | biome: forest; feature: aquifer; material: groundwater | place: USA | collected 2011-08-07 | depth 5.4 m
CAGGATGGGGAACCTGAGTATGATTTTCTCGGACAGAAAGTCTATCTACCTTTTGGTATTGCGGCAGGACCTCTAGTACATAGTAACTTTTGCAAAGCAGCAGTTGAAAAAGGATTTGATACTTGTGTTTACAAAACAGTACGAAGTAGCAGTTTTCCATGCCATCCATTTCCAAACGTTTTAGCTATCCATCCAGATGGTGATTTGACTTTGGATAAACTGAAAGAACCTCTCATCGCAGATAAAAATTATACTAGTCCTCTTTCTATTACTAACTCTTTTGGTGTTCCATCGAAAGATGCTTCTGTATGGCAGGAAGATGTAAGAAAGGCGATAAAATCGGCTGGTAAAGGTCAAGTTCTCGTTTTAAGCTTTATGGGAACAGTCAAGCCGAATCAATCACAAGAGCAATTTATAGATGACTATGTTTTGGTTGCCAAGCAGTCATCCGAAACTGGGGCAAAGATTCTAGAGGTTAATTTGTCATGTCCAAATATTGGGAATGAGGGCTTGGTTTGTTATAACCTCGATGTGACAAGAAAAATTGTGAAAGGGATTAGGGAAACCATAGGCAACACTCCTCTTATTTTGAAAGTGGGGTACTACAAAACTGACGAGGAAATGGAAATTTTAGCAGAAATAGCAAATGAATTTGCAGATAGTATTTCAGGAATTAATACTCTTCAAGGTGAGATAAGGGATAAAGAAGGTAGTCAAGCACTTCCAGGATCACCCGCAAGGCTCCGATCTGGAGTATGCGGAGCTGGAATAAAATGGGCGGGGATTGATTTTGTCAAAAGAATGAAAACAATAAAAGATAAACGGGAATTTAAGTTTTCAATAGAAGGGGTTGGTGGAGTATTGAGCGGAGAGGACTTTTCTTCATATAGAAACTCTGGTGCAGATTCTGTTATGTGTGCTACTGGTGCCATGTGGAATCCTTTACTGGCCAAAGAAATAAAAGAAAATATATGAATAATGAAGTTGTTGAAATTTTAATAAAAACTGGTGCACTTTTACCAAACGGGCACTATGTCGGAGTTTCAGGAAAACACTTGGATACCTATATAACAAAAGATGCACTTCTTCCACATACAACAGAAATTTCAAAAATTGGAAGGATGGTTGCCGAGAAAACAAAAGATCTTCCTGTGGAGGTTGTTGTAGGACCCGCCCTTGGTGGGATAGTAATGTCACAATGGGTGGCTTATCATCTGACAGATTTAAAAGGAAAAGAAATCTTGAGCTTTTATACTGAAAAACAGGCAGACTCTGATCAGGTTTTTACCAGAGGCTATGATGAAAAAGTGAGAGGTAAAAAAGTCTTGGTTGTTGAAGATACGGTCACAACCGGTGGATCAGCATTGAAAGTGGCCAATGCAGTTAAAGCTGCTGGCGGAGAAGTACTTAAAATATTCGTTATTACAAATAGAAATCCGTTAGATGTTAATTCAGAAAAATTGGGAGTCCTTTTTGATTCATTATGCGAATTATCACTTAATTCATATTTGCCGGAAGAGTGTCCAATGTGCAAGGAAGGCATACCGGTAAATACCGAATTAGGTCATGGAAAGAAATTTCTAGAAAGTCAGAAGAAATCATGAATATAATAGAAAAATATAACAAACGAGCGAAAAACATAAACTCGCTTCTTTGTGTTGGACTTGATTCTGATTTTGAAAAACTTCCGGACAGGTTCAGACAAATGGAGAATCCTCAATTTGAATTTAACAAATGGATAATAGAAGAAACTCACGAATACGCTGCAGCTTTCAAACCAAACAGCGCTTTCTATGAAGCCAGAGGTGATGCAGGTATAAAAGAATTAAAAATGACTCTGGATTATTTGAAAGAAAATCATCCAGACATTGTGACAATTTTGGATGCAAAGAGAGGGGATATTGGAAATACAAACAATGGCTATGTGAAATTTATTTTCGATTGGCTGGGTCTAGATGCTGTAACCCTGTATTCATATTTGGGACAGGAAGCAACTCAACCATTTTTGGATAGAAGCGATAGGGCTTGCATTATCTTATGCAAAACATCAAATCCTGGGTCGGGAGAGTTTCAAAATGTTATGGTAGACGGCAAACCTTACTGGCAACTAGTTGCCGAAAAAGTTGCGGAAAAATGGAATGGCAATAAAAACTGTATGTTTGTTGTGGGTGCAACATATCCTGAAGAAATGAAAAAAATTCGAGAAATAGTAGGGGATATGACTTTTCTTGTACCAGGAGTTGGCGCCCAAGGTGGTAGTGTAGAAAAAGTTATTATGTCTGGCAAAAACAGCAAAGGTTTAGGATTAATCATTAATTCATCACGGGGGATTATTTTTTCTGAAAATCCAAAAATTGAGGCCCTTAAGCTTAGGGAAGAGATCAATACTTATAGATAATGTGTTTATATTTACTTTTCGTAAGGGGAGTAGAGTAATAGTACGTCGCACAATATATCTTCTGCGACAATAGCAAGTCTTTGTCGCAGAAGATTGAAAATATTTTACAACATTTCGTCGGACTCAATGTCGCAAAATATTTTCTCAGTAGTTCTAATTGTGTTACTTCCCAACCAATCCTCTGACAAAATTATCCAGCCAAGCATATATATTTTTTATGATGTCTAAAACAGGCTTAATCCCCTCTTGGACCTTGGGGGATTTAAACCAATCAATAATATCAAAATGTAAAAAATATTTTAGAGCTATAACGGCCACAATCAATAAGATTATTTTTGTTATAAACCCACGCTGACTATCATTTATTTTCATATTTAAATTATATCATATTTATAAACTTGGCAAATAAGCTAGTGGGTCAAGATAAGCTTTGATATCAGCCAATGGCATAGTGGCTTGCTTACATCCCCTGCTGTTTACATATTTTTCTATACGCACACCTTGGCTTGCATAAAGACCAATATGCAGATGCGGTCCAGTTGAGTATCCTGTGTTACCGGTATAGCCGACTAGATCTCCTGTCTCCAGTCTTTGGCCCGTAGAGACGCTTATAACGGACAGATGACCATATATGGTAGATAAGCCATTGTCATGCTTAACCATAACCCATTTGCCGAAAGAGTAGCACCCAGAATATAAATCAGTATTGCCTGTTCTGACGACAACACCATCTAGAATATTTTTTATCCGAGTTCCAACACTTGCTCTGAAATCCAGACCATTATGGCTTCCACTTGTATATAGCTTCTCAGCTCCGACTGTTTTGCCAAATTTTTGTGTAATGAAAACATCATCTAACGGCCAAGATAGTACCGAGTGTCGTGCCGTTGGATAACTATTGCGGTCAATCAATATATTGAGCTGGGATTCGTAATCATAAACCTCTTTTTCAAATTGAGCTTTTTGTTCTTCTTTAGTTTTGACCAGTTCCTTAAAAGCTTGCTCTTTATTTTGTGTTTGGACTAATATGGCCGCTTTTTCTTGAGTGGTATATATAACTGCTTGTTTTTTACCACTTAAATCTTCTTTCAAACCGAGTAAATTATTTTTTTGGCTTTGGACTGCATTCTGCTTTGTTTCCATATCAGTTTTCAGAACTACTAATTCCTTGGATTTTTCTCGAATAACTCCCTGAACCTGTCTTGTGTTGTCCATTTCGTTCCAGACATCGCTAATACTCCTGTTAGACAATAAAGATTGAATCAAGTTGCTGCTCTCCATAGATTGCGTACTCTGTATGGCCGATATAATAGCTTTTTTGTTTAAATCTATGCTGGCTTTTGTTTTGTCTATCTCGCTACCAAGTTGTTCTATAGTTAGAGTAGCTTTGCTTATCTTTTTTTCAGTCAGTGTAATATCTTTGACGATTTTCTTTTTTGTCAGGTCAAGAGTTTTTAAGGTACTTTGTAGGGTCACGCCTTGTTTGTTGGCATTATCAACTTCTATATTGTACTGGCTTATCTCAGTTTCTAGCTGTTTTATCTGGTTGTTTCGCTCCTCAATTTTGCTTTTCAGATCATATGTCGACTGGCCATAGACAGTGGAAAAAGCAACAATAGCAAAGCATGAGGCGCTAGCTACGATAGTGAGAAATATTTTTGTAGAAAGTTTATTATAATTTTTGAATGGCATTATTGATTCTAGAAACAGTTTCGTCTTTACCGAGTATGTATATCAAGGAAAAGGGGTCTGGGCTTTTTTCTCGCCCAGATAGAGCAACTCGAAGTGGCCACAAGACTTGCCCATGACCATTTTTTGTGGCATAGTCAAATATAATATTTTTTATTTTTTCCGTATCAGAAAACACTTCCTTTGGTGCATTGTTCAACAAATCCACAGCATGTTCTAAATGTTTTTTTGTTTCTTCTGGTGCAGATGTTCCCTTCCAGTAGAGTAGGGAAGTTTCATATTTTGGCGCTTTGAAATAATAGTCCAACTCCCCTGCCCCAGCCATTGTATCTATATCCGACCATTTTGAAATATGTTCAAAAATAATTTGATAAATTTTTTCCGAAACTTTTTCATATCCTAATTTTTTTAATCTTTCGGCTATCTCCCTATTACGAACATTTTCCGACAAAAGCTTCATATGTTCTTTGTTCAGCCAACCAAGCTTTTCGGAGTTGAAAGCTCCCCCACCCTTCTGAACTTTGGACAAGTCAAATATTTTTATAAGTTCATCTAGTGTGAAGATTTCTTTTTCTCCTCCAGGATTCCAGCCGATGAGAGCCATAAAATTTAAAATAGCTTCTGGCATATATCCCAATTCCCTGTACTCTAATGCTGGTATGACTTCTGGATCTCTTTTAGATAATTTGGCTCTGTCTTTGTTTAGAATAAGTGGCAAGTGAGCGTAAATTGGTCGACTGGCTCCGATAGCTTCTTGTATTAAAATTTGCCGTGGAGTGTTTGCCACATGTTCCTGCCCGCGTATTACATGGCTAACTTCCATTTCATGATCGTCTATGACAACAGTCAGATGATATAGTGGTTCCTCTAAACTACGAGCAATAACAAAGTCCTTCAAATCTGTTGTATCAAAAGTGATATCTCCAAGAATAATATCAGTAAAAGTAATTTTTTTATTTGGATTTTTGAATCTTATGACTTCACTTCTACCTCCTTCTTCTTTTGGTTCCTCCTTTGAGATATAGGCAAAACCCCCAGCTATCATTTTCTCCAAATATTTTTTATAGATTTCCGTTCTTTCTGATTGACGAAAAAACTGGTCATGTTCCAATCCGAGCCAGTCAAATAACTCTAAAAAACCATCCTCATACTCTTTTTTTGATCTCGTTTTATCTGTATCTTCACTACGCAGAATGTAAAGGCCGTTGTTTTGCTTTGCAAAAAGATAATTATATAAAGCCGAGCGAACTCCACCGAGATGAAAGTGGCCTGTGGGAGAAGGTGCAAATCTTGTTATAACTTTATTTGTCATGTTCTAAGGCAATAGCTAGTATTTCTTCTGCGATCAATTTAGCTGAATCTTTGCGGGCGAAATTTCTAGCAGCCGTGGCCATTTTCTCTTTTTCAGCAGGATTAGCAAAAATTCTGTCAATTTCAGAAACAAGAACGTGTGAAGCCAAGTTTTTTTCTTCTATAACTATAGCTGCCCCGCTTCTGGCATAAGAATATGCATTCATTCTCTGATCATGAGAAGTCGGTTCAGGTATGGGAATAATTATGGATGGCTTACCCCACGAAGCAATCTCAAATATGGTTGAACCGGCCCTAGAAATTATCAAATCCGCTACCCCACTGGCCGCTCTTAGCTGTAAAACATTCAAATAATCAATCGGTTTATATCTTATTTTGTTTGGATTATTTTGTAGCACAACACTACTAGTCTCCTCTATAACTTTTATATTTGCCTTGCCAGTCTGGTGAATGACTTGGTATTTTGCCACCAAATCTACAAGAGCATCCATTACAACTTCGTTCACGAACCTAGAACCTTGAGAACCGCAAATTATGAAAATAGTAGGAATGCCCTCAGTCAGACCTAGGAGTTTATAACTGCCCTCCGTTAATGGTTCCTGCACTTCTTTACGTATTGGATTTCCTGTATAAGCTACTTTCTCCTTTTTGAAATACTGGATAGCTTCCGGATATGAAATAGCAATGCGCTTAGCAAATTTACCAGCCCAAGCATTTACTTTTCCAGGACTGCTGTCCGATTCGTGAATTACAACCGGTATTTGCAAAATCCGCGCAGCAAAAAGCGCGGGGAAAGAGGCGTAACCGCCTTTACTGAAAACTACATCTGGGTAAATAATAAAAACTCTCCAAAGAGCCGATATGGAACCCAGAGCGATTTTAAACAAATCTATAAAGTTCAGGATAATATTTACAAATGATTTTTTACCACGTATTTTGCCAGATGTCACTTTTTCAAATAAAATATTGTTTTCAAATAGAAGACCTTCGTTATAGGCATTAGTGGACATATAAAAAAGTTCCGGCTTTAACAAGCGGTTTTCTTTTGAGATTTCGTTTAGTTGTTCGGCTATGGCTATAATGGGGTAAAAATGCCCGCCACTACCACCGCCTGTAAGAAGAATTTTCATTAACTTTTCTTCATATTTTTAGAGATATTTAATATTATCCCCACTTCCACAAGAGTCATAAACAGAGCGGTGCCACCGTGACTTATGAAAGGTAAGGTGATGCCAGAGAGAGGCAAAACCCCGACTATGGCTCCTATATTTACAAAGGCTTGGGACACTATCAGTATAACAATTCCAACGACCGTTAGTCTACCAAATGTATCGGGCACATTTCCGGCTATTTTCAGGCCTCGAAAAGCAAAAAATATAAAGAGCAAAATAATGCCCACACCGCCAACAAGTCCGAACTCTTCACAAGCCACAGCAAAAATGGAATCTCCTATCGGTTCTGGAAGGATATTGAACTTTTGTATGCTTTGGCCAAATCCCCTGCCAAACATTCCTCCTGAGCCGATAGCGATGAGGGATTGTTGTATCTGATAACCACTACCGAGAGCATTGGCTGACGGGTTTATAAATGTTTCAATTCTGGCTCTAACATATGGCTTTTCAAAGGCCAGAGCCCCTAATAGAACAAGACCGATAAGAGCTGATACTAAAATATATTTCCATTTCCCTCCGCCAGCAAAAAAAATAGCCAAACCAGAAAAAACGATAATAATAAAAGTGTCTGTGTCGGGTTGCTTTAATAATATGATTCCTATTATTCCGACTAATATAAGTAAAGGTAAAAAACCATATCTAAAAGACCAAGATTTTTCTTTATATTTTGCCAGCCAAGCAGAAAAAAATATTATGAAACCTATTTTCAGAAGTTCCGATGGTTGAAAAGATGCAAACCCTAAGTCTATCCAACGACTGGCGCCACCGTGAGAGAGACCTATATGTGGAACAAACACAAGAAGTGTTGCTATAAGCGAACCGATAAAAAGAAAAAAGGAATATTTTCTGTATATTTTATAATCTATTTTTGAAATAATAAAACAAAACAAAGAGCCGAGAACAAGGCCAAAAATTGTTTGATTTATTGCTACACTGCCGTATTTTGTAGTTTGTGTAGACAAAAGCCCAAATGAAGCCGAGGTGAAAATCAAATATCCGGCAATGACAAGCACACATATAGAAATCAAAAATGGTATATCGACTTTGACTCGTTTCATGATACTAGAGCCACGATAACTCCTATTATGGCAAAAACTATGCTAATAACCCAATATCGCATAACAATTTTTTCTCTCGACCAGCCAATAGCTTCAAAGTGGTGATGAAGCGGAGCCACTTTGAAAACTCGGCGCTTACCAAAATATTTATAAGAAGTTATTTGAATAATATCCGAAGCGGATGTAGCAACCAGAGGTATGGCGATAATGGGCAGGACTAAAACAGAGTTTGTCATAAATGCTATAACAGATAGAGTCACGGTCAACCCCAGCATACCTGTCTCACCCATATAGAACCGCGCAGGCGGGATATTAAACCAGAGAAATGCAAGTATGCCTCCGGCGATAACAGCACACAGAGCAGATATGTCTATCTGATTATGAACAAAGGCGATAACAGAGTAGGCCGTAAAAATAATAGCCATGACACCGCCAGACAAACCATCCATACCATCTATAACTGAACTTGAAAAAACTCCAAGCATAACCAAGACAAAGAAAGGTATGAACCACAAACCGAGTTCAATATCGCGCCAGAAAGGAATATGCACAGAAGTGTGTTGCAATTTATCATAAAACCAAAAGCTTATAGCTAGCCCAATAAGACATACGCAAATAATTTTTATTTTTCTATAAATCAAAGGATCTTTTGCATAGCTCCCCTTGCCAAATATTTGTAGTAAATCATCTACCAAACCAATAAGAGAAGCTAGGACAAGAGTGGCTAGCGGTATGAGAGTTTGACTGCGACTAAAAAAATTCAACTTTTCAGTTATATAAATCGGGAAAAAAACCGATACTAAATAAATAATTAAAACAGTCAGTAGAACAGAGACCCAAATAATGACACCGCCGATTCGTGGGGTGGAAAGTTCGGCTGTGGTGTTGTGAACCTTGGCAAAGTTGTCATTTGTTATGTCCCCCGCTTCCGTCCGTGGAGACTTTTTCCACATTTTATGTTCGTAAAAAAAGTTTGTAAAAAAGGGAGTGATTAAAATACCCAGAAAAAAGGTTAGAACAGATGGAATGACAACTTTTAGAACATTTATATCTATCATTTGGTTGGTTTAATAAAAACATTGTACCATAAAGCCAACATCAAAAGCAGATACATTTTTCTTGAATTATCGGTAGATTTTGACAAATGTTTGTCTATTATATTTTGGACATAATCTGTGTCCATATGAGTTTTTATGTATTCATTTTCAAGTATAGTTTTATAAACATCTGTTCTGTCATTTGTCAGCCAGTCCCGAATCGGAGTGGGAAAACCAAGCTTTTTCCTGTTTCGAGTTGATTCAGGTATAACTTTTTTGAACGCCTCCCTCAGTAAATATTTTGTTCTTCCATTTCTCCATTTAAATTTGTCTGGCAGGATTCTAGCTAAATCTGCCACATGTGTGTCTAGGAAAGGCACACGAAGTTCTAGTGAGTGAGCCATGGTCATTTTGTCGGCTTTGGCTAATATATCCCCTACCAACCAGGTGTTTATGTCTATGTACTGCATTTTAGTAGAGTCGCTTAGACTATGTGCTTCTCCATATAATTTTTTGAGAATAAAATCATTCTCAATCTCCGGTTTCTCTCTCTTTACTCTGTGGACATCTGATTTCCACAAATAATTTATTTCTTTTTGGTTAAACACACTGGCATTACCTATATACCAATCCTCCAGTTTCATATTGACCCTTCGTAAGTAATTTGTTCCCCAGAAATCAAACCCCAGAAAGTCAAAAGTTTTGATAACTGCATTCAAAATCCATTTTGGAAGCCATACCAACTTTTGTTTGGCAAATGGTGCGAGATAAATATTGTATCCGCCAAAAAGCTCATCGGCTCCCTCACCAGAGAGGATAACTTTGACATATTTTCTGGCTTCACGAGCAAGAAAATATATGCCAATAGCTGATGGATCAGCCACTGGCTCATCAAAGTGATAAACAGCTTTTTGTAGAACATCAAAGTATTCCTCTGGCCCGACTTTTATTTCTGTGTGATCCGTATTGAGAAAATCTGATGTTTGTTTTGATTCCACTCCTTCTGTCAAAGTGTCAAATCCAACAGTAAATGTCTTGACCTTGCTTTGTCTCGCCGAAGCCTTGGCGAAGGAGGACATTAATGTCGTTATAATACTACTATCCACTCCACCAGACAGAAAAGCTCCAACAGGCACATCGGATATCATGTGATGCTCAACCGAGTCTTTAATCGTGTCAAAGACCGCCTTTGACATTTCTTTCTCATAATTTGTGTCAAGGTGACGCCTTGACATTTGGTTGAACTCAAAAGACCAATATTTTTTTATCTCAATATCGCCTGTTTGAGCATTTATTTTTAGAAAATGGGCAGGTGGAAGTTTATAAACATTTTTGAAAAACGTTTCGGTAAGAGGGTTGTATTGGAAAGAAAGGTAATTTATGACTGCTTTGTCATTTACTTCTGGCACAAAGTTTGGAAAATCTAAAAAGCTTTTTATTTCGGACGAGAAAGCCACAATCTTCCCTTGTGGACATCTGATGTCCACAGAGTTAACTAAATAATACAAAGGTTTTATGCCGAAAAAATCCCGAGCTAAGAAAACTTCTCTCGTCTCTATATTATAAATGCAAATGGCAAACATACCGCGAAGTCTCACTAACATTTTCTCGCCATATTCTACAAACATATTTAATATCACTTCCGTGTCCCCTTGTGTCTTAAACTTGTAGCCTTTAACCAACAATTCTTCTCGCAATTCTTTGTAGTTATAAATCTCACCGTTGAAAAATATTATGAGCTTGCCATCCTCTGTTGTAATAGGCTGTTTGCCTGTATTCAAATCAATAATAGCTAGTCGTCTCATGCCCAACCCAACAAAACCGTCAACAAAAAACCCATCATCGTCAGGTCCGCGATGATTTATCCTCTCAACCATTTGACCAATGATTTTCTCCTTGTTTTCTATTTCCTGTCTGATTATTCCAGCTATTCCACACATAAAAACAGTATACTAGGACTTGCGAAGTGACACAAATCCTGATAAAATTACTATGGAGTAACAGTATCAAGGAGGTAGGATTTGTGTCAACAGATTTTCACCTACGAGAGGAAAGACACTGGTAGAACAGTGACTTTCAAAGCAAAAGGTAGAAAGTACGCTTTTGATGTTGCTGTTCAAAGACTTGGTCTCAAACCAAGTCAAGCGGACTTGTGTCGAGAAATACAACGTGTTTTCAAACCACTCCCAAAGGGAAGATCGGTACGACCTAGAATAAACGTTCAATGGCCATGGCCTTGGTAGCCGTCACACGAGAAAAGTCGTCATCGGACGCACTTCTCGTGTGACGGCTTTTCTTACATATTCAACAATTGGTCAACCTGCCACGTCGACCAATTTAGATTATTCAGAAATATATGAAAGGGATGCTTTCACTAATTTTGAAACATCATTAAACCTTCCTTTCTCGCTTGAACCAAGGACGACCACTATTATCGGCCGACCGATGGAAGCATCAAAGGCCACGACCAAGTTTCCTCCGGCCATGTCCGTATATCCTGTTTTTGAAGCCAAGAGATTTGGAATCTGATTTAAAACAATATCCGTGTTTTTTGCTATATGGATTTTACTTCCGGATTTTATATTTATCGTTTGATATTTTGTGGCCTCAACTATTTGCGGATGATTCTGTAAAATATATTGCAAAAGCTTGCTTACATCTATTGCCGAGCCGTATCCGCCGGAAGATCCTCCTTCATCTAAACCGCTTTCATTTATAAAATATGTCTGCTTCAATCCAAGCTCGTGAGCTTTCTGGTTCATCTTTTCAATAAAATTTTTTCTGCCCAAATCATAGTCATCTGTTCGGATATCAAGAGCCCCGACAACAGAAGTCACTGATCTGACCCCGTCGTTAGAAGAAACCAGAAGGGAGAAATCCAACAGGTCTTTCAGCTTCCATGATTCATCCACAAACAAGCCTGAGTCCCCTTCTGCATGAAGAAACTCTTTTTTAATAATAATATGCGAATCTTTCGGAAACAGCTCTGTGGCCACAAGGGCTGTCATTAGTTTTGTGATAGAAGCGAGCGGAAGCTGTATAAACTCGTTTTGTTTGAAAAGTACCTCGTTTTTTTTCATATCAAAAACGTAGGCGGATTTGGCTTCCAATTGTAAATTATCAAATGCCGTGGGAGCCAGAGCTTCTTTAACCTCTGCCAGTTGTTTTGTTGGTTTATTCAACTGCCCGTAAATAACAAAAACCATGACAACAATCAGCCCAACCATAAGCGCGTTAAAAGCTAGGAGTTTCTGCGATATTACTTCTGGTTTTGTTTCATTATTCTCCATCTTCTTCCTTTGCCTCGACGAAGCCTTCGGCGAAGTCGGGTTTTATTTTTAACTCCTTTTTCACTTCCACATATTCCGGCAATTCTTTTAGACTGCCAAGGCCCAAAAAACGCAATGTATCACTTGTAATACTATACACTACCGAGCGCCCGTCTCTATTTTCTTTCTTTTCTATTAACCCTCGCAGTAGCAAACTCCTCAAAGCATACTGTGAATTGACCCCCCTTATGTATTCAATCTCCTTTTTACTAATGGGCCCCTTATAGGCCACAATGGACAACGTTTCTATGCCCGCCCGACCCAAATCCTTCTCCCTTTCCTCCTTTATTATCTTCTCAATAAGCCCGCTAAACTTGGGTGCCGTCACAAGCGACACTTCGTCATCATTTTCCACAACCCTAACTGCACGGCCATCTAGGGCCTGTTTCAATTCTTCTATACTTGACATGACTTCTTTTTTTGAAACTTCCAAAGTTTTGGCTAAAAAATTAACATCAACAGGTTCAGCAAGATAAAAAAGTATTGCTTCTAGTTTATTCATTAAGTCATTAGGCATTGAAAATTGATTGAAAATTAAAAATTGTAAATTGAAAATTCAGTCATCAATATTTCGGTATTCCGACAGTATCACTTTGCATTTCTATATCGTGAAATTCTTTATCCTGTCTGACTTGTATAATTCCTTGCTTAACTAATTCTAACATAGCAAGAAAACTAATAATAATATTTACTTTGTCAGTTTTGCCGATTTTTGCGAAATCTTTGAAACTCATTTTCATATTTTCGCTAATTCTCTTGGTCAGATTTTCTATCATCTCTTCTAAAGATATTATTTTCTTTACCACTGCTTTTGGCACGATTTCCTCTTTTGGTATTTGAGAAATGATAGCTCTGATGGTTTCTTGTATTCGGGAAATGGAAATATTTTCATCTGGCGTAAAAACCACTACTTTGTCCTTTGATGGCAGTCTCAAATATTCTGTGTGTATGCCAAACTTCTCTCTCAAATGCCGACTAAGAGCTTTATACTTTTGGTATTCCTGCAATCGTGCCTCTAAATCATCTATACTACTCTCCTCTTCTTCTGAAAGAGTCAGGTTTGGTAGAAGTGATTTAGATTTTATTAAAACCAGTGTGGAAGCAATCAAAATAAAATGGGCCGAGTCAGCAATAGGAAAATCCTCCAAGCTTTTTATATAAGCGATATAATCATCCGCCACCTGCGCCAGTGATATGTCGTTTATAAAAAGTTTTCTTTTCTCTATAAGAGACAGTAAAGTATCCAAAGGTCCCTCAAATATGTGCGTTTTGACATTATAAGAACTTTCCATAACTTTATTATACCAAGTGTAGTGATTAATTGTTAGTCTTTAACTAAAATAAGTAGTAATTACTATGTTACTATAAATATGCGGTCGTCACATTATAGTAACATATATTTATACTGTAAATTATATATATAAAACTAACAATGAGAAGCCTAAAAGATTAAGACAGACCAAAATCTTTTTTCAATTTGTCATCATATTCTAGAGAGTCAACTATTAGATAAAGGAGGTCTTTACCAATCCCAAAATCTGCTTTCAGTAGATTAATCAAATCCTCGCAGTCATACGGGTATATCCAAACGCTATTTTGTAATTTAATAAAGCCTATCGCAATAAGGGTCTGTCGCACCTTCTGGCGCAACCCACGTTTTCTTTCTGGAATATCAAATATAAGGACTCGCCATTTTCTATCCCATTTCTTTGGCTTTTTCATAGCAAAATCAGATAATTCCAACCTACGCAGTTCCTTCTCCCCCTTTACTGTCAGTCTCAGATATTTCCCTTCGTATTGAAGCAGTCCGTTTTGTACAAGGCGATCTCTGGATCTGTTTGCGTTTATGCGCCCGGTTGGAATAAGACCAAGCTTGATCATGGCACTCACCACATTTGGTGCGATTAAGGCTGCGCTCACAAGACCCACTCCAGCCACAGTCTGTAGTATTACTTTTTTAATATTGGCCTTTTTAGATCTTTTCCTGCTCTCTTTTTCTAATTTTCCCATGTTACTATCTTAGCACGACCGCATAGAGATAGTAACATCAACTTTTTAAGGATTTAGTCTCTTTACATCTCTTGGTAGATATGTCGCTTCACGGACATTTGGCAGGTCTAGCATTTTCATTATGAAACGACCTGGGCCAATACCTGCGCCACCGTGTGGAGGACATCCCCAACGGAAAAAGTTTATATAATCTTTAAGTGAGTCTAGCGACATACCTTTTTCTTCGGCCTGTTTGGTTAAGATATCAACTCTGTGCTCACGTTGAGCAAGTGTCGTCACTTCTAAACCTCGATACAACAAATCCGCGCGACGAGAATAGTCACTTCCTTCTTCAAGCCGCATATGATAAAAAGCACTTTTTGATTTATGGTATTCGGTTATGAAAACAAACTCGTGATTGTGTTCTTTTTTTACATACTCTGAAATAGCTCTCTCCTCTTCTGGTGATAGGTCGTGATCTTCAACTGTCGTAGCTAACGCCTTATGTTCCTGGATAATCTTCTTGGCTTCTAGCATAGTTATACGAGGAAAAGGCCGTGCAGGTACTGTGATATTTATCTCTGGAAACTTTTTCAAAATTGCTTTAAATCCTTCTACAATCATACCCTCTTCGGCGTTCATAACATCTTGGTGCGAATCAATATAAGACATTTCGAAATCCCATCCGGTGAATTCGGTCAAATGTCGTGTAGTAAATGACGGTTCAGCTCGGAAAACAGGCGCCACCATGAAAACTTTTTCAAAACCGGAGGCCATAGCCATCTGCTTGTAGAACTGCGGAGACTGGGGCAAGTAGGCTTTGCGGTCAAAATAATTGACAGTGAAAACTTCGGCCCCCGATTCGGATTGAGTTTGCAGAAAGTTTGGTGGATAAAGCTGTATAAAATTATTTTCATCCCAGTATTTTCTCCAACCTTTTTCAAACTCCGTCCAAACTTCAAAAATCTTTTTCTTTTCCGGCTTTCGCAAATCAATCCAACGAAAATCAAAACGTGTCGGCGCTTCTGTTTCCTCATCACTGCCCTTTGTCACAACAGGTATGGGAAGTTCCGGATCAGATACAGACAGCACCTCTACACTACTAACAGAAATCTCAAATCCACCCATAGCTTGTTTTGCCTCTTTGACCATGCCTGTTATCCTGACAACTGACTCATGCGACAATCTCTTAGTCACCTCAAAAATTGAACTACTAGCATCAACAACCGTTTGTATTATACCCGTAACATCCCGCAAAATAAGAAATATGATTTTACTCTGCACCCGCAGAGTATGAACAAACCCCACCACGGTGATTTCCTCCCCAACATGCCCGCCAATATCTTTGTTATAAATTCGATTGATCATTGTTGTTGCATTATTTTCAAAGCAAAAGGATAAAAGTATGCTTCAAAATCTTCTCTTGGTATATTATATTTAGGTTTAATTTCTTTAAAATCTTGCACTATATCTTTCAAAATATCAACTTCTTGATTATCCTTTGTATCGGGAATAGTTTTTAGCTCTGATATTATGGACTCGGCATTTGTCATAGCTCTTTCAAACATAGAGGTGTTATGTGTTTTCTTTGCAGAAAATATTTTGCTGATTTCTGAACCCAAATTGGCAAATAGAAATAGAGAAGTTCTTTGACTCATTTAATTCTTGAATTAATAATTTTTTTCATATTTTCTTTGATATCCTCATCTTCAACTTCCATTCTCCTATTTCCTGCTAACGGCCGGATATTTATAAGTGACACATATTCAATCCAACTTTCTTTCGGTTGATCAAAATCAATATTGAAACCCCAAACATTTTTCTGTTCAGATCCTTGTTCGATTAGTCTTAGATTCGAATCCATGTGGTACTGCCCGCCAAAAGCTACAATTTCTTTTTCCAAATCTACTACTCCTTTAATCATACTATCATAAAACTCCTTACCAATTTCTCTAAGTTCGGCGGTGGTTATGCTGTCAGAAATAATCTTTATATTCATATTAATATAACTTTACTCCCACAGCTTCTCTAACCTGCTCCATCTTTTTCTCGGCTTTTAGTTTTGCTCTTTTGCCACCTTCTTTTAAGATGTCTAGGACATAGTCAATATCACCTTCCAGTTGTTCCCTCTTTTCTCGCAAAGGCCTGATAAATGCTTTCAAGTCTACAATCAGAGCTTCCTTCAATGCTTTGTAATTGCCTTTGTTACTTTCATACAGGGGCGCGAGTTCTGCTTCAGTTTTGAAAAGCTTGTGAATAGCATAAACATTTTCTGGCCTCTCCCCGCTTGAATCCGTGACAATGGACATAACGGCTTTTTCAATTTCCTCATCATTAGCAAAAAGAGGAATTGTGTTTCCATAACTCTTGCTCATTTTACGTCCGTCTGTGCCTAGAACAACTGCAACCTCTGGCATGATTTTGGATTCAGGCAACTTGAACACTTCTTTTTTGAAAATAAAATTAAATTTCTGCGCTGTATCACGTGCATACTCAACATGCTGTTTCTGGTCTTGCCCCACAGGCACAACATCAGTGTCATAAAGTAAGATGTCAGCTGCCATAAGCATTGGGTAGTTAAATAACCCAGCTGTTACTTCACGGCCATTTGCTATTGCATCTTTATAAGCGTGAGATCTCTCCAAATACGACATTGTAGTAATCGTGTCAAATATCCAACAGAGCTCGGTATGTTCTGGAATATCTGACTGTTTATAAATAATCGATTTATTTGGGTCTAGTCCAAGAGCGAGGTAGTCAAGAGCTAAGTCAATAATTTGTTGTTTCATTTCCTTCCCGTTCTGTATAAAATTCAAGGCGTGATAGTCGGCAATAAAAAACATGGATTGGTAGTCGTTTTGCATATCAACGAACTGCTTCATGGCCCCAAAATAGTTTCCAATATGTGGTCGCCCCGTCGGCTTAACCCCCGAAAGTAAAGTTTTTTTAGACATAGGATTATAAATTTGTTTCAGAAATAATTTTCAAATACTGGTTAAAAAGTGGTATGTATTTTTTCATATCATCAAATTCTCTTTTTAATTGAATATGTTCGTATCTGTGGACAAGAGCGTTTCGAGTGCCGACACAATAAGATAAATTTTCTAGAAGTTCAGATGGAAATAATGAGATTTTAATCAAAGTTCCAAAAGTACTGAAATAAGTCTCACTTGGTGGGAGATTATTTTTTTCAATCAAAATTTGATTACAGTCTATAATAGTATCAACAATGATTTGAAAATATCTCTCAGAGGCGGACATGACTAAATCATTTTTTTGAAAATCTTCAAATTTTTCGGGCAGATTGGTTTCTAGTTTTTCCAAATTTTCAGCAATCAAACCTATCTTATTTTTTACTATGTCATCAGTCATATATTTAAAGTGAAATTATTTTTTGACGAACGAGAGAAAAAGAATGATCTCTAAAAGACTTTGATTCTGCCAGAAGTTTCCAAGCGTAAAGTTTTAGTCTATAAGCCAGATCATCCTCTTTTTGATATAAAATTTTTCCAAATGCCAATATATTATACATAAGCAAAGGATTATTTGAGGATATAATACTTACATTTACATTATTACTTTTAAATAATTCTGAAAATTGATGATTTAAATTAATCTCGTCATCATGTGATAATCCAGTCTTTTTTAGCACTCCTATATCAATATCGCTTTCTTTGACAGCTCGACCTTTGGCGTATGAGCCAAAAAGCATTACTAAATCTAAATGCTGATCTATGGCTATATCTCGTATCAGATACCTTGTTTCTTCACTTGTGATAGTTTCCATGATTTTATAATATCACAATTCTTCTAGTAATTCTATCATCCCCTTATCCTACAAAAACCCGCCCACCTGTAAATCCCAAAGTTTTTTATACAAACCACTTTCCATGTTCGACAACTCATCGTGAGTTCCCTCTTCTACTATTTGACCATCATTCATAGATATTATCCTATCCATCTTTTTGACAGTTGAAAGGCGGTGAGCAATGACTATAGTGGTTGATTCTTTCATCAGATTTTCTAGGGCATCTTGGATAAGCGACTCGGAGTATGAATCCAAACTTGATGTGGCTTCGTCAAAAATAAGTATAGGCGCTCTTTTCAAAATGGCTCTGGCAATAGCAATACGCTGGCGTTCTCCACCGGAAAGTTTTATGCCTCTTTCACCGACAAAAGTTTCGTATTTCAAAGGCAAGCTTTCTATAAACTCAGCACAGTGAGCCAAGCGAGCGGCTTCAATAACTTCATCGTCATTAGCATCACGACGACCATAGCGAATATTATCCATCAAAGTTCTGTGAAAAAGTATAGGATCCTGTGGCACAAAACTGATATTCTCGTGCAAACTATCTTGTGTTACTTTACTTATATCTTGCCCATCTATGCTTATCAAACCATTAGTCACATCGTACATACGCATTATGAGGCGAACAAAAGTAGTCTTACCGGCGCCAGATGGACCTATGATCGCAATCTTTTCACTTGGTTTAATGCTTACACTTAGATTTTTTATGGTGTGGCTGTTGTCGCTAAAACCGAAGGAAACATTATCAAAGACAATCTCACCTCTTGTGACTTTCAATTTCTTGGCTTTAGATTTGTCTTGAATCTGATGTGGCATAAGCAATATGTCCACCATTTCTTTTGAATCAGCTACACTTTGATAGACGGTACGAATAATCCGGTTTAAACCCCAAAGTTGATAGCCAAGACCTATAATATAAGTCTGAGCCAAAACAAATGTTCCGACAGTAATCAAACCAACAGCCCAATATTTGATGGCATAATAAAATACAAAAAACTCCACAAGCATTATAAGCAAAGACTGGATAGCATCAACAACTTCGCCCAATCGCCAAGAAAATAAAGCCTTTCTGGCTTGGTCGTTTGAAACATCTTTGAAACCAACTAGCTCATAATCATGTCCAGTGAAAAAAGATACGGCTGTGTTGTTTGTTATTGAGTCGGATAAGTAACCGGTGGTTTTTGAATCTGCAGCGGCCGAAGCTGTATCGTATTTTAATTTCCAAGTAGAAAAAGCAAAACTAAATATGGTGATAAGAATAACCCAGACAACAATAACCAACGAAATAGCAGGAGCTAGAAAATATGTCACCCATATAGAACCAACAACGGCAATAATTAAAGGCATTAGGTTAAAAGATAATGTATCAGTCAAAGCCTCGAAGGCTCGGCTAAAACGGCCAACCTTTTGAACCAAACTTCCGCTGAAATTATCAGCAAAAAAAGTGTATGAATGACCTATCATGTAATCAAAAGCATTTTGTTTTAAACGGGCCATGACTTTGGCCTGCATAGAGTTGTACAAAAATGTACCAATACGCCAAGACAACCAACCAAAAACATGCAAGGCTAAAACGATAATGATGATTTTGACAAGAATTGCAGTTGTTATGCTTACACTAGCTGATTTGCTAACAGCATCAAAGAATTGTTTGTAATACAGTGGAACAATGACATTTACAATCTGAGCCAGAAAAAACAACACATACGCAGAAACAAACCGACTTTTCATCGGTCGAACACCTATCCAAAATTGTTTTATTATTTGTATTACTTTGACGTTTTGACCAAATTTTTTCTTTTCATCCATAAGAGAGACAGTATACAACATTCAAAACTCAAATCCAAGCTTTAATTTTTTGGTATTTCCAAATAGAATGTTGAGCCGGTTCCTCGGCCGGCGGATGTTACCCAAACTCGTCCACCGTGAGCGTCAGCCACGTTTTTGACGAAGACTAGGCCATAGCCAGTGGCATTTACATTGACTTTTAGCGACTCAGCTCCCCTGCCGCCCGCCTTGAAAAGTCGAGATTTGTCATCTTCCGAAATACCAACTCCTGTATCAGCGATTTTAAGGAGAACAGATTTACTTTGTTGTGATAGAGAAACAGAAATACTGCCTTTTTCTGTGTAGTTTATAGAGTTGTCTATCAGATTTCTGATGGCCTCGCCGATTTGAGTTGAATCTCCTGTTATATTGTAGTCACCCGACTGCACATCCAAACTAAACTGTAGTCCCTTTTTCTCGGCATATTCTTTCTGTTTATTTGCCGTATTTTCTACCACAACCTTCATATCCATTGGTTTTTTGTCATACGGCAAAACACCTTTCTCGGCGCTATCGCCTTTCAAAATACCTTGAACATAGTTGATTCCAACATTTGCTTCATCTAGTCCTTTTTGCAAAAGTGGCACCGCTTCGCTGGAAATAGTCCCATAATCCCCCGTCAAAAGCTCAGCAAAAATGTTTTTTGTATTACCAAATCGCCCTTTAATCTGGTGGTTCATAAAATGCATCAAAGAGGCCTGTCCCTCATTAGCCACTTTCAGCTCTCCTGCCAAAATCTCAATTTTCTCTCTCTGCTCAACTTCCTTTTTAACACTTCGGATGAGATTGAGTCCTATAAAACCTGTAATTATTAGAGTAATTCCGGTTAAAACTCTGTTTATGTCGGTTTGAATGAAAAAGAATTGTGAACCAATAAGTATTACCAGAGAAACTATCAGCGCTTGAGCGCCTATTAATTTAATATTGAATGTCTTAAATCTGACAATTAGATAACCAAGAAATCCAACAAACACAATCATTCCAAAAAGTCCTGCAGCTTCATACATGAAAACATAAGTTTGTTCTGCGACATAACCAGCCACCAAGAAAGACAGAAGGAAGATAATTATACCAATGGTTAAAAGCAAAATTTGCTTCCTAAAAACTTTTTCGGCTTTAAAATATTTATAAACAGCAAATCCTATAATCCAAAAGGAAAATAACACCTTCAAACCAAGAGTAAAATTCGTATATAACGGGTTTTGGATGGCAACACATTCTTGAACATCATAGCTTGTGAGATTATAAAGTGTTGGTACTAAAGCAATTATTAAAAGAAGTGGTGATGAAACAAGTATTTTTGACCACAAACTCACATCTCTTTTTTCAACAAAAACATATACAAAATAAAGACATAAAATAAATAGTAGAATGGCAAAAATTTCTGTTGGTGCCCAAGCTGTCATCACAACACTGTTTTGGAAATAGAAAATCCAAATAAAAAGATCAGATACGACCCAAAGTGAAAATACCAAAGTAATGAAAAATAAAATCTTGCCTAATAAGGAAAATTTGGTCTTAAATAGAACGAATATTCCGATTAAGAGTCCTATAATAATACTGGGTATGTGTGAGTAATATAAAAGACCAGAAACACCATCAACTATCCCTTTGCAATATTGTATATTTTGTAAAAAATTAAACTCCATGGCCATTTTTCTTACTACATTTAGACACTACAATTATCAGGCAACCCAAACTTTTTCAGATTGTCTTCTGAGCAATAATAAACTGAACAAGTTGTATCGTTTACATCGCATGTTATTGGAGGACAATTTATGCTGGTACAATCAGGGGCTTTGTATTGTTTTTGATAGATTATTTTATAGTAAAATTTCCCATCAGGATATACAGAACACCGAACATCCCCGTCTTCACATTGATGGATAAAACAAGATTCAATCTTTGGATTGCAAACTTCTTTTATATATAACTGGAAATCTTTTTTAACAAAGTATCTATAAAAAGAAAGACCTGTTGAAAAAGAAATGGCTAGTACTATAAACCACACTAAAATTTGTGACCCCTTAGATACTTTAATATCAGAATCAGACATATGTTAATTATATGACAAATCCATTGACAATGAAAGTGAAAAGTGTACCATTTGTATGCAGAGGTTGTGGTCAACCGGCCATGATCTACTCTAGCTCTTTTGAGCGGAAGGGAGGTTAAACAAATGATAGGACAAATGACGGAAAACGAACAGATCATTCCCATTCGTCTTTTGGGGGGTGGGGGTGGTGATTCCGGTGACGAAGGTGGCAGTGATTCGGGAGATTCATCTGAGGATACATCTGGACCATCGTCAGATGATTACGGTGAGAGTTCGGATGCCGATACTGGTGCTAGCGAAGACGGCCCCAGTGATGACTAAGCATCTTATCCTCCCCGAATTAAGAAAGGGTCATGCGATACAATTATTGTGTGGCCCTTTTTTTTATTTTATTAATTAACTCTTTATAACCGACACGATCAACAATTTCCCAAGCTCGTGTATATGTGTCAGTAGAATGTTTTTTACTTTTAACTATCTCCTGTTCCATCATAGTATGTTTGTCTAACACATCTATAAATAGATACTTAAGAAATGGATCTATCATAATGTGATTGATAACATTTTCATCATCAGAATAGATTTTTAGATAATCATATATTTTTAGATACTCTTTTCTGTTGTCACCAAATAAAACATGTAGCAATTCATGAGTGAGAACACTTATAAATTCTTCTGGTGTAAAGCTACTTTTTATTACAATTGGATTGGAGAAGGATCTTAAACATCCGGAAACAATATGAACATCAATTCGATTTCTTTTAAATGACAAACCTAAAATTTCATAGACTGCATCTGATATCTTTTTTTCATATTTTTTCCATTCCGTTCTGTATAATATTACTTTCTCTCTAACCTTTTCTGGTGATGGAGGCGTCCAATCTTTCCATTTTTCGTGAGATTTAATATGAGCGATGAATATGGGGTCTAAAAACTTATTATATTTTATGTATATTTTCATATATTGATTAGTATAACATATTACTTGCGCATAACTATATTATATGTAATGATAATTTAGGAGGTAACTATGCTAGCGAAAAAAATATGTAGTGCTAGGATCACAATGAGGACTATATCGGAAGCAGATTTTACGATTTTACATTCTTGGAGAAACAGTAATGACTATATCAGATTGTTTTCTATAGTCAGAAACACTGTGTCTTTTGAAAAGTTTGTTTGTGATAAGAAAAAAACTCTTGAATCAAAAAAGGAATCACACTTTTTTATTCAAAGAAATATCACAGATAACCCACCTTTAGGCACAATATACGCTTATGATATCAATCAAATTGACGGTCACGCATTCATAGGTCTATACATAGACCAAAAGTATAGAAAATGTGGATACGGGGCTGAAGCAGGAGTTTTGATGGTTTGTCATTTGTTCGACTCGTTACAATTAAGGAAGATATATTGTGATGTTTTTTGTTACAACTCACAATCTATCTCACTTATGAAAAATCTGGAGTTTCATATAGAGGGAACTTTCAAGGAACACAGCTTTTATGAAGGTAGGTGGCATGATGTAATAAGATTTGCAATCTTTAGAGATGACACAGATAGAATAAGAAGATTGCAAGGAAAATTCCTTAGGCAGAGGTTTGGTAGGGAGGAGGTATAAAACCATTGAGAACGACAAAAGCGGGTCACTACGAGCCCGCTTTTCTTTATGCTAGGTAAGATGAAAATAAAAGTTTAAAAGTTAATTTATATAATGAGAAAATTGAAAATTTTAAAATAGAAACTGGAAAATATGATTGTATTATTGCAAGTAATTCTCTGCCCTTTGTAACACCTAAAGAAAAGGTCGTTGAGATAATAAAAAACATTGTCTCCGGACTGAAAAAGGATGGTTGTCTATATATAACAGTTTTTGGCATGAAAGACGAATGGATTAATAAAGAGAATATGAGTTTTTTTGAATATAAAGAGATAAGAGATATATTGGACTCACTAAATATTAAGTTTTATCATAATACTATTGAAGAAGGTTACGGAAAAACGATGAAAGGAGACGTCAAATATTGGAATGTTTTTAAGTTTATTTATATTAAAAAATAATTTTATTTTTTCATCTTTTTATCAACTCTTTTTTTCATCGATTCTGGGTAGGAAAGCCAGAATGGACTTTTTTCGTTTTCAAAAGGCAAAAGCGGATAAATCAATGGTTTTACTCCAAAAATTTTTTCCACTCGCCTGAAACTAGGAAGAAACTTTTTCTTGATAAAATTTGCTTCTTGTTTATCTCCTATCAAAAAGTTTTCAAATAAAACCCCATGACAAACAAACAATGAAAGATAATACAGATAGTAATATTTGGAGAGTTTTTTGGTTTCATCAAACCACCCTGAAAAATCAACTACCTTATTTTTAAATTTTGGCAATTCTTTGTGTAAAAGTTCGTGATGAAAATCTATTATACCTTGACCCCAAAGAGTTTTTATTTTATTAAAATATTTGCCCTCATCTTTATTAAAATTGACGATGTTTATAGTATTGGATATTATGGTTTTTTTATTCTTTAATGTACGAAAGAAGAAAAGCCGGCAAAGATGATATTTGTCTATATTTTTTGCCACAAATTCACCATCGTATTCTAGAATTAACGGCTTGAGTTTTGTTTCTTTTACTATATCAAGAAAATATTTCAATTCTAGATTTGGTGTTCCTATACTTCTGCTTAATACTGCTCGTGGTTTATTTTTTATTATAGAAAGCATCTTGTCACCGAAGAAATTGTCCACTTTTTTCCTCAATCTTTTGTTATTCCAACGTTTTTTTACTTCTTTTTCAATATTACTAAAATTGGTATATATTTCAGACCTGAATATTTCTGGATTTTTTTTGACTCTTTGTTTCATAAATAATTTGCTGATTATACAATAAATCTACTAAAAATGCCAGTGATAATTTATAATTTTCACAACAGAAAACGCGGTGGCTGGGACGAGCCCGACCACCGCGACCTAAAGCATATGCCTTAGGATTTTCAGCCCCCAGACTACAACAACAATCCGAGGGCCCCACCAGAGATTGGCAATCGCCACGGTGGCGACGAGAATCCCCCAGTCACGTCTGCCGAGTCCGTTGAAGTGCTGCTTTCTGTAGTGCACAGCCACAATCAGCGGGTCGGCGTTGATGCTTGCAAGGACAAAGGTTACAAGTCCCACAAGTCCACTATTTCTGGACTTAGAGACCTTGACCAACGCCCTGCGAAACCACCCGGAAGTATCACTGGTCGCGTCCTCCCACTCTCTGGCTGTATTTGCGAACAGCCAGTCGACACCCTTACGATCGTAGCGCCAAAACATATAGGCGCCAACAACCAAAGAAAGTATCGTCATCATGAACCAACCCAAGAATAAACCGAAATGGGTCATAGTCCAGATGTAGAGTGGGTAGTTGTAAACCCAGCAGAATACCTCATATCCTGCAAGTCTCCAACCGATGGCCAAGATTCTCTCTCGGCCATTTCGAAACCAAGTGAGATTCATCGGTCACCTACCTTTCTATTTTAAATTATAGCACGAGACAACGATATATGTCAATATATTGAAAATATTTCACCAGTTATCCACCCAGTAGTAGATTTTGGCACAGCATTGTCTACAATGCTGTGCCAAGCATAATGCCAAAATTCACTACTGGGTTATCCACAAAATAGAGCCAAAAATAACTAAAATTCTTGATAATTAAACTGTCTCAAGCTAAACAATGCCGTAACTGATTTAGCACTATTAACAATAATGGTACAAAGACCAGTGCCAGAGCAATCCCCCGACCATCCTGTAAAGGCCCAGTAGGAAGAGTTGGGATAAGCTTTCAAGGTGACTGTAGCGCCTTGATTATAGTTGTGCGTACAGATAGTGCCACAGTCTATTGTACTGTCTGTGCTTTTTACAAATCCACCGATTTTCTTGGTCACTGTGATAGAGTATTGAGTGATAGGAGTTTGATAGGCATAGGGAGTGATGTAAGGTGTGACATATGGCGTAGCATAAGGAGTGGCATAAGGTGTTGTGTAGGGAGTGGTGTATGGAGTTTGGTACTCATACTGATATTGGTATTGATATTGGTACGAGTAAGGAGTGACATATGGAGTTGAGTATGGTGTTTGATACTGATATTGATACTGGTAAGTATATGGAGTGGAGTATGGCGTAGTATAAGGGGTTATGTAAGGAGTTTGGTACTGATATTGATATTGGTATTGGTACTGGTATCCGTAAGGGGTTGGGTACGGAGTTTGATACTGGTATTGATACTGGTATTGATATTGGTAACCATAAGGTGTTGGATATTGGTATCCGTAAGGGGTCGGGTATTGATATTGGTACTCGTACTGATACTGATAGGGATAAACATAAGGAGTAGCATAAGGTGTTTGGTACTGGTATTGGTATTCGTACTGATAGGGGTAAGGATACTGATAGGGGTATACCGTAGGACAACTACAACTCTCCGGAGCCAAACATTGATCGTTTGATGGTTGAGGATTACACTGTGGTGAACCACCATTTGGACAATTACATGCATATACACCCAAGTTGTAACATGCAAGACCTGAAGTAACTGTTGGATCATAATATTCACCTGCCGAGCAATAGGCAGTATCTGCAGAGACTTTATTAAAAATAAAAAACAAAGATAGAAAAAATAATCCAAGTATGAAAAAATTAAAAGTTTTATTTATATACATGTGATATAACTAATTTATATCAAGTATACAAAAGTAAAAGTTAATAAACAATAAATACTAGAAAGGCGCGAGTATGGATTTCTCCATATCGCGCCCTAGCCTGTCAGAACGACCTCACTCATGGTTGAGAAGTGAAGTCGACGACCGCAAACCCATCGAGAACTGCTGGATCCATCGAACTCAGAAAGACAGCGTAGACCCCCTCGCCAGTCGGTGCCAATGTGACCACTCCAACACCGTTGATTACATCAACGGACATTGTCTGGACGGCATTGTATGAGTTTGGCGACATCAATTTCCCGAGCTGAGCCATCATTTTGTGATTGCCCCCATCGAGAATATTTACCCTGACCTGAAGTATCCCTGTTGATGTCAAGATAAACGAATTAGTGGCAACCCCTGCAGAAGATGTCCTCATACCACTCCAGGTCACGGTCCCAACCTGAACCGACTGGGGACCAGAAGGTGTAGGGGCCGGTGTTGGTGTTGGTACGGGTGTGGGTGTCGGCGACGATGGCGAAGTCGAACTGCCACAACCAACACAAACAAGAACCAGCACGACGACACCGAGGCCGATAAGTTTCTTCAGCACGATGTCCTCCTAGCTGACCCTCATGGGTCGGAAAGTTGTTTGGTCGAAAATAAAATAACAAACCGCTTCTAAACGCCATTATACTTATAATGTATATTGATGTCAAGGTAGTTATACACACTCTATACTATAAAAAATTCCCGTATTGTATTCACCTTGGTCGCCTCGAACATCGCGCTTGGAGGTCACAACCGGAAATCGTTAAATATGCATCATGTGTAGGGTAGATGACCTGAATTACATATTTAACTAAATGAACGATTTGGCGCGTATCGAGATTTTCAAAAGATAATGATAGTTACATATTTGGGCAAAAATATGTTATAATCAATTTCGAAAAAACTTTATGAAAAATAACAAAAAAATAATACTGGATGTACCAATAATACACCAACCGGATGGTAGTCTTGAGTGTTCAATCGCTGCTTTGAAGATGGTGATGGATTACAATAACGATGTCGTTCCTTACCAGACTCTAGTGTCAGAACTTTCCGAGTGGATCAATGAAGAAGAGAGACACATTCAAGGTGCAGGTATTTACTTGGCTAGGCGTGGTTATGAAGTCTGGTTTACTCATCATGACCCTGGTGTCATTGATAAAACAATAGAGAATAGCACAGAAATAGATAAACCTAAGCTAGTGTCTAAGTTAAGTATAATTCCCCAAAATGATTCTACGGCTTATCGAAGAAAAAAACTTTCTCTTGATATCGCATATATTGAAGCCGGAGGTCACTATGCAAACACCATTCCCGCACTGGATGTTATAGATCTAAATCTTCATAAAAAATTACCGACAATAATTTGCGTTAAAATCAAAGTTTGGAGTTCAAATCCAGAGAAACGAAATAATCACTCAGTTGTAGTTGTAGGCAAGGAAAATGATGATTATATTATAAACGACCCGAGTCCTAAAGTATCCAGTCCATATAAAATCAATAAAAACAAACTGCTAATGGCCTGGTATGCCTGCGGTGCTTACACCTTAGTAGTTCGGTTGCAAAAAAAGACCTCGTTACACCAGTAATGCAACGAGATCTTGTCTGAATTATCTGCCATCATATCTCATAGGAAGATATGAATCCCTCTCTGACCAATGGGAGGAGAATGCTACAAATTGTCTGCCACGACATCTCTTTAGATGAGGCTAGCAGTTCTTCTCCTGTAAATTGGTCAGAGGAAAAGACCAAGCGTAGAATCCTCTCGGTTTTGCCGTCAAACATTAGCCGTCGTCCTCCGCAAATCAGTTCCACCTTTCCAGACTTGTTCATGGAAACACTTGCAGATTGTGCGCGTCGCTTGAAGCAACTGGTTTGCTTGCAGTCCGCAAGCGATTGGACTGTGTGATCTGGAAATTGAAACGGCTGGCGATTGCAACTCCTTGCCGTCTTGAACTCCAAGAATCTCCCAAAGAGATCACCCTCGTTCAAAACTTCGAAAAGTTTTAACTTCAGTTTACCGAGATCACAAAAGTGTTCTTTTTCTTCGTGTCCGTATTTGCTCGAGAGGGCAATCGGCAATGCCCTACGAAACTCTTCGTAGTCGGTCAATTCATCGACGAGCCACTTCATGAAGTCAATTCCGGTTTTTACGAACACGGCCAGTGTCAGGTGCATTGACGGTTCTTTTCTTGCAATGGCGTAATGCCAGTGTCCTCTTGGAACATACAAGACATCTCCAGGTTCCAAGGTGCAATGAAGATAGCACGACTCGCTAGGCGGGGGTGTCATTCCGTGACTCTTCTGGTAGAAAGAGATCGACGGAGTGGTCTCTGGAAAAATCCACCACTCTTTGTATCCCGACACCTGCAGAATAAAGAAATCCTGCGTGTCATAGTGATTATTGAAGCCCTGATTTTCAGGATAAGACAGGTACATGTTGAACCTGGTCTCTTGGCCGATCTCCTCACTTAATCGGTCTAAAAAATCACCCAAGACCAGATTATGTCTGTCTACATGCTCAACAATCAATGTGGCGCCGTTTTGGACACTTCCAATTAGATCAAGGGCGTCAGCAGGTTTGAATTGTTTACCACCCTGAGACATCCTTATGCCAGAATGTAGTTGCGACGACGAATTGAGAATTCCGTTCAAGGCTTCCCAACCAAAAAGACTCGCAAACCTGTCTCTGTCACCAGAGATATGCAAAGCACGCTTTTGGTAATGGTCTGCCAGAAATTTCTCTACCGTCAATGGATCCAAGATGAATCGAAGAGAGCTGTTCATTTTCACTTCCTTTTCTTGTCAGTCGTCTTTTTGTAAATTAGGGCTCGGTGAATTGTGTCCACCGAGCCCTATTCGACACCGAGATGGAGTAATTGGGTGTTTTTGCTACCCCTTTTCCCCACCGTCAGTATTCTCACCACTATCCTCACCGCCTTCGCCACTGCCCTCACCATCATCATCTTCGCCATTGCTGGCTTTGAGTTGGTGTTTGGAGGTCACGACTGGAAACCGCTCGACTGAGCAATTTATCACTTCCGCCACGATGCGATCTTGAACCTCGTCCATTACTCTCTCCTCCCTGACATGGTTTCAGTGAACATACAGATCAAAACCAGCCTACTGCTCGATTTATCTCTTTTTCTATCATTAATAGTACACACATCTTGTTTTGAACGTCAATATTCCTTTTTGTTTATAATATGGTATAATTTAAAGGTAGGTTCACAAGCATAAAGAAGTTTTTATTTAACTTATTATAAATTAAAAAATAAAGGGGTAATTTATATCTGCTTCAACTTTCTTCCTTGGTTTTTTAAATATAGATTTTTAAAATTAACTAGTGTTTAAAACTTTGTTTCTTGATTTATTTCAAATATTCTCGAAATTGTTTTATTAAATTTTGTGCTTCTTTTTCAGAAACAATAGTAATAGCACGCTGATAATCTGGATGTTTTATATGCATAAAATATTTCAATCTTTCTTTACCGAATAGCTCGACTAAAATAATTTCGAGTACCGCATAAATAATAATATGATTTTGTGTTAAAGTACTTTCATTAGCATATTCTTTTCTTATGACTTCCCAATAATTTTCAATTCCAGAATTATTTCCTGAATCTCCAACGAATCTATGAATAACTTCATGGATTGCTATTTCCGTAAATTCATCATCAGTAAAAATTTTTCCACTCTTTCCTGTTATTGGCATAATTAGAGGGTTGGACATTGCACTTAGACCAGCACCAAAAATATGCATTTCCAAATCTCTCGGCAAATTTACACCTGTTATAATAATGAGTGATTTGAAAATTTTGTCTTCCGTGTTTAAGTTATCCCAAATTTTACGCCATTGATTTACTTTATCCATTACTTCTTTTTGGGATGGATAATTACCAAACTTTTTATTGACAAATAATTGTCTTCTGTCTCTATCGAGTGGGTATGCGTATTTCAAATGTAGTTTTGGAATATTCATATAAGTTAATTCTAATTTAAATTAAAAATTAAATCTACTAGAAATCCCGCTGGGGCGATGCTGTGAAGCGACGCCTGAGCGGGATTGTTACCCCTTCCTTCTTCCCAGAACCAGCCAGACCAATCGAATCCTCCTTCTTTTATTATAACATAATAAGTCCCTATTTGTCAATAGCAAGAATTAAAAGCTTATTGATATAATAGAGCATATGGACTCTTCTAAAAAAGTGCTTGTGTTGTTTTCTGGTGGCAAAGACTCTTCCGCTACCGTGGTTGAAATGATTCGTGCTGGATACAATGTGACATTGTTTACATTCCAAATAGGCAAGGCCGAGTTAACAGGACCAAAGGGTGACTCGGCCCCAGATATTAGACATTTGGAATTAATGAAGGTATTTCCAGAATATGTTGATGCCAAGCGAGTGATTGTAGAAAATAATTACTTGATCAGGAAATTAGCCATAGAAAAAACAAACAGCACTCATGTAGTCTGTCCACTTGCCATAGCATTGGTTTTTTTATCTGAGGCAATACTTTATTGTTTAAAAAATAATATTGATAATATTGCTTGCGGATACTCCGAATATCAAGCAAAAGAGGATAGGTATATCGAGCAGAGAGATGATTTCGTCGATTACACTAAGACATTTTTGAAAGAATATGCTATTGAATTGCACACACCTGTTATAAAGAAAACCAAACAAGAGGTAATGGATATATTGGACCAGTTTGGCATCAGTTCAAATTCACTGGAAAGTAAGGCTATGCTTGGGGCTATAGCATTTGATGTGGAAAAATCATTGGAATTTTGGAATGAATCAATTCCTATTTGCCGAGAATATATTAAAAATAAGAGAACAATGCCTTAAAAATGGCCATGTCTCCAATATTAAAAAAGGCACTCTATTTCGCAGCCCAAAAACATGACGGGCAGTATCGCAAAGGTGGTCGTGTGCCGTACTTTGCTCATCCTGTCCAAGTTGCCTTTGGCGTGAGCATGTACACAAATGATGAAGAAATCTTGGCCGCGGCATTTTTGCATGACGTGCTTGAAGACTGTCCTGGCGTTTCCATTCGGCTTTTGCGAAAAGAATTCGGTAACCGAATTGCCCAAATAGTCAGTGAAATGACTCTTGTTAGAGGTAATAAACGAACAACATGGCAACAAAAGAAAAAGACCTATCTTAAAAAAATCAAGGTGGCATCAAAAGATACGCTTATTATAGTTGCAGTTGATAAAATGATTAACTTACAAGCATATTTTGATGCCCTAGAAAGTAGGGGTCAGGAGATGGCCCATTATTTTAGTGGAACACCGGATGGATATCAATGGTATTACACAGAAATTGCTAAAATACTTACATCTAAACTTGGCAAACATCCTGCCACCAAAGATTATATTGCTAAATGGCGATTGTATAAAAAGGAAAACCTGTGATTGACATATAACATACTAGCTTAGCATAAATGAAAACTTTATCCACAAAATCAATAGGTGGTATTATTTTTATTAGTTATAATTAGCCTATGCCCAGACAAACCACTGGTGGTTTCGTCGGTCTTTTGTTGCTAACTGTATTAGCGATAGGTGTTGGTGTTGCTTCTTTTTTCTTCTATCAGAAAGTTCCAAGCTCCAGTCATTATATTTCAGAAAATATTTCAGAAAAAATAGAGACGGCTAATTTAATTCAAACAGAAACAGCACAAGCAACTACCACACAAAGTATTGCCACTAGCACCCCAGTACTAGAGTCAAGCCCAGTAGAGAACAAGCAAGAGACAAAAGTTACAGATAGTAAAAAAATAATTCTAGCTAAGAACCCTACCGACGTTAAGGCGCAAGCTACGACAGTTGTAATACCACCACCTCAGGTCTCCGAACCAACTTTAGTGGTAGAAGCCGGAGAGCAACCAAAACAAATTTTGCTTCTTGGGGATGCTCGTTTGGTGCCATTTACTACCATCAAACTGACTGCCCAAGGAACTGACATCATTATCAACAGTCTGACGGTGGAAAGAAAGGGTTTTGGTTCAGATAAAATATTTGTAGAGGTTGGTGTTATAGATCACGGCACAGAAAGAAAATTGAACTCTAATCACCTGTATGTTATGAATAAAGCCTTTAGCATAAAGCAGGGCGAGACTGAAGAAATAACTTTGTACGGGAACATCGTCGATGCCACGACACTCTCCACTTATAACGGCCAAGCTCCTTCCCTAGCTCTGATTGCCATCGACACAAAAGCCAAAGTTGAGGGAACTCTTCCCGTAGTCGGCACCATGCAGACAGTCAACTCTTCCTTGACTATCGGCTCTATAACTCTTGTAAGAAGCGGGCTTGATCCTGCTGTAGGGAGAACTTTATACATAAATGATAAAAATATTATATTTTCTGGAGTTCGAGGAACTCTAAATAGCGCCGAACCTGCACTACTCAAATTTTTTGGTTGGACTCGGAAGGGTAGCGTATCATCTCTTGACCTTTCTAATGTAAAAATATGCCTAGTGCGCCTAGATACCAAATGTTTCGACGCCAAGCTAAGCCCTAATGGAAGATATTATTCAGTGGACTTTGCAAACGAAAAAGACAGTGATATAAAAATAGAAAAGGGAGGATTATTTGATATTTATATTAAAGGAGACATCTTGCCAAGTGGAGTAAATCGAACAGTTGATTTTGATATTACCACTTCATACGATATCATCGCTTATGGCATAACATATAAAAACTTTTTCTATCCATTTGGCGGAACCGATAGTGGAACACAACCTGAAGGATCATTCTCCACCACAGAGTATCCGTTTTATAATGGATACTCTCATAGCATTGTGGGCGGATCATTTAACACCATTGAAAAATAATCTGCTAACACGGAGTGTTAGCAGATTTTGCAATACGATCTACCATCACTTTCCGAACAAGCTTGACAGCATATAAAATGTTTGTTGCATTCCGGATTTTTGCAATTTACATAGCGTTCGGATTTAGTCTTGCATTTATCACATTCCCCAACAACCACATGTTCATCTGCTGGATCAAAACTCATAGTTATACGGTCATCGAAAACATAGAGAGAACCTTCAAACTCCTGTGCCGGAAACTTTTCTATATATGTGACAATACCTCCATCAAGTTGGTAGATGTCCTTAAAGCCCTCGCGCAGAAGTAGTCCCGAGGCTTTTTCACACCTTACTCCGCCTGTACAAACGGCTACGGCAGTTTTCTCTCTCAAATCTTTAACGTGCGCCAGAGCTTTCGGAATATCACGAAAATTCTGGACAGGCATGAGGCGCGAGTTTTTGAACCGGCCGAGATTAAACTCGTAATCATTTCTCATATCTATGATGGTAAATTGTCTGCCATCCTCGTACCATTGCTTCAATTCTTCCGGCTTCAAATGTTTGCCTGTGATCTGATTTGGATTTATGTCTTTTTCCAAATGAAGTGAGACAATCTCCGAACGGACTTTGACTTTCAGTTTCGGAAAGGCAGAGCCAGTCCCAATACTTCTCTTTATATGAGTATCCTCAAATCTCGGGTCATTTAAAAACTCTTTCAAATATTCCTCAATATTTTCTGTCTTCCCCTCCAGTGTGGCATTTATACCCTCCTCCGCCACAATGACTCGCCCCTTCAATCCAAATATCGTACACAAATCCGCCTGAATTTTTTTCAACTCTTCCGGATTTTCTATATGAATATATTTATAAAATAAGATGATTGTAAAATCCATACTTCATTCTATTTAAGCCCCTTACAATTGCCTGCCGGTGTATAATCAGCTTTTCGTGCTTCTTCGATAGAAGAAAACTTTACAAGATTTTCTGGTTTTATTCTAGAAGCCGAGCCACACCACGAGAAGTAGTACTTTGTGCCATTTTTTGAAGCCACAACTTCATCTGATTGCTCAATTTCACTTTGCCCTAGGTGAGACCTAGGGCTGATGGTGCCATATTCTATTTTTATAGGTGTGCCATTGCTTTCAATAACCGATATTTTCCAAAGAGCAAAGAAAATACTGGCTATAACCATAATCAGAATCAAGGTATAAAACGGCTTGATTTTTTCTAGCAAATCAGTTAGACTGAACATATTCAAATATTACCAGATTTAAACTTTTATGGCACATAAGAAATCAGCTGGAACTACGAAAAATGGCAGAGATTCAAACCCCAAATACCTTGGGGTAAAAATTACCGAAGGCGACAAAGCTCAAGTCGGTTCTGTTTTGATACGTCAGCGCGGTACAGATGTCATGGCCGGCAGAGGCGTAGGTATGGGTAAAGATCACACTCTTTTTGCTTTGATCAACGGCACGGTAAAGTTCTCTAACAAACGCAAAACTCATTTTGACAGTAAAACAGTAATCAAAAAAATCGTTAGTGTGGTTTAGGAAAAATAAAATTTAAGCTTTACAAAATAGCACATTTGTGCTATTTTGTTTTTGGAGGCAAACAAATGGGGATATCCAGCCCGAGCCAGAACAGCAAATGTTTAGAGTGTGGAAAAATCGGCTATAAAGTCTCTCGTCCGCACAGATGTCCACATGGCATCAAGTGTTATGGGTACAAGAATTATTGCTCTTACTGCAATAAGAAACTGTACCAAAAACCCTAGACCATCCAGCCCCAGTTTGAAAAACTGGAGCTGGATGTTGTCTTTTATAAAATTTTATTCCCTTTCCACAATCACACTAAACTCCACTTTCTTACCCATGGCTTCAACTGTTAATTTGTGTTCTCCGACTTCCTTTATGGGTTTGTCCAATTTTATAGATTCCGGATCAATATTCAGCCGCACTGATTTCATAATTTCTTCCACCAATCTTTCTTTGGTTACGCCGGCAAAAAGATGCCCTTTGTCATTAGCTTTTTCTTTTATAGTCAGAGTCAAATTTTTTATTGTATCAAGATTTTTCAAAAGCAGTTCGCCTTGAATCTGTTTCTGGGAGGAATCTTTGGCTTTCATACTTTCAATATTTTTCACAGCTTGTTCTGTTGCCACCTGCGCCAATCCTCTCGGTATAAGCATGTTTAAAGCATAGCCATCAGAAACATTTTTAATGTCGTATTTTCTGCCAACTTTTTGAATATCTTTCAGTAAAATTATTCTCATATTTTTATTTTAATATTTCCAATGCCTTCTGCATTTGGGTGTCACTACCATTTTTAAACTTCTCTTCGTCCAGCTTGACTACAACATCAGGGGTTAGGCCGTTGTGAGAAATGGATGTGCCATTCGGCGTCAGCCATTTAGCGATGGTTACTTTAAGACTTGTGTCCTTGGTAATATCCACAAGTTCCTGAACAGAGCCCTTGCCAAAAGATTGAGTACCGACCAGAGTAGCAACACCCTGTTCATGCAAAGCCCCAGCCAAAATCTCCGAAGCGCTGGCCGAACCGCCGTCAATCAGCACCACCAGTTTTAAACTATTGTTGAAAATATTGTAGCCTTTGCTTCGATAAACTTGAGCATCTTTTTCATTTCTAAAATCTTCTTTGACCACTACTTTGCCAGTAGGTAAAAACCACGAAGCCATGTCTATAGCCGCTTCGAGATAACCTCCGGGGTTACCTCGCAGATCAACGATTAGTTTATATTTACCCGACTGAACAAATTCTCGCAAAGCCCCCCTGAAAAAATCCGGCGATGTGGCGGCAAAACTGTATAAGTGAATAATAAAAACATCGCCTTTTATTTCTGTGTCTATAGTCGGTATATTTATAACGTCCCGTATAACAGAAATAATAAATGGCTCTTTCACTTTATCTCTGACTATGGTCAGTTTTACCTTCGTGCCTTTTTTGCCTTTTATTATTTTGATGGCTTCTTCGGTAGTCAGGGTGTTGGTCAGAGTGTCATCGATTTTCATAATTTTATCTCCTGTTTTTATGCCTGCTTTGTAGGCCGGAGTACCTTTCAGAGGCGATATGACAGTCAGAACACCATCTTTTATGCCAACTTCCATACCGACACCTTCAAAATTTCCACTGATTTCTTCATTGAAACTTTTTGATTGGACTGGAGGAAAAAACATGGTGTATGGGTCGCCCAGAGAATTGACCATACCCGAGATGGCTCCATAGATTCGAGATTGGTCTCCAACCTTGTCAGTCGTTGTGCTGGTGGTTGGAACATATTTTTCATTTATGACACTCCAAGCTTTCCAAAATGGAGCAAAGTCAACCTCGCTTGGGGCGCCAGCGGTTTTGTTTAAAATATTTGCTAATTGGTCATATTGATACTGGGTATGCCTGCCAAAATAGAATCCAGAAAAAAATGTTCCTAGAACAAATAGGACCAAGATAGCTATATATAAACGATATCTAGAATAATCACTCATCGACAACAATTGTCTCAAATAAATAGACTATGGTCAATGATGTATGATAAAATAAATTAATGTTAAAAACCTACAAATACAAAGGTGAGACTTGGGTTGATATTGATTCGGGAACGTCGGAGGAAATACATTCTGTCATGGATGAATACAATATCCATCCATTCGTGGCCAAAGAGCTGACAGCCCTCACTCCCAAATCTCGGGTTGAGTTTCATGACAATTATATCTACTGCATAATACACTTCCCTGCTTGGAAGCATACTCACGGAAAAGACAAAAACCAAGAGATTGATTTTATCATAGGCAAAGATGCGTTGATAACGGCCAGATACGATGACATAGACGCCCTCCACAAGTTTGGCAAAGAGTTGGAGGTTAATGAAATATTAGACAAGCATCACGACCGCAGATATAAACACAGTCATTCTATCTTCATGAATATGCTGCGCGGTTTATATACTTCTCTTTTTGAGGAACTTAAATATGTAGAGGATAGGATAGAAGAAATAACAAGCAAAATATTCAAGGGGCTGGAAAAGGAAATGGTAGTGTCCATATCAGAAGTGACTCGAACACTCTTAGATTTTAAAAGAGTGACAGATTTACACCATGAAATATTGGAGGCTATAGCTCATCGCGGAAAAGGGATGTTCGGGGAAGGATTTGCCAACGAGATGCAGTCAATCATCTTGGACTATATGAAAATAAACACTACTATCAAATCTCACCTAGACCTGCTTCATGAACTGCGCGACACAAACAATTCGCTTTTGACTTCAAAGCAGAACGAGACGGTCAAAAAATTCACTATAATCGGTTCTGTTCTGCTCGTGTTAAGCATTATAGTAACAATAATAATTTTCTATAAAAACCTTGCATGGATATATTCCTGAATAATACGCTAGGCGGGAAGAAAGAAAAATTTGTCTCTCTAAAAGAAGGCGTGGTTTCCATGTATAATTGTGGACCGACGGTTTATGACTATTGCCATATAGGAAACTTTCGAACATTTATTCTCGGAGATATTGTAAGAAGAGTTTTTGAATACAATGATTATAAAGTAGAACAGGTTATGAACATAACTGATGTTGATGACAAGACGATTAAGCGAAGCCTAAAAGAAAGTATTAGTCTGGAAACGCTGACCAGAAAATATGAGGGTTTGTTTTTTGAAGATCTAAAATCGCTTAACATATTGACTCCCAACAAAACACCAAGAGCAACAGAAAGTATTGAAGATATGATTAGCTTGATTTCAAAAATGATTGAAAACGGCACGGCTTACAAAAGTTCTGATGGGATTTATTTTGATATAGGAAAATCAAAAGGATATGGCATTTTGGCTCATTTGAATCTAGAAAATAGCCCGAAAGAAAGAATAGCAAATGATGAATACGACAAGGAAAATCCTAGAGATTTTTCACTATGGAAGTTTTATGCCGAAGAAGATGGAGATATTTTTTATGAGGCACCATTTGGTAAGGGCAGGCCGGGATGGCACATAGAATGTTCGGCCATGTCTATGAAAAATCTTCAGGCAGAAACAATAGACATACACACAGGTGGACAAGACCTAATATTCCCCCACCACACAAATGAGATAGCTCAATCAGAAGCTGTGACTGGCAAGAAATTTGTCAATTATTGGGTTCATGGCGGATTTATTATTGTCGATGGAAAAAAAATGTCAAAATCTCTGGGAAATATTTTTACTTTAGAATCTCTAAGAGAAAAAAACACAGACCCGCTTGCTTATCGATATTTTGTTTTGGGTGCACACTATTCTACTCTTTTGAATTTCACATGGGAAGCCGTAGAGGGCTCACAAACCGCCCTGACCCGTCTTCGCAACTTCATGAAAGAAATACCAAGGGTAACCCTTGGTATTAATGACACTGACTTGGCGGTGAAACCGCCAAGTGTGGAAAGTTATAAAAATAAGTTTAATCAATATATAAATGATGATTTGGATACGCCAAAAGCGTTGGCTTTGGTTTGGGAGGTTATAAAAGATAATGATTTATCAGACAAAAATAAAGCTGTCTTGATTTTGGATTTTGACAAAGTATTTGGACTTGAACTAGATAAGGTAGAGAAAATTGAAATACCTGAAAATGTGCAGAAACTCATAGATCAAAGAGAAAAAGCTAGAGCTGATAAAGATTTTACAAAAAGTGACGAATTGAGAAAACAGATAGAATCCTTTGGTTTTGAGCTAAAAGATAAGGGGCTAACATAATCCACAGGTTATCCAGTTTAACTGATTGTATTGTTTTGATTTTGGCGTGTTAAAATCTTCTCATGCCACAAAAAGTTATATCTCAAACATTCCCCAATCGTCTTCGCATACCTCCGCAAAACTTGGAGGCCGAGATGGCCCTACTCGGTTCTATCATGCTTCGCCCGGAAGCTCTTTACGATATTATGGAGATCGTCACGGCTGATTCTTTTTATTCCGAAAAACATCGCATCATATTTGAAACAATGATGGAGCTTCTGACAAAACGCTCGCCCATCGACCTACTGTCTGTTTCAGCCAGATTGAAAGAAAAAGGCTGGCTAGACCAAATCGGTGGAAATACATATCTGACAGAAATAGTGAATGTCGTGCCGTCCTCTGCCAACATTGAGCATTACGCCGAGATCGTCCAAAAAAAATATATGATGCGTCGGCTGATCGAAGCATCCGATCATATCTCCCAAATCGGCTATGATGAAAACAAAGAGTTGGAGGAAATGTTGGATAACGCCGAGAAAAAACTTTTTGATGTTACCAACTTTAATACTGCTCACAAATTTACTCATCTCAAAGATGAACTGACTGAAGCATGGGAAAGACTGGATAGACTTCATACAGAGGGACAGGGTATGCGTGGCATTCCTTCCGGTTTCCCAGATCTTGATTTTAAACTGGCTGGATTTCAGAAATCAGACCTAATTCTTCTTGCGGCCAGACCAAGTATGGGTAAAACTTCTCTGGCTCTGGACATCGTCCGTCAGACAGCCATCAATTACGGCACAAAAGTCGGCATATTTTCTCTGGAAATGTCCTCTCAACAGTTAGTTGACCGAATGTTGGCCGCCCAGTCAAATGTTGATGCTTGGAAAATGCGCACTGGAAAATTATCACGACAGGATGATTTTGAGTCTATACGCGAAGGTTTGGATAAACTTTCCAAAGCGCCGATTTACATAGACGATCAGCCAGGAAATAATATTTTAAAAATGCGCTCGATTTCCAGAAGGTTGAAAAGCGAAAAGGGCTTGGATCTGATAGTGGTGGACTACTTGCAATTGATGGTTCCAACACAAACTAAAAATGATAATATCGTTCAGCAAGTGACAGAAATTTCCCATTCCTTAAAAAACTTGGCTCGAGAATTAAACATACCGGTTATTGCACTGTCTCAACTCTCCCGCGCTGTAGAATCCCGTGGAGGCCGCCCTCGACTTTCCGACCTTCGCGATAGTGGAAGTCTGGAGCAAGATGCGGATGTTGTGGTTTTTATTCATCGCGAAGATAAATATAAAGAAGAGTCCGAAAAAACAAACATTGCCGAAATTCTGATAGAGAAACACAGAAACGGCGAGACGGGAAAAATTGAACTATTCTTTAATGATAAGAAGGCAACATTTCAAAGCGTGGATAAACAACACATGGATAAAGAGTTTAATAACTTCTAATTTCCAACTCCAAAATAATCTCTTTCTCCTCATATTCCTCGAAAAGCAATCTGTCTAGCTCTGGTGAGCTAGCGAACTTCTCGTCGCTCAAAGCTCTCCTTGTGTCTGTCTCGCTTTGCTCGACATCGACACATGCTTCGCATCGGGAGAAAATCAAAGCAGTTTGATTTTCTCTGAAAGGCCTTTCTCGAAATAGTGAGTCGACGAGATTATTTTGGAATTAGAAAAGACCACCATTAGTGGCCCTAGTCGGTGGGCATCCCACCGACTTGTGCGTACACGACTTATCGAGAGTGAACCCTGAGAGAACAGAGATGGGTATTCTTCATTCTCCAGAATGTCAGGTACAACCCATTCTTGCCCATGACACATACCTCAACATTCTGTGAACGAGGGCATCTTCGAACGGTGATGGCCTGAAGCCGTACACCCATCCGATGGCTGAAGTGATCGAAGACCCTCCTGCCACGGACGAGACCGAGGTATCGTCGCCGCTTTTCTCCCTGCCCCGCATTGATTTTCCCACCAACGATCGGTGGTTTCTTTTTCTTCTTGCCCTTCTTGGACATAAACCCTCCCGTGTTTCCGAGGTTACCCGAGACACACCGCGCGTTTCCTTTTTAATATTATCATAAGTGACTGACTTTTTGCTATAATCAACACATGGACAATACACAACGGCTTATAGAACTATTTAAGGAATTTCCGGGAATTGGTCCACGGCAGGCCAAGAGATTTGTCTACTTTTTGCTTAACAGAAATCCAGCATATGCAAACGACTTGGCGAAACTTATAAGCGAAGTGCGAGGGACCGTGCACTCGTGCGACACATGCTTTAGATTTTTCCCAAATACCACTTCTACTACTTGTTCAATATGCAGAGATGGAAATAGAGACAAAAATTTACTTATGATAGTTTCCCACGATGTTGATTTTGAAAATATAGAAAAAACACATTTTTATAACGGTTACTATTTTATACTCGGCGGAACAGTGCCGATACTGGAAAAAAATCCAGAAAAAAGAATCCGCCAAAAAGATTTGATTGAAATAGTAGAGAAAAAAGTTAAAGATGGTCTGGAAGAAATAATCATGGCCCTAAACTACAATCCCGAAGGCGAAAACACTTTGTCATATCTCGGTGAATTACTTAAACCTTATACAGAGGAACAAACACCCTCCTCCGCTAAAGCTACGGCGAGCAAAGTAAAAATCTCCACCTTAGGCCGAGGACTCTCCACCGGAACAGAACTTGAATATTCCGATTCTGACACCATCAAAAACGCCTTGAAAAATAGACAGTAAAATAACGTTTTTCAAATATTATCTTTGTTCCTATCTTAGCACGACCGTTCTGTGATAGTAACAACTAATAAAACGAAAATCCGGTTGGAATGTTTTTTTATTTATTTAATACCACTTATCCTAACTTTGAACCAAGGCTGGCGGTGTCCATTCTTTTTGAAATATCGGCTTTTCTGTTTGTATTTAATGACCTCAACCGTTTTGTTTCGCCCTATCTCGTCCAAAGTAGCCTCCACTTTTGAGCCAGTAACATGAGGCATACCGACTATTGTGTCTTTACTATCTACTATAAGCAAAACCTCGTCAAAAACTATTTTATCCCCCACCTTCCAGCCCGAGGCTGGTCCGCCTTGGGCGGAGAGTTTCTCAATTTTAACCACATCCCCATTGGAGACTTTGTATTGTTTTCCTCCTGTTTTTATAACTGCGAATTCGTTCATATAAGTCCTAGTAATATATAGGAAACAACCAGAAATTGCAACTCACTTGGCGGTTTCACCGCCAAGTAAAATTAATCCTCTAATTCTGGTTTATCTATGAGCAGAGTATCTATCTCCATCGACTGGCCTGTGATTCTGACCACATCTTTATCTATCTTTTTGAACTCCTTGCTTGAGCTATTGAAATGATTTACAACCGTGCTGAGAGAAACACCGAGCTTGTTGTGATAGTCTTCATATTTTTTCAAATGTGTGCCTATCTCCCCCACTCGTTTTATAATATCTTTTACCCCTTCTTCTATACGCATAGCATTAAGACCTTGGAGAACTGTTTGGAGATATGCCAAGAAAGATGTGGGTGAGACGATTATAACTTTGTATTTCCCAGCTGCGCGTTGTATCAAATTATCTGTGTCGTCTGTTAAATCATTTATTTTATTTATTAAAAGATCGTAGTAAATTGCCTCGTGTGGGATAAACATGAAAGCAAACTCCATTGTTCCTTCTTCTGGTCTTATATATTTTGATGTTTCTTTTATCCTAAGCTTTAAATCATTTACAAAATCTTTTTGTAGTCGAGCTTTCTCAGTTCCATCACTTGTTTCAATCATACGATTGTAATTTTCCAATGAAAACTTAGAATCAACGGGGATAATTTTATCTTTGACAAAAACCACTGCATCAACAATTTCGCCACTTTTGAAAGCATACTGCATTTGGTACTGGCTTGGAGCTAAAACATTTTTCAGAAGAGTCTCCAAATAATACTCGCCTAAAATTCCTCTCTGTTTTGGATTTTTCAAAATATCTTGGAGGTTCTGAAGCTGGTCGGCAAATGAAACAACTTGGCGATTTGTTTCATCCAATTTGGTCAAACCTTTTGTTACTTCGCGTATGAGATTGGCTGACTCGCCCAGTTGCGCTCTGACCGATTCATTCATGTGTTTTGTACTCTCTCCGATTTTGGCATCGACCACTCTATTAAGCTCGTTTATTTGCTGGAGAATAAGTTTCAGTCCTGTATCATTTCCCTCCTGTTTTGGACGAAAAAAATACATCAAAACAGCCACAACCACAGCAGTAATTAAAATAGCCAAAATAATAGTTATGTTCATACTCACATTCTACCAAAAAAACATTGATTATGATAATCTATAAACATGTCACTACATCAACAAATCAAAGAGCAAATCAAAGAGGCCATGAAAGCCAAGGATGCTGTCCGTCTCGGTGTTGTCCGAGGACTGGTCTCTAGTTTTACAAACGAGTTAGTCTCGCTCAAGCGTATGCCCCAAGATGAGCTTTCTGATGAAGAAACTCTGGGTGTCATACGACGAGCAGTCAAGCAAAGAAAAGATTCTATAGAACAATTTACAAAAGGTCAGCGAGAAGATCTCGCTGATAATGAGCGAAGCGAATTACGAGTGCTAGAAACATACCTGCCAGCTCAAATGTCCAGAGATGAAGTCATGGCTGTGGCAAAATCTAAAATGACCGAACTCAGGATAGAGTCTAAAGCACTATCTGGGAAAATGGGAATGCTTATGGGAACTATAATGAAAGAATTGAAAGGAAAAGCAGATGGAGATGTAGTTAAAAGTGTTGTTGAGGAACTTCTCAATGAGTAAAGCTATTTCGATTTATATTTTTTCAAAATCTCTGCTTCGATTTCAGATTTATCTCCTCCATATGTCAGATACGAGAGCTGTTTCAATGTTTCCACAATAGTAGGATTACCTTTTGGCGGAGTGCTAGCTTTTATGTTGAAAGCTTTGGCTGGACGACCATTGACCAACATTTTCACATAAGCGTTATAGTTATCTATATTCATAATATCTTTGGCTGTGAAAACAGGGCTGAACTGTTTTTCCAAATATTCGGCATCTTCTGCTCCAACCCGATAAGCCACAATAGAACCGACATTACCGAAAACAGCGTCGCGAATGTTTTCTTCCAGTTGGGCGATGAACTGGTGAGCAATGTTCAGAGATAGTTTATATTTTCGCGCCTCGGACAAAATAGTGGCGATGGAGTTTGTGGTTATGTTTTGGAATTCGTCCATGTAAAGATAAAAGGCTGGAAAATCTGAACCCACGACATCCGTGCGAGACAAAGCGGCCATAAGAATTTTACCGACCAAGATCAGGCCAATGAGATTAGCGTTTATATCACCCAGTCGGCCTTTGGAAAGATTAACTAGCAAAATCTTTTTGTCGTCCATAATTTGGCGAAAGTCAAAAGATGATTTCTCTTGAGCCACTATCGGACGCATAACATCGTTTGCCAGAAAGACATCAAATTTAGATGTGATGTAAGGCACTATGTTGGCCAGAGAAGCTTCTCCGCCGGCCTTCTCGGCCACTTCTGTCCAGAACTGAACAACTATAGGATTTTTACACTTAGATAATTTCAAATCTCGAAAGGCCTTGTTTGTCATAACTCGCGAAACGTCCAACAAAGTACAGCCCGTATCTGGATCTTCTATAACTAGCATAGTGGCGTTTCGGAAATACTGCTCGAACATAGGACCGAGGGCTTCTGGCACTTTGCCGTACAATTTTTGAAATATACTGAAAAGCTCATTGACTACAAAAGTTTTTTGTTCTGGGTGACTCCTGTCATATTCCAGCATATTCAGAGCCATTGGTCTTTCGATATAACTCGGATCAAAATAAATGACATCAGCAAAACGCTCTTGCGGAATATTAGAAAGAATATCCAAAACATCTGGGCCATGCGGATCAATAAAACAAGCCCCATGTCCTGCTTTGATGTCCTGAATAATCATATTTTTCAAAAGAGTGGTTTTCCCCGTGCCAGTCTGGCCAATAGTATAGAGATGTCTCAAACGATCTTCATCTAGCATATAAATCGGCGTTTCTGTATTGCGATAATTATTCATTCCCAAAAGAGTGCCTGTCTTGCCTATATCAGATGG
>OBEQ010181663.1_pt1 | contig 45064 bp, 21 predicted proteins | sample 1670901 | NCBI WGS metagenome assembly OBEQ01 (sample SAMEA104232315, study PRJEB22302) | groundwater metagenome | biome: forest; feature: aquifer; material: groundwater | place: USA | collected 2011-08-07 | depth 5.4 m
AACGCCACGTCTTCGTCACCGATAGCGCGGCCCTGAATGCGGCGAGCGGTGCTCATGCACCTCTAATCTATGAAATGGAGGGTGCGTTAGTCCAGCAGGAAGTTTTTCTCACAGATCATTGCGTCGGACCTGAGTAGTTACCCTGACTTAAACAATCCGCTACACGGGCTGTGGCAATACGCGGGGTTGCCAGTAGGCAGAGCACAGTCATCAACAACAGAAAACTCTTAATTTTCATGTTATCTTGTCTCCTTCAACAAAATTATAAAAACGATCATATCAGATTGCGCTGAATTCAGCGGCCTCGCCGGCCGTCAGGCGGGATGCGGCGGCGGCGAAGGCCGGCGGCGGCGCCCGTGCCAGATGATCGAGGCGAGCGCGGCGAGGAAGGCCAAGACCAGCATCCAGACCCAGAACATCGGGTTCGGGTGCCACGGCGGGCGCGTGGGATCCGTCGGATCGGTCGGGTTCGTCGGATTGCGGCGGGCCTCTTCGAGCAGCTTCAGGTAGCGGTCCCAGAAGGCGATGCGGTCCTCAAGCGCCTTGATCTCGGCCTGGAGCGCTGCGATGCGCTTCTCGAGCTCGAGCTGCTCGCCTATGCGCTGAGCGAGTTCGTGCCAGCGCTGGCGCAAGCGCTCTTCCTCGGTGCGCGCCTGGTCGCGCTCGCCCAGAGTCCCGTCGAGCTTGGCGCGCGCCAGTCGCGCGGCCTCTTCAAGAGCGGCGCGGTCCGCCTCGATCTTCACGCCGCGCTCATCCACCCGCTCGCCGTAGCCGTCGAGTGCGGCGGCCTGGCGCGCGTAGGCGTCCACGCCCGGGCGCACGCGCACGCGGCGTTCGACCGCGTCGACGAAGAGGTGGCCTGGTGTCGCGGAAGTCACCACGTCGCCGTCGCGGCCTTCGGCGCCGCGTCCGTCGGAGTTCGGGTCCGCGGCGATCGTCCCGTCGGCGAGACGGCGGCTGATCGCCTCGGGGCCGAGCTCGGCGCTGCGCGCGGACTCCTGATACCAGCCGGCGCGGCCGCGGCGCGTTTCAAGAGTCATTTGCTCCACACCGCCCCGGAAGCGCGAGAGCGTGCGCACGCGCGCGGCGTCGAGATCCTCGGCCGCGTGGGCGACCTGGCGCTGCAGGGACTGGCGGCCCAGGTGAATGTCCTTCTCCTTGCCGGCGATCGTCGCGGTGAGGTCCTTGTTCCAGAGGCCCTCGCCCGGGCGCAGGGCCGAGTCGGTGTACACCTTGTCGGGGAACTGGCTCGGGTCGAAGAAGCGCTCGGCCGGATCGGGCAGAAGATTAAGGACGTCGACGAGGCCGAGGACCGACCGGAAGAAGCCGTGATGCTCGGTAGCACCCCCTTCGGTCTTGTACATGACGGCGCGGCCCAGGTAGTGATGCTGGTGGGGATCGCGGCCGAAGAACTCGGAGGGGATGCCGGCGACGCCGCGCGGGATCTCGAGCAGGATATTGCCCCAGTTGAAAGGCAGGTGCGACCAATGCTTCGCCTTCCACAGGGCGGACTTCGCGCCGTCGAGTCGATCGATCAGGTAGTTCTCGCCGAGAAGCACCGGCATAGTCTTGCCGTTAATCGTTTCCTCGTAATGGCTGAAGCGGACCTTCATCAAGGCTTCGTCGGCGTCGGCGCCGATCACGTCGCCGCCGGCGCGATAAGAGCGGAGCGTCCAAGCCTTGAACGCTTCATCCACCTGCTCCTCGCCGGAATAGGCGCGCACGAGCTTGCCGTCCTGATCGACGACGGCGGCGAGCAGCGCGCCGGACACCGCGCGCACGGACGGGCCGCCCCCGGCCACGGCTTCATCGAGGTTATGGTCGGGGCCGCGCGCGCCGGGGGCGGCGACGCGGACGAGGCGGTCGTCGGAATCCAGGTCGAGCGTCAGCTCGGCGGTGCGGTGCAAGGTCCAGGTCCCGGAACGCGCGAGGGTGATCACGGCGTCGCGGACCGTCTTGTCCGCGTTGATCGCGCGGGCTTGCGCGAGCTTGGACTTCGAGGAGGCGTCGGTGAAGGTCTTGGCCGCGGCGTCCATCAGCTTCATCTCGGCGGCGTAGGCCTCGTGCGCGGCCTCGATTTCTTCCTGCCGCGCGTCGCTCTTGGCCTTCGGGATCTTGCTCAGCATGGGCTGGGCGACGCGGCGATCCAGCTCGATTTTGAAGGAGGGAGCTTTTTCGTCCAAACCCGCCTCGATCATCGCCGCGTGCAGAGATTCGCGCAGACGGGCCTGCGCCACCTGATAGGTCAGGCTTTGACGGTCGGCGGCGGCCTTGGCTGAGTCGGTTTCTTCCTGACGCGCGGCCGCCTCGCCCTTCGCGGTTTCGAGGTCCCGGCGCGCACTATCAAGATCGGACGAAGCCCGATCGTAGGCTTTCCACTGCGCCTGGAAATCGTCCTTCGTGCGGTAGAGCTGGGCGACCTGCCCCTTCTCGTCGCGCGCGAACCCGAAGCTGTTGAGCTTGACCTCGATCCAGCCGCGGCGCAGCGAATAGGCTTCGAGGCGGCGCGCGTTCGAGATGAGCTCGGAAGCGCCCCGCGGTGAAACCGTCAAGGTCACAAACGCGGCGTTCTCCTCGGAGGCCTCGAGGCTTTTGAGGGTCGGGAAGCGGTCGCGGCGCAGCTCCTTGTCGCCGGTGTAGACCTTCATGACGACTTCCTCGGGTGCGCGGGAGAGTGCCGCGAGCGGGTGGAGCGCCCGCGCGGGCTTGCCGTCGGAGCGCGCCTCGAAGAAGAACACGCGGCCCTGCGCGTGCAGCCCGCCGGGGCCGAAGACCTGGTCGAACTCCCAGCCCAGCGCCGGCTTGCCGGGGCCGTCCGGCGCCACGAAGTCAGAATCCTTCATCTTCGCCTGAAGGTCCGCCAGGCCGCGGTTGTCGCGGAAGCCCGTGTCGGCGGCTTCGCGCGCGGCGTCGGCGGCGTCGACGCCGCCGATCACCTCGTATTTTCCGGTGCCGGACGCGGGGCGGTCGATGAAGTAGCCGTTGCCGCGCGAAATGATCGCGCCGGGAGCGCCGGGATTGGTCGCGCCCTCCTTGACCATGACGCCGAACTCCTCCGCGGTCAGCCACTTCTCCACGGACCAGGTGCGACGGTCGCCGTCAAGGCGGGTCACCGCGTACAGCGGCTGCAGGCCCGGGCCGACCTTGCCGGAGGTCCAGCGCTCGCGCGTCTCCTTGAGCCGCGACAATGCCTCGGCGACCGGGTCGATCCGGGCCGGGGTCTGGCGCGTCCACCTCGCGGCGCGCAGGCGCGCTTCCTCGAGCATGATCAGCGCGTCGAGCGAGGCCATGCCGCGGCCGTGCTTGGCGCTGGCGATCGCGCGCTTGAACACGTCGCTGCCGCCGTAGAGGCCGTCGAGGGCGCGGACGACCGCCGGCGTCGGCTTGGCGCCGAGCGTGCGCGCGAACTCGGCGTCGAAGGCGCTTTGGGCTTTGATGTAGGCGTCGAGGTCTCGGTCTTTGAGGACGAAGCGCGTGGCGTCGTCGCCCGAGTCGGCGAGGTAGCTCGTCAGCAGACGGTCGCGCGCGTCCTCGACTCCGGCGTTGAGCTTGTCGAGGCGAGCGAAGGCGGCGGCCTCGGCGTCGGTCGGCTGGCCCGCGCGCCAGTAGGTCTCGCTCAGGGCGCGGTCGATGCGAACTTTCTCGCCGCGGTCGAACGCGAAGGCCTTCGAGGCGGACGCGAGGTCGGCGCGCATAAAGGTCAAGAACTCGGCCGCGACCGGGTTGGACGCCGGATCGAGCATGCCGATGCCGCGCAGGGCCGCCTGCAGCTCCGTGCGCAGATTGAGGCGCTTGCCCTCGACGTCGATCTTGATCAGCCGCTCGAATTTTTCGCCCGGACTATAGTCGTTGGTGTTGAGCGCGCCCGCGTCGCGCAATGCGATGCGGTAGGACGCCGCGTTCTCGGCGATGCGCGCGCGCACGGCGGGCGGCACGGCCGTTCCCATGCGCGCGAACAGCGCCTCGAGACCGGCCTCGAAAGACGGGTCGCCGTAGCGGCCGGCCCAGTAGTCGAGCAACTGGCTCTTGGGGTCGGCGCGCGAGGCGGGGACCTCAGGGCGGTCCGGCGCCGTGAACGGGCGCAGGGAGCCGGCCGAGCCCTCCCCGAGCGCCTCGAGTTCCGTGACGAGGGTGATGAAGTCGGCCTTCGTGCTCGTCATCGCCTGGGCGAAGTCGTCCCAGGCCGAGACCAGGACCGCCTGCGCGGCGGCGTATTCGGCGCTTGCCGTGCCGGACGTCTCGGCCCGGGCGCGCAGGTCGTTTTCCGCGGACTCGATGAGCTTGCGGCGCGCCTCGAGGCCCTTGGCGCCGTCCTCGACGCGGACCATCAGGGAATGCATGCGCAAGGTTAAAGCTTGGAGCCGGCCGGAGGCCTGCATTTCCTTGCGCAGCACCTCGCCCATGACCTTTTCCAAGCCCGCTTCGATCTGACGGGGATCGGGCGCCTCGATAAAGCCGCCGCCGATCGGGGTACCCCGGAAGAAGCCGAAGGTCGCCACGGGCGTGAAGCCCTTGTAGCTCATGCGCTCGGCGATGGTGTTCGCCTTGATCTGCTGCATGATGCCGTCCTCGCCGCCCCAGCTCGCGGGAACTCCTCCATCGAACAAGGTGCGGCGGACCCCGTCGATCTGACGGGCGCGGATGTCAGCGATCAGGCGCGCGGACAGATCGCGCAGGCTGCCGGGCGCCGCCGCGTCCTCCGGCACCAAGGCGAGCAGGGCTTCGAGCTTGGTCTCCGTCGGAAGCCCCATACGGGCGACGAGTCCTTGGCGCTGGACCTCCAGACGTTTGAGCAGCTCGAGGCGCACCCGGTCGAGGTCCGCCGGAATCTGGGCGGCGTCGCGAGTGCGAATCTCGCGCTCGAGAAAGCGCAGCAGGCGCGCGTCGCCCTCGAACTGGGCGGCCAGGATGTCGGCGCGCGCCGCGGCTGCGATGAGCGCGTCGCGATAGATGCGATCGGCCTTGTCGGTGCGCAGCTTGGCGAGTGCCAGCAGAACCTCGGGCGGCGTGGCCGGATCGCTCAGGCGCAGCTCGATCCAGCCTTCGATGAAGTTTTTCTCAATCGGCGTATGGCCCAAGGTCTGCTTGGCGAAGTAGTAGCGCACGAACGCCGCGGAGCGGTGCCGGAGGTTTTCCGGCGCGATCAGATCGAGCTTGTCCTCGGGTGCGACCGTCGTCAGCGACTGCTCGGACGCGGCCAGGCGCCGCGTGAGCTCCGCCCAGCTCGTCGGCAACGATCCGTTTTTCGCGGCCGTCGCGGAGTCGGGATTGACGCCGAGCGACAGAAGGCCCGCCTGGAAAGTGAAGACCGCCGCGGCGAGGCGGCTGCGCTCGAGCAGGGCCTCGGGACCGTCGCCGGCGACCGCTTCCAGCGCGAGCCTCGCGGCGGTGAGCTGAAGGCCGAGCCGCGAAACCTCGGTCTCGCGGCGGCCGTCGTAGGCGTCGCGCTCGCGCTCCTCGGTCAAGGTCTGGATGCGGGCGGCGGCGGCCATCTCGGGATTGTAGATCGGGGAGTCGCTGAGCGCGCCCAGCAGGCGGCCCAGCGAACGCACGACGAGGCTCACCGGCTCGAGCTGGAGCAGCTCGACCTTCATGTTCTTGTCGACCATCTCCTCGACCGCCTTCGCGGTGCTCACGCGCGCTTCCAAGATGCGGCGCGAGGTGGCGACCGGATCCTTCGCCGCGAGCAGGCGCGCCAACGCCTCGAGCGCTGCGCGCTCGTCGATCTCAAGGGTCATCGTCGCCTCGGCCGGCCGGCCGAGCAGGAAATTGATCGTCGAGCGCGCCTTGGCGAACTCCAGGCGCGCGCCCTCCCGGGCGAGCTTGGCCTCGTCGTAGCGGCGAACCGCCTCGGCTCCGCCCGCGGCGGCGGCGGCCTGCAGTTCCGGAAGCAGCCGGTTGTCGTAGACGGCCAGCCGTTCCTGGGCCGAGCGCATCGCCACCATGTTCTGATAGAACTGCACGGCGAGCCCGCTCTCGACTTTGGTCTTGAGCGCCTTGTAATATTCGGCCTGCTGCTCGTGCTGCGTCACCTGCAGTTCGCGCATCTCCTCGGGCTTGAGCTCGAAGCCGAGCACGGGGGTCACCGGGATGCCGGTGAGACCGAGCGAGGGAATCCAGCCCACGCCCTGCGCGGTCAGGCCCATGCCGACGTTGATATCGAGCCAGGCCTTTTGTATGCGATGGTCGGCCGAGCGCGCCATCTCCTCGGCGGCCTCCTGGCGCTTGGCGATCTCGCCCAGATTGTGAGAGTTCGCCGACGCCGCGGCGAACGCGTCGTCCATGGAAGTGAGTTTGAGCGGCCTGCCGTCGTTGCGTGTCGGCCGCTCAAAGGGCGCGTCGACGCCGGCCTGTGCCTTGAGCAAAGCCGCGCGCGACAGGCTCTCGAGCGACCGGGACATGTACCAGTTCCAGTTCGCGAAGGCCGCGCGCAGCTTCTCCGGCGCAATCAGGCCGTTGCGGTAGGCGCGGATCGCGTCGGAGAGAGCTCGGGCGGCCGCCGGAGCGTTGGGCTCCACGGCACGAGCGCTTGCTTCCCAGATGCGGGCCTGCTCGGCGGCGGCCTGACCGGCGAGCGTGCGCTCGCCGTAGGCCTGCTTCATCTCTTCCTGCACGGCTTGAGACTCGAGGGTGTACGCCTTATCGGCGGACTTCGCCGCCGCGTCGTAAATCGGCAGGCGCACCGAGCCGCCGAGGGTCAGCGCCTGATTGGCCATCATGTCCTGGAACTGCACGCCCATGCCGATCGTCAGGCGGTCCACCCACGGAATCCAGTCCACGACGTTGAAAGGATCCTCGCCGACGGATTTTTTCAGCGCCTCCTCATTGAGGCTGCCGAGGATCGTGCCGAGCCGGTCCGGGGAGGAGATCAGGCGGCGGATGTTGCCCAGCATCTGCCTCAGGTCCTCGGAATTGAGATCCTGAAACGGAGACGCGGCCTGCGGATCGCGCCCGGTCAGCGAGTTGTAGCGCAGGACCGCCTGGTGGAGGCGGGACTCAGCCTCGCTCAGCCGTACCGTCGCCTCACGGCGCGACATCTCCGACGGGGCGTTTTGAACCGAGAAGTTCGCCAGCTTCAAGGCCCACTGCGCTTCGGCGACCTCGACGACGACGGCCTGCCAGTCCTTGGTCAACGACAGCATGCGGTCCTGCAGGCGGAGGCCCTCGCGATAGAGAATCTGAGCCTTCGACTCGATTAACTGCTTCTGAGTTTTTGATAGCGCCATCTCGGTGTAGGTGCCGACGGTAAAGCCGCCGCCGACGGCGCGCTCGGCCAGATCGTTGGAGACCGGGCCCGACACGAAGCCGACCATGCCCCGCACGCGCGAGTTATCCATGAACGCGCCGGCCTTGCGCAGCTCCTGGATCTCCCGGCTCAGGTTGCCGATGTCCTGCGTGACGAGCTTGCGCGCGACGTCAACCTCGAAGACCTTCAGCAGCTCCATCGCCGTGCGCGAGGACTTGGCCTCGTCGCTCGCGAAGAAGTCCCCAAGCTCGCGGTTGTAGGCCTTGAGCGTCTCGCCGCCGCGCAGGTTCGAGGCCGAGTTGTCGCTGACCTTCTGCCACAGCTCGGCGAGCGTGAACGAGGTGTTCATCGTGAGCGACAGCCGGTTGTTCATGCCGACATACTGCGAACCGTAGCTGAGCGCGACGGCCCCGTGCTCGCCCATCTTCTTTGCGATCTCGCCGAAATAAGTTTGGGCGCCGCCGATGATTTTGCCCTCGGCGGAGACGACCAAGCCCTTATCGGGGAAGGAGACCGACAAGCGATCCCCGATCTCGTTCTGTTTAGTTCCCTTCTCCGCGGTCACGCGGTTGTCGATGCGCATCCAGGTCTTGCCCTCGTCGTTCTTCAATGAAAACCCTTTTAGGACGCTCACGCCGCCGACCTGCTGATTGATGTCGTCGGTGCCCGAAGTCTTCGCCCAGTACAGATCGAGCGTGAAGGTGTCCCCCCCGCCCTCGGGGTTCATCAAGCGGTTGAGGTCGAACTGCGGGCCGACCTGGGTGCGGAAATATTTCTTCTTCTCGCCCTCGGCCATGATGCGGAAATCGCGGTTGAGATCCGGATCGTAGCCGGTGAAGTCGAGGTTGACCTCCTGAAGGAACTTGCGCGGGTCTTGAGCAAACAGAGCTCGTTGCTCGACATTGAGCTTCATGACCTCGGTCAGCTTCAGCGAGCTCTTGAGGTTGCCGCCGTAGTAGTACGGCTTGTTCTTGGTGTCGGCGACCGCGGCGTCGCCGAAGCCCGCGAGGCCGACATAGAGGCGGTCGCCGAACAGCATGACGGCGAAGTCATCGAAGATCATCATGCGGCTTTCGCCCGCGCCGGTCTTGACGCTGTTGTCGGCCGGGATGTCGAAGGCGAAGCGATGCAGGTCGACATTAAGATAGTTGACCCAGTTCTTGCCCGCCAGGCTCTCGACCTGCACCTCCAGGCCTTTGTCGCCGTACGGGGCGTTCTCTCCGTCCTTGCTCGGCGGGCTGGCGAGCTGATAGCCGGAGACGCTGACGTTGCTGCCGAAGACGCGGCCGATGTTGCCGAGCGTCACCCACGAGCCCGTGTTGAGGCCGTGCGGAACGGCGAACTGCGACTGGTAGACAAGATAGAAGCCGTCCGCGGTGTCGCCGAACTCGAGCACCTTCGAGTTCGGAATCAAAGAGGCGAGGCCTTGAGGGTTGCGGAGCAGGTCCCCCTTGATGGCGGACACCTCGGCGGCCGAGCTCTGCGTTCCCTGCGTGATCATGCCGAGCAAGGTGTCGACGAAGACGCCGTACTCGGATTTGCGAATGACCAAGGACGCCGCGTCGGTCTTGGAGCCGTCGCTGGCCCAGCCCGCGCGCCCCAGGCGCAGGGTCTCGATGCGGCGCACGAGCTCCGGCGGCAGCTGGCCTTGAATCTCGGGCTTCGCCAGAATCGAGGCGAGCTCGGTTTGCTTGTCGTCGATCACCGTGAACTGCGCCTGCAGAATCTCGCGGGAGCGTCCCAGCTGGTCCTCCAGGCGGTGCCAATCGATGTTGGCCTCGAGGACCGCGCGGGTCTTGTCCATGATCTTCGAGATGTCCTCGCTGACGTTGTTGAGGGCACTTTTCTCCTTCGGGTTGAGCTGGTTGAGCCACGAGGAGATCTTGACCCGCTTGTCCTCGAGTTCCTTCATCGTCTTGCGCAGGGCCGCCTGCATCTTGTCGAGCGCCTCGACCTCGCTGGCGTTGGCCGTCTGGCCGCCGCTGTAGATGTCGTGCAGGGAGTCGTAATAGTCCTTCACGCTGTCGATGGTGTCGAACTTGTCGCGGTTCCAGCTTTGCTTGAGGCGGAAGAAGTCCATGCCCTCGAGCAAGACGGCGTTGATCGAGGTAAATATCTGGATCTTGCGCGCGTAGACCGAGTCCGCGGTCTCGCTGGTGCCGTTGGAGGCGGCATAAGCCTCATCTTTAGCAAGCAAAGCGATCGCGTCGCCGAGCACGGCCCCGATGCGGCCCAGGAAGAGCTCCGCGGCGGGCACCTGCACGGTGAGGCCGGTGTTCGCGGCCTTGATCACCGAGTCCGAGTACAGCAGGCGCGCGATCGCGTACGCGGCCGGCGCGCTGTCGGGCTGATTGGCGCTCGTCGGCACGAGGCGTTTAACGGCCTCAAGCGCCAGCAAGGAAATCTGCTGGCTCTCCGAGATCGTGATCGGCGGCTGGGGACCGGAGGGCACGGTGCCGCCGCCGCCGCCGCCGAGGTCGATGCCGCCCGCGCTCGACTGCTCGGCGGCGATCGCCTTAAGCTTGTCGACGAGATTCTGAATAGCCTTGCCGTCCACGGCGGCCTGTATGCGCGCCACCCCCCCCGCGTCCGGCGTCACGCCGACCGGTAGGCGAAGGCTCGTCATCACGTACTTGCCGTGTGAGGTGGTCTCGATCTTGCCGATGATCTCGTTGATCTGGGCGTCCTGCGTGTTGATCTGCCCCGCGCGCTGGGCGAGCTCAGCCGTATATTGCGCGATCTTCTTGGGCAGGCTGAAGGGCTGGGTCTCTCCATAGACGACCTCGGTGCCGTTGAAATTGGGATCCTTGCGATTATTGAGTTCGACCGAGAACTCATGGATGCCCTTGTGGTGGCCCGAGGCGTCGTCGTAGCCGTCGAGGTTCTTCTTGAGGTTTTTGCGCCAATCGTCGATTTTCTTCATTGCCTCGGCTTGATTGCCCTCTGCCGCGCCGAAGGTGGCGATGGCCCACGGCAAGGTGCGATCATAGAGCTTGACGGACTCCAAGATCACTTTCTTCTTCGAGTCGTACAGCTTGAATAATGCGCTGTCCGTCGCGGCCACGTCGTCGATCGACTTCTGCTGGTAAGGGATCAAGGTATCGACGAGCATCGACTGAGCGCCCGTGAGCGCGGGCAGGATCTTGTCGCGCAGCAAAGCGGTCTTGCGGTCGATCATCGTCTGGCCGCCGCCCGCGCCCGAGTTGACGAACGCGACGTCGGCGTCCGCGTCGCTCAGCACCGAGTCGAACATGTTGGCCAGACCCTGCAGTCCGCTCCGGGCCTTGGGCAGGACGTTGGTCGTCGCATCGTCAATTGCGACGACTGTCGCGTCGGCCTTCGCCCAGCGGATGATCTCGCGCGCCGTGCGGGGCGTGAGCTTGGCTTCGGAGATCAGGTCCATCTGCGCCTTGTGCCCTTCGAGCGTCTCGGTGTCGGGGAATTTAACGGCCCGAAGGCTGTCGCCGTAGATTTTGATCGCGTCCTGAAGCTCTTTAAGACCCAGGCCCGACAGCATCGGGATGCTCGAGCCGGCGGCCCGGTTGATGTTGGCGGCCAGCGCGTCGAGCTGGCCCGTGAGTTGACGCGTCGCCGCCTGCGCGGCCGAGATCTCGCCCTGCTGCTGCGCGCGCCACACCGGCAGGGACTCGGGATGCGGGTCGCCGAACTCGTCGCTGACGGTGCGGTTGTTGCCTCCGTCGAGCATGCGGACAACCGTGTCGAGCGACTGGACTAATTCAGCGCGCTTGCCCTGCCAGTAGACCTTGCGGTCGGCCAAGATCTGCAAGGTCTGCTCGCGCGTGGGGTTGCTCACCGAGACCGTCGGTCCGGGGACCTCGATGACCAGCACGCCCGCGTACTCAATGGGCATGCCCGCGATGCGGCTAAGGCCGTTTTGAGCCTTCACGATGTTGCCGTTGAGCTCGACGAGGTTCTCATTGAACTTCTTAAGCGAGAACGCGTCGGGATCGTTGGGGTTCCCGCCGTTCGTGCGCCACGTCTTGATCTGGGGCAGGAGATCGATGCGGCGACTATATTCCGTCGCGGCGTCGGGGCTTAAACCGCGGTCGGAGGCGTTGACCCCGTCGATGAACGCGCGCATGTCGGTCTGGAAGGAGGCGAAGCTCTGCGCGACCATGCCCGACTTGGCCTCGGACTCGGAGATGGTCCGCATCGTCGCGTCGTCGTCCCTGATCGTCTGGTTGACCTCGTCGCGCCAGGCGTCGATGTTGCCCAGGTTTTGGTCGGCGCCGCCTTGGTTCTGCTGATTCTGAGTATTCGACCCGGCGATCTTCACGCGCTTGGCCTCGAGCAGGTCCATCATCTGCTTGATCGCGGTCTGGGCGGCGTTGATCTCATTGAGAGAGAGGGCCAGGTCCATTACGCTTGCGAGCTTGGCCATATCGGTGTGGAAGCGGAGCATCTCCGCTCCGGAGCGGCGCTCGCGCAGGGCGGCGTTGCGCACCCGGTTGGACGAGGCGAGCAGCTGGCTCGTCGCGTCGCGCTGGGCGATCTCGCCTTTGGCCTCGACGCGCAGGGCTTCGATGTCGGTGACGAGCTTCTCGATGGCCTCGCGCGTGCCCGCGGTCAAGGTGGGCGCCACGCCGCCGGGCATATAAGTGATCTTGCCCTCGGCGTAGTCCGCCAGACGCGGCGACAGGGCCTTCATCGACGCGTCCTGGACGGCCAAGTCCTCCCAATAGCCGTTGCGCTCGGGCGGCGGGGGCGGCATCATGCCCGAGAACTCCTTCTGCAGGGCTTCGAGACGGGCCAAGGCGTCCGCGTTGCTCGGCGGCGTCAGCAGGTCGCGGCGCTCGGCCAGCTTCTCGCGCACGCCGACCTCGTCGGACTTGATCGCGAGCTCGCGAAGAAGGCGCTCGTATTCCGCCCGCTCCTCGTCGGTGACCGGCCGGCTCAGCTTCTCAAGCCGCGCGAGCTTCGCCTTCTTGTCGCCGAGCTCGGCTCGGAGCTTGGTAAGATGCTCCTTGACCGCAATGATCTCGGCATCGAGATGTCCGGCCTGGCTCGACAGCTCCTTGATCCGCGCCATGACTTCGTCCATCGGCTTTTTCCAGAGATCCGGATCGAACGGCAAACCCTTGCCCTGATCCTTGGTGCGTTCGCTCGAAGCCGCGATCAGGCCCTGCGCCGACAGCATCGCCATGGGCAGGTCGGTGGCACTTCCGCCGGTCGCGGCCGACTTGACCATGATCGTCGTGCGCATCACCGCGTCGGAGATGTTGAAGCCGGAAAGAGTCTGAAGCTTATGAAGGAGGACGTTGCCCCAGGTGATCGCCCCGCCGAACGGAATCGGGCTCTGGCCTTCGGGACGCTCGACGGCCGCGCCGATGTTGTGGAAAAGGTGGAGCTCACGGCCGGTGACCGCCTTAAAGCCCGGATCAATCGCGGCGTCAATGGAGCCCGCGTAGGTCATGATGCCTTCGATCTCGGCACCGACCGTGGCCAGGCCGACGAACGACTTCAGGTTCGAGCGCCAGAACTCCTCGGTCACGGCCGCGCCGAGCACGGCGACGATCATGCCGCGCACCGGTAGGCGCGCCAACGGCGCGTTGTCGCGCAGGCGCGCGATGGCTTCACTCGCGGCGCGCGGGAAGGTGAGCAAGGTGGACAGAATCATGGTGTTCAGCAGGGGCCCGAGAATCAGGTCCTTGGCCAGGGCCGTGGTCGCGGCGGCGAAGACCGGCGCCAGCACCTCGCCCACGAAGGGCACGGCGGCGACGGCGACGGGCAATCCATTGAGCACGGCGACGACGGCTGGCCCGAATACCGGGATAGAGGTTAATGCAAACGACAACGGTAATACCGGCGCGAAGGCGCCGAGCAATCCCATGGCGATAGCACTCATGATCGCGAGCGTGAGGCGGCGCGCGATGAAGGTCGTCAAAGGTGCCGCAAGCGGAACGATGAACCAGCGGTTGGCAGTGCGGTACCAGCTTTTCGCACGAAGCCCGGACAGCGCGCCCGCGCCCTTGAACGCGTCGCGGCGCATCGCGGACTCGAGATATTGCTCGGCGAACTTCTCGCGGCCCGACAGCGCCATGAAGTCCTCGCCCGAATGCCGGAACTCGAAGGAGATGGCCTGGCGGAAGTAGCCGAAGATGAACATGTCGAACAGGTGGTACGGGAAGCGCACCGCCGCGCCCATGAAATGCTTGTGGAACTCGAGCGCGCGCTGCAGCGCCCCGCGCCAGCCCGGCGCATAGGTCTTGTTGGCGAGCTCGCGGAAGCTGCTCCAGCCGGTGTATTTCTTGTGGTCGAGGCGCTTGAATTGGTCGCGGTTGGCGGCCTGGAGGCGGTCGTAGACGCCGATCCACGATGCCAGCGGGCTGAACTCGTTGAGGCGGTACTTCGCGCCGAGCTCGATGACGCGCGCGCGGGGTATGTTGAACTGGCGGGAGATCTGGTCGATGACCTGGTCGATGCTCCCGATCTTAAGAAGGGGCTTGAGCTTAAGGTCGTGGCGGACGCCTTTGACGGTGCGGAATCCGAAGAAATCCTCGTGAATATGTTTGGTCGGTCCGGCGGGGGGAGGGAAGGTCGGTTCCGGCTTGGGCGTCTCCGGTTTGGGGATCTCGGGAGCGGGCGGGACCGGCGGTTTGCCTTCGGGCGGCGCCGGCGAAGTCGTTTCCGGCGGGACAGGCGGCGCCGGCTCCATCGTGGTCGGCGGACCGCGTTCGTCCGGAATCGAGGGCTCGGGCAGAGGTACGGCGGGCTTGGCCGCCGAGGCGACGGCGGTGCCGCGGCCGCGCGCGTCCTCGGGAAGATTTTCGAAGCTTTTCGGCGGCTGAGCGGACGCGTCGAGCGCCAGCGGCGGAGCGTCGAAGACCGCCTTGCCGTCGGCGCCGACGAAGGCCGCGCGCCCAAACGCATCGAGGAAGCGGTAGGACGCAGCGCCGGTCCAGGCCGGGTCCACCTCGACGCGCACGGGGCGGAAGTTCTTGTTCGCCTTCTTGAGCGCGGCATAGGCTCGGTCAAGAGGTGGAATCGCGGCAAGCCGCGATTCCCAAAGAGTGGGCGCCTTCGTCGCGCGCGGCCCGAGCTTGCGCACCGCGACGCGCTTCGTCCACACCGTGAGCTCCCGGCTGCTCTTGTCGGAACGGAAGATGAAGATCCAATGCGAGCGCGGATCCTCTAAATTGATCGCGACGCTCACGAGCCGCGCGTCGGACGCCACGGCGCGCGCGCGCGCCTGCGCCTCGTTCTTCGCGGCGAGCATCGCGGCAGACGTCGCCTCGCGCGCCTCGGCCGGAAAGCGCTTCCAGCTGCGCGGCAACGCCGATTCCGCTTCGGCGGCGGCCGCTTCCTCGGTCTTGGCCATCGGCGCGGGCGGCGCCTCAACGACCGGGACGACGCCCGGCTCGACGACGACGGGCGAAATAGGCGCTTCCACCGCCGCCGGAGGCGGGACCTGACGGTTATCCACCGACTCGTCGCGCGACGAGTTTGCGGATAACTCTCTCGTCGATTCGACCGCGGCCGCCGCGGCCGGCAGCGGCGCCCGCGCCGGGGGCGGCGGCGCGGCGGGCGGGACGACCGCAGCCGCCTTCGCGGAGCGCCGAGCAATCCACCAGCTCACGCCCGCGACGAGGACATAGGCCGCGTTGAGCGCCGCGTATAGGCCGAACTGCGCGCGCTGCGGCGAGCCGGCCTCGGCGATCCAGGCCAGATGGCCGGTCCACAGCACGAAGCCGAGCGAGGCGAGCAGGAACATCAGCGAGAAGCCGGGCGTAAATCCCTTCGGCGCCCGACCGCGCATGATCGAGAGGATGTCGGGCAGGAACAGCAGGAAGTAGGCGCCGCCGGTGATCGCCTGGATCGCAACGAGCACCGCGCCGACGCCGGCCGTGCCGAGCCAGGCCGCGAGCGCGGCAGGAACGACCGCGGCGGCGGCGATATAAAGCGCCGCGGCGGTCGCCGCGGCAACGACGACGGCCGCGCCGGTGATCGCGTAGCCCTTGCCCTTTGACAGGACGGCGCCGGGCGCCTTCTCCGCGGCTTTGCGGCCCCACCGCGCGGCGGGCCAGGACGACAGGATGACCGCCGCGCCGAAAATATTCTGGACTCCCCAGAACCACAGCCCGCCCACAGGCGCGCTGATCAGCCCGAGCGCCAGGCTCGCCGCGACCAGGATGCCGACGCGCCACTTCGGCGCGCCGACCTTGCCGTTCTGGACCGACTTGAGCAGCTCGGCCATCGGAAACATGAAGGCCAAAATATTGCCGGCGTAGTAGCCGGCCTGGCCGAGGAAGGACCCGGCGACGGAAAGAGAAGCCGCCGCGGGGGCCGCGGCGGGGATGACGCCGGCCGCGTGCGTGCCCGAGTTGGCGAGCGCCAGCGAGCCGCCGCCGACAAGGGCCGCGACGGAGAGGACGATGCGGCGCTTCCAGCTTTTCGGCGCGTCAGCCGCGACGACCGGCGCGGACGCCTCGCCCTTCGCGCGAACGCCGGTCTCGCCGCTGAGACGACGGAACTGCTCGTCGGCGAAATCCTTCGCGTCGCCGCCGACGGCCTCGGCGGGAAGTGCTGCGCCGTCGACCGGCACAACCGGCGTTTTCGCCTCTCCGGGGACGGTCGGCCGCTCCGGAGCGACGGGAACGGGACCCACAACAAGCGCCTTGAGCGCCGCGAAAGGACCGGCCGGCACGGCGGACGCGGCAACGGCGGCGGCCGGGAGCAACGACGGGCTCGCAAGAGCGGGGAGCTCGCGCGGGTGGCCGCCGAGGACCGCGACCGACGGCGTGATCGAGGGCGCCGAAAGTCCCGCCGACAAAGCCGGGGTCAGCGAGGCGCTGAGCGCCGACGGGGAAAGCGGGGCCAGGACGTTGGGCAGGGCCAACGAACCGGCTTCGCCGGCGAAGCCCGGGGCGGCACGGCCCGAGATCGCGCGTATCTCCTGGGCGTAGATCGGGCCGGACCCGGACAGCACAAGGGCGGCAGCGAGCGCTGCCGCCGTGATTTTCCGTCCCAGCAGACGAAGGGAACAAGGGGTCACTTCCTTGTAGGATATACCCACTTCCCACCCTTGTCAGCCCCTAGCAGGCCTAAAATGGCCCGATTAAATGGCCCAGGGGTCCTTGGGACTAAGGACCCCCTAAGTGTCAGGCTTTAAGAAATTAACGCAAAATAAGCGTTTTTCAGTTCATCGACGGCGTTCCGGTCTCCAAAGACCGGATCAGCTGGCTGATGGCGCTGGGGGTTCTCTGGAAAAGCCGCGCCAACTCCGAAACGCCCATGCGGGTTTCCTTCCAGACCCTGTGGATGGCCTCGCGGCGAACCGCAGAGACCTCGCGCCACTGCACCCGGCCGAGAATCTTCTCCTCGGTGAGGCCGTGGCGGCCGGCCCCCTCGGCGATGATCCGGCGCGCGGCCTCGATGGGGACCGGCCGCGCGATCGGCGTCTCGCGCTGAGCCGACAGCTTTTCCAGAAACGCCTCTCCGCCGATGGCCACCCCGCCCATGACGGGCAGGACCTGGTCGCCGGCGGTTTTCATGCGGTCCTTGATGTACTGAAGGTAGCGAACCGACTGCTTGAGACGGCTGTTGCCGAACTTGCGCAGGACGACGTCGGAGTCCACGAGCGGCTCCTTATGCTCGGCCTCGACGTAGGCGGCGCAGGAGGCCCACTGGTAGCGCCAGGGCTTGTCCTTGAGCGCGTCGCGCACGCAAGCCAGATGGACGTACCGCGTCATTTCAGTCAAATGCGTCTCTTTATCAACGACATACGCCTTGTATCGGCCCTGAAAAACGTGGCCGACGGCGTTGTGGGCGGCGTTGAAGTATTTCGTGTATTGGGTATTGAAGCCCTGCATCACCGCGGAGAGGTTGGGCAATGCCGTTTCTATCAGAAGGTTGACCGAGTTGCCGAGGAGGCTGTAGGCGAACACCTCGAGGCCGTGGCGTTCCTTGTATTGCTTCAGCAAGGTGAGGAACTGCCGGCGGTCCTGGTTCGACAGGAACAAATCTTGGCGGTTATTTCCCTGCAGTATGACGAGATAGCAGGCTCCAGCGTACTGAATTCTCTTTGGTCGTCCCATGAGAAGAATTCTAGCACATTTCAAACGATGAGTGCCAGGCATTAATTGATTAGCAGGACGAGCCCGGCGCTTCCTCACTGTTGAAAAATCGAACCACAAAGACACAAAGAACAACAGAAGAAAAGTTAACACCGATGCCGTTAACTTTCTTTCCGTTCTTTGTGTCTTTGTGGTTCGATCCCGACACCCGCGCCGGCTCAATACATTTTAAACGAAAAATATATTGCCCTAAAGTCCCGGTTATGGTATAGGTCTTTTGGTCCGGCCGGCAAGGGGATAAGCCGGGGAGGACTCTAGGGGAGGACGAATGAAAAGATTAATGTGGTTGCCGTTGCTCATGGTGCTGACGGTGTGCGCGCCGCGCGCGTTCGCGGCGCGGTCGGAGCAGGGAGTCGAGAACCGGATCATCGTCGCCTTCAAGCTGGACACGCCCGCGGCCGAACAGCGGCAGATCGCCGCGGCCAACGGGCTCACGGTCATCGATGAGATACCATCCTTGGCCGTGCTGCTGGTCTCGGCGCCGTCCGGCCTGGCCAACTCGTCGCGCGCGCGCCTCTCGGCGCACCCGAAGGTTTTCCGAGCCGATCCCGATATCTGGATTAAGTGGATCGAGAACGCGCCCGCCTCGGTGAACTCGACTCCCTTCGCCGTGGAGCCGGCCGTCGCGGCCATGAAGGCTTTGGCGAAGTCGACACCCGCTCAACGGGCCGTCGCGGAGGAGAAAAGCGCGGCGGAAGTGCAGTGGGGTGTCGCTCGCGTCAACGCTCCGGCCGCCTGGAGCAGCAACCAGGGCGCGGGCGTGAAGGTCGCCGTCATCGACACGGGCATCGATCCCAATCATCCCGATCTCGTCGTGGCCGGCGGTCATAACTCCATCGACAAGAACGCCCCGTGGGCCGACGATCACTTCCACGGCACGCACGTGGCCGGAATCATCGCCGCCGCGATGAACGACAAGTTCGTCGTCGGCGTGGCGCCCAAGGCCGTGCTCTACGCCGTCAAGGTCCTCACTAAGGAAGGCAGCGGCGACATGTTCGGCATCATGGATGGCATCATGTGGACCGCGCAAAACGGCATTCAGGTGGCCAACATGAGCCTCGGGGCTCCGCAGGCGATGCCCTTAATTCAGTACGCCCTGCAGATGGCCGTCAACGCCGGCGTCACCGTCGTCGCCGCCGCCGGCAACGACGGCAAGGCCGTGAACTGGCCGGGCGCCTACCCGGAGACGATCGCGGTCTCGGCACTTTGCCCGACCGGGGTGACCAACGCCAAGCTGTGCCCCAACACGAACGAGGGAATCTCCACCTTCTCCAGCCGCGGACCGGAGATCGCCTTCATCGCCCCCGGCGTGCTGGTCCCCTCGACGGTGCCGCTGTTCCATGACGCCAGCGGCGTCAAGGCGTACTCGGGAACCTCCATGGCCTGTCCTCACGTGACCGGCCTGGCCGCCTTGGCCGTCGCCAAGGGCGCCAAAACTCCCGCGGCCGTGCGCGCCGCCCTCGCGGCGGCGGCGAGCAAGCTCGACGGCATGACCGCCAGCGAGCAGGGCAACGGTCTCATCGACGCCGCCAGAATTCGTTAAGCTCGTTCACAATAAAGGGCCCCGGCCTAATTAGGCCGGGGCCCTCTCATTTTAGGCGGGCTGCTAGCTCTGGTCGATGGCGCGGCGGTAGCGGCAGACGATGCGCTGCGGGCAGTAGCCGATGCACTGGGCGTCGTACAGCAGTCCCCCATCCTGAAGGAGCTCCAGGCGCACGGGCTCTTCGTCAGGAAAGCATTTGCCGGCGAAACGCGAGTAGGACTGGCAGAAGCGTGTCTCGATGACGTGACTGAGGAGCGCGGTCTTGCGGCAGTACCAGCCACCGAAAATGTGGCTGGAGTTCTTCTCCTCGCACTGTCGGCCGGCGTCGACGTCGCGCACCCAGTCCGTCGGGTATTCCCTGCCTACCGTCTGCACCGGTTTGGGCTCGAGCAAGAGGTTCGTCGTTCCCCTCAATATCCTGATCCGCAGCGTCGGAGCACAGGACACGGCCCGGTCATCCACGGCGCTCGGGATCAGAAGATCCTGGCTGGCCAGCTCGTAGCGTCCGGTGAATGAGATCAAGTCGGCGTCAGAGGACGGCTTCGCCCCGGCTGCCGTTGCGGGCTGAGTTAGGCCGAGCAAGCAGGTCAAAACCAAGGTTTTCTGTCGCATACCGATAGGATACCCTGCGCGGCGATGTGTCGCGAGGGTCAACAGGGTAGAGTAGGCCAGTCTTTTGTCCCAGCCCGCATCTGGGGCATTTGCCACGGGCTGCTAAGCAAGCACGCGCTTGCGCAGGCCGCCGAGTGCCTCAGTCTCGCCGAGGATGACGAGACGGTCTCCCGCGCGGACGGGACGATCCACCGGCGGATTGAGCTCGTACTCGTCCGTGCCGGCGGCGACGACCGCAACGATGAGCGGGCAGCCTCCCTCGCCTCCCTTGATGCGGCCGACGGCCTGACCGATGACGGAGGAATTCGAAGGAACGGCTATTTCGTCGAAACGAAAGTGCGAGTCCTTGACGCGCAGCATCGAGTCGAGGAAGCCGACGGTGATGGGCCGGATCATCTCGGAGGCCAGCCGGAGCCCCCCGATGAACTCGGGATCCACGACTCCGTCGGCGCCGCTGCGCAGGAGCTTCTCGCGCACGCCGAGGGACTTCTGGCAGGCGAGCACCTTGGCCTTCGGGTTGAGGCCCTTGGCGGACAGCACGACGAAGGCGTTGTCCTGGTCGGTGGCGAGCACGGCGAACACGCCGGCCGCGCTCTTGACGCCGGCGCGCAGGAGGACCTCGTCATCGGAGCCGTCTCCGACGACGCGCAGCAAGGTGAAGCCGAGCCGCGCCTCGAGCTGTTCGAGAGCCTCGGCGTCGCGGTCGACGACCACGAAATCCCGGCCGGTTTTCTTGAGCTCGGCGCAGATCACGGCGCCGGTATGCCCGGCGCCGCAGATCACGAAATGTCCCGACAGCTTGGCGATGTCCTTGTCCATCCGTCTCCTCCGAAACGCGTCCGACAGCTCTCCCTCGATCAGGACCGAGGTCAAAGTCGAAAATCCGTATGTCACCATCCCGATGCCGCCCATGATCAGGAACATGGTGAAGATTCGGCCCGCCGTCGACAGCGGATGCGTTTCGCCGTAGCCGACGGTGGCGAGCGTGATCACCGTCATATAGAGGGAGTCGAACAACGGCCAGCCCTCGATAAAATGGTAGCCGAGCGTGCCCGCGACGATGCAGGCGAGCAGAAGACCGGCGACGCCGAGAAGCCGGTCGCGGACCTCGGCGAGGTGATTCATTGTTTGGATTCTAGCTTTTTTGACCGGCGACCCCGATGAGCTTGGCCACCTCGTTGCGCAGCTCAGCTATGCCCGTGCCTTCCTGAGAGCTGACCCAGGCCAGGGCCTCGGGCGTCAGGCCGACGGCCTGCGCCACCTCGCGGCGGCGGACCAACCCCGCGCTCCGCTTGACCCGATCGGTCTTGGTCGCGACGACCCGCCACGGTAATCCTTCGGCCTGCAGCCAATTCAGCATCTCGAGATCAAGCACAGTCGGCCCCAATTTCGCGTCCACAAGCACAAAAATCGCAACCAACCCTCTTGCTCCCGTAAGATAGCCCTCGATCATCTCCCCCCAGCCCTCGCGCGAGGAGGCAGGGCCGGCCGCAAATCCGTAGCCGGGCAGATCGACGATGCGGCGTTGCGGGGCGGCCTCATACACATTGATCGTGCGCGTACGGCCGGGGGTGCTCGAGGTGCGCGCCAGGTCCTTGCGGCACAGGGCGTTGATCATCGTGCTCTTGCCCGAGTTCGAGCGCCCGACGAAGGCGACCTCGGCGAGGCTGAGTCCCAGCTTGGCGGGGTCGGTGTCGCTGAGCAAAAAGCGGACGGCGTCGAGCGCGTGAGCCACCCTAGTCGTCTCCGTGGACGCGACCGCGACGGCCTTTGACTCCAGAACGATGGCGCTTATTGTCGAGCATGCGCGCCTTGGAATTCTTCGAGCGGCCGCGTTTGGTCCGGCGCGCCTTCTCGGACTCGTGAAGTCGTCGGGCGGCGCGTTCGCGGGCCAGGCCCTCCAAACGGTCCGCCAGACGCGCCCTCGCGATGAGACGATTCTGGCCCTGGGAGCGACTATCAGAGCAGCGGACCGCGATTCCTGACGCGCGGTGCACAAGCTGCACCGCGGTCTCCACCTTGTTGACGTTCTGGCCGCCGGCTCCGCCGGAGCGCGTGAAGGTTTCCGAGAGGTCGCCGGGTCGCACGCCGAGTTTAGCCAGGCGCGCTTCAACCTCGCTCCAGGAAGGCATCCCTGATTCTAGCTGTTTAGGGGAACGGTCTTCAGGTAGCGGTGCAGGGCGCCCAGCAGCCCTTCCTCATTCAAAGGCTTGCCCAGGCATTGGACGACGTTGGGGTCCATCATGGCGGCGCTGACCGCGGGATGACGCTTCTCGTAGGCGGTGATCACGATGACCGGCGGCACGGGGCCGGCGGCGGTTTTCAGATGCTCGAGCAGTCCCAGCCCTCCGCACCCGGGCATGATCAGATCGGTGACGATCGCGTGGGGGTTTTGCGACAACTGCCGGATCGCGTCTTCCCCGGAAGCGCCCTCAAGCACGCTGAAACCGGCGTTCTTGATGATCAACTGGAGGTAAAGACGTATGTCCACATCATCATCGACGACCAGCACGCGCTTGCTCCGCGGATCCGAGTCCTCGTATGTCGCGGCGCCCATGGAGCCCAGGATAACAGTCTGGGCATTGACCGTCAATGCCCAGCAAGGCCATGGCGAGCACAGCGACCATCACTGAGCCTTAGGCTCGGCCGAAGGAGGTAGCCCGCTTCGGTTGTTTAGATGAAGCTGGTCAGCCCGGCCTTCCGGGCCGCGGCGCACAGGCGTTCATCCAAACTGGCCAGGCCGGTCCCGCTGCGCTGCGCCAGTTCCAGATAAGCCGCGTCGTACGTGGACAAGCCGTGCTCGGAGGCCAACGCGTGATACCGCCACATCGACTCGCCTCCCAGGGACGCATCGGTTTGAAGGGGCAACTGTCCGTATAGCTCGATGAGGCGAGCCGCGTCCGCTTCGGTCAGCCTTTTGCGCCGCCGCGCGTTCGTCAGGGCATTGGCGATCTCGTACCACCAAAGCGCCGGCACCAATAAAGCAATCGCCGAATCCCGGGAGGCTTGATCCATGAACTTTTCCGCCTCAGCGGACTTCTCATCCGGCAATGCCCAAGCCAAAGCCATGGAACTGTCCAGCACCCAGGAGGTCACTGGCGCCGACCTTCTTCGATCAGGGACTTAATGTTCAGAGGCGCCCCCAGCCGTAGGCGCATCTCACGAAAGGACTGTGCCGCCGCCAGCCAGTCGGCGGTGCCGCCTTCGCGCGCCGGGCCAAGCGTCGCGACGGGCTTTCCCCGGCGATGGATCACATAGGACTGGCCGCTTTCTGCGTCCCGCAAAAGGCTGGAAAGATGGGTTTTAGCGTCGAAAGCGCTGATCTTCTTTCTCATTAAACTAGTTTAACAGACTAGTTTAAAATAGTCAAGGCTAGCGTCGACAGGGCAGCAGCCTGCTAGCGGATGCGTTCGAGGGCGGGGTGCTTGCCCATCGTCGTGGGCGCGTCGGTCAGCACGTTGGACTGGCGCAGCAGGTTCTCCTCGACCTCGAGGTTGCGGCGGGCCAGGTTTTCGCGCACGGCCTTCTCGCCGCGCTGGTAGAGAAGCTCGCCCTCGCCCGTGCCGTCCAGGGAGCGCTTGTTCAGGTAATTGGTCGACGCGTTCCAATCCATGATGCCCCCGTTCTGACGGGCGAACTCCTGGAAAGCCGGGTCTTTGCGCAGCTCGACGAAGAACGGGTCGCGCTCGAACATGCTGCGAAACACGGCCTCCTGGCCCGCGGTCTCGATGTCCATCAGCAGGGAGAATTTGCGCGGCGCCCCGTTCAAAGTGCGGCCGGTGTCGATGCGGCCCATGGTCTGGACGATGTGAACGGCTGAGACCTCCTCCGGGCCGAGCACGAACATCTCGAAATTCGTGTAGCCGCGGAAGGCGTCGGCCCGCGTGGAGCCGCGCTCGCCCTTGAAGTTCAGGTCGAGGCCGCGGCCGGCGACGGGTGCCACGAGCAGCAGATACTTCACCTTGCCGGTGTTCAGGCCCTCGATGTTCATCTGGCTCAGCACGTCCGCCTCGGGCACGTTCTGGCGCAGGTATTCGGTGTCGGAGAACACCTTGGCGATCTCGTCCTGGGAGAGGCCCTTGTTCTTCAAGTAAGTCTCGACCTTGCGCATCGCGCGCGTGGACGGGATGCTGATCACGGTCAGTGCGGTGTTCTTCTGGGTCGCGCGGATGGCCTGGAGCCACTGCTGCGCCGCGGCGCCGTTGACCTCGCTGATCTTGATGACCTGCGGGTCGCTGAGCTTCAGCCTGCGCGCCGCCAGATAGTCCTCGACGCCCTTCTTCGCCTCGGCCGGGATCACGTCGGTCTCCCGCAGCACCACTTGATCCAAAGTCGCGAGCTGCTGCGTGACGCGCGACTGCGAGACGCGCTCCAGCCTCTGCTCGGGCGTGGCGACGAGCTCGAGCAGGACGTTCTTGGGCATCGCCGAGCCCTCCCCGACGACCGAAATCTTGTTGGCGCGCAGATGGGCCTCGAACTTGTTGCCGGAGGTGCCCGACAGCGAGATGAAGTAGGACTTCTTGTTCGTGGTGACGTCCTTGATCGTGCTCATCGAGTTGTGGGTGTAGGGCAAGGTCAGGTCCGTGCCGTACTCGAGCTCCCACCAGCGGCGCGAGGCGTTGTCCATGGACTCGAACCACTGGCCGTTGTGCACCACGTTGAACTTGCCCGTGCGGTTGTCCACGCGCACGCCCGCCGCGTTGTCGTGAAAGCCCTGAACCATGTTGATGATCTCGGAACGGACATAAGAGCCCCTCCCGGAGAGTCCCTTCGGAAACAGCAAGGAGCCCAGGTACGACCACATCAGGTTGTCGCGCTGGTGGGCCGGCATCATCGGATCCTGGGAAAGAGCTTCGAGCATTTTGGCCGCATGATACCGGGTCAGGCCCACGCCCCCCGGGGGGACGCCGCTCTCGCCGAGCGCGGGCAGCTTGCCGGTGAGCGCCTGCCAAAGGAACTTGGGCATCTTGGGGAGGAAGCGCACGAACGAGTCCCCATCGATGGTCGTGAGGGGGCGGTCGGCCCAGTAGAAGCTGTCGGCCCGAAGCAGTTCCGTTTCGAGCCTCATCATGCGGTCGTACGCCTCGACGAACTCCTTGGAGGTTTTCGCCGCCGAGAGGGCCTCGAGCTCCGCGCGCGCCTTGACGAGCGCCGCCTCGAGCCGGCCCGCTCCGGCGCCCTTCGCCGTCCCCTCGACCTCGCGGGCGCGCCCGATCAGAAAATCGGCGCGCTTGAGCGCCGCGGCCGGCTCCATGCCCTCGCCCCCCTGGACCTCATAAGGCTTCTCGGTCAGGCGCGGATCCTTGCCGATCGGCCGCGCGCTCTCCTTCATCTGACGGTAGGCGCCGTACATCGCGCTCTCGTCGCCCGCGTAGGCCTCTTGGAGCGCCCTGCGCCGCTCGAGCAGGCGGTTGACCTGGGCGTCCCACCCGGGGGCGCCCTCGCGCGTCAGTTTGACGATCTCAGCACCCACGTCGTCGAAGCGCCGCATGATCTCGGTGCGCGCCTCGCGGCGCAGCGCCGTTTCTTCCTTGCTCAGCCGCCTGATCTCGGACTTCGAGCCGCCCGTGCGTTCGAGCCGGCCGACCTCGGAGGAAAGAATCTGGATGCGGCGCAGCATCCCGCCCAGGTCGCCCGTGTTGGGCGCGGCGCTGAGCTCGAACTCGATCGTGCGCAGGCGCCCGCGAACGGTCGCGCGCTCCGACTCCAGGGCGGCGCGGTTGGCCGAGGGCGCCTCGCCCATCTCCGCGCTTAAGGTGTGCGCCTTCTCCAAGAGGTCGCGGTACTCCTGATGCGCCGCGCGGCGCTCCGGCGTCATTCCCGACTCGAGCGACTCGGCCTCGCGGACGAGCCCGTCGAGCTTCGGCGTGGACTTGACCGCGCCCAGGTTCGTCTCGAGCTTGCGCAGTTCCCCCTTCAAGGTTTCGCGGCCCGCGTTGAGCTCGGTCAGGCGCGCCTCCAGGGCCTCCACGGGCTGATTGGCCTTCTTCGCGGCCTTGAGCGCCGTCTGCGCTTCGCCGATTTCGCGTTCGAGGCCTAAAGCTTCGGTCGTCTTGATGCGATAGGATTTCACCACGGCGGCGTCGGCCGAGCCGAGGGTCTTCAAAAGCTGATCGAGCCGTCCGTTAACGACGGCCTTGCGTGCAACGCCCTCAGGCGTCGTCATCGCTTCATACTCGATGGACTCGCGCATAAGCCGGGAAAGTTTCGGATTGATCGTCAGCCGCTCCGCCGGAGCCTGCTCCGAGCGGATCGCCGAGATCTGCTCGTCGAGGCTGATGAGGCGCGCCGAGCCGTCCACGCCGTCGAAGCGCTCGATCATCGTCTTCTCGATGCGCGCGAACTCGATCTGCTCGCGCAGGAGGCTCGCGCGGCGCCCCGCCTGCGGATTGCTGGACGACTCCGCTTCGGCCAGATCCCTCTGGAGATTCTCGATCTTGGCTTCAAGCGCCCGACTTGCCTTGCGCGCCTCGGCGGGCAGGCGCTCGAGGCCGGCCGCCGTGTCGGTCAGGTTCATCAATCGATTTTGATTGAGGAAGGCGTTCTCCATCTCGCTCGCCAGCCGCTCGCGGACCGCGGGACTCTCCGCCGGGCGCTCGGCGAGCGCCTCCGTCATGCGGCCGAGCCCGGCGAGGATCGTGCTCGCCGCCTCGGCCTCGGACCCCGGCAAGCCCTCGCTTTGGCGCCGCAAGGCGGACATGCTCGTTTCGACGGACTTCTCCGCCAGGCTAATTTCCACCGCGCCTTTCGCCCTCTTGAGCTGGCCGACGGCGGTGAGAACGTCTTCGGCGGCGGTCACAATCTTGCCCAACTGGCCGCGCGACACATGGGCGTCGGAGATCGCGGCCGTCACCGACTTGATGCGCTGCGCCTGGACCTCGGCGGCCTCCACCCGGATCGTGTTGAGCCTGCTCATGCCCCAGGCCAGGCCCGCGTTGCTGTCGTTGATGGCCGTCGTTTGGCCGTTGAGCTTGGAGACGCGGCCGGACACCATGCCGATCGTCAGCGCGGGCTGCTGGCCGGCGGCGTCCATCTCGTCTTGGAGCATCAGATAGTCTTCGGCGACGTTATGGCCCTTGGTCTTGCCCTCGGCGATCATGGTCTTCAGGCCCTCGTAGGTCTCGAACTTGACCTCGGAGCCGAGCTTGTTGAAGGCGAGGAAGTCGAACTCCGCCTGCGACTGCAGCTTCGTGTTGAAGGTGAGGAACATGACCTTGCGCTTGCTCGCGGCAGCCTCGGCCTCAAGATAGGGAAGCAGGCCTTCGTAGGCGAGCAAGGTCTTGCCGAGGCTGGTCGGCGCCTTCACGAACAGCTGCACGTCGCCGCCCTTGCGGCCGGAGTTCAGGATGCCGTTGTGCAGCCCCTGGCGGTCGAAGCCCGCGATCTCGTTGACCAGGCCGCTCAACGCCGAGCCTTCCTTCGGCGTCAGCTCGGCGGTCGAATCCTTGAGGCGCGTCTCGAGCTTCTCGATCAGGCCGGACATCCCCGTTCCGCCCGCCGGCGCCCCGTCGCGGCTCACTATCCAGGCGTGCACGTCCGCCTCGATCCCGTCGACGGCGCTGAGCAGCTTGTCGCGGCCCTTGTACTCCGAACGCATCGACTCGAAAAGCTCCGCGGTGCTGGACCTCACGGCCTTCGTGTGGCCGCCCTCGCCGAGGAAGGATTGCATCAGGCGCACGTACTGCTTGGCGCGCCACCCGGGGATCGCGCCGCCCTTCGCGTCGCGCACGACCCAGGCCGAGTTGTTGACGGAATCCAGAGACTCCTTCAGGGCCGCGCGCTCCGAAGGTCCGAACTTCTCGGGGGCGGCCTCGATTTTGGCTTTCAGCTCGTTCTGCAGACGGCTGATGAGCAAGGTCAGCTTGGCGTTGGGGGCGGCGTTGTCGTTGGCGGGCTGGCCCTTGCGGCCCTCGGCCCACTTACCCACCTCCTTGCGATAGCCTTCGAGCGTGCGCAGCATCTCCGGGCGCTCCGCGAACTTGACGGCCAAAGCGTCGAAGATCACGTCGGAGCGCGCCTTGACCACCTCGGTGCGGTTGAAGCTGTTGAAGCGCTTGTCGCCGGTGACGATGTAGTCGTACAGCGCGGTCAGGGCCTTGCCCTCCTTGGCCGAAAGCTCGCCCGCCTTGACCTTCGCCACGGCCTCCTCGCGCAAAGACAAGGTCAGCTCGAGGTAGCTCGGCTTGTCCTTGGTCGCCGGAGCGGCCTCCCAGTCGAGAACCCGCTCGATCGCCGCTTTCTGCGCCTTGTCGAGGCTGGGCTGATTGAGCGCCAAGTCCACGACCGCGGCGCGCAGAACCTTGCCGGCCGCGCCGATGGGGAGGTTGGCCTGGAGGTGGTCCTTGAGCACTTCCCGGACTTTCAGCTTCAATTCGGCCGGAAGCTTCTGTCCTCGGTTGATCTCGGCGCGGTACAGGGCCTTGGCGATGTCGATCTGGATGTCCGGGGTGATCTCTCCCCAGCCCACAACCGTGCCGCCGGGCTTGATCGTCAGCGCTTCCAGGGCTCGTTTGGGCTGGGCGACGAGGGCCTCCGTGGCGACCTCGTAGGCGGTCCTCTGGACTTCCTCGGTGACGTGCAAGGTGCGGAAGGTATCGCGGCCGGCCGTCATGTCGCGCACGGCCATCAGCTCGATGGGGTTGATGATGCCCCCCTCTCTGGCGAGGCGCGTGACCTCCTTGAGCCGGCCGATCTCCTTCGCCTGACCCGTCACGATCCATTCCGACGGCGGCCGCTCGCCGAAGAAGCGGGCCTCGAACAGGCGCTGGGACACCGGCGGCTTGACGGGCTCGAGCTTGAGGATCGTGCCTTCGGGAGCGTTCGCGTATTCCTTCGTGCGGCCGGACGCGTCGTACTGGCGCATGCCCTCCTTCGTCTGCATGTACGGCCCGGCGTCGCGCGCGGCGTGCGCCCCGTAGGTCGGAATCAGCAGCCAGGCGGGCGACTCGAGCCAGGCGTGGCCGGTCTGGTTGCTGCGCTTGATGCGTCGCTCGACGTCCTGCTCGGGATTATTGACCACGCCGACGAAAGGCACCACGATCGGCACGTTGGTCTCCACGTACCACGCGTATTTCGAGCCGACGAAGCCGGCGGCTTGGGAGAACAGGGCGTACTTGGCCACGTTGTCGGCCATGCTCAGGCCGAAGGCGAGCGCGGGCTTGCCCGTGTACCACTTGGCCTCGGTCAGTTTCTCGAGAAAACCCGTGCGGCCCGAGGCCGCCGCGGCCTCCAGAGCCGCCGTGCCGTTGGTCATCACCCGCACACCCTGCGACGCCGAGCCGAACACGCCGCGCGAGCCGATGGTCTCCATGACCCCGGCCAGCTTCGTGCCCTGGAAGACGGTCGAGGGCAGGCCGATGTAGCCGAGTGCTGGATGGAAGGACTCGTTGGCCCACCACACGCCGCCCTTGAATCCCGCCTTGGCCGCCTTGCCGGCGCCGTCCCAGTCCTCGGAGAACATCGTGTGGCCCTTGCGCATGATGTCGACGCCGCCGACCCGGAGGCTCGCCATGTCCCACAGATGGGTCCCGACCGTAAAGCCCGATGAGATGCCGCCGGACAGGGCCGTGAACGTCCCTTGCCGCACCGCCACGCTGGCCGCGCGGGCGCCGCTGGCCACGAGGTACTGCGCGACCGCGTTCTCCCCCGCGACGGCCTTGACCCGGCCCGCGCTCGGCTCCAGCGACTCAAGACGGGCGGCCGAGTGCTTGGCGATCTCGCCCACGATCAGCAAAGTGCGGCCGGCGGCGCGCACGGCCAGCCCTTGGACTCCGCCCATCTCGATGCCGGCGTTGATCATTTTGACGCCGATGCCGCTGGCCTTTCCAATAAAATTCAACGAGGAGCGCGCGACCGGCGCCAGGAGCGCGATGCTGATCGTCCAGGTCACGAAGGTGGACGCGGCGTCGAGCGACTTATTGGTCTCGGTGACCTTGGCGATGTGATCGTGATTTTTTTTCAGCGACGAGCTGATGCGCAGGGCGTCTGTGAGCTTCGCGGGATCGCCGCCCGCCGTGCCGGTCATCGAGTAGGCGCCCGCGTCCGGATTCATCGCGATGATCCGCGATCTAGCCTCGGCCCAATCCTCGCGGCGCCCCCCCGCGATCAATACCGCGATGTCGGTGAACGATTGCGCCATCGCCGGCCTCTTCTTATCTCCCTCGATGGCGCTCATGCTCTCGCCGTATTCGCCGCCCCACGGCGATATCTTATACGCGCCCCGGATCACGGTCGAGACGCCGTTGTAGAGATGCCCGAACACGTTGATGGCGCTGTGGCTTTGCAAGGTCTGGCTCTTGGCGAGAAACGCGGTCGAGGGCGCCTCAAGGTAGATCGAGTAGTCCACGGACAGCTCGCCGAGCTCCTTCTGCGTGGAGGCGAGTGCCGCCTGCACCGTGTCCAGGCTGCCCGCGTAATCGGCGTTGTTGAGCGCCTGGCGCGTGGTCGCCAGGATGCGGCCGAGCTCATCGAGCCGCTCCTTCATCTTGCGCCCCTGCTCCTTGTACGCCAGCTTCTGAGCCATAGTCATGTCCGAGCCGTCGATAATCTTCATGATCGCCTGCGAGTCGGGCGCGGCCGGATCAACGCGTTCGCGTTGATTTCTGACATGGAACATCTGCGTCTCGAGCACGGTCAGGCTGAGCCAGCGCAGGGCGTTCTGCTCGTCGAGCGACATCGTCGCCACCTGCGAGTCGGTGATCGTGCTCGACGCCTTGAAGCGGTTCATGTCCGTCTCAAAGCGCAGCACCGCGGCCTTCGCCCCCTCGAGGTAGACGCGGCGCTGGGTGAACTTGGCCTCGACGATGTCGAAGACGCTGTAGGTCGTGCCGCGGTGGTCGTAGGTCTTCGCCTTGGCCTCGCGTATTAAGTCTTCTTCGAGACCTTTTTCGTTAAACCACATGTCGGTGGGATACTGCTTGCCCAGGAGCTCGGCCAGCCCGATCATGCGGTCGATGCGCGTCGCGTTGATATATTCCTTCTCCTGATTCTTAAGGCGCCAGTAGCTGTACTGGAGCATCTCGTAGTTGTAGCGCCCGGTCTCGGGGATCAATGCGACGTCGGGCGGCCGGTTTAAGTTCATCTGCCGCTGGGTTTTCTGCAGCTCGCGGTTGTAAGTCGTGACCGGGCTCGAGGTGCTCTTGGTCATGCGGAAGGCGAGGCCGTCCGCGTCCCGGAACTCGAAGCCGTCGGCCACCTCGACCTGAATGAAGGCGCCGCCCTTGACCGGCTCGGCGATCGCGGCCCCGCTCATCAGCGCCTCGCGCAGCGCGCCGATGCGGAAGGACTCCTCGACGCTGCCCGCCGGCGCCGTCGCCAAGGTCCCGAACTTCTCCTCGAAGAGCTTCATCGCGCGCGCCGCCCCATCCTGGCGCGCCTCCGTGTAGCTCCCGTTGCCGCGCAGGCGGTCCAAGATCGGCTTCATCGCCTCGACCTCTTCGGCCGGACTGTAGCGATTCTTTAGCGAGAGGTACATGGTCCGGCCGATCGGGGTGAGCTTTTCGTTGGAGCCCAGGTAGGACTTCAGCGGATCCGCATCATCCTTGTACACGCCCAAGGAGAGCAGGTACTTCATCGCCTCGGCGGGATTGGGCTCGACGGCTCCGGCCGCGGCCCACGCCGACGCGGGCCACTGCGCCATGAGAAGGGCGGCGCAGACGAGAGCGGCGACGACGCGGCGCGCGAGGAATTGCATGAGGGGCTGCCTAACCTCAGTGTAGCAGAGGGGAGCCCACCTGTCAGGGCCTATTGGCCTACCTAGAATATGGGCCCAAGGACCCGCTTAGGCTCGCTTGGCTTCGAGCGCGGAAATCCGCTGCTCATGCTCATCGAGACGCACTTTCTGCTTGCCCCAATCCCAGCGCGAATCCTGGAGCATGCCGGCGAAGCCGTCTATCCGTCCCATGAGCGTGGAAAAGTCGTCTTTCGTGACCATGTCGCGCTTCAGGTCGGCGATATCGCCGGCCTGGCGAGAGACAGCCATCGCCGTGTTCAACGCCAAAGTCGTCAGTTTCCCGAGGTCGCTCTTGATGCCGCCCACTTCCATCCTCAGATTACCGAGGTCGCTCTTGATGCCGCCCACTTCCATCCTCAGATTACCGAGGTCGCTCTTGATGCCGCCCACTTCCGTCCGCAGGTTTCCGATATCGTTTCTGACTTCCGTCGTCAAGTTCCCCATACCGCTCTTGAGGCCACTCAGTTCCCGGTTAAGTTCTTCGTTCATCACACCCCCCCGGCCTTCGAGCCGCAAAAGCCCGAAGTCCTACCCTTCATACGATTGGGGGTCCCAAAAAGTTGCATCGACGCTTAGAACTTGTCTTCCTCGCAGGCCTTGACGGCGTCGCCCTTCGCCACGCCCCACCAGACCACCGGGCCCACGCAGTTGGCCGCACCCTTCTTCGCGTTCGTCGCGCTGACCTGCTTGTTCTGGAACACGGCCAAAGCTCCCTTCTCCTTCTTTGAGCCCGGGATGAACTTGTAGCCCGAGGCCACGCGGTCGTCCACCACGGCCGCGTTGACCAGGCTCTCCAGGACGAGGCCGTCGCCGGGGTGGGGATTGGTCGAGTTAAATATCTCGAAGAACTTCTGACGGAAGATCTTGGGCACCTTGTCACCGTTGGGGTTGGGCGGGTCCTTCAGGTCCAGCGCCCCATACTTGAACGACAGCAGGTACCTCTTGTCCGTGTCCTTGCCGATGGGGTCGACGAGCTCGTAGAGCGCGACGCCCTTCGTCTCCGCGTCCTCCGGGGTCCCCTTCAGCTTCGCCGTGCGCTTGTCCCACTCGAACTCGGCCTTGTACTTGTCGTTGACCGAGCTCACCGCCCCGTCCATCGCGTTGGCCGGGCCGCTGAGGCTGATGTAGGGATCCGGCTTGGGGGCCGGATCGCCCGGCTTGGTCACCGTGGGCCAGATGTTGATCGTGTCCCCTCCCGACACAAGCGCGACCGTGAGCTTGCCGTTGGCGAACCCGCCCGTCAGGTTGTAGGGCTTATTGCCCACGGCCGCCGCGACCCTCTTGGGCACCTCTTCATAAGCCCCGGTATCCGAACCCGTCACGCCCATGTAGTACTTGAGCGCGTCCACGAACGCGTCGACGTCGGCGAACTTGGTCGCCGTCTTCGCCTCTGCGATGACGATGAAGCCGGAGAGGGCGAAGCCCGTCTCCTTGCCGTCCTCCACGGTCTGCTTGAGCAGGTCGAGGTACTGCACCTGCTTGTCGAACTGCAGGACGAGATAATGATCGAAGAAACGGGCGCGCAGGAGCTTGAAGCCCGAGACGCTGCCGTACTTCAGCTGCTGGGCCGGGTTCTGCGCGCTCTTGGGCACGAGGATGATCTGCTGCAGACCGTCGATCTCGTTGGTGCAGGCGATGATCCCGTACTTGCCCTTCAGGCTCGTGGCGAGGTCCTTGGTGTCGTCCAGGCTCTTCGTGCAGCCCGGCGTCTTGAGCAGCAGCTTTTCCAGGTCCTCAATGGACATGCCGCCCTCGGGCGTCGGAGTGACGGGGCCGGGAGGAGTCGGAGTGACGGGTCCGGGAGGAGTCGGCGTCACGGGCGGCTTGGGCAGATCGCCGGCGCCTTCCTTGACCTCCCAGAGACCCGTCGCCGCATTGAACTCGAGGTGATAGTCCTTGCCGCCGACCTTGCCCAAATGCGGCCCACCTTTGTCTCCGGGCGGGATGTTCTGGGTGCGGCCATCGGGGCCGCGCTGGGCGATTTCAGCGTAGAGAGAGGGCACGAGATTGCGTGGATCGCGACCTTGGCCGCCGCGGCCGTCGATGACCGACGCCGGGAACAGCGCCAAAGCGCCCTTCGCGCCGCCCTGCGGCAAGGTGTAGAAATCCTCTCCGCCGATATTGACGACATTTCCCATCGCCGCGGCCTGATCGGCCCGCTTGAGGTACAGGTCCGAGACCGTGGTTTCGAGCGTCGCCCCGCCGTCCGGGCGAGTGAAGACGATCTTTCGATTGCCGTCCGGCAAAGTCTCGAATTTTAGCTCGTAATTCTTGTGCCCCGGCGTGCGGTCATCCAGTTTGAAAGACTGATTGCCGCCGCCGACCGTAAAGCGCTGGCCGAAGATGTCGTTCTGATCGGTGATGTCGAAGATGCCGATCTCGTTGACGGTCGAGCCGTCGGGCATGTGCTTCGTGTAAATCTTCATCGAGATCGTGCGCGAATTCGCGTCCTTGGGGCCGGAGACGTTCTTCACGACCGCGCCGTCGATGTAAAGATCGTTGAGGGTGTACTGGCGCGTGGCGGCGTCGAGGCCCGTTCGCGGGCGAGTGCGCGTGTCCGGCACCACGAGCGCCGTGGTGTCGTTGCCGGCGATGCTCGCGTCGATCTCCTGCTTCGTGCGCGGGTCGGCGAAGATAGTCGCGGCTTTCGCCGCGGCGTCGTTGAGAAAAGCCGTGACCTGGGTCTTCTCCTTCGTCTTGTCGATCTGGTTCTTTCCGGTCCAATCCGCGAGCGCCGCGCGCAGACGGCCCTCCCACTTCATCCCGGGATTAAACGTCTTCTTGAGGATGGGATCCGCCAACGCCCAGCCCGGCGCGGCCAACCCGGGACCCGTGACGAAATAAAGCACGGCGACGCTCCCGACGCCCCCGGTCTTTTCGCCCCATTCGCGCGCGACGGCCCCGAGCGCATTGGCGTTCACGTCGCCGGCGACGAAGCTCTTTCCGTTCTCGGTCTTAAGGAGGAACTCCTCGATGCGCTTGCCCGCGTCCGCGCGCGCCCCGGTGTTCTGGGCCAGTATCACGGCCAAGGCGTTGACCGGGTTTTTATCCTCGGCCGTCGCCGCGGGTTTGTCGCCGTCAGCGGCGAGCGTCCGCAGGGGCAGGGCCCCGACGGACGCGATCACCAAGACGGCCATGATGGGATTAAAGGGTTTCATGGCTTCTCCGGTCCTACTATGCGGCTGTCCCTATTGTAGCTCCATACTACCTTTTCGCGCCTGGGTCTAAAGTCCTATGAGCGGCCCCTCTTTTACGGGGTCCCCTTTGTTGCTATCGGCCGAATCGCAGGCTCGATACTGTCCGTTACCACCTTCTTCAGCGCAGTCTGCGAGGTCGTCGTAGAAGTCTTGCCCTTCTCGAGCGCAGCCTTCATGTCCGTCGCGGCTTTATCCGCCGCCGCCTTCTTGGTCGCATCTCCGGGCGCGGCCTTGGCAGCCGCATCGGTCGTGGCGGCGGTATTGATGGCCGTCTGAAGCGCCGTCAAGTCCGTGAGGTTCGCTTGCTGCTCCTTGACCACTTCACCCTTCGTTTGGGGCAAAGTGACTTTAGAGGCGACCGGCGGAGTGACTCCGGCCTCATCCGCCAAGCCGTCCCTGGTTTTATTCAGCGCAAGCTGATCCGGCAAGGCCCCGACAGGCTTCGCGGGATCCTTCACCAGCGGCTCGATCGAAGTGATGCCATCCTTCAATTTGACGGAGGTTTCACGAAGCGCGTGGATGATATCCGTCGCCTGCGTATGCGCAGTCTGGATCTTACCGACCTCTTTAGTCACGTCTGTAAAGGCCGATGCGTCCGTTCCGAGTTTCGTGGCCGCAGGGAGCCTCGCGCCCAGGTCGGTCTCCGCCTTGTCGATCAAGACTTTGGCCTCTCCAATCAAAGTCGTGGCGTCGACAAGGGCCTGCGCCGGAACCTTGGCCAATTCCGCGTCGGTCTTATCCGCGCCGGCCGTGATCAGGCCAAGCGCATCCGTGGCCGCGGGAACCTTGCCGTCCGCCCCCGCCGTCGCGGCGGCCGCGTACAGCTTGGCCTTCGCGTCGCCGAGTTTCTTCGACGCCGTGTCTCCGGTGACGGGGGTCGAGCCACACGTGATGCCGCCGCCCGGGATCAACGTATTTCGGGCGAGTTCCACGTTCTTCGCCGCGGGCAACACCGTTCCCCGAAGGTAGGTGTCGTAGTCGCTCTTGCCGCCCTTTTTAATATCCGCGCCGATCTTGTCGCAGACGGAACCGATGCCCGCCGTCAAGTCGTTGATGGCGTTGCCTTCGCTGTTGTTGGGGCCCGCGTCTCCCTTTTCCGTCGTCACGGTACAGTCGACCATGATCTGCTTGGTCTTGAAGTAGAACCATTTGGCGCCTTTATTCACAAAGCAGTCGAGCCCTCCATCCTCATCCTTGCAGGTGTTACCCGCCGCCGCTGACAGGGGCGTCCCCGCTGCAATATAGGGCTTACACTCGATGGTCTTCTTGGCGCCGGCCGTCTCATAATTCATAAAACCAAGAACACTCTTGGTCAACGACTTGGTCACCTCGCCCGCCATGGCCTTCAGCGAGTCGTTGCGGATTTGAGCGAAGAGAAGCCCGCCGTCGTTGAGCTTCTTCTTCTCGAACTCGAGCTTGAGATTCTCCATCATGCGTTCCTTCGCCTCGATGAAGGCCAAGGACTCGCCCACGCTCTTGCTGCCGCCGGCGCCGCTGCCGGCGGGCGCTTTGTCATTCGCGCCCGAACCGCCCGCGCCGCCGCCGTTGAACCCGGTGCCGCCGGTGGGAATCTGCTCGCTGGCCGCCGCGTTCAGGCCGCCCAAGGCGCTGCCCGTGCGCGAAAACGCGTCGCCGGCGTTGGCGCCGGCCTTCCTCGTGCCGTCAAGGCCCTGCGGGCTGTTCGGACCGCGGGCTCCGGCCACGCCCTTGTAGCCGGGCGCGCCGCGCACCAGGCCCAGACCGCCGCCGCCCGCGCCCGCCTGACCGAGATTGCCGCTGTTGATGGGACCGAGGCTGCCCGAGGCGCTGGAGCCGCCGCCGCTGGCCGCGCCCAGGCCGCGCAGGCCCGAGCCGCCGACGGCGATCTTCGGAATCGGGAGAGGCGCCTTCTTCACGGCCGCCGAGGCCGCGCGCGACGCCGCGCCCGCCAGAGCGTCCTTATAATCCGTCTCGCTGCGCGCCGGAGCGGTGGGCGGCGCAACCGCCGGCGCCGCCGAGCCCGCCGGGGGCTGCTGCGTCCCGTTGGGCCCCATCACGAGGGCGCTGGGGTCGCGCACGTTCAGAGGAGTGATGATGTCGCCGCCGCCGCCGATAGCTCCGCCCTGAGCGATGCTGTTGTTGCCGTTCTCGTAGGGGCTGGAGCCGCTGCCGAAGAGATTGCCGCCCGCGCCGCTGCCCCCGCCCCAGCCCTTCTGGAGCGTGGCGTCGCCGCTTTCGGGAGCCATCATGAAGTGCTCCGCCAGCGGGGCCATGAACAAGGTGCCCAGGCCGGCGAGGATGAAGGCCAGATCCTTCTTCTTGAACTGCTTGAGGCGGTCGAAGAGGGTCAAGCCGGCACCCAAACCCTTGATCTTCAGTTGGGGTTTCTGAGCGTCCTTCAAAGTCGGAATCTTCGGTTGCAGGTCCATGGTCTTTCTCCTACTTGCTCCTGTTAATGAGCTCTTCTATGCCTTCCAAATCAGTGATGACGCACTCGCCGCTTGAGCTCGGGCACTCTTTGTCGGCGCAGTCGCGCTGGCCCTTGCACAGCTGGTACTGGAAGTTGTTGCAGGTGTCGATGACCGCGGATTCGCGCCCCGAGCATGTGGTCAGATACTTCATGTCGGCTATCCCCTGGTCCAGCATCGACAGATTTCCGGCCAGCTTGATCGCGCGCAGGTTGACGCAGTCCTTGGCGCGGTACTCGGTGACGGCGTTCTGCGTCGCCTCCCGGGCTCCCGGAACCCGGTCCTTATTGGCCGGGCAGCCGTACGCGCTCTCGCCCATGTCCTGGGTCGAGGTCGCGAGGCCGTCGTTGGTGTCGTAGACCTTCTGCTTGTTGCGGGCGGGGCCGTCGCATTCCGCGGCGGAGCAGTTGTTCTTCGCGGTCAGAGGGCACTCGTGTATGTGCTTGCAGCGCACGGTCATCGAGTCCCGGCACAGCTGCTTCATCTGATCGCCCATGGCCTTGCAGGCCTTGGCCTTCGACTTGCTGCAGCCGCCCTGGCCGCAGCCCATCGAGTCGAACTGATTCGAGAGCGCCTCCTGCTGCTGGTCGTAGGCGCGCTCCTGCGGACCGTAGAGGTCGTCGAGTTCGCGGCACTTCTTCGCGTCGGCTTCCATCTTCTCCGCCTCACGCATGTAGTCGTCGGCCATGCCCGTGTCGGGCAGGTTCGGAGACGAGATGCCGTCGATCTGCGGCGCGGTCAGGATGTCGGTGCCGGGGCCGGAAATCGAGTTGCCGTCGTACACCGCGCCGGTCTGCACGGCCGCGAATTCGCCGGGGCAGCCGGAGCCCGGAGTGCAGTTGGGTGCGACCGAGATCGCCGCCCGGCCGCGTCCGGCGGCGAGCTGGACGAAGGCGCGCTGACCGCTGATCGTGTGCGAGCCGACCGAGCCGCGATTGGTGCGGGCCGAGATCTTGGACGCCCGGGACGCCGACATCTGCCCCTTAGCCCCGCCCGGAATCTGCACGCCTTTGCCGGACGAGGCGTTGATCCCCTCGAGCCCGCCCTTGACGATGCCGCCGAGCGTGCCGCTGGCCGCACCCTTGCCGCTGAAGAAACCGGAATTGGCGAACGCTCCGCCCGACAGCGAACCCCCGGCGCCGAAGCCGCCCGCGAACGCGCTCTTGACCATGCCCGCGCGCTCGCCCGTCAAATCTTGGTCGGACAGCGCCACGCCCTCGCCTTCGCCGCGGTTCCTGGCGTCGTCGGGATTGAGGACTCCGTCCACGGAGCCCGGCTTCGCCATGTTCGCGCCGCTGCCGCCCGACGCCTCGAGATCCTTGCGGCTACCCTTCACGAAATCAAGCGAGCCCGTGCCCGCGCCGTCGCCGTCCTTGCCGCGCATGAACGAAGACCAGCCGGCCTTGCTGCCGCCGTCCTTGGCCACGCGAAACGCCGCCAAGAGGTCGTTGTAGTCGCGCTTGCCGCCGGCCAACCCCCACTTAGAGGTGTCCACGCCCAGCTTTCCCGCCACCCACGCCGCTCCGGCGGCCAACCGGGCGCCGCCCGGGAAGCTCAGCACGATGTTGGAAGGGGCCACGAACATGAACGTGGCCAACGCCACCAGCAGGAGCAGCGCACTTACGGTCTTGCGCGTCCTGATGAAGAGAAGGAGGGCGGCTAACGCGCTCTTTTTCTTGTTCTTTTCGAGGAAAGTCGACATATTCGCCTCTTTTTCTTACGCTCCGATAGTGTAGTGCGTACCCATACCACTGTCAATGCGACACGCTCTCATTTACCCAAATTTTATTCATCCCTTTAAGGGGTCGGCTGGCCGTTGCTGACCTCGACCTGGCCGGTCTCCTTGACCATGTCCTTGTGCTCCTGGACCGCCTTGTCGTCGGCTGCAGTCGTCTGCTGGTTAGTGGTCACGGGTTCGGGGGGGTTGCAGTTCTTGGGATCGGTGCCCTCGTTGTAGGCCTTGTCGATGCAGTACTTGTTGATCTGATCCTGCCTAGTGTCGGTCGTGCGCGCCGCCAAGCCTTCGCTCATCTGATCGGCCATGGCTTTCATCTGCGCGGCCATCTGGCTCATCATGATGCTCATGCCGACGAGCATGCCTCCGATGCCGATGAGGGCCGCGCCGGCCGCCGCGGCGAAGCCGGTGGCCATAAGGGCGATGCCGGCGGCGATCAAAGCAAGGCCCATCAGCATCAACATCGCGGCCTTCTTCTTCATCTCGCCGGCCTTCTTCGCCATCGCGGCGATCGCCGCGAGCCTAGAGGCGGTGTCGGGGTCCACGGCGACGCCGCCGGGAGCCGTAACGCTCGGCGCCGTCACGTCCGGCGCGCCGCCGGGAGAGCTGGGAGTCGTCGTAGGACCGGTTCCCGTCGGGCTGCCTATCACGTTGTCCGCGTTGCCCGTCTGACCGTCGAACGCGCTGGTGGCCGCAGCGCTGGCGCCCTCAGTGGCGGAAGTGCCCGCGCCCATCACCGACAAACCCTTGGCCACCTTGAGCTGGCCGAAAGCCTTGTTCGCTTTCACCGACCGGCCTTTGCCGCCTCTGGACACACGCGCGTTGGCCGCCTTGCGCGAGGCGGACAGCTGCCCCTTCTCGCCGCCCTTGATGTTCATCTTGGACAGAGCTTCGTTCAGCTTCGGCCCGCTGCCGCCGGCGAAGATGTTCTTGCCGCCGAAGCCGCCGCCGAGGCTCGAGGAGAGCTTGCTGCCGCTCAAATTGTGCTCGAGGCCGGGCCGGTTCCAGCCGGCGCCTTTTCCGGACGCGTCGGCCGTCTGCTCCGGGGGAGCGACCGCCTCGCCCGCGGTTTTGTCCGCGGGTGCGGCCTCCGCCTTCTTGGCCGCCGCGAGCGGATCGAACCTGATCTCGCCGTTGCTCGCGACATAGCCCGTGCGGTCGCCGCCGCCGGCGCGCACCCTCATGGAGGAAGCGATGGCACCCAGGTCGCCGATGCCGCCGGCGCCGTCCGCGCCGCCGCCGTGGAACATGCCGTAGGCGAACAGTCCCGCGCCCGCCAGGAACATCGCCACGCCCGCCGCCAAAATCGCCTTGCCAAGAGCCGTCGCCGTCAAAGTCGCGAGCATCGCGGACAGCCAGCCCGCCCCGGCCGCCGAGGCCGCGCCGGCCGCAGCTCCGCCCGTTGCACTCGCCGCGCTCGCCGCCGCGCGCGCGACCGTGCCTCCGGTGGCTCCGGAGAAAGAACCGCCGCCCGGCTTGGCGCCGCCCCAGCCCGCGCCCGCCTTCTTGCGCTCCTTCTCCTTCTTCTTGAGGTCCGGGATGTCCGCCGCCGGCGCCCCTTGGTTGGCCTGGCTTACGTCCTCGTTTTTAGCCATAAATTCAGGTCTCCTGAACTACTGCGACGCGCCGGCGGGCTTGTGCGCCATCGCGGCGCCGAAGCCGCCGATGACCTGTCCGATCAGCAACTTAATGGCTATCTGCCTCAGGCCCGTATTGGAGAAAGCAGACGCTTTAGAAAAGAAGGCCGTGGCGGCGATATAGACGCCGACGGCGGTCAAGATGCCGCCCGCCATTTTGTCGCCGGTCATTGCGACAATCGCGAGGCCGAGAGCCGCGATGACCAGCCCGATGCCCATAACGATCATCCGCAGCGTCTTTGCAGCGATCTTCAGTTGGGGAACCTTATCCATGATCGCCGCTATAAGAGTCAGAATGGTCACGAGCATCAACAGCATCATGGCCAGATCGTAGAGCATCTGGTAGGGCGTCACATTCTTGGCGTTGGGATCTTTGATCGGCACGCAGGCGCCGCTCGCGTTGACGGCCTCGCCCGTTCCACAGGAGGGGGTCCCGGGGCCGGTCGGCCCGCCGCCGCCGCCGCCGCCGGGGTTGGGAGAACTGCCGCCCCCGTTCGACGGACCCGTCCCGCCGCCGACACCGGGGCCGCTGATCACGTTGCCCGCGCCCTGGTTGTTGTCGAAAGCGGAAGCCGCGTCATAGGTCGCGGTCTCGCTGTTACCCGCCGTCGCCCCGCGCCGCGACAGCGCGTTGGCGTTGGCCAGCTGCCGACGCGCGAAACCTTTCACATTGCTCTTGCCCACGGCCGCGCGCGCCGATTTGGAGTAGGTCGGCCGAGCGCCGCCCGTCATCGCGCCCAGTTGCCCGCTGGAGCCCTTGGTGATGGACCCCGACTGACCGAACGACCGGTTCACGCCGCCCGACAGGCCGGCCCCACCAGACAAAGACGAGCCGCCGCCCAGGCTCGAGCTGAGAGATCCGAACTTCTTACCGAAGGCGCTGCCCTTGCCCCCGCCATCGGCCTGGGCCGACGCCAACAGGGCCGCCGGATCAGCGGCGCCCTTGCCCGCCAAGGCGTCCGCCTCGGCCTTCTTGGCCGCCTCTTCATCGGCACGGCGCTGAGCCTCCGCCGCCGCGGCCGCGTCCGCCGCCTTCTTGGCGCGCTCTTCCGGCGTCAGGCCGTCCATGCTTCCGGAGAGATAGCCGAGCGAGTTGGGGATGGTATTGGCGTTGGACGGAAGATTGGACGTGTCGCCCTCCATCTTGATGTCGCCCTTGTTGGAAAAAATCGCCTTCTTCGCGCCCGTGGAGCCGGCGTTCGCCCCGCTGTGCGCTCCCGCGTAAATAGCGGCAGCGCCGATCCCGCTCGCCAGCATGATCGCCAGCATCGTCTTGGTGAAATTCAAACCGATCGCGTTCACCACGCCGCCCAGCCCGCCCGCCCCGGACCCGCCGGTGGCTCTGCTCCAGGCGCCGCGCGAGCCTCCGCCGCGGAGGAAAGAGAACGCGCCGCCCTTGCGCTTGCGGTCGTTGCCGACGCGCGCGACCTTGAAGGTCGGGACGTCGGAAACCGAGGAATCTTTCTTCGTGTCCATGATGCTGCTCCGTCCGAATAAGGTCCTAAAACTGCCCGAGAAATCGGCACTTCTACGCCTAAGCAGTGTAGCCCTGCCCCAAATTTTTGTCAAGGAAATCAGCCCTTGTTACTGTTTTTTTACTTTGGTCCCCCAAACATACCCCTGCGCGAACTAGACCGTGTACCGCACCGGATTGGGTCTCGCCTCGTAGCGGACGTCGGGGCGCGGTTCACCTTCCTTGAGTTCGACCGGCTTGGGCTTGGGCAGCAGCATCAACCCGATACCGGCCACGATGGCGGCGCCGCCGCCGAGCAAGATCATGGGGTTTGCCATCAAGTTGCCGAGCCCATTGGTGCCGGGTTTCCCCGCGGTCTTGTCGGTAGTCTTCGACGCGCCCATGATGACGCCAAGCCCGGTCACGATCACGCCGAGACTCGCGGCGGCGACGGTCATGCCTTGCATCTTTTGGCCGTACGGACCGCTCATGACCTGGCCGGCGAGGACGCCGATGTAGGCGCCGATCATCATGATTATGCCGCCGATGATCATTTGAGCCATCTTCGTCCAAGGGCCGATTGGAAGCTTGCTCGCCGCGTAGGCGAGGGCCGCCGCCAGCATCGTCAGCATCATGGCCCGCTGACACGCCTGCGCCCACGGCACGACCATCACCTTTTCCTTCGCAGGCGCCGGAGTCAGTTCGTTCTTGTCATGAATCGAGTTCGCCGCGAGCGACTTCGGCTGGGTAGTCCCGCCGTCGCCGACGCCGCCCATGCCGATGGCGCCCCCGTCGGGTCCGATGGCGCCGCCGCTCTGCGTCGCCGAACCGTCATAGGTCTTGCCGGCGGCGAAGCTCGAGCCGGCCTTGCCTCCCCCCTGGTCGCCCATGACGTTTCTCGCCTGGGCCCGGGCGCTGCGGCCGCGGCCGCTGGCAATGCCCCGGTTGGAACTGGAACTCTTCGCTCCGGGACCGCCACTCGCAAACGCGCTCGTCGCGCCGTTCTTAGTTGCATGCGCCAGATTGTCGCCGAGCCGGCCCGAACCAGAACCTGCGGTCGTCGAGGCGCCCCCGCCCGAGGCGCTGGACAGCACGCCGAGCTTCTTCACATTGGCCAGCCCCCGGCCCATCGAGCCGATCGCACCCGCGCCGCCGCCTGAGTTGAGGGCGCCGTCGGCGCTCGCCGCGGCCGCCCGGCGCGCGGCGTCCGCCGCTTCGGCGTCCGCGGCCGCACTGCCGGCCGCGTTGTCGGTCGGAGCCGCGGCGGACGCCGAAGCGGCGGCCTCCGCGTCCTCGGCGGCCTTATCCTTGGCCGCCGACTGAGCCATCATGCTCAAAGAAGCGGAAGCGCCGTCGCCGGCGGCCGGTGCGGCGCCCTCGGTCGCGGCCTGCTGGGGCCGCGGCGCGAACAGCGACAGATTGCCGCCGGCCTTGTCCGCGTCGCCGGGGCCGAACATCTTGTAGCCCGCAAGACCAATGCCGCCCGCCACGGCCGAGCCGACCACGAGAAGTGCCACCATGCCGGCCTTGGTGGCGAGCAGTCCGCCCATGCCCGCGCCGCCCGCGCCCAGGCCGCCCAGACCTCCGGCAGCGCCCCCGCCTCCGCCTCCGAAGAGGCCGAGCAAGCCTCCGGCTTTCTTCTTTTTGCCGTCGTCAACCTTGTTGACGTCGGACTTGATGTCGGGCATCTTCGCTTTCGGGTCCATAAAAACTCCTCCGGTCCGTCTAGACGAAAGTCACTACGACGGCGACGAGGGCTGCGCGGGCAGCCCCATTCTCCTGCGCTGATCGTTCTCCTGCTTTTTCTGCTCGAGCTCGCGAACTTTCGCTTCCTGAGCCGCCTGCGCCTCGATGGCCTTCATGGCGACCTGCGTGACGATGGCCCCAAGCGGGGCGGGCATCATCGCGCCGACGACGGCTGCGGCCAGCTGCATGGCGATCTGCTTGCCCACGTCGCTTTGCGACATATCGCCCGCCCCGGCGTCGGCGCCGGGCGGCGGCTCAATCTTTTTAGAGTTCAGCTTGGGATCCTCGGCCTTGAGATTGGCGGGGGCGGCGTCGAGCGCGGCGTAAGCACCGCGCGCCCCCCCGAGGTTGCCGCCGATCTTGCTTCCGGCTGTGGCGCCGTCGAAAGCCTGGCTCATGGCGCCGCGCGCGCCGTCGTTGCTCCTGTTGGCCGCGGCGAGCAGGGCCGAGGCCGACGCGGCCTTGAGCGCGGCCATGCCCTTGGAATTCGCCGCCGCTATTTCATCGGCGCTTCCGGAAAGACCCTTGGTGCCCGCAAAACCGATGTTGGCGTTGCTCGAGCCAAACGCGCTCGAGCCGGACGCGGAACCGGCCTTGCCGCCGCTCGCCGCGTTCATGCCCGAGAGCGAGCCGCCCCCGAGCTTCGGCGCGTTGAAGCCTTTCTGGGCCTTCTCGCCCCAGCCGCCGCTTTCGCTGACCTTCTTCAGCGCGCCCGCCAAGGTGGATGCGGACGCGGAACCCAAAGTCGCCGCGCCCGCCGCTGCGGCGGGAGCCGGCTCGTCCGGCCCGGCCGAATAGAGCGAGGAGCCCAGCACGCTCTCCTCTTTCCGTTTTTTGCCCGTGCCGTCCATGGACAAATTGATGCCGTCGCCCGCGTCGGAGGCCAAGGATTGCTCGACGCCGTCGTTCGCTTGGGGTTTGTTGGTGTCGATCGAAGTCGAGCCCACGGATTTCTCGCCCGCCATGGGGGCCAGAAGCCAAAGACCCGTGAAAACGATCCCTAAAAGGATCGCCCACCAGTACTTTTTGAAAGGATCGTCCGCATCGGAAACCGCATAACGCGGCGCGCGAGGACTCAATGTAACGCTCATAGGTCTATTTGAGTGTAGCCCCCCCCTGATTTTTTGTCAAGGAACGGGGTCCGCTTTACTGAGTTTTTACCGACCGGCCCAGGCCCGGAACCGGGGCTTAATGATGGGGAGCATCGTGTTACAATACATGAAAGTCGCACATTGATGAGAACGCCGAAGAAGAATCGAAGCCTCCTGACATGACGCGCCTGCATCTGACCATGCTCGGCGCCCTCCCCGCCGCCGCTCAGCCGCTGAGCAATCCCGCGATCTTCGCACGCCGCGGCTTCGGCCTCGGAGGGTTCGTCGTCGGGGCATTCGTCGGCGGCATCGTCTTCGCGCTGTTCAAAAATGCCGGCGACCGGCTGCGCTGGCGCCAAGGCAAGCCCATGTTAGGGAAGGCGGTCATCACCGCCGGCGCGGCCGCGGGCCTCGTCCTTTTCTACGCGATCGCTTTCAAGCTCTAGCTAGGGTGGTGTCAGGCTTGCCAGATTGCAGTATTTCAACCGGAAGGTGTCTGAGAAATACTGCAATCTGGCAAGCCTGACACCAC
>OBEQ011696616.1_pt1 | contig 45041 bp, 44 predicted proteins | sample 1670901 | NCBI WGS metagenome assembly OBEQ01 (sample SAMEA104232315, study PRJEB22302) | groundwater metagenome | biome: forest; feature: aquifer; material: groundwater | place: USA | collected 2011-08-07 | depth 5.4 m
AAGAAAAAAGAAACTAGACAGAGTTCAGATTACATTCCCCCGTTTACAAATGTTGCTTAACTTTTTGTCCACTTTTTTGTTGCAAGTCCATGTTTGGTAGTATATTTCGTAAAATAATCCCCCATTGACCTATGACTATTTTCTTCTATTTTGTTGCCTACTTCGTTATATTTGGAAATAGTATAATAACCGAACATACCAGCTTTTATTTCTCCATTTTTTTCGAATGCATTAAATGTACTATCCACTATTACACTAATCTTTCCATTTAGATTATGTTCTTCAAGTGAGTTTTCTTTTTTATTTTCTTTCGAAACGTTGTAATAAGAAAATGAAAGTAAAATCAGTAATATTGCTGTTTTCATAAAAGTTTAAATTAGTGTTATTTCAATTTTATTTTTGAATTTCTTAACGAAGATACTCCACTTTCTATTTATAATAAGTAATAGATCTTTTGGTAATATTTGCAGGAATATCATTTACAAATTCAATTTTCTTAATCCAATTACCAGATTTGTCATATTCATAAGTGAATATAGATTTTCCATCAGAATTACCTTCTGTATCAAAAGATTCCTCTTCAATTTTATCTCTCTTTTCATCAAATATGTAAGTTGACCTCCCATCAGAATTACCTTCAGAATCAAACGAACTTAGTTCAATAACATTACCTTTGTCGTCATATTTCAAAATAGTTTTACCCGCTAAACTACCGTCTGAATATAATTCATTCTCCTCAATCAAATTCCCTTTATCGTCATACATAATAGAATATTCAGTCATTATAACACCATCTACACCATAAACTTTCTCTTTAATAATATTTCCGTTTTCGTCCAAACTGTAAATATGTTTATAAATTATGCTACTGTCTTTATTCAAAGATTTCCATTCTATAAAAACTCCATTGTCGTCATAAATGTAAATATATCTATATCCTAAACCATCTTCTTCAAATCTATTCTTCTCTATCTGATTTCCTTTGTCGTCGTACTTGTAAGTATCTTTACTGTATAAACTTCCATCTGTTTTATAACTGTTCTCCTCTAAAATGTTCCCATTTCCGTCATAGTTGGAAGAAGTATTATAACTTATTTGACCAGAATGAAATTCTCCATTTTTTTCATCGGCACTAAATATACTATCTTCGACTATATTTACCTTTCCTAAAAGATTCTGTTTCTCAAGTGAGTTTTTAGGTTTTTTATCATTTGCAAGGTTGTAAAAGGATAATACAAGTAAAAAAAGTAATATGGCTGTTTTCATAAATTGTTTTAATTTAATTAATTAGATGTCATTTTTTTTAGCATATCCAATTCTTCCTGATTTAGGACATTTTTTTTCAATGCTAAAATTAATGAAACATTTCAAATATCTGCTTAAAGACTACTAATTAGAACTTCTTTTAAAGCTAAAACATAAACTAACTCTTTGCTTAACATTCTTTAACACCCCCCATGTACCAAAACAACTCCAAGTTTCGTTATATTCGCAATTCAAACGTAAAATCAAAATATTAAAATAGTTTATTATGAAAAGCAACATGAAGTTTTTAGGATTAGGACTTTTAGGAGGAATGTTACCATTGGGTGCATTTTTAATGTTGAATGGTAGTCCATTAATGAATTCATCTGATTCTGTTTTGGGAGGAGATCGCAATTCGTATGCAACAAGAACAAGTTTAGGTGATGGGACAGGAATGTCGGGTGACTTTGTTCAAGCATCCGAAAATTCGTTGAATTCAGTTGTACATATTACTACAACCGTTGTTACCACCAATTTTCAACGAGATCTTTTTCAAGAAATGTTTTATGGCCCAGGAGCTGGAGGTAGAGAATTTCAACAACACGGTGCTGGATCTGGTTCCGGTGTTATCGTTTCTGCAGATGGATATATTGTGACAAATAATCATGTAATTGAGAATGCGAGTGAAATTGAAGTTATATTAAATGACAACTCAAAATACAAAGCGAAACTAGTAGCAACTGATCCTTCTACAGATATTGCGGTTTTAAAAATTGAAGCAAAAGAAATGCCGGCTATTGTTTTTGGAAATAGTGATAATGTAAAGGTGGGAGAATGGGTATTAGCCGTTGGAAATCCATTTAACTTGACTTCTACTGTAACTGCTGGAATCGTTTCAGCAAAAGCGAGAAATATTAATTTGCTATCTGATCGAACAAAAACAGATATCGTTCCTATCGAATCATTTATTCAAACGGATGCGGCTGTAAATCCTGGTAACAGTGGTGGCGCATTGGTGAATGCAAGAGGAGAATTAATCGGAATAAATACGGCGATTCAATCACAAACTGGTTCTTATGCTGGATATGCTTTTGCAATTCCTGTGAACTTGGTTCAAAAAGTAATGAGCGATTTAATTGATTTCGGAATTGTTCAAAGAGCGTTCTTAGGAGTTCAAATAGCTGATATTACCCAAGAAATTAAAGAGAAAAATAAATTACCGAATTTGAAAGGTGTTTTAATTGCTAAAATTAATGAAGGTGGGAGTTCAGAAAAAGCGGGCGTTAAAGATGGTGACGTTATTCTAAAAATCGGTAGCAAGGAAGTTAATTCTGTAGCCTCTTTACAAGAAGAAGTTGGGAAAAGACGTCCTGGCGATAAAATTTCGATTACAATTCGTAACAAAAATAACGAAGAGGAAGTAAAAGAATTAGTATTAAGAAATAGTGAAGGCGAAACCAAACTAGTTACAAAAACCGAAGTCTTGAAAAACATGGCGTTGGGAGCAACTTTTGTAGAATTGACGGATAAAGAGAAAAAAGAGCTTTCTATCACGAATGGAATAAAAATAAAAACATTAATTGCAGGAAAATTAAAATCTGAAGGTATCGTTGAAGGCATGGTAATAACAAAAGTTAACAATGAGGTAATACAAACTGTTGAGCAGCTTACAAACAAGTTAAACAAAGGAAACAGCGTTGTTTGGTTGGAAATAATTACGAATAGCGGACAGAAACTTTACAGAGGATTTGAATTATAATTGAAAAAAGGCATAATTATTGCGAAGGAGCGTCGAAAAAAAAATATATGATTAATATTTGGATAACACTTATTTTTCATCGACCTTTGCACAGATTTTCGAATAAACCAAGTTCAAAAACAGAGAGAAAGAGAGAATGAGACAGCTAAAAATTACGAAGTCGATTACCAATCGCGAGAGTCAGTCACTTGATAAGTACTTACAAGACATTGGAAAAGAAGAGTTGATTACAGCGGAGGAAGAAGTAATTCTGGCCCAAAAAATTAGAGCAGGAGATCAACGATCTCTTGAGAAATTAACAAGAGCAAATTTAAGATTTGTTGTTTCTGTTGCAAAGCAATATCAAAATCAGGGATTAACTTTACCCGATTTAATTAACGAAGGTAATTTAGGTTTAATAAAAGCAGCTCAAAAATTTGATGAGACGCGTGGTTTTAAATTTATCTCTTATGCTGTATGGTGGATTCGTCAATCTATTTTACAAGCTTTGGCTGAACAAGCACGTATTGTACGTTTACCTTTGAATCAAGTTGGTTCATTGAATAAAATCAATAAAGCTTTTTCTAGATTAGAACAAGAATTTGAACGTCAACCTTCTGCTGAAGAATTAGCTGAGGCGTTGGAAGTTCCAGAAGATAAAATCAAAGAAAGTTTAAGTGTTTCTGGTCGTCACGTATCAATGGATGCTCCTTTATCTTCAGCTGAAGATGGTGGAACATTAATGGATGTAATGGCTAACCCAGATTCTCCAAAAGCAGATCACGCTTTAATGGCAGAATCTTTACAAAGAGAAATCGAAAGATCATTAAGTACATTAACAGACAAAGAACGTGAAATCATTCGTTTATTCTTCGGGATCGGAATGAATCACGGATTAACGTTAGAAGAGATTGGAGCTAAATTTAATCTTACGAGAGAAAGAGTTAGACAAATTAAGGAGAAAGCAATTAGAAGGTTGCGACATACATCTAGAAATAAGTTACTGAAAGCATATTTAGGCTAAAAGAAAAAAGGCTACCCACGAAAATGGGTAGCCTTTTTTGCTTTATTCTTTTCTTATACAAACAAATATATTAACAACAAATCACAAACAAAAATGGCAACTGATTTAGGGTACGAAACAGTATTGAAATCGCACGTAGCAAGAGAACGTGCAGCAGTAAAATTAACAAGCAAAGTAGGACAGCTTTTATACGACAAAGGTATTGAATTAGTACTTTTCCGTAATCTATTAACAGATGTGACTATTTCTGAAATATTAAATCTTCACGAATATGCACGTGAAGTTGTTGGTAAACCAATTGACATTTTTACAACATCTGAATTAGCAGATGAAATTTTGAAATTAAATTTAGCTCCTTCAAAATTAGATATCGGTAAGTTAGCAAGTGAATGGTTAGCGGATCAAGAAAAATATGATAGTAAAGCTACTTTTTTATTAAACAAATTAGCAAATATCGGTCAATCTGAAGATGATAATACTGAACCAAGAGATGTTGTTTTATATGGTTTCGGTCGTATCGGTCGTTTGGCTGCTCGTGAATTAATCAAACAAGCTGGTAAAGGTCAACAATTAAGACTTCGTGCTATTGTCACAAGAGGTTCTTCAGATGCAGACATTACAAAAAGAGCTGCTTTATTAAGAAATGATTCTGTTCACGGTGCTTTCAAAGGTTCAGTTCACGCTGATTTAGAAAATAAATCAATCGTAATTAACGGACAAATTGTTCAAATGATTGATGCTAAAAATCCAGAAGATATTGATTATACAGCTTATGGAATTAACAATGCTTTAGTAATTGATAACACAGGAGTTTTCACAGATCGTACAGCTCTTTCTCGTCATTTAGAAGCGAAAGGAGTTTCTAAAGTTATATTAACAGCTCCTGGTAAAGAGATTCCAAATGTCGTTTATGGTATTAATCACGGTGAATTGGATTTAGAAAATGAAAATATTTTTTCAGCTGCTTCTTGTACTACCAACGCAATTTCCCCTGTTTTAAAAGTAATTAACGATAAGTTAGGAGTTGTTAAAGGGCACATCGAAACTGTTCATGCGTATACAAATGACCAAAACTTATTGGATAACATGCATAAAAGTTCTCGTAGAGGACGTTCAGCAGCAGTTAATATGGTAATCACTTCAACTGGTGCTGGTGCTGCAGTAACAAAAGTAATACCTCATTTAAAAGATAAATTAACAGCAAATGCCGTTCGTGTCCCTACTCCAAATGGTTCATTGGCAATATTAAGTTTACAAATAGATAAAAGAACAACTGTAGAAGAAGTAAATGCAATAATGAAAGACGCTGCTTTAAATGGTGATTTAGTAAATCAAATTTATTATTCTTTCGATCCTGAATTAGTTTCTTCAGATATTATTGGAAATACTTGCTGTTCAGTTTACGATTCAAAAGCTACTATTGTTTCTTTAGATGGACAAAACATAGTGTTATATGCTTGGTATGATAATGAGTTTGGATATACAAAACAAGTTATTCGTTTGGCAAAACATGTAGCTAAAGTTAGAAGAGCAATTTATTATTAATAAAATTGGAAAGTCCGAGACATTCCTCGGACTTTCTTTTTTTAATTAGAAATAAATTACAATTACACATTCAAAAAATAATTTGCTTTTATTTAGCAGGTTTAACTTCCTTAGCTTCTGAATCTTTTTGTAATTTAAGTTCATCTTTTTTTAATTGTGTCTGATCAGCTTTTAATTTCAATTTACCTTGTTTAATTTTTTCTTTTAACTGAATTTGTGCTTCTTTATTTTTTTCTGTTTTTGCTTTTGCTAAATCTTCTGTATCCTTTTTAATTGCCAATTCATCATTTTTAATAGTCATTTTATCATTTTTGATAGCAATTTTGTCTTCTTTTAAAATTGTTTTCTTGTTCACAATTTCCTGAGAAAAGCTGGTAATACAGCCCAAAATTAAACAAATCAAAAATAGTATATTTTTCATTGCCAATATTTTTAAACATCCGTTTCTTTCATATAAATTATAAAAATTATTTCAATAAAAAAAATATTCAACTGTTTATTTTTCAATCTGAATTTACATTTTTTTTAAACACTGATTAACAGAGAGATTCGTAAAGTTTTTAAAAAGTGTAATGTAAAAACTCAATAAGATTTCATTTTACAACTCTTTTTACACTTCTTTTAAAAAATTAGTTTACCTATCACTATATTTTACAAATGTTAATTACACATTGTAAAAAATTAGACAAGTCTCTTTTTTGTAAATGGATCAATGAAGTTGATTTTCAATTACTTCGAACACCATTAATAAAAGCTAATTATTGTAATGATTGTGAGAAAACAATTAATAAGTATCACTAAAAACAGCTATCTTTAAACTCAATTTTCATGTCTGCAAAACAATGACTTTCAAAGAAAAAATAAAATTTCTCGTTTCTGATATTCGATTTTGGATTATCGTATTTTTTGTCATTCGTTTATTTGGAATTACAAATGCTCCCTTAGAAATGGGGCACAATTGGAGACAATCATTGACAAACATGATTACTCGAAATTTTTATGAAGGTGGAGTTGATATGTTCCATCCACGAATTGATATGTCGGGATTTCAAACTGGAATTATTGGTTCAGAATTCCCTTTTTACAATTACTTAACGTATCTATTTTCAAGTATATTTCGTTATGAACATTGGCATGGAAGATTGATAAATTTGATAATTTCTAGTGTTGGGATGTATTTTTTTTATTTATTACTTGAAAAAATAAGTTCTAAAAGAATTGCTTTTAATTCAACAATTATTCTTCTTGCATCCATTTGGTTTGGTTTTTCTAGAAAATCTATGCCTGATACTTTTAGCATTTCTTTAATAATTATTGGTTTATATTATTGCTACATGTATTTGGTTTCTGGAAAAATAGGAAAGCTCTTTTTGTTTTTTATTTTCGCAACGTTAGGAATGCTTTGTAAAATTCCTGCATTGAGTTTAATGTCATTGATTCCATTAATTTTAATTGCCAAAGAAATCCCTTTTAATCGTAAACTAACAGTATTTGTATTTTCAGGAATTAGTATTGGGATCGTATTTACTTGGTATTTCTATTGGGTTCCTTATTTGGTTAAAACGTATAATTACGAATTGTTTTATACAAAATCATTATCTGAAGGGTTAAAAGAAATACAACCATTGTGGGGAGATTATTTTGGACAATTTTATAAAACGGCTTTACGATCTTATGTAGCACTTGTCTTTTTAATAATTGGAATTGTCGTAATTATTAAAAGTAAATTGAAGTATCTAAAAATAGGGGTTTTATTAATTTCTGTTGTATTTTTCTTGTTTACTTTGAAAACTGGAGCTGTATTTCCGTTACACAGTTATTACATTATTCCATTTGTCCCAATTATGGCAGTAATTGTAGGATATGGACTAGAAAAAATACCAACTCAATATCAAGCTTTCTTTTTAATAATTATTTCTATTGAATCAATAGCAAATCAACACCATGATTTCATCATCAAAAATTCAGAAAAATACAAATTAAAAATTGAATACACTTTAGATAAATATATAAAAAAGAATGAACTAATTGTAATTAATGCTGGACCTAATCCACAGGAAATTTATTTTACTCACAGGAAAGGATGGTCAATAGATAATCGTTTTTTTAACAAGAAATCATTAGATAGTCTACATCTTTTAGGGGCTTCTTTTGCCATTATTAACAAAGCAATAAATACAGAAACCTTGACTATCTATCCGAAGGTTTTTTCAGATAAAAATTATGACATCTATAAATTGAAAAAATAACAAACTACTTATTATTCTTTCAATTTATCTTATTTCAACGACTTATTAATCAAATACTTAATCGTCAAATATACATTTCTACCAGGTTGATACAATCCAATATTTTTCAATCGTGACAAATGATCAACATATTGCACATTAAAAACATTTTTCACTCCTAGATTTACATAAAGTGGATTTTTGATTCCATATTTAAAATTCAAAGATGCATTAAACAATTGATAAGAAGGACTTTTAGTCTCGAATTCAGAAACTCGATTTTGTTTGTCAAAATAAGTGTGCTGTAACGTAATTTCTTCTACTTTAAATTTTCTTTTGCTTTTAAATTCCACTCTGAAATAAGTATTCAATCTATTTTGTGGCATCAAGGAAATTTGTTGATCTTTGACGAACGTTTCGGCTTGTAAAAATGACATTGTACTCTCAACATGAAGCCAATGTGCAAAATGAGGGTGGTAATGAAATCCAACATCTGTCCCAAATAAATTAACGGATTGTAATTGCTGATATTGATAAACAGGGAAATTTTCGATGACAGAATCTGTTGACTGCAAATAAATATAATTTTGAATATAGTTTAAAAACGGATTAACAATTAATTCCAAATGCTCCCCGTGTCTTTCAACTGTCAAATCAATTTGAGTGGCCTTTTCAGAAAGTAAATTCCTATTCCCAATTTCATATCGATAAGCTCCGTGATGAAAACCATCAGCTAAGAGTTCAGATAAATGTGGTGCTCTAAATCCACTTGAAACATTCAATCGATACGTCATTTGTTTGCTATTTCTAACAACTCCAGACGAAAAATTAAAACTTTGAAAATTCTTTTTAAATAAATCCCCCCCATTGATTGACTCATTCGTTTCTAATAAGCGAAGATCATACCTTCCCCCTACTTGAAATCCCCATTTGTTTTTTTGAAAATATCCAATAGTGTAAATCCCATTATCTGCTGTTATTGAATTAGGCAGTAACTTTTCTGTCGCATTGGAAACGTTGTTATTTTGCTGAATCATTCCTTGAAATCCTGTTACAATATTCCAATTTTCATTTATCGTCGATTTTACTTTAAATGAATAGAGTGAATTAGCCAATATCATATTGAGTCCTGGAACTTCATCACTTTCTTCAAATTCAGTCAATTTATTTACTGTTTGACCAATTAATAAATTGATTTCTTTTCGCTTTAAAAACCATTTATTTTCAATGGATAAAAAATGATTTTGAAAAAGTTGAAGTGGTAAAATATTATTTCTATCTTGATCTTTTGATTGAAAACTCATTGGAGTAACTATTGAATCTTCTGATTCTCCTGGAATCCCAATCGTATTATTAGAATAATTATATCGGACATTCAGAGCCCATTTTTCTTTATTGGTTCCGAAAGCCATTTTTACTGAATTTTCTGAAAATCTAGAATCTTTCACGTAAAAACCATTGGATAATTTGTAATCTGCATGGTTTAAAACTCCCCCTGAAAGATTAAATCTGTAATTATTTTTTGATAATTTATAAGACAATTGATTAGATGTACCTAAAGTATTTGATTCATTCTGTGTTTTCATTCCAACACTAAACGAATTTTGTTTAGCGAACGATTCGTCAATAAAATACAGAACGCCACCTAAAGCGTCTGCACCATACAGTAAAGATGAAGGTCCTTTAATAACTTCAACACTTCCAATTCCTAAATCTGTCATTCCCATTCCATGATCTCCACCCCATTGTTGATTTTCTAATCTCAAACCATTTAACAAAGTAACAACTCGAACACCTTGCATTCCACGAATAACAGGTTTTGAAATCCCGATTCCAGTGGTAGATTGATAAACCCCTGGAATTGATGACAAAGCTTCACCCAAAGTTGTATTAGAAACAGTGTTTAAATCTTGGAGTTTTCTTGATTCAATATGAACTACATTGTATTTTTGCATCGTGCTTTTTGAAGCTGAAACAGTAATTTCATCTAATTCGAAATGCTTTTCAACGAGAGATATAACAAGATTTAATCGAACTGAATCAATGTTAATTACTTGACTTTCATATCCATTAGCTGAAATTTTCAATTTAAAATTATTAGGTAATTTATTGTTAAATTTAAAAAAACCTACAGAATCTGACGAAGTCGAAATTTCAAAATCTAAAACAGTAATTATGGCAAAAGAAATAGGTAATTTAGAAAAGTCATCTTGAATTTTACCATTTATTTCTTGTGAAAATGTTGAAATACTAGTAATTAATACTAGAGTTATTAATTGTATAAAACGAAACATAATTGATATTTTAATGATAAATTAATCTTTACTTTTGAATGTATAATTATAAACAATCAAAAGAACCAGTCATATAAAAGAGTTATAATTCTGGTAATAAATAGAATAGGGCATTGATTCAAAAAAGAATTAATGACTATACATAAAAGAAAAAATCACATCAAAGGCGGACCTCGTTTTAAAAAGAAATCAAATTTAGAAGCAATATATTGTGCCTTTAAAAGTTGATTGTATTTATGAAATTGGATTTTAGGAAAAGAAATTTGAAAATATTTCGGTTGATCAATAAATCCTAAATCATAATCACACGCGAAACAATCTTTTTGCTCGAAATGAACCTTTGATTTTTCGTTTGAAGTAGAATAATGAGAATGAGTTTCTGTATCGCAATCATGCCAAAGAGAACGTGGAGTTAATACAACGAAGAAACTTAGAAGTAAACTATATGATATCCAACGTTGTAATTTCATTAATGAAAAATAAATTATTTGATCCCAGCATTTTTAAGACATCTCCTCACTTTATTATCATGCTTTTCTCTCTGTTCTGGAGTAATATTGGCATCCATACCTAAAAAAGATTTACAATGCTGATCAATTACATCAAAGCGTTTTAATAATTTATCACTTGTATTCCCTCCTTTTACGGCTTTATCAATAGAATCATTTGCCAAAACACATTTACAGAAGTCCCATTGTTCGCCATATTTTTTTTCAATCTTTTTTTTATTTTCTCTAAACTCAGCATTTCCTGTTGTAGAAGTATCAGCTATTTTTTGTTGTTCCACTGCTTCTTCAGGTGAATTAGCTTGAATGATTGAATCAGTTTCAACATCTTCAACAGGCGCTTTTTTCACAGATGAATCACCACATGAAATCAGAATAAATAAAGCGAAAAAAAAAGAAACTTTACAAATCATATTGAAAAACTATTTTAATATTGAAGTAAATATAAGTAAAAGTCTTATCAAATCGAAAAGAGTTTATAATAAACTCTTTTTAATTTTCTATAGAAGTCTTTTTTAATGCTTTAATTAGAATTATAATTCCTATCAAAACAAAAGGAATACTTAAAAGTTGTCCTGTATTAATACTTAAAGATGCATCCCAATCTGATTGTCCAAGTTTAACAAATTCTATTAGAAATCGAGCCGTAAAAACTAGGATTAACAATGTTCCAAAAAGGATACCTGGTTTTCTCCAAACTTCTTTTTTCCAGAATAAAAATAGTAATAAAAGGAAAATTAAAAAATAAACAATTGCCTCGTATAATTGTGTTGCATGACGAACAGGAATTGGAACACCTTCGAAATTTAATCGATATAAATCATCTGAATTCTGTAAAAATCTCACACCCCACGGAACAGTTGTTACATCCCCAACAATTTCAGAATTCACTAAATTGGCTAATCGAATAAAACAAGCAGTAATTGCAGCAGAAATAGAAATTCTATCTAAAATCCATAACATCGGCATTTGAATTACTTTTTTAGAAAAGAACCAAAGAACAACTATAATCGCAATAACTGCCCCATGACTAGCTAAACCACCTTCCCAAACTTTAAAAATGTCAAGTGGATGAGAAAAATAACCTCTTTCAGTAATAACACCAGCAGAATCTTTTACATCAAAATGGGGACCGTAAAATAAAACATGACCTAAACGAGCTCCAGCAATAATAGCTAAAACCATATACATCACCAATTTATCTAAAATTTCATCAGAAATATTTTCTTTCTTAAAAATTCGTTTGATAACAAAGTATCCTAATATTAATCCAGAAACAAATAATAATCCGTACATATTTGGTGTACTCCAGCCGTCGATTAACTCAGGTCTAACATCCCAATCGATTGATAATTTCACGTTAAATTAGTTTTAAAATTTGTTTAAAAATACTATTTTTTTACTTTAAAAAGTATATTTTCAGATCTTCCTTTTTTGAATATCATATTACTTTTATCTTGACCTTTCCTTAATTCTTTTTGAATTTCAAGAGGTAACCTATTAACTTCCATACATTCAGTTGAACAACAATTTTCTAGATTTGTTTTACAAGTATCGCACTGAATAAAAAGTAAATGGCACGCTTCATTTAGACAATTGGTATGTGTATCAGCTGGAGAACCACATTGATGACAAACAGCGACAATATCATCAGAAATTCTTTCCCCCCTTCTTTCATCAAACACGAAATTTTTACCAATAAATTTATTTTCGATTCCCTTTTCTCTACAATCATTCGCATATTTAATAATGCCTCCTTCTAATTGATGAACATTTTCAAAACCTTTGTGTTTGAACCATGCAGAAGCTTTTTCACATCGAATTCCACCTGTGCAATACATAACGATTTTTTTATCTTCATTCCCTTTCAAATAAGTTTCCTCAATATAAGGAAGTGATTCTCTAAAAGTATCAACATCAGGTAAGATAGAACCTTTAAAATAACCAACTTCCGACTCATAATGATTTCTAAAATCAATTAAAATCGTTTCTGGATTATTGGTTAAATCATTGAACTCTTCCGCATTTAAATGAATTCCTTTATTCGTAACATCAAAAGTTTCATCATCTAAGCCATCAGCTAAAATTTTCGGACGAACTTTAACTTTTAATTTCAAAAAAGAAAAATCAACTTTCGCATCATCAACAGCCATATTCAATCGAATTCCATTTAAGAAATCGATTTCATATAATTCATCTCTAAATTGCTGAAAAAATTGAATTGGAATTGCCATTTGAGCATTGATTCCTTCTTTTGCGACGTACGTTCTTCCTACGACATTTAACTTTGACCACATCAAAAATAAGTGATCTCTGAATAAACGAGGATTTTCAATATGAGCATACTGATAAAAAGAAACCGTCACGAATTTATGACCACTTGCTTTTAATTGTATTTCTAAATCCTCTTTATTTAATGTATTCCACAGTTGCATGCTATGTTGTATTAAAAATAAATAGTTAGACAAAGATAGATATTTAAAAAATAAAGTAATTGTTTTTTTTTATAAATTCATCAAAAAGACTATATTCGTAGTAATGAAAGCTTTAAATTTTACATATCTATTGATCGTTCTCACAACTGTCTATTCGTGTAAATGGTTTCAAAACAAAGGAAATGCTTCGATATTAGCTAATAACAATATGGATTTTCCTAATTTAAAAAAAACATCTTTCAAAGGAATTAATTTCTATTTGTCAACTATGTTTACAAACGACTCAAAAGCCAACTACATTATGAAAAAAAATTCTCTATCTAAATCAATTAAAGATTTAGATGTTTATTTTAGTATTGAAGCGTTTTCAGAACAAGAAGCATTAAAAATCCAAAGCAACTTTAATGAACCAATTGACGCATTGAATGCCGTAAACGATCAGTATATTTTAAAAAGAGAAAAGTCAGTATACAACCCTTATCTTTCAATCAAAAAAAACATTCCAAAAAAAAATAAATATTCAGGTTACATTCAAGCAGTTCAAGGATCTTCTACAAAAGAATCACCAACAACTTCTTATTTTATTTCTACCATAAAAGTAAATGATCAATTTTATGTTTTTCAGCTAATCGGAATACAAAAGAACATGGGGTATTTGTATGACGACTTTATTGATCTTTTATCCTCCGTAAAAAAAATAAAATGAGACAATCTTTTTTAAATAAAATAAAAGAAGAATTAAACAAAGGGGTTCCAGGGGAAGCTTCTCATGTAAAAATGAGTCCAATTGATCGAATAACTTTAAAAAAAAGATTAGAACTTGATGAAAAAATCAAGGAAAGTGCTGTAGCAGTAATTCTACATTTTAACACCACAAATAAAGTTGAATGCCTTTTAATTCAACGATCTACTTATGATGGAAAACATAGTGGACAAATTGCATTTCCAGGAGGAAAAAAAGATAATACCGACATTAATTTAGAGCACACAGCTCGAAGAGAAGCATTTGAAGAAATTGGACTTCAACTATCAGATCAGCATTATTTAGGAGAATTAACGTCTGTATACATTCCGGTTAGCAACTTTTTAGTACAACCCGTTTTATATTTTCATGATTCTTTGCCACAATTAACACTAAACGAAAGAGAAGTAGCTGATATTCATTCAATAAAACTAGACGATTTGTTAAACGAAGAATCATCCTCAACTATGAGCGTCGAATTTTCAAACGGAATAATTCATTCAAACATCCCTTGTTTCAAAATTAACAATCAAGAAATATGGGGAGCTACTGCTTTAATATTAAATGAATTAAGAGATTTAGTCTTAAGATTTATTTAAGGACATCTATAAAAACTCTCTTAATATTAAAATCTAAATCTAGCAAATCCAAAGGCTGAAGAAATACTATGTGTATTTTTAGTGAATAAATTCATAGCATCTCTTGAAGAAACACCAAATTCATAAGAACCATCTCTTAAAATAAAATTAACCCCAACAGGAATATTACTTTGATAAATACCTCCACCAAAATAACCAAAGCTTAAAGAAATCCATTTAATCGGTTTTATTTCACCTCCAAATGAATAAACTGGATTTTGGAGACTGCCTGGATTATTTGAATTAAAAGGAGCAACTACATCAAATCCAAAATGAAGGATTTTAAAAGGTTGAAAACTTGCTCCAAATCTAAAATCAGATGCATTTTTTAATACATATTCATCCTGACCTTGAAGTGTTAAAATCCCTCCATTTGCAAGTAATTGATTAATTGACTGAGTAATATCATAATCAACCAACCCATTTAATGAAAGTGAAGTAAACAAAGTATCTTTTACAGAATAAACATTTCTATTATACGTAACTTGGCCAATATTATTTACAGCCATTGCAATTTTCAAATTCTTAAATAAAATGACGCTTGCAGACAAATCAATTCCATATCCATTTCCAACAGCTTTTGGGAGAATCGATTTTCCAGGATTAAAATTAGACGGATTCGTTGCTGCAATATTACCGTAATCAATATTAAAACTTGGAGTAATTGCAGAGTACATAATCAATCCATTTCCTTTCGATTCCAAATTAAACATCGCCATAGACTGGATAAATCTACCTCCAATTCCTCCAAATAACTCAAACGTTCCTTCTTTGCCAATTATTTTTCTCCCATAACCGAAATTATAAGAACGATTCCAAACCATTTTCACTTCTGAACCAAGAGTTAATTGACTTAAATTTAAAGGAATTGCGATTGATCCTAAAACTACATTATTTAAAGAATCGGGAGAAATATCTGGTCTATTTGCAATAACAGTAGTATCTGCTCCAAATACAACAGTTAAAGAATCAAAAAAACTAGAAGCAGATCCTCTAAAAATCAAATCAGTAACTTCTTTATTAAATTTAGAATAATAGGAATAGTTTTCATGAATATTAAATGCAATTCCTCCAAATTTCTTATTTTGAAAAGAAAATCCAGCCCAATTATAATCTAAAAAAACGGAAACTCCTGTCTGAGCATATTCACCAGCAGCTAATTTTTGATTTTCAAAACTAATATTTGTTGGCGCATTTCCTGTTATTTTATTCTGAATTGCAGTTGACAAGCTTTTTAATTTAGTTGAGTTAAGAGCATCTGAATACATTCCAAAACCAAACTCACTTGAACCTAATGTAAATTTCTTTTCTTCAAAGCCTGTCCCCCATCCTAAAGCTGAAGAATTAATCCCTAAACAATGATAATCTGTCAAAAAAGTTGTAGCTACTCCTTTTCCTACAGAAGGATATGCAACTCCTTGAGTTTGAGAAAAAATAGTAACTGTTACAAAAAATGTAAAAAGAAAAAACGATATTTTTTTCATTATTCGAAAATATTAGAGTAATAAAGATTATTTGTACAAAAATAATGTATTAAACGGAATTGAATGAATTAGTTGTTAAATTTTAATAGAATCATTTTTATCCAAACAAAAAGCATCTTTAATTATGTCTACATTTCTATCAAACAAAATCATCTCTTTATATACTTCATGCTCTGATTTTTTTACAAATTCAAAATCAACATTTAATCTTTCAAACCAATCAATTGATGGTTTATATAAATCGTTTTCACCAAAATATAATTTAATATTACTTAATGGTTTTTCGTTTTCAAATCGTAATCTTGTTGAAGAAATAGCTATCATTTTATTTACTTTCAATCCTAATAACATTGATTTCCAAGCTATCGTACCACCTATACTAAATGCTAAAACATATATAATTCCTGTTTCGAGTTCAATTAATTTACTAACAGCTTTATCAAAACCATTATCAATAAATTGTTTATGGATAGAATCTTTAGAATTATTTAAAAATTCGACCCCTCCTAATTCACGGCAATCATAAAGCTGGATAGTAAATGAATCTGAAAGTAGTGAGATATATTTTTCAATCCATTCACACTTTACAAAACCATCGATATCAGAAAGGATAATTAATCGAGGTTTAATTCCTTTACTCGCTTCAATTATGTGACGCTTTTCGTTCAAGAATTATTTCATTTTTCGATTGAATACTTCACCCCTTCTTCTCCATCAAAATCAAATTTATCATCGTAAGTTAATCCAATATTTTCCAAGACTTTTATTGATCCAATATTAGCCAGCATTGCTCGTCCTACAATTTTATTGATTTTAAATTTAGTAAACCCTAACTCTATACAACTTTTAGCCGCTTCGGTCGCAAATCCTTTATTCCAATATTCTCTTAAAAATCGAAAACCTATATCATATTCATTTCTTTCTTCTGAATATTTCAACCCACACCAACCGATGTATTCATTAGAGTCCTTCAAAAAAACAGACCATCTTCCAAATCCATATTTTCGATAATGATCGTACTTTTTTATTAAATCAGCTGCTTCTTCGATATTATTAAAAGACACGTCTCCTGTATATTTAATCACTTCAGGGTCAGAATTTAGCAAATACATTTTTTCAGCATCCTCTGGCTTAAACTCACAAAGAGACAGCCGTTTTGTTTGAATTATATTCATATTATTACAAATATCGATCTTCAATTACATTACAATGATGAATTGCATGACCAACACTTAACCAACCATAAATTCTGGCAGAAGCCATATTCCCATTTGCAACTCCTTTAAAATCTAACATTTCTTCAGATAAAGATTTGTATAAATAAATTGACGAATTTCTAACAGCAATGAATTCTTCCAACATATCGTTCAAAGTTCGTTTTACAGAATTTGAATTTTTAACGTATTCCTCATCATCATACCCTTGTAATTCAGTTGAATCCTGTCTTGAAAAACGAAATGCTCTATATGCAAATATTCTTTCAGAGTCGATTATGTGTTGAAGAATTTGTTTAATCGACCATTTATTAATATCGTAAGCGTAATTAATTTTTATTGGAGATAGATTTGAAAATAAATTGATAAGATCATCCCTATTTATTTCTAAGGCTTTAATTAAATCAGTTTCATGTGCTAAAAGAATATAATCTTGAAAATAACTTATCGTATTTTGAATGAGAGGTTTTGTAATCATCTTCTAAAATTTTGAGTATTCAAATTTACACTTTTAATTTTAAAGTTAAACTAATTAAAATCAATAAATTATTAAAATTATTTTTTTATGTTACGCTCTACTTTTAAGATCAATCTAATTAATAACTGAATTTATACGATTTAAAACTTCGAGCTTGTTACTTTAAATGAATTAAAACAAAAACTTTAACAATTTTAAGTTAACATAATCGTTTATTTCCCTATATTTGATCCCAAATTATGGAAAAATTACAACAATTTATTTTTAAAGTATTGGATATTTTTTATCCTCTATTCAAGCCATTTTTCAATAAACAAACTTATCATTATTTAGCTTGTGGAGGAGGAAACACTGTTTTTGGATTGGCTGTTTTCTATTATTGCGATCATTTTATATTTAAAAAAGAAAACTTTGACATAGGATTCATTGTTTTAACACCTTATGTTGCTTCGATGTTTTTAACAACTCTCATAACATTTCCTACAAGTTTTTTTTTAACAAAATACATTGTTTGGAGTGATAGTAATTTGGCTGGAAAAAAACAATTATTTCGACATTTTAACTTTGTAATTTTTGCCATTTTCATGAATTATGGTTTACTAAAATTATTTGTTGGTCAATTCAATTGGTGGCACATGCCTAGTCAAATTCTAATTACTATAATCATTGTTTTTTTCAGTTATTTGACACAACGATTCGTTTCTTTCAAAAAAAAATAGATTAATCATCGAATAAACAATACAATCCAACTATAAAAATCATCTCTTTGTCTATTTTTATTTAGTTTTTTTTAAATAAATTTGGTAGATTAAAAGTATTACTATATCTTTGTTTTGATTTAGGTGGTTAGGTTAGGTTGATTAAAGAATGGAGAAAGGACGCCCGTCCCTTCTCCATTTTTCTTTTTAGGAACTTTATCATCATTTTAAACTACTATTTCTCTCATTTTTAAGCTCCAATTTTTATGAAAAATAAAAAGATAATTGCTTTATGTCTAATAACTTTTTTCTTGCTTTCAATTTATAAATTAGCAATTCTATTTAATTTTAATCCAAGTTATTCAGCGGGTGAAAAAATTGACAGTTTAAATCATGTGATTGTTTATTGCAATGGTGATTTAGGAGATGAATCTGGGAGAAATACAACGGAAGATGGATATAATTTAGGATTAAAATATCAATGTGTAGAATTTGTTAAGCGTTATTATTACGAAGTCTACAATCATAAAATGCCCAATTCTTATGGGAATGCAATTGACTTTTTTAATAAGTCGTTAAAAGATGGTCAATTAAATGAAGAAAGAAATTTAATACAATTTACAAATGGTAGTTTTTCAAAACCACAAATTGGTGACTTGGTTATTTTAGATGGTACAATTTCCAATCAATTTGGACACGTTGCCATAATTTCAAAAGTAAATGATGATGAGATTGAAATCATTCAACAAAACACAGGAGAATCCAGAAATGAGATTGATTTAGATTATAATGAAGGGAAATGGAGAATTGATAAATCTCGTGTTTTAGGATGGCTGAGAAAAAAAGATAAACAAGATTGAAGTGAACTCCAATCTTGTTTAAATCATTAATTTAATTTTTTGTTATCAACTTAACTGATACCTTATCATTTTGCTTGATTTTAAGAAGATACTGACCATTCACAAGGGATTCAAGATTTACTTTTATTTCTTGTGAGTTAAAATTTGATTCAAAAACTGTTTTCCCTGTTAAATCACAGACTAAAACTTCTGATTCTTGATCTTTCAAGAGTGAAATAGTCAGCTCATTAGTAAAAGGATTTGGATAAACAAGTAACTCATTTACTTCATTCTCTGAAAGACCGTCAGTCCCAATATATATTTGGTTAATTTCACTATCTTCACATCCGTTATTAAAATTCAAGATAACTGTATAAGTTCCTGTTCCAGAATATGTACAACTCGGATTCTCCAATGTAGAATTTGTTGAATTTCCAAAATCCCAATAAAAACTAGCTCCACTTGAATTAGGAGTTGTATTTGTAAATTGAACTGTATTCCCAGTAATTACGTAAGTGAAATTTGCGATTGGTGCTGAAACTACTGTTACTGCCATTGTTGCCGTATTAACACATGGTCCATAAATTGGATCAGGAGTAAAAGTATAAACAGTTGTCCCAGTACCACTTGTTGAAAATATTGGAGACCAAGTTCCTGTAACAGCGGACTCATTTTCAGAAATTAGAGGTAAAGAATAATTATGAGATCCTTTGCATAAAATTGGAGCTGCAGAAAAAATTGGAGTTAACGTATCATTAACTTCAAGATCAGACATCACTTCAGATAAACACCCATTATTATCAACAGAATATGTAATAACTGAAGTACCTGATGAAACAGAAGTTACATTTCCATAAGAATCAATTTCAGCAACAGAAAGATTAGAACTAGTCCAAATTCCTCCTGATGTTGAATTGGTCAATACTAAAGATGAGCCAATACATAATTCATTTGAACCGAGTATTTCATTCAAAACAACTGGAGCATTAACCGTTACACTGTATGTATCAATTGTAGTACAACTTCCTGACTGAATTGTATAAGTAACAGTTACAACTCCTTGTTCAGCACCAATTAATTGACCAGAATTGTCAATTGTTGCAATTAACAAATCTGGAGTCGACCATGTCCCTCCACTTATAGATGCTGTTAAAATTATAGTATCATTTACACAAAAAGTAGTAGGTCCTGAAATCTGAACATCAACTGGACTTGTAACAGTAACAGCATAAGAAGTTGAAGAAGGACAATTCCCACTCGTATTTCCACATATAATAGAAACACTACCATCAGACACTCCAGTTACAACTCCATTAGGATTTACTGTAGCTACAGATGTATTTGAAGAAGACCAAGTAATATTAGAAGATGATGAAGCCGTTAAATTAATTGAAGACCCAACACAAACACCTGTAGGACCACTAATAGTAATCTGAACTGGTGAAACAACAGTAATAGTATATGTTTTACTAGCAACACAATTACCATTTGATTTTGTGTAAGTAACAGTTGCTGTCCCCGCAGCATTCCCAGTAACAACACCACTTGACGAAATAGAAGCTATATTTGAAGGAGAGCAAGACCAAGTCCCCCCAGTTGGAGAACATGAAAGTGAAGTTGTTGAATTAACGCATAAAGTCGAAGAACCTGAAATATTTTGTAAAACTGGCGTTGCAACCACAGTTATTGTACCTTGAACTGGATCAACACACATAGAGTTACTCATAATAGTATAATAAAATGTACCAGATTGAGTTGGTGTTCCACTTATTATAAGATTTTGACCATTGAAATAACTCGAAATTCCAGTTGGTAAATTTCCTGACACAAATAAAGATGATCCAAAAGTAGAATAATCAATTGAAGTTAATTGAGAACCAGTACAAATTGTTTGATTATCGGTACCAATTGCAGAATTCAACATGATAACATTCGATGGTTCGATATTAATACCCCCACTATAACTACCAGGAATACATACGCCACCATTAACAAACACTGAAACATTATAATACCCGAGTGAAAATGCTGTACCCGTAATTGTAATTATTCCATTTGAATAGTAATAATTTAACCCAGCAGGTAATCCCGACACCGTTACAGTTGAAGGCGAACCTGTCACTGATAATGTTGCATAATAATTCATATTTTGACATCCGTTTGGAAGATAACCTGAAATAATACCAATACAAGGAGGATTTAAAGTAATATCTCCTGTTAAAATTGGATTAGCAGGAGGTATACTATCACCAATCAAGACATCTCCAGGAACACAGCAAGCTCCATTTAATGTACCATAATCAGCGCAATAAACCCCACCTGATGTAGTTACAGAATAATTATATACTGTTGTAGTTGGAGTATATGGATTTGTATAAACAATAAACGGAGTACCACTTATCGTAAAAACGCCATTCGAATAAACACCAGTTACACCAAGAGGTATATTAGTAACGCCTGTAATAAAATGAATATTAGTAGCACCTCCCCCCATCGTGTAAACAATTGGCGTTAATGGATTATAATATATTGTATCATTGGAAACGTGATTAACGTTTAAAGTTTGATGATTTGTACCAACAGCTGAAGAAACCACTAAAGTTGCTGGAGATCCTGAAGCCACTACTGTAAATGGAGTTGTTACTGTTACTGCACAACCATTCGGAGAAGCAGTATATGAAATAACACAAGTACCTTGAGAAACACCGTGAACTGTACCATAAGAATTAACAGTTGCAATTGAAGTATTAGAACTTGACCAAGTTCCTCCAAGTGTTAAATCATTCAAATCTGAATAATAATTAACACAAATAGTTGTAACTCCTGTAATTGGATTAATATTAATAGGATTATTTACATAAATCGTATAAGTAGTTGAAATAGAATTGTTGTCTGTATAAACAATTGTTGTAGTTCCTGTTGAAATACCTGTAACTAATCCTGTCGATGAAACTGTAGCGATTGATGTTGAATTTGAAACCCAAGGATTAACAGAATTAGGAGTCCCTACTATAGGTAATTGTGTAGAATTGGAAGCACAAATCGAAGCCACATAAGATGTAATTGTTCCACTAACAGTAACCCCATCGAATCCACAATCTCCCCCTGTTGCAGTAAGAGTATAATTGAATACTCCAGCCTCTAGCGGAGTACCTGAAATTGTATAAACTCCGTTATTAAAACTTCCATATATTCCAGCAGGAAATGATCCTGATAATAAACCAATACATGCATTTTGATTAATACTATAAGTAATATTTGTAAAAGGAGTTGACCCTGTTACAATTTGATTGGTTGATGCAACAGAAGAGGTTAATGTAATTGTTGAAATAGTACTTATAACTGTTACAGAATTCGGAAAACTTGTGCCTGAAACATTTGTAAATATAATATTACAGCTACCATTTGAAACTCCTGTAACTAATCCAGAAGAAGAGACAGTTGCAATATTCGTATTGGTTGAAAACCAGGGATTATTCGAATTTGGATTGACACCTGTTAATTGTTGAGTTCCACCTACACAAACCGAAGGGATTTGAGAAAAAGAAGTCAGAGCAATTACAAGAAAAGCACCTACTAAGTATAATTTATTGGCTTTTTTTTGAAATTCTTTAAAAGAACTTGTGATTCGTTTTTGTAGTATAGTTTTAGTCATAAAAAAATATTAAAGTAATGTAGTAAGTTAAAGACAATAATATACAAGACGGCTGATTCTGTCTATTGGTTGCTTTAAAAAAAATGGTTTATGTTAAAATAAACATAAACCATTGATGCGTAGTGAAATAAATAACAAATTATTCACCCCAATTTTCCAATTCCTCTTTACTCCATAATTCTGGAAAGAAAATTCTTCTTTGATATTTTGGCAACATGTATTTTCTCCAATCACTTCCTCCAGTAGCCTCAACTACAACCCCTTTTGGTTGTAAATATTTTTCAGCAGCATGATAATGTGCCATCACCCAAGTGATGTTTACAGTATAATCATAATGACGCATAGCTTTAATCAATTCAGGATTTTGTCTCTCAATTTCAGGCAATAATTTATATTTAGCATATAAATTTGTTGTATTGTATTCTTCCATTTTACCTAAAAACATTGATTTGTATTTTTCTTCGAACAATGTTATCAATGTATTCTTTTTTCCTGTTGTATGATCTTTTCCTGCCGCTTGCCAATAAAGATGTTCATAAGCATGACTATATGGTGTTTCCCTATCAATTGTTGCTCTAAATCTGAAATCAATTAAATTAATTAAATCTGTTGATCCAAATTCAATGAGTCGATATTGAGCACTCTGAAATCCGCTTGCAGGTGTTAATGTGTTTCTAAATTTCAAATACTGTTCTGTATCCATTCCATCTTGCATGATTTTGAAAGAAGAAGATAACATATCAAAATATCTACTTATTCTTGCCAATTTTTCAGTGAAAAATAAAGCACTAACTTCAGGAGTATTTGTAACTTGTTCCATTTCCCAAAGAATCATCTTAAAAAGTAATTCATTGATTTGATGATACATAATAAAAACCATCTCATCAGGTAAAGTTGTTCTTTGCGTTTGAAGTCCTAATAATGATTCTGTTTGAATATAGTCCCAATATGTTATTGGTTTTGCCCAAATTAAACCTTCCAAATGCGTATCTGGATTTTGATTTATTGCTTCAAATTTTTCTTCTATTCTTTTTAATAAATCAATTTTATTTTCTTCCATTTTTCTTTTTTTCTCGCCCAAAGATATTAATAATCTCTTTTAAAAAAAATGATTGATATCAGTTCTTTAAATTTAAAACATTGTTTTATAAATCAGTTAAAACCATATTAATTTAAGTCATAACAAATAATGGTAATTTTAATCAAATTTAGCCTCATTCTTCAATCGAATCAAAAGGATAATTCCCAAAACTAGTCGATAATCGATTAATTGAATAAACACTTTGAGAATTAGTATTCGATAAAGCGATAATACAAACAGTATCAGCTCGTAAAGAAGCATAACAACCTTTATTTCCATGCCACCAACCACTATGAAAAAAATAAGGATCTTTTCCTTCCAATTCAACAATCCTCATTCCTAATCCATAATTTTTCTTACCTGAATTTTCATAGCTATACCCCCTATACATCTCTTTTTTTGATGATTTACTTAAAAAATTATTTGAATAAGTTCCTTTATCCATTTTTAATATATCCCTTACAGTACTATACATATTTTTATCTCCATAAATATCGTCTAAATAATCAAAAGATTGTCTAATGAATCTAGAATTATACGATTGTGAAACTTTTTCTTTATCTCTTGTATAATCCATAATAAAAGAGTTTGTCATTTTTAACGGTTTAAAAATCAGTTCTTGCATCGCAATTGGAAACCGTTTTTTTGTAATTTTTTCTATAATTAAAGCTAACAAAGCATAGTTGGTATTACAATAAGCAAAATGATGATCAGGCTTAAAATTTAATGGAAACCTATATTTTTTTAGTAATAAAAGAACATCTCTATTTCTCAACATTTTTCCCATTGGCCATGTTTCATAGGTAAAATATCCATAATATGGAATACCACTTCTGTGATTCAAAAGCATTCGAATAGATATTCCTTCATAAGGAAATTCGGGTAAAAAATTTCGAACATCCTCGTCCAAAAATATTAACTTTTTATCTACTAATCTTAAAATAGCAATAGCGGTTGCAACTTTACTAATAGAAGCTAAATGTAAAGGTGTCGATTTGCTAATACAACAACTATCATCCTTATTTGAAAAACCATTGTATTTCTCATAAAGCACAACACCATTTTTAGCCACCAAAAACATTCCATTGAAATGTTCTCCACCTATAAAATGATCATAAAAAAAACGAACTTTCTGATTTTTATCTTTTAAATATTTTTTAGAAGGTTTTGGAAAATGTACATCAAAACTAATTTCAACATCTTTTTTACTAAACTTCTTTTTTAAACTTGAAAGATTACAAGAACTCAAGAATATGCTCAGTAGTAAAAATGTAAAAACAGTGTTTTTTAAAAGTAATAACATAATTCAAAGATAGAAATATAAGACTGATTTAAATCTATCTTATATCTATTTCATCATAAAAACTTATAACAACCACTCAACATTTAAACATAACGCACTGATAATCAAAAGTTAAAAATGTTAAAAACTATTTTAATTCAACCTTTTTCTTTTTTATTTATATATAAAATATAACTAATTATCAATACGATACAAAAATAGAATAAAGAAGAAATATGTAGATTTATACCAAAATTTATCTTTTGCGCATTGGCTAAAATATAGCTAAATGGACTTACAAAAATTTGTTCCCAATTCCTTAAGCCAATTAAAGTACCAATTAATCCAACCAATCCAAATCCGATTGCAACTAGAAAATTTTTAAATTGTAAACTAATTAAATATTGTATTGAAATAATTGGAAGACAACAAATAAATACTTTTACATTTTCTTTAATAAAAAATAAATAAGGAAACGTTTCTTCTGGCATTTTCCCTTTAAAAATTAAACTCGGAATTATACCCGAAAGTAAAATACCTAAATTAAAAAACAGAAAAAACTTTATGATCATTAAAGCAATTACGGTAAATTTTGATATAAAAACAATTGTTAAACTTTGAGGTGTTGTATGTAATTGCTTCCAAGTATTATTTTTAAATTCCATTTGAGTTATTAAACTACTCGCTAAAATCACTCCCATAGGCAATAAAAACATTTGCATATTTGTCATTAAACTATTGTAATGCCCTATCCAAGATCCTTTCCCTTCAATTGATTTATGCTTATACAAAAAAGCAATTAAAAAAATAACAGGTATAAATAATCCTCCAATTAAACATAACCAAGATGCAGCACTTCTTTTGGTCTTTAACCATTCACTTTGCAAACTATGTATAAATTTCATTCTTTATATAAATTAAATTCTTTTATTATTTCACTAAATCAATAAATATCGATTCTAAATCATTTTTTTCAGTGTTTATCTGATATACATCAATATTATTTACTACAAAATCCTTATTTATTTGAGCAATTATCGATTTATTTGAATTCGGAATAACAATGCTATCGTCTTTAATTGTTGGTACAATATTATGTTTTGAAACTAATTCAAATGCTTTTTTATTATCACTCGTTTGGAAACGTATTAAAGAAGTAAGTGATTGCTCTATATGTAGTTCTTCTAACGTTCCTTGAAATAAAACAGATCCTTTGTGAATTATCCCTAAATGGGTAACCAATTTTTCAATTTCAGATAATAAATGACTTGAAATTACAATTGTAACATTTGAATCTTTATTTATCTTTTTTAACAATTCTCTTATTTCAATAATTCCATTGGGATCTAATCCATTGGTTGGCTCATCCAAAATTAATAAAGATGGATTGTGAAGTAAAGCCATAGCAATACTTAACCTTTGTTTCATTCCTAATGAGAATTTTCCTGCTTTTTTCTTTTTTGTATCAGACAGTCCAACAATTTCTAGCACATCATCTATTCGTGATTTTGGACAGTTGTACACTTTCTGTAAAATCAATAAATTCTCTTTTGCTGTTAAATGAGCATATAAAGATGGGGCTTCAATAAGAGAACCTATTTTACTAAGTGTTTCAATGCGATTTCCTTCAAAAGGCTTGTCAAAAATAGTAATTACTCCTTTTTGCTTTTTTAACAAACCTAAAATTAATCTCAAGGTTGTTGTTTTTCCAGCACCATTTGGACCAAGAAATCCATAAATAGATCCTGTCGGAATTTGAAGATTAATTTTATTTAAAACAATTTCAGTTGATGAAAAAGAATGAGTTAACTCCTTTGTTTCAATACAATACATATATTTATTTTTTACAAGTCGTTTTAAAGAACGAATATACTTATTATTATTTCAAGAGCTTTAGATAAATTTTAAAAGGTGAAAGACAAAGACCAAACGGTTAATTAGGATTATTAAATCAATCCCCTTCATTGTTTGTGAAAGTTTTTCCTAATCTCTATTCCAATGTTCTACTTCTCTTTCTAAGAATGAAGTAAGTATTTCTTTACTAGGCAATTCGAGCATGTATTTTGAAACAAACAATTTTTCATCCATCCCACTCAATGCATATTCTACAAGTTTTTTCCCTTTTTTTGTACACATCAAAATACCAATCGGAGGATTGTCATCTGCTCGTTTTATCTCTTCTCTGTAGTAAGAAACGTAGGTATTCAGTTGAGACAAATGTTCGTGTCTGAACTCATCCAATTTCAGCTCTACTATAATGTGACACTTTAAAATACGGTGGTAAAATACCAAATCAATGAAATAATACTCTTCGTCAATTAAAATTCTTTTCTGTCTAGCTTCGAAACAAAAACCATTCCCTAGTTCAAGTATAAATGATTGTATGTGTTCAATCAGTGCTTTCTCTAAATCACTTTCCTCCACGATGTCTTTTGCGTTCAGCCCCAGAAATTCGAAGGCATACACAGATTTGATTATATCAACAGGAAGTATTGTTTCACTGCTTTGTTGTACTAGTTCGCTTAACATTTCAGGTTGTTGACTCAATGCAGAACGTTCAAAGTATAAACTATTGATTTGCCGTCTTAATTCACGAACACTCCACGTACCTTTCATACATTCAATTTCGAAGAAAGTTCGTTTTAATCTGTCATCTATTTTGATAAGTTCTACTATGTGATTGAATGATAATTTTTCTAATATCTTTTTTACAGGAACTTGTAAATTTTTATTCGTAAAATATTCATTTGTGACACTTTGTAATTCTTGGGTCACTGTCCCAAGAATTGGTTTCGGTAACATACTTTTAAATTCTTGGGACACTGTCCCAAGAATCTGAGGATAACAAAAATAAAATTGTCTACATCGAGAAAGTTCAGCGGCTACTAATCCTTTAATCTGAAGATCAAGTGCCAAACGTTGAATAAGTTTAGTACCATATTTTGCTCGATCTTCACCATTTTGTTGAAATTCTACAATGTAGTAGCCAATAAGCCAATTACGTACAGTCAATGAAACATTTACAGCTTTCACTGCATTTTGTTGAAAAACAGAATGAGTTTGTTGGATTGTATTTAAAAGTAAATCAAAGTTCATCTGTGTCAATTTCTCAATATATTTTACGTGTGTAAATATAGTCTTTAAGAAGTTAAAATGAATCAAATTTTAGTAACTATATTTGTATCACATATTTAATTTATTCTTATGAAATTTTTAATTCCATTTACCATTTTATTAATCCTAGCTAGTTCGTGCAACAAGAAAAAAGCAAAAGAACAAGCTAAAACTGATGATGCAATAATACTTCAATATATCGCTGACCATAATCTGAATGCTACAAAAACAGCATCTGGTTTATACTACGTAATTGAAACACAAGGATTAGGAGCTCAACCTACAAGTAACACTCAAGTAAAAGTTACTTACAAAGGTTATTTAACTGACGGAAAAGAATTTGACGCAAGTACTACAGGTGTAATCTTTAGATTAAGTGAAGTTATTCCAGGATGGACAGAAGGTATAACTTATTTTAAAGAAGGAGGATCTGGGAAGTTATTAATTCCTTCAGCTCTAGGATATGCTGACCAAGAAAAACCAGGAATTCCAGCAAACTCAGTAACTATTTTTGATATCGACTTATTGCAGGTTTATTGAATTTAAAATGAATATAATTTTTAATAGTTTGTCAATATTTGATGAACTATTTTTTTTGACTAACAATGGTTTTAAGCTTGGCGAAAGGGCCTTCTGGACCTAGTCATCTCAAGCCGTTTTGCTAAGGTGATGTTAGCAGAGGTTATCCTAATCTGATTGCACATGAAGTTTTTTCATCAAACTCGCCAATTGCAACTCCGATGCGAAAATTCACAACTTCTCGACCTTTAAAAGAGAATCCATTCATTTTTATTCCATTTGTATCGACTAATATTCTACGATTATTAAAAAAGAATTCTGCTTTATGAATTTTTATACTATTCGGTATTAGGAATTCCACATCAAAAATTATTTCTCCTAATTTTCGTCTTACTTTTAGTCTGTTTGCTATGAATTCGACATCCCAATTCTCAGAGGAATAAGCCAACTCGTTATTTTCAATCCTTAAAAGCATTTCGTTTTGATCATTCTTTAAAGCTACATTCAAGAATAGTTGCTCATCTTCAATATCAAATGATATCAATTTCTTATTATCAACCAATAGAGGTATTAAGAAGTCTTTTTTCGAATTTAAATTTTCGATTCTAAATCTCATATCTCCAAAATAGATTGAGAAATCTTCTGAATCGTAATTTAATTTATGAGGATTCGATAAGTTATTAATAATGTTAAATGGATTAGAATTTGCCTTTAACACTTGTGATTTACTAAGTAGTCTATTAGTTTTTTCTTTGTGATGTAAGTCACACAAAAGTGTAATATTGTCAGCTTCATGTTTTTGGACTTTTGACCATTCTTCAATATGATCGTATTCATAAATTGGGATACCACAAATGACACATCCAAAGCCACATCTCTTTCTGACTTCTCTTTTTATTCCTTCAGGTATCTTACGATTAGATTCAGTCATCTTTTCGGGTTTCATTTTTAATCACTACTAACTCATCAATAAGCCCCAAACCACCTTCTCAAAAACCACTCCACCCCAAAGACAACAACCACTAAAAAGAATACCCATTTATAATCAACAAGATCATTAAATGAAGCTTCTCTATAACTCATTTCGACAATATCACTTCTTTTCTCTATATCTTTAATTAATTGATCGCTATTTGATAACTGGTAAAATTTCCCATTAGAGTTAACAGCTATTTGATTTAACAATGTGTGATCTGCTCGTGTATCTAGACTTTCAATTTGAATATCTTCCACAATAAAAACACCTGATTTAGTGTAATTTTTCCCATTGAATTTACAACTAGCCGACCAAGAATATTTACCCGGATTTAATTTCCCTAATGACAATTTATAAAAATTACCAACTACTCCAAATTGATGTTTTTTAATTTTATTTTTCTCGTTTTTTAAGGTAAAATCAACAACTGGTTTGGTTATCAATTCCAACGATTCATTGTAGAATTCGGCTTTAATTAAAATATCTTCATCCCTATTAAAACGTTTAGGGATTGTAATTCTTAAAGCCGACGTATTTTGTTTCGTTACTAAAAATTGACTTATTTTCTGAACAAATTCTGTGTAATTCTTCTGAGAACCTGTACGAACAAACTCATTCATTTTCCATCTCCAAATTCCTTCTCCAAACAATACTCCGTATTTAGTATTATTCTTAGATCCAAAAAATAAAAGTGGCTCTTTTTTCTGAATCGAACCAATTCTTTGAAATAACATCACATCATTTCCAGCAGCTAATTTGACTTCTCCAAATTTAACCTTCAAAGGAGGAAAGAAATTTAATGCAGTTTGTAATTCTGTTGAAACTTCAAACTGTTGAAACCCATCATTTAATTTTGCTTGAACTTCATCCGTTTGGTTGCCATTGCTAGCTGAAATTCCTAACCCTAATTTTTGAATAGTTGAATTGGATGTATTCGGTCCTAAACAATATAAAACAGGTATTTTGGATTCTTCAATTTTTCGAAATACAGATTCATCAAATTGAATGCCTGGTTCGTGCCAGATAATTAAATCAATATTTTTCAACTCTTTGTCCCAAGCCTTTGTTAAAACAGACTTCACTTCTAAATTCTCATCTTTTTCAATGACACCTTTAAATGCTGCAACATCAGGGTGTGGAGCGCCAGCTAGTAATAAAACTTTACTTCTCGAATCTAAAACTTCTATATAAAATTGTCTGATATTGTTTGAATAATTGTACTCATTCGAAGCTTTCGAAACAGAAACAGTGTATTGTTGATGCCCAACTCTTGTTGCATCGATTAAAAAAGAAACATGTCTGTAATCATAAGTCCCATCAGAAAAATTAACTGTTTGTGAGGCTATTTGTTTACCATCAGAAGAAATAGAAACTGTAGCATTTGATTTACCTACTTTTACCGCTTCTAAATCAACCTCAACTGGAAATTTATTTTTCAAAAAAGCAACTTCATTCGAAACTACATCTTTTATGTACTGATCTCTCTTTGGCATTGTATCACCAATTCCAATTGTAAAAATGGGTGTTAAATTAATTTTTTCAGCACTGTAGATTGGATTTGTTCCTTTATTAAAATTACCATCTGAAAAAAAGGCTATTCCACCTATATTTCGATTGTAAAAATCAGTGTAAATTTTTTCAAATCCTTCGGATAAATTAGAGTTTCCTTCTTTAAAATCTACTTTTCCATTTTCATTAACTGAAGAAGCAACAGTATATTGAACAAAATCGAATTTCGTTCCATATTTAGCTCTCATTTTTTGTTCGAACCCTGTTATTTTCTCTTTTACAATTAAACTATCGTGATAATTTTTCATGGAAGATGAATTATCAATCATCGTTATAAAAACAGGCTTTTCTACTCTATAATCAACAGCTTCAAACAATAAACCAACGAGAAGTAATCCCAACAAAAACAATCCAATAGCTCTTAACGACTTAAGAGTATACTGCCATGATTTTTTTAATTCTAAACACCACGATTCATTTTTATATAAATAAAACGACAATAAAATTGAAATTACCAACCAAGGTAATAACCAAAAAATAGATATATCTGAGACAAAACGCATAATTAAATACGAAATTAGTAAAATATAAATATGAACTAATCATTATCACTTATAAAATATCATAAAATGTATTTGAATTAAAAGATTCATTTTATGAAAATATTATTATCTTTATTCTTAAACAGCTAATTTAATCTATTTTGAAAAAAATTATTACTTCAGTATTATTAGCATCTACAATAGGTCTAATTATTTCTATCATCCTTTTTTTGGTGGATGCATCATTTTATTATTTATGGAATCTCTTCATTTGTTCGATGATTAGTACTTGCATTTCATTTTCATTAAAATTAATATGTACAGACGAATCAAGTGTATCCAAAATTTTATTTTATCTCGGTTTACTTTTTAATATTACTTTTCAATTAATTGTTTTGTTTCCAAATAGATTAAAAATATATACTCCGTTTTTATTATCATCCCTTTATATTTTCATTGTACTTGCTATCAATTCTCATCTACAAAATCGAACTGATAAAATAAGTTTTATTACTCGAATCACTTTCTGGTTAACTTGTCCTTTATTAATTTCAATTCTTTTTTTAAAATTATCTGAACCTATTTATTTTACAATTTTATCAAGTTTAGTGATCTTTGGAACGTCAAGCTATCTAATTTCCTCTTTATTAATTAATGACTTAAAAGGAAAATAAAAGGCATCTCGAAAAACTCACTACTCTGCGTTTGAATGACAAACCAATTTCAATAATTAATTTCATCTCTATTTGAATAAATTCCTTTTTTCAAACTTTAATCAATAAAATGTACATTTAAAATGTTTTTGAAAAATACTGGCAAAATAATTGCTTATATTTAATCAAATCAAAAACAACTAGAAAATATGAAAACGAAATTAAACACTCCAAAAAAGCTACAAATTTCCACTTCTCCAAAAGGAAATAAAAATGTAGGATTTGATTTAGCATTATTCGTTTTAGGTGTAAAATTCATTCCTTTTATGTCAGTCGAAAAATCTAATTTAAAATAAAAAACTCATTATTTTTAAATTCAATTTATTAAAAAAGGAGGTTGATTTCTTTTTAGAAATCACCTCCTCCTCCCCCATCTATTGAGGTTTTCTTAGTAGACATTTCTAATTTACCAAACTTATAACTTACTGTCAAATAATATCTTCTTGTTAACCATTTAAATTCTGAAGTTTGAATAATACTTGGTTGAGAAATTGCGAACGAAAAACCTTGTCTATTTAAAATGTCGGTTACTCTAAATCCAATAGACCATTTTCCTTCTTTCAATGTTTTTTCTGTTGAAAAATCGATAGAACCTCTTCTTTGAGCTGTTCCTTGAGCAGTTATGTTTGGAGCGATGTAATTGATATTTAATTGTGCTGTCATCGTTTTTTTCCAAAAATCAACTGTACCAATGTATTTTGCTCCCCAAGTAAAACCACTGTTATTGTAATTAAAATCTGGAGTATTGTCATGATATTGAATTTTACTACCATTAAATGAAATTACATTTTTAAACCATTTGAAAGGCTTATACATCATAATCAACTCAATACCGGCGCTCTGACTTTGATCAATATTTATAAATGTTACAGCGGATGTATTATCTGGATAAAATATTTTAGCTCTTTGAATCACGTTGATTGTTTCCCTATAATAAACACTCGAAGTAATTGTTATTTTTTCTTTTTCGATAGAATAACCCAAATCAAATGAGTTGATATATTCAGGTCTTAAAGCTGGATTTCCTTTTCTCATATTATATGGATCAGCATAACTAGTAAACGGATTCATATCGTTAGAAGAAGGTCGATTTATTCTTCGACTATAACTTAAACTCCATTCTGAATTTGCTTTATGATTGTATTTCAAATGTCCAGATGGATAAAAATTAAAATAATTATTAGTGAATTTTTCATTAGTTGACACTAAATAGGGAGATTGAAAAGCTTGTTCTAACCTCAAACCTCCTTGGTATTTAAATTTATGTATTTGTTGTCCATAAATGCCATAAATTGCATAAACTTGTTCATTATATGAATATGCAAAATTTGCAATTGTGTCAGCTTTAAAAACTTGTAAAGTATTGTCGAATGTTTGAGAATTTGTATTAACACCTAGATTTCGAACGATCGATTTCATTCCCGCTTCCATTCTTGCATCTTTATTTGGGAATGTTCGGGAATAATCAATTTGCGCAGTATTTACATTGTTTTTTTCCAAATTGAAAATCTGTTGACTTAAATTTGGTTGATTATTTGGTGAACCATCTAAATTATAATACCGCTCATTGTATTCTCCTCTAATGTTATCGCTTCCAATAGATTGAGTAAAATCAGCTATTAATGCACCTTTCTCTTTTTTAAAGTCAATTTTATAACTTCCATTTATATCAAATGTAGTTTGATTAGAAGGATCATACGACTGACGTGCCCAATTTTGAACGAGATTAGAATTTCCATCATATTTCTGATTCATTACATCTCCCTCTCGGTTTCGTACTCCAAGATTTCCAGTTGCAGAAATACCTATAGTTTGATTTGACCTTATATAAAAATCACTTCCAATTCTAAATGTGTGTCCAGCATTTAAATCCGAACCAACTCGATTTTGAACCAATTTTGAAGTAGAATCATTTGAAAAAATTTGAGTTAAACTTCCTTTATTGTTTCTATAACCATCTGAATATCTATATGTGTAACTACTATACGCATTCAATTTAGAATTTCTATAACTGAAACTTGCAGAACCATTAAACAAAGGTCCATTTGCACCTGAAGTACTAAGCATACCATTTGTTCCTTTTAACTTATTTTTTTTCAAAACAACATTTATAATACCAGAAGTTCCATCGGGTGAATATTTAGCAGAAGGATTTGTTACAATTTCAATTCGTTCAATAGAACTCGCAGGAATTGCATCTAAAAAACTTTTACCATTTCCTCCAGAAAATGAACTTGGTCTACCATCAATCAGAATTGTAACGTTTTCATCCCCTCTGAGAGAAACTTTACCATCTTGATCAACACCAACAGAAGGAATTCTATTTAACGCATCATTTGCATTCCCTCCTTTAGATGACAAATCCTCGGCAACATTATAGACTTTTTTATCAATTCCAGTTTTTAAGACATCTTTTTTTCCAGTTACTTTAAATTCCTCGAGACTTGTTTCTTTTTCTAGTCCTAATTTAATTTCCCCTAAATTAATTACTTGATGAATTGAGGTGAATTCTATATTATTAATGGTTTTTGATTGTAAACCTGAGAAAGTAATTTTAACATAATAATTACCGATTGGAATACTGTCAATATTCATCACACCATCCAAATCAGAATAAATACCTGTAATAATTGTTGAATCTATACTTGAAAAAACACGTAATTGCACATATTCTAGAGGTGTATTTGTTAAAGAATCTATTGAAATTGCTTTCAAGACACAATTCCCATCTTTTTTCCGAGAAGAATTTTGACTGAAAAAAGAATTTATAATAAAAATAAAGGAACAGAAAATTATTATTTTATTCATAATTTACATTTTTTATCCTCTCAATTTATCTAATAAAAAACTTAACGTTTCAGCTTCTTCTTCTGTTAAGTTATCAGATTCAATAAAATCAACATCCATTTTTAAATCAATTTTACTTAATAAAGCTAATCCATCCTCACTTATTTCAACAAAAACAACTCGTTTATCATTTTTACAATTTGTTCTAATAATGAGATTCTTAAGAACTAATTTATCCATCAACCGTGTTGAATTTGGTGATTTCTCAATCATTCTTTCTTTAACTGTACGGACATTGATTGCAGTATTTGCTCCTCTTAAAATTCGAAGGATATTAAATTGTGGCATACTCAAATCAAATTCAAGCATGAACATATTTTGTAAACTGTTCAAGTAATTAGAAGTATACCTGATATTTACAATTGCCTTTTGTTTATTCGTTTTAAATGTTGTTTGTATAACATCTTCGATTTTCATTCGACAAAGGTAATTAACGCGACATTAGAAACAAATTTTAAAAGGTGTATTTTATTTATTTATTGGGGCATTATCTTGAGCTTTAATATGTATTTTTATAAAAAATAAAAAGCATGAAGTACATTTATTTATTGTTTATTTTATTCTTATTATCCTGTAAAAAGAAAGAAGGTAATTTCACATTAAGTGGAACAATTACTGATAAATCATTTAATACAGGTTTGAACGAAGCAACAATATCATTATATCAAGTTAAAGCTACAAATAATAGTTTGATTTTCATTTCTTCATCAACATTGGATACTGATGGTAAATACTCGTTTGTCTTTAAAAGAGAAATGATGGATAAGTATATTCTGAAAATTTCTAAGCCAAATTATATTAATCTCGAAGAAACAATTCCTTTTTCATCACTTGACATTGAAAATGAAAATATTAGAAATTATTCTACATCTGCAAAATCTTGGGTTCGTTTAAAATTTTTCAATTTAAATCCTAGCGATACAGATCAGCTCGAATTTAGAAAGCAAAATGGAAATTCTAATTGTGAAGAATGCTTAGACACTTCAAAAGTAACGCTTTTTGGATCAGTTGACACATCTCTAATCTATTTAAATGATGGAAACACTCCTTTTTCATATCTTTACAGCGAAATAGGGACGAACAATACAGGCATTAAATCTGCGGTAACAATTCCGTTTGACACGACAGAAATTTATTTGGAATATTAACCTGATTTCGAAGATTATTTAATCAAATGAACCAGCAACTGCTATCAATTTATCTGCAGTCTGAAATCCAACTAAAGTTTTTACAACTTTTCCAGATCCATCAACATATAATAAAGTAGGATAAGCCATAATTTTATATCTTTTTGCAATTTCAGGTCCATCAAGATCTTTTTCTATATCAATTTTTAAATTAATAAACTTGGAGTTATACATTTCTGCAACTTCAGGATTTTTAAAAGAAGTCCCTGCCATTTGTTTACACGGTCCACACCAAGAAGTATGACAATCAATAAAAATTATTTTTTCGTTTTTTATCGCTTCAGCCTTTGCTTTTGCAAAAGTTAGTCCAGTAAATTTTATACCCGTTTCAGGTTTTAATTCTTTTTTATCAAGAATAAAACCCATTGATAAAACGACAATAAATAAAATTCCAACACTTTTTTTCATCATTCTCTGTTGATTTTAATCTTAAAATTACATTTTTTATTCAAATAACATCAAAAATCATTTGAAAGAACTTACTTTTATTGACAATTTTCATACCGTTTTTAAAGTGAATTCATTTAAAGTTAAATATTTAACAATATCAGATGATACCAAAATATTGGTTCAAAACTTTATATCGGAATGGTTCAACGAAAAAAAACACATTACAACTTTTACATCGGGATCAACCGGTAAACCAAAAGAAATTCGAATATTAAAATCAAAAATGATGGAGTCTGCATTGATGACAGGTGCTTTTTTGAATTTAAAAAAAAATGACATAGCATTCCTTTGCTTATCAGTTAATTCGATTGCTGGAAAAATGATGATTGTTCGATCAATCGTTTTAAAATTAAACTTATTTATTTCCTCACCTAGTTCCAACCCTTTCGATTCATTGAAACAAGATATTGATTTTATAGCAATGGTTCCTTTACAACTTGAAAATGCTTTAAATACACACTCAGACAAACTTAAAAAAATTAAAAATATAATTATTGGGGGAGGAAAAGTATCAAATCAAATAATAGAAAAATTAATTAAGAATGAAATAACTGTATTTCACACTTTTGGTATGACAGAAACTATTTCACATATTGCAATAAAAAAAATTGGACTTATCACAGAAGATTATTTCACAGCAATCGGAAATACCACTTTCTCAGAAATAAACGGACAATTATGTATTCATTCAGACTTATTAGACAGTGGAAAAATAACTTCAAATGACAGTATCAAATTAATTGACAATAAGCATTTTATACATAAAGGAAGGATTGATTTTGTCATCAATACTGGAGGAATAAAAATTCACCCTGAAGAAATTGAAATTAAACTTGAAAAACTAATAAACTATCCTTTTTTTGTAATTGGGATGGAGGATAATTATTTAGGTGAGAAAGTAGTTTTATGTATTGAAAACAACGTTAAAATAGAATTCCGTAAAAAAGAATTTTTAACTACTTTAAACAAATACGAATGTCCAAAAGAAATTTATTATATACCAAAATTTGAATTGACAGAATTAGGAAAAATAAACAGATTAAAAACTAGAAATCAAATAACAGACAAAACAATTAAGATTAATCTTTAGATTATTTGTTATTTTTTCATTGCCCTATCCATATCTCTTTTATCGTCTTTTTCCTTTAAATCATTTCGTTTATCATGAAGTTTTTTTCCTTGAGCACAAGCAATATCAATCTTAGCCCATCCTTTTTCAGTTAAAAATAATTTCAAAGGAACCAAGGTATTCCCTTTCACCTTCAAAAAACGCTCAATTTTGTTTATTTCTTTTTTGTTAAGAAGTAGTTTTCTATCTGCTTTCGGTTTATGATTGTAAAAAGATCCATTTTCATACGCATTTATTGACATATTTCGAATCCAAACTTCACCATCAATAAAAAGACAGAAAGCTTCTAAAATGCTCGCTTTACTACTTCTAATACTTTTAATTTCAGTCCCACATAGTTGCATTCCAGCTGTGTAAATATCAAATAATTGATATTCAAAACGTGCTCGTTTGTTTCTTATGTTTACTTCTTTTTTCGCCATACTGCAATATTAAGAATACTTTAGAGATCATTGGTCATTTTAGACTTTAATTGTTTTAATCCTTTAAATATAAAAAACAAACAAACAACCATCAATATATGACTTAAATCGTCTTTATTTAACCATTTATGTGGATTTATTTTCAGTATAAAAATAAAAGCTGATGGTAAACCAATTAATACACCGATAACCATGAATCTCATTTCTTCAACACCTTTTTTATACAAGATATAACCAAGAATTCCAACAAAATAGACATACGTTATTATTGCATCAATTGCAATAAAGATAAACTTCTTAGTAACTAGAGCAACAACTAATAAAACGATAGATTTAAAAATAAGAAAAACATTCGATTTTTTTCTTAAACTAGTATTTTCAAAATGAAACAACATAGCTTTACCCAAGAAATACCCTGAAAAAACACCTGTAATCCAATTAATAAATTTACCTTCGATACCAAAATATTGAAAAAAAAGATGACTAAGTCCACCAAAAAAAGTTGATATTGAAAAAAATAAAAAAAACCATTTCCAATAAACAAGATTAATTATAACAGATTTTTTTAAAGTAGTAAAGGCGTAGAAAGTAAAGAAAGACAAAAGCCAATTTGTTAAAAGAGCCATTGGTTCTTGTAGTACTAATCCAAATAATTCAAACTCTATTAATTCTTGCATCACTATACAAATTTAAATAAATTTCACAATTTTAATACTTATTTAAATTAAAAGGGGGTATTTTTTCAATCTTATAAACATTGTATTATGATAACTCATTTTAAAATATTCAATAGTAATGCATTATTTAAATATTTTAGATGAATTAAAATTCGCACATGAAAAAAATATTTAAGCATTTAACATTTTATGTAATCATTGCTATTATAGCTGGAGTTATACTTGGTCATTTCAATCCAGAAATGGGAATTAAAATGAAAGCTATTAGTGAAGTTTTCATATTTATTATAAAATGTTTTGTTCCACCTATTATTTTTTTAACCATCGTTTTAGGAATAAGTTCAATGGGTGACTTAAAAAAAGTCGGAAGAATTGGTTTAAAATCGTTGATCTATTTTGAAATTGTAACAACATTAGCTCTTGGAATTGGAATCTGGTTTGCGCTTATGTTTCAACCTGGAAGTATTGATATGTCTAAAATAGAAATGCGTGATGGTTCGAACATTGAAATAAATAGTGTCTCAAAAATTAATTTTAAAGGTGGTAAGTCTATAAAAATGGCTGATATTAATACTCTTGAATTAAAAGATTGCAAAACTGTAAAAATAACTGATATTTCTGACACTTCTAAAATGAATCTTGTTACTAAAATCGAATTAAAAAATCACAAATCAGTGGAAATGACTGATGCTGTATCCCTTCTATTGACTAATGGCTCTAAATCGAAAATTCATACAATGATAAAAAGTGGTTGTAAAACAGAAGATTTTTCATGGATCAACTTTTTAAAAACCAACTTAACTATTCAAATATTACTATTTTCGATTTTTCTAGGCATCAGTTTAAACTATACTAAAAGAAGAAGTTCAATTGTTGTTAAATTAGACAAAGCCTCAAAGTTTGTTTTTAAAATATTAAAATATGTAATGTATTTAGCTCCAATTGCTGCTTTTGCTGGAATCGCTTATACAGTAGGTGAATATGGTTTAAAAACGTTAATTCCTTTAGGGAAATTGGTTATTACTGTTTATTTCACAATGATCGTTTTCGTAATTGTTATTTTAGGATTAATAATGAAGTATTTCAAATTGAATATATTTAAATTTCTTAGATACATCAAAGAAGAAATTGTTATCGTTTTAGGAACCTCTTCTTCAGAAACTGCTCTACCAAACTTAATGACAAAATTAGAAAAATTAGGTTGTAAAAAATCGGTTGTTGGACTTGTTGTCCCTACAGGATATTCTTTTAATCTTGATGGAACAGCAATTTATCTTTCAATGGCAGTTATCTTTTTAGCTCAAATTTATAACATCCCTTTGAGTTTTAATGAACTCGCCTTAATCATTGGTATTTTAATGATTACTTCTAAAGGAGCTGCAGGTGTTACAGGAAGCGGATTCATTGTTTTAGCTTCAACACTCGGTTCTTTACACAAAATTCCAATTGAAGGTTTGGCTTTTTTATTTGGTGTTGATAAATTCTTAAGTGAAGCTAGAGCGATTACTAATATCATTGGAAACGGGGTTGCAACTCTTATCATTGCTAAAAGTGAGAAAGAATTTGATGAAAAAGTGTACAATAAAGAAATTGAGAATAATGAACCTGAATTGATTTAGAGATAAAAATTGATTTTTTTTTCTTCCCTCCTCTAGGAGGGAAGAAAAAAAAGCATAGATTTTACCTCACAAAAACCCAATCATTCTCAGTAGAACTATTCACATCAAACGAATAACCATCTACGTTATACAATTTCAATTCTTCTGGATTTGTGATGTTATTCTTAATAATATATCTCGCAATTGCTCCTCTTTGATGTTTTGCATACATCATCACAATTTTTAATTGACCGTTTTTAAAATCTTTGAAATGAGGTGTAATTACTCTCGCTTTTAAAGTTTTCGGATCAACAACTTTAAAATATTCAGTTGAAGCCAAATTAATTAACACTTCATCTTTATCCATTTCGTTGTTCAATGAATCTGCAATTTTACTTCCCCAGAATGAATATAAATTTTTCGTTTTTGGTGTAATTTGCCATTTCGTTCCCATTTCAAGACGATACGGATAAATTAAATCCATTGGTTTTAAAATTCCATACAACCCAGAAAGAATTCTCAATTTATTTTGAGCCAATTCAATTTCTTTTTCCGAAAGAGAATGAACATCAAATCCTTTATAAACTTCTCCATTAAAAGCACTAATCGCTGGAAAAACATTCTCACTCATTACTGTCGGACTTTCCCAATTTTGATAACGATTGTAATTTAAATCGGACAAATCAGTTGATAAGTGCATCATCTCCCCTATTTTCTTGGAAGAAAACTTTTTCATTTTAACTACCAGACTTTCTATCTCTTTTAAAAACTGAGGAATGCTTGTTAAATTTGAATTTTCTATTTTTTTATAGTCGATTGACTTTGCTGGAGAAATTAGAATTTTCATTATGTAAAAAAGGTATAAAAAAGTTTAACCACAGAGTGTCACAATGTTTAAAGACAGAGTTTCACTGAGTTTTGTTTTGACAAATTAGAGTTAAAATAAAAAAGCGGATATCTGATATCCGCTTTTACAATTTTAATAAATTCTTTTCAATTTAAATGAAAAGAAGAAAATATTAATTCAAAGAATTCAATTTTGTAATGAATTCTAATGCTGATTCTTCAATTTTAGAAGCAATTGGAGCGAAATCTTTTTTCGTTTTTGCTTTGTGAATTTCAGATAAGATTGCATCTTGAAAAGCAGCAGTTTCTTCGATTAATTTATCAGAAGATGCAGCTTTAGTTTCGTCAAACATTTGAACAGTGAAACACTCTTCAACGATTTCGATAACCATGTTATTTAAGTTTCTCTTAAGAATTCTTTTACTTGACATAATCTATGTTTTTTTTATTTTATTGATACTATTTATGATAATTTAAGATTTTTTATAAATTCATTTTTCGAATCGACCAAAAATTTAAATCCAATGTTTACAATTGTAAATTTGGATTTAAATTTTGAAATTCAACGATGAAAAATGACTTTATAGATTCTTAAGCTTTAACTTCTTCCTCTTTTCTTTCTGGTTTTGGAAGTAAAACACGACGAGATAATTTCCATTTTTTAGTTTTGATATCTTTACCAACAACTTTGAAACGAACTACATCGCCTTCTTTACAAACACCGTCTAATTTTTCTAATTTCTCCCAAGCGAACTCAGAAATATGAATTAAACCATCAGTTCCTGGAAGAATCTCTACGAAACAACCATAAGCTTGAATTGATTTAATTTTCCCTTCGTACTCTGCTCCTTCTTCAACAGTTGGAGGAAATGCGATTTGTTTGATTCTATCTAATGCAGCTTTCATACTCGCTCCGTCGTTAGACATAACAAGAACTTTACCTTCACCTGTTTCTAATTCTTCAATAGAAATAGTAGCACCAGTATCTTTTTGAATACCTTGAATAATTTTCCCTCCAGGTCCGATAATTGCACCAATCATTTCATTTGGAACTACTAACATCTCAATTCTTGGAGTTTGTGGTTTTAATTCTGGTCTAGGCTCAGCAATTGTTTCAATAATTTTATCTAAAATATGTAATCTACCAGCACGAGCTTGATTCAATGCTTGAGTTAAAACTTCATAAGATAAACCATCTACTTTAATATCCATTTGACAAGCAGTGATTCCTTTTGAAGTACCTGTTACTTTGAAATCCATATCACCTAAATGATCTTCATCTCCTAATATATCAGACAATACGCAGAAAGCTCCTGTTTCGTCAGTTACTAATCCCATCGCAATTCCAGATACTGGAGCTTTGATTTGAACTCCACCATCCATTAATGCTAACGTTCCAGCACAAACAGTTGCCATTGAAGACGAACCATTTGATTCAAGAATATCAGAAACGATACGTACAGTATAAGGATTGTTATCTGGTAACATTTGTTTTAACGCTCTTAACGCTAAATTTCCGTGACCAACTTCTCTTCTTGAAGTCCCTCTCAATGGACGAGCTTCTCCTGTAGAAAATGGAGGGAAGTTATAATGCAACATGAATTTTTCAGTACCTCTAAAAGTTGCACCGTCTAATAATTGTTCATCTTGTTTACCACCTAATGTTAATGTAGTCAACGATTGCGTTTCACCTCTTGTGAACACAGCAGAACCGTGAACCATTGGTAAATAATCAACTTCAGCCCAGATTGGACGAATTTGATCAAAAGCACGACCATCTAAACGAATTTTTTCGTGCAACATAACGTGACGAACTGCTTTTTTCTTAGCATTTGAAAAATAGTCAGAAATTAATCCACCTTTTTCTTTTAATTCTTCTTCCGTGAAAGTTGCTTTCAATTCATCTTTTACTGCATTGAACAATTCTGTTCTAGTAACTTTTGAAGCTAAACCTTGACGAGCAACAGCTTTACATTTCTCCATTGAGAATTCAGTAACTCTTGTACGTAATTCTTCATCATGTGTTTCATGACAATAAACTCTTTTTGGAGAAGAAGTTGGGATTTGAGCAGCAAAATCAATTTGGAATTGACATTGTTTTTTAATTTCTTCGTGCGCTAATTTAATTGCTTCTACCATTTCAGCTTCAGAAATTTCTTTCATTTCACCTTCAAGCATGTTTACATCTTTCGCTGTACCAGCAATTACCACATCCATATCAGAAACTTTCATTTCTTCCATAGTTGGGTTTAAAATAAATTTACCATCAACGCGACCAACTCGTACTTCTGACATTGGTCCATTAAAAGGAATATCTGAAACTGCAATTGCGCATGAAGCTGCAAAACCAGTTAAAACGTCTGGATTATTGATACCATCGTAAGAAAGTAATTGAATCATTACTTGTACTTCCGCATGGTAATCATCTGGAAACAATGGACGCAATGCTCTGTCTACTAAACGCATTACTAAAACTTCACCATCAGAAGGACGAGCCTCACGACGAAGAAATCCACCTGGGATTTTTCCTGCTGCAGAAAATCTCTCTCTGTAATCTACTGTTAATGGAAGGAAATCAACTCCTTCTTTTGCATCTTGAGATGAAACTACAGTTGCCAATAACATGGTATCACCCATTCTTACTACAACAGCACCATCTGCTTGTTTTGCCAATTTTCCTGTTTCAACAGAAATTTCTTTTCCGCCTGTAACAATCGATTGTTTAATTCCTAATTTCATATTTTCTCTGTTTCAAATGTATGACCTGAATGGTCGGTAAAAAATATAAGAGGGCAACCGAAAAATATTCGACTGCCCCCCAATTTCAATATTTACAAAATATTAACGACGTAAACCAAGTTCCTTAACAATTGCACGGTATCTTGCGATATCATTTCTTTTTAAGTAATCAAGAAAACTTCTACGTTTACCAACCAATAATTGAAGTGAACGTTGAGTTACGAAATCTTTACGATTTTTTTTCAAATGTTCAGTTAAATTACTAATTCTAAATGTAAACAAAGCAATTTGAGCCTCTGTAGAACCTGTGTTTGTCTCTGATCCTCCGTGTTTAGCGAAGATTTCTTTTTTAATTTCTGTATTGATATACATGCCAATATTATTTAATGATTATTATGTACGTCGACTATTCGACGGTGCAAAGATAGGTATTTATTTTGATTATATAATTTATTTCGGAAAAAATAATATAATCAAATCTGGTTGATGAATTGTGGTTGATGAATTGTGGTTGATGAATTGTGGTGGAGACGTTGCAATGCAACGTCTCTACAGAAATTTTCAATTTCGGAACAATTTCAATGACAATCCAATTGTTTTTTTCAATTCTGTTCTATCAACTATATAATCTAAAAAACCATGTTCCA
>OBEQ010320027.1_pt1 | contig 45022 bp, 49 predicted proteins | sample 1670901 | NCBI WGS metagenome assembly OBEQ01 (sample SAMEA104232315, study PRJEB22302) | groundwater metagenome | biome: forest; feature: aquifer; material: groundwater | place: USA | collected 2011-08-07 | depth 5.4 m
ACGGGGATCCTGCTGGACCTGGCCCGCGTGGCGGGGGAGACGGCGCCGCTCCTGTTCACGGCGCTCAACAACCGGGTGTGGGACCACGGCTGGAAAGAGCCGATCGCCTCCCTGCCGGTGATGATCTTCACCTACGCGATCTCGCCGTACGACGACTGGCACCGGCAGGCCTGGGCGGCGGCGCTGGTGCTGATGGGGTTGGTGCTGGCGGTCAACGCGGGGGCGCGGCTCTTCTTGCCCCACCGGCGAGCGGTCGTCTGAGCATGGCTGAGGGCATCCGTTTCCAAGTCCGGTCGAGACCGCCGGAACAGCCGTCCGGCGGCCCGCCGGCCCGCACGGCTATCGCCACCGAGCGGCTCAGCGCCTGGTTCGGAGCGAACCACGCGGTGAAGGAGATCTCGGTGGCGTTCCCCCAGCATCAGGTGACCGCGCTGATCGGCCCCTCCGGCTGCGGCAAGTCCACCTTCATCCGCTGTCTCAACCGGATGCACGAGGTGATCCCGGGCGCGCGCGTCAGCGGCGCGGTGTGGGTGGACGGCGCCAACATCTACGAGGAGGGCGTCGACCCGGTCCGGATCCGGCGGCGGATCGGGATGGTGTTCCAGAAGCCGAACCCCTTTCCCACGATGTCGGTCTACGATAATGTAGTAGCCGGGCTCCGCTTGAACGGCGAGAAGAAGAAGCCGGTTTTGGACGCCGCCGCCGAGGAGGCCCTGCGCGGAGCCGCGCTTTGGGAAGAGGTGAAGGACCACCTGCCGGCGCCCGGAACCAGTTTGTCCGGCGGGCAGCAGCAGCGGCTCTGTATCGCCCGGGCGCTGGCGGTCCGGCCGGAGGTCCTGCTGATGGACGAGCCGTGCTCGGCGCTCGACCCGATCGCGACGGCTAAGATCGAAGAACTCATCTACCATCTCAAACAGAAAGTCACCATCGGCATCGTGACGCACAACATGCAGCAGGCGGCCCGCGTTTCCGACTTTACGGGCTTCCTTCTTTTGGGGGAATTGGTAGAGTTCGGGGATACCGAAAAGATTTTCACGAACCCGGCCGATTCCCGCACGGAGGCCTACATCACGGGGAGGTTCGGTTGATGCAGAGGCATTTCGACGAAGAGTTGAAACAGCTGAAAGGCCGCCTGCTCGACATGGCCGGCCTCGCGGAGCAGTCGGTCGGGAAGGCGATCAAGGCGCTCGTGGACCGCGACTCCAAAATGGCCCAAGCCCTCGCGAAAGAAGACGGTGAGATCAACCGGCTGGAGGTGGAGATCGAGGAGAGGTGCCTGGGCTTGATGGCGCGCTACCAGCCGGAAGCCAGAGACTTGAGGATGGTGGCGATGATCTTCAAGATCGTCAACGACCTGGAGCGGGTGGGGGATCAGGCGGTCAACATCAGCGAACAGACCATCGACCTGCTGAAGGAACCCCTGCTGAAGCCCTTGATCGACATACCGAAAATGGCGGTGCTCGCCCAGCAGATGCTGAAGGACGCGCTGGACGCGCTCGTCCGCCAGGACGCTGAGCTGGCGCGGGAGGTCTGCCGCCGGGACGATGAGGTGGACCACCTGAACGACCAGATCTACCATGAACTGCTGGTCTACATGACCCAGGACCCCAAGACGATCACGCGGGCCATCGACCTGATCCTGGTCGGCCGCCACCTGGAGCGGGTGGCGGACCATGCCACCAATGTCGCCGAAGATGTTTACTACCTCGTCAAAGGCACCTCCATTAAGCACCACCTCGCCGGCAATTAGCGGGAAGCGCCTGCCCGGCTGGCACGTCTACCTCCTGCTCTGCTCCGACGGCTCCCTCTATACAGGGATTACCACGCGGCTCGACCGCCGCTTCCGCCAGCACGCCGGCGGCGAGGGGGGGCGCTACACGCGGGCCCGGGGAGCGGTGCGGATGGTTTTCTCGGAAGCGCGCCCCAGCCGGTCGTCGGCCCTGAAGCGCGAAGCCGAGATTAAGAGGATGTCACGCCGGCAGAAAGAGGCGCTGGCCCAAGCGCGGAAGAGACCACCCCTCCCGAGACGACCATCTTCAGGGCTTCCTCCACCGACATCGAGAGCGGGATCACGGACTCCTTCGGCACGAAGATCATCGGCCCGCTGAATGGGGAAGGGGGCGTGGGGATCAGCAAAGCCAGCATCGTCTCTTTGCCCAGCGCGGGGGCCGGGATCTCATTCGTGACGAACGCCGGGGAGTAGATCCCCGGCTTAGGGTACTCCACCAGCACCACTTGCCTGAGCATCGAGGGGCCCTTCCCGTCCTGGAAGAGGAACTGCGTCAATTGTTTGATGGCGGGATAGATACTCTTGATCAAGGGGATCCGGCTGAACACCATGTCCACCGTCGGGAAGATCACCCGGCCCGCGACGCGCGTGGAGAGATATCCCACCGCCAAGATGATCAGCACCGTGATCAGGAGGCCCAGCCCCGGGATCGTGACCCCGAACAAATGGCCCGCCCATCTCTCCGAAAACCGGAAGATTGCCGCCACGAGGTACACGGTGACCGTGACCGGGAAGAGGGCCGCCAGCCCCGCTATGAAATACCGCCGCAGGGATTTCATCGGCCTGATCGTATCATGATAAGATGAGCGCCGTGCCGGAAATTCTCTCCCATTTGTACCACTTCGACGAGTTGATCCGGGCCGGCGGCTACACGGCGCTGTTCCTCATCATTTTCGCCGAAACCGGCCTGCTGGCCGGTTTTTTCCTGCCCGGCGACTCCCTGCTGGTCACCGCCGGTTTGATCGCGGCGTCGCCGGAGAGCCCGCTGAACATCGGGGTGCTGATCGGGCTCCTCTGCCTCGCCGCGGTCGCCGGGGACAGCACCGGCTACGCGATCGGGTACCACCTGGGCCCCCGCGTCTTCAGCCGGCAGGATTCCCGCTTCTTCCACAAGGACCACCTGGTCCGCACTCAGCATTTCTACGAAAAATACGGGCCCAAGACGATCGTGCTGGCCCGCTTCGTGCCGTTCGTCCGCACGTTCGCGCCGACCGTGGCCGGCGTGGGCCGCATGCGCTATCCGGTCTTCCTCTTTTACAACGTGGCCGGCGGCGTCGGCTGGGTCTGCGGCATGCTTCTGACCGGCTTCTTTCTCGGCCGGCTGATCCCGGACATCGGCCGATACCTGCACCTGCTCGTCGGAACGATCATCCTCATCTCACTGATCCCGGTTTGGCGGGAATGGAGGAACCATTCGAAGAATCCGCGTCCATAAAACCGGTTCGCCGGAAGTCATGGCGCTGGAGGAGGCGGAGTCCCCCCGGCCCGGGTGGGCCCAAGCGCTGGTCCGGCTGAAGGCGGCCGGCGTCAACCCAGTGGATACCTACGTGCGGGCCGGTATCTACGGCTACGCCCCTGAGTTGCCCTACACACCCGGGGCCGACGGCGCCGGCCTCGTGGAAGCCGTCGGCCCCGGCGTCACGAAGGTGCGGCCGGGCGACCGGGTCTACGGCGGCCGGTGCATCACCGGCTCGTACGCGGAGAGGGGGCTGTTCGATGAAGCCCAACTCTTCCCGCTCCCGGAGAAGCTCTCGTTCGCGCAGGGGGCCTGCATTGCCATCCCTTACGGCACCGCCTACCGGGCCCTGTTTCAGAAGGCCCGGGCCCGGGCCGGGGAGACGGTCCTGGTTCACGGCGCCAGCGGCGGGGTGGGGCTTGCCGCTGTGCAGTTGGCGCGCGCGGCAGGGCTCGCCGTGATCGGAACGGCTGGCTCTCCGGAAGGCCGCAAGCTGGTTTTGGAACAAGGCGCGCGCCACGCGCTGGACCACAAAGACCCCGGCCATTTCGAGGAAGCCCGCCGGCTCACCGGGGGGAAAGGCCCCGACGTGATCCTTGAGTTCCTGGCTAATGAAAACCTCGGCCGCGATTTGAAGGTTGCCGCCCGGTTCGGCCGGGTCGTAGTGGTCGGAAGCCGCGGCACGGTCGAAATAGACCCGCGCGACACGATGCAAAACGACCTGGCCGTGCTGGGCATGTCGTTGAAAAATACCCCGCCGGAAGAGTTCCTGGAGATCCATGAAAAGCTGGGGGCCGGCCTGAAAGAAGGGAAACTTCGCCCGGTGGTCGGCCGGGAACTGCCGCTGGCGCAGGCGCCCGAGGCCCACCGCGCCGTGATGCGCCCGCCAGCGCTGGGAAAGATCGTCCTGGTAACGTAGAAGGAGGAAAAGATGAAAGCGGGATGGAAAGTGCCGGCCGGGTTGGCATTGCTGATTTTGGCGGGGTGTCGCCCGGCGACAACAACGACAGCGGCGGTGAAGGAGGATGTTTCTATGGAGAACAAGGTGGTCAAAAGCGACGCGGCCTGGGCGAGCTGTCTCACGCCGGAGCAGTACCGGGTACTCCGCCATAAAGGAACGGAGGCGGCCTTCACCGGAAAGTACTACAACCACCATGAAGACGGCATTTACCGGTGCGCCGCCTGCGGCAACGAGCTGTTCCGCTCGGACGAGAAGTTCGATTCCGGGACCGGCTGGCCCAGCTATGTAGCCCCGATCCAGCCCGATGCCATCCGGATGGAACTGGACGACACCCATGGAATGCACCGGACGGAAGTGCTCTGCGGGCGGTGCGGTTCCCACCTGGGCCACCTCTTCGACGACGGCCCAGCGCCCACCGGCCAACGGTACTGCATCAATTCGGTTTCCTTGGATTTCAAGAAGAAGGAGTGAAGGAATGAAAGGACTCCGTTGGGTTTTGGCTGTTGTTCTGCTGGCGGCGGTCGCCGGACCGGTTTCGGCCGCAACGGCGGAATGGAAAGAGGGGATGCTGAAGCAGGGGGACCCGGCGCCCGATTTCCGGCTGACCGACGTGGTCACCGGCAAGGAGGTGTCGAGGAATGATTTCGCCGGTGGGAAGGGCCTGCTGGTGATCTTTATCTGCGGGCATTGCCCCTACGTCCAGCACGTCAAAAAAGAGCTGGCCCGCTTGGGGCGGGATTATGCGCCAGGAGGGGTTAATGGTGCCGCTTCCTCTAGCGGCAGCCATGCCGGCAAGGGGATCGGGATCGTAGCGATCAGCGCCAACGACCCAGCCGACTACCCGGAGGATTCCCCGGAGCGCTTGAAAGAGATGGCCCTGGAAGAGGGCTTCGCTTTCCCCCTGCTGTTCGATGAAACGCAGGAGGTTGCCCGCGCCTACACCGCAGTCTGCACGCCGGACCCGTTCCTGTTCGATGCCGGCCTGCGGCTGGTTTACCGGGGCCAGCTGGACGAAGGTCGTCCGGGAGGCAAACCCTCGGACGGAAAGGACTTACGTGCGGCGCTGGATGCGGTGCTGGCCGGCCGTCCGGTGAGCCAGGACCAGAAACCCAGCGTCGGCTGTTCGATCAAGTGGAAGGAGTGAAAAAAAGTCCTCCTGGCAGTTGACAAAACACCCGTTTGTCAGCCATAGTTGGTCGTGGAAGCACAGTAAGGCAGTAGGACAGGAAGCACAGAGAACGAGAAAGGCAAACCATCCGGAAGGGTGGGACGCAAAGCTATGGGGCCTAGATCAGGCAGCCCGGCCACCGAAACTCTACGGGCAAGAGCTGTTGTTCACCGCCGCGCGGCGACGCGCGGGGTGGGAACGGCTCTTTTTCTTTTGGTCCTCGGGTGGGCCGCCCTCAGCTGGGCCAATTCGGCCGAAACCTCTCACAACGTGACGGTCGTCGTCATCAAGCCGGCCCTCTCGATCCAGGACGACGCGGGGGATTTCGCGCTGACGTTCGACCGCCGGGCCGCCGGGTCCGAGAGCAATTCCCGCGTGGTCAATTACCGGGTCTCCGGGAACTCGCTTCCGACCGGGCCCCTGCCGGGGGTCGTTTCCGCCTCGGTCTCAGGCGCCGCGGAGGGGATCGACCTTAAGGCGGACGTCGGGCAGTTCGTCAACAACGGGACTGAGGGGAACATTCTGCTCCATGCCGCTTCGTCAGGCGAACAGGTTGTTGGCCAAGTTCCCGTGGCGTTGGCCGGCAAGGAAGCCACCACGGGCACGCAGGCCAGCGTGATCAACGGAACCCTCCCCGTGGCCTGGAAAGCCAGTGCCACGCAAGATCTTTCTTCAGGTAACTACCCCGTAACACTAACAGTCACCGTCAAAGACACCTAAACCTATTTTTATTTCGTAAGACCAATTAAAACAATAGGTTAAAAGTAATTCTATCCCCTAGCTTAACCGTCTCTCCGAACCATTTCTGTGTATTTTTACACTTTTTTTAATGGTGCTCTTGTCAAAATGCACAAGAACAGATATAATCGTCTCAACAGGAAGAAGAATCCAACCAACTTCCTTCAAACCCAAAAAAAGGAGCAAGAGAATGATGAGAAAGTTCATGCGATTCGCGGTAGCGCTGGCCATGCTGGCGCTCGTTGTGCCAGGCAAGGCGTGGGCGGCCTCGGTGGATGACTCGGACACCGTTACGGTGAACGTTGGGAACGTCCTTTCGATCACGGATGAGGTGGGCAACTTCACGCTGACCTTTGACAGCACCACCGGGACCGTGGCTGGAAGCGTCACCGCGGGTCAGACCGTGGGGTACGTTCTGCGGGCCAACAACATGAGCAACTCGGCCATCGCGGGCGCCCTCTCAGCAAAAATCAGCACGGCTCTGGACGGGATCACCTTCCGGGCTAACGCCGGCATGGCGTACACGGCCACCCCTGGTTCGGACGCCGGCAACGCAACGCTGAACCCGGTTTCCAGCGGAGCCGTCAACATCGGTACCTCCGCCACTGCCCTTTACGACAAACCGTCGAGCACGGGCAACCAGGGCAAGGTGCTGAACGGGACGGCGTTCGTGAACTGGGGCGCTGTCGCAGCCCGTGACTTGGCTGACGCGGATGGCGGTTCCATGACACTCACGGTGACACTGAAGGACGTCTAATCAAGCGGTCGATCACGGTTTCAAGCGAACCCCGGCTTACCCGCCGGGGTTCGCTTTTTTGCGATAGAATAGGCGCAGTATGAAATCCAGCCAAATAATGAAGTGGGTGCTTTTCCTGGGTCTGTGGATCGGGTTCCTTCCGTCCGCGTCCGCTCTGATCGTCATCCTAAAGTCCGATCCCGTGCTGAGCATTTCGGACGAGACCGGATCCTTCACGCTGGTCTTTTCGGACTTCGTGAAGCAGACGGTCAGTTCCATGCAGTCCGTGACTTACCGGGTCCAAGCCAATAACATGGCGTCCGGCACCGTGCAGGGGGCGGTTTCCGCCCGGCTGGATCAGCTTTTTGACGGGATCGACTTGGAAGGGGATGTGGACGGCTACACGAACCTCGGCAAGAGCAATTTTTCCGTCCTGCAGGAAGCCCAGTCCGGCCCCAGGGTGATCCAGGCCGCCCAGACGGCGCTGGCGGACAAGACGCCGGGCACCAGCAGCGGGGACGCCAACCTGGACGGCAATCTGACCGTCACCTGGCGGGCCCGGCTCACGGCCGATGCGTCGGCGGGGCAGAACAGCCGGTTCCTGGTGGTGACCTTGAAGGAGAGCTGAAGATGACCTCTGCCGGATGGGGAAAAACGGTTTTGGCGGCGGCACTGCTCTTTCTTTTGACGCCTGGGGCGACTCCCCCCACCCTCGCGCAGGGGACCGCGACGGAAACGGTCGGGTTCTCGATCCAGGTCGAACCGGTTTTTAAGGTGGAAAGCACCTCCGATCAGGGAGGGAACATCGAGTTTCCCTTAAGGATCGGCGAACCGATTTCCCGGCCGGCCCGGGTTTCCGTCCGGAGCAATACGGGGCGCCCGTACCGGATCCTCCAGCGGCTGGAACAGCCGCTGTCGAATGAAAAGGGCGCGGACATGGCCGAGGAACCGGTGATGTTCACCGTGACCGACGGCGTTCAGGGCGGCCGGTCGGAAGTGAAGGCCCCCCAGCCCTTGACGACCCAGCCGGTCGTCCTGTTCACCTCGGGCCCGGAAGGAGCGTCGGAGGACTTCACGGTCACCTATTCAGTTTCTTCGAAACAGCTCGTTCCGGCCGGCAGTTACCGGGCCCGGATCCTCATCGAGGAGGAATTCCGATGAAGCGGTGGATCCCGTGGGCTTTCGCGGTGGCGCTGGCGGTGTTTCCGGCGGGTCCCGTTTGGGCCGAGGTGACCCTGCAGGTCACGCCGGTGCAGGGAGGGGCCTCGCTGGAAGTGGATTTCGGGACGGCCCGCAGTTTGGGGGCCGAGGGAGAAGAGGAGTCGGACACTGTGATCCGGCAGGTCCGGCTCAACGTCACCTCCAATTCCGGGCGCCCCTATCAGGTTTTTCAGAGGGTGAACGGCCCCTGGACCGGACCGGACGGGAAAGAGGTCCCGATGAGCGCCGTGAGGTTCTTTATTTCCGAGACGCGCGGAGGCACCAACCGTTTTCCCAGCTCCGCCCCCTTGGATCTGGGAGAGCAGGAGATCTTCCTTTCGGATCCTTCGGGGCCCGCCGACGAGCTGCTGCTCACCTACACGGTCAAACTGCCGGTCGGACAACGGGCCGGCAGCTACCGGACGACGGTCTCTTACCGCGTGGTGGCGCAGTGAAGCGCTGGCCGTCCGCGGCTGCGGCTCTTCTGCTGGCGGTGGGTCTGGCGTGGGGCCCGGGCGCCGCCGAGGCCGCCACCGGGATGGCGGTCTCCCCCAGCCGGTTCCGCCTGGTCAAACCGGCCGGGCAAACGGCCTCCGACCAGGTCAACATCACGAACAACAGCAGTACGCCCCTGCAGGTCCAGACCGACGTGACGGACATGGTGATCCGGACCGGTGAGGATGGGCTCTCGATCCGGGACGAGGCCCCGCCCGGCAGTACGCCGCATTCCTGCGCCCGGTGGATCCAAGTGGTGGGGGCCGACAATCTCGTGATCCCGCCCGGCCAGACCGTCCCGGTGGAATTTGTCGTCTCTCCGCCTCCCGAGGTGAAGGACGGCGGCTACGGCGCCTACCTGTTCTTCATCGGCAAGCCGGTCCGTCCCGCGGGAGAAAAAACAAAACAGAAAGCCGCCGTCGAGCTGGTGACCGTCCCGCGGCTGGGCGTCTCCGTCGTGTACGAAGTGGAAGGGACGATCCGGCGCAAGGGGGAACTCCAGCGCCTGGAGGTGGTCCCTCCCTCGAGCTCCGGGCCGATGAAGATCCGGCACCAGTTCAAGAATACCGGGAACGCCGAGATCTGGCTGACCGGGAATTTCCACATCCTGGATGAACAGGGGCTGTTGGCCGGCAAGGGGACCTTGAAGACCCTGAAAACCTTCCCAGGCGAGAGCGGTTTCTCCGAAACCGTCTGGCAGGATGCTTTGGCGCCGGGCCGCTACAAGCTCATGGTCACTTTCGAGCTGGGGCCCAACGCGGACCAGGTGATCGTCCGGGAAGTCCCGCTGGAAATCTCAGGTTAACTCTACGCAGGGATCCTCGTTGGCATCCTCCCCAATGACAATCTGGACGGCGGCGGCTTTTTTGTCGCTGGCTTGGGTCACGCCGGCCCCGGCGCAGGAAGGGCCGGAATTAGCCGCCGACCAGCCCCAATTTGAAACCGAAACCGTCCCGGTCTACCGGGTCGAGCGCATGAAAACCCTGCTGGTCCCCACGCAGGGCCGGGCCCGCGTGCTGATTCTGAATCCCGAGGTGGTGGAGGTGGACCAGGTGACCGACACCTACCTCATCTTCCGGGGGCTCCGGATCGACTCCACGATCGTGCACCTGTTCGAAGGGACCCAGCGCCGGTCGATCCGCATCGAAGTCACGGAGCTCACCTCCCTCGTGACCGAGACGGAGCAGAGAAAGAAGGAGATGCTCCGGCAAAAACTCGGGTTGCCTCAACGCACGCTGAAATTCCGTTACCGGGGAACCGAGCGCCATTTGGAGCGGGGAGACGCCGTCTCCCTTCCCGGGACGAACGAGCAGAACCGGATCCGGACGCACGATTTGACCGCCCGGATGGGGGTGCCGCTGGGCGAACTGCAGGCCAAGATGTACCTGGAGCAGAGGCGGGACGTGACGCTGGACAAAGAGGTGACCCAGCCGCGCCACCTGTCGGCGGAGCTCGACAAGGTGAACCTCGGGCCCCTGGGGCGGTCGGACTGGGTGGCCGGCGACAAGGACCTGGACCTTTCCACCTTCACGATCGACAGCAAGAGGTACCGTGGGTTCGGGCTGTTCCCCTCGCGCGATGAGAAGTATCTTTTCCAGGAGAAATCCGGCCCGGACCGCCCGCTCGCGCTGTCGCTTTTCGGCGGGGAGGAGCGGCAAGGGTACGGGCTCGACCTGCCGGCCGGCCTGCAGACGCGCTCGGCGCGCAGCCATTTCGCCGGGGGCAAAGCCGAAGTGGCGGTCTTGGAACACACCAGTCTTTACATGACCGGCCTGCACCGGTACGGCAAAGGCGGGGAGACGCGCAGTGACGACGTTTTTGCGGCCGGCCTCAACGGCGCCTGGCTGGAGGAGCGGGTGCAGATGAAGGCCGAGGCCGCCCGGAACGGGCCGGAAGGGGCCTACGAGGTGGAGACGCGCACCCATTTACCCGCGTGGTTCAGAACCCGGAACCGCTTTTGGCGGGCGGGGAAACAGTACAAGACGGTCACGGGGCCGGTGGCCGAGGACGGCCAGACCGGCTGGAGAGGACGGGCGGACGCGGACCTGAAGCTGTTGGAGAGGGACCTCTCCCTGTTCGCGGAATCCACGATCTACCGGGACCAGAACGCCCTTAACCCGGTGAACCCGCGGGAGATCAACACCGCTTACACGGCCGGAGGGGCCATCAACCTGCCGGGAGAGTTTTGGCTCCGCGGGTCCGCCGGCTACCAGGATGAGAGCGCCTCCCCGCTCCCTTACGTGAACCGGCTCTACGACCTCGACCTGAACCGGGAGATCCGGTTCGGCGGCAGCGGGTGGGTGGTCCGGAGCGTGACGCCGTTCGTGGGGTACCGGCAGAGCGAGTACGACAAATCCAACAACATCCCGGGGTTCGACGCCCGCCTGCGGATGCTCCGGACCGGCGCCCGGGCCAGTTTCATCGGAGGTTTCTGGGGTGCGGTTTCCTGGTCCACGGGGCGGTTGAAGGAATCCAACCCGCAGACTCTCCCGGACGTCATCCATCCCGAGGAGCTCGTCCTGGAGGCCGGGAAAAACCACACCTTCCGCGCGATCCCGGCCTCGCTGAACCTGTCGGTCCGCTACGAAAATGTCCGGGAAACATTCCAAAAAACCCATCAGCCGTTCTCCGACCGGGACCGGTTCGCCGCGGACGGCCGGTTCAGCTGGCGGTTAGGGAAGGACCGGGAGGCGTTTGCCGAGATGTCGGTGACCCGCCAGAAACCGGAGACTACCGGAGGGGATCCGATCGTGGACCTGTTCGCCCAGTTCGGGGTCCAGATCCTTTGGGATACCGGCTGGGCCTGGACCCAGAAGGGCGGCGTGAACGGCGAGGTGTTCAAGGATTTGAACGCCAACGGCCGCCGCGACCCGGAAGAGCCGGGACTCGCCGGCATCCGGGTCTACGTGGAGGGCGGCCCGGAGACCCGCACCGGGCCCTCCGGCCGGTACCGTCTGCGGGGGATCCCGGAGGGGCCCGCGGTGGTCCGGGCGGATCCCGCCCAGATCCCGAAAGGGTATTTCTTCACGACGCCGAACGGCCGGGAGATCGTGGTGTTTTCCCGCAAGGAGCAAAAGATGGACTTCGGGGTCTCGACCGAGGTGGAGTTCCGCGGCATCGTCTTCAACGATCTGAACGAGAACCACCAGTACGACGAAGGGTTCGACCTGCCGGTGCAGGGAGTGCGTCTGCTCTTGGAAAGCGGGCAGAGTTCCGCCAGCGGCGCCGACGGGTTCTACTCGATCCGGAAAGCGGTTCCGGGAGAGCATACGCTCTCGGTGGATCTCCAGAGCATCCCCGACGGCTACCGCACCTTGGTGCCAGTGCAGCAGGCCTTCCAGACCGCCGAGGGAGACGTCGTCCGCTGGGACCTGCCGTTGAAGGCCCAGCGCAGCGTGATCGGGTCGGTCTTCGTGGATGTCAACCTGAGCGGCCGGCGGGAACCCGATGAGAAAGGGATCGAAGGGGTCCGCCTGCGTTTGGACGGCCAGCAGGCGGTCAGCGGCGCCGACGGCGGCTACCGGTTCCTGAACATCCACCCCGGCCGTTACGCGGTGACGCCGGATCCGGCCGGGTTGCCTTCCGGCTACCGGTTCGCTTGGTCGAACCCGCTGAGGGTGGAGGTGCCGGAGGGGCCGTTCCTGCGGGAGCGGTTCGATTTCCCAGTGATCCCCGTGGACGGGCCGGAGCCGCCTCAGCCCGAATCCAGTCGGGAACCCGTTCTGGAAAGGCCCGCCGCTCCTTCGGAAGGGGAGGTCTCCGTGAAAGAGTTCAAAGAGGCATTCGCGGATGCTCCTGTTCCGGAGGGAACGCGGCGAGTTTACCTGAGGCCGGCTTCCCGGACCACGGTCTTCCTGTACGCGCCGGAGACGCTCCGGCCCGGGCTGGAAGAGCTCGTTTCGCTCGGATCAGCTGGCCTGCCGGGAGAGATCCGGGTTCAGCTCTTCCCGCTCCCTGAGGCCGCTTCGGACTTGAGGCGCCCGGCCCTGATCATCCGGGACGCCCTGTTGGAGCCGGTCCTGACCTCTTCCGATCTTCCGGCCGTGGAGTTGTTCCTGGGGGAGCCGGGCCCGCCGCTGACGGCGCTGGTTCTGGAGGCCCTGCGGGGTGAGCCGGGCGTCCACCGGCCTCGGAAACTGGGCGGCATGACCACGGTGCGGCACTCGGCTGGCCAGCTCTACTGGGCCTGGTTCATTGAATAAATCTGCGGCGGTGTTCCTTGCCGCCCTCCTGCTGACCGGCATGAAGGAGGTTCCCTTGAAGAAAGCGACGTTCGCGGCGGGTTGTTTTTGGGGGGTCGAGAAGATCTTCGCCAAGATCCCGGGTGTGGTTTCGACGCGGGTCGGCTACGCCGGCGGGTCGGCGAAGGAGCCGACCTACGAAGAGGTCTGCACCGGCCGGACCGGGCACGCCGAGGCGGTGGAGGTGACGTACGACCCTTCCAAAGTCGGCTACGGGGAACTGCTGATCACCTTTTGGGAGTGGCACGATCCCACGACCCCGAACCGGCAGGGACCCGATGTGGGCACGCAGTACCGCTCCGTGATCTTCACGCATGACGAGGAGCAGGCCAAAACCGCCCAACTCTCCAAACAGCGGTTGGAGGAGGCGAAAGTTTACTCCAGCCCGATTACCACCGAGATCGTCCCGGCCGGGACCTTTTACACGGCCGAGGAATATCACCAGAAATACCTGCAGAAGAACCCCTTCGGCTACTGCTCCCACCATCTCCAGACCCAGCGGGTCCGGGAGGTCCTCACCGGGAAGCTTTGATACTAGACAGAAGTCTAGTATACTGGGTGCATGGCTGTTGAACCGGTCCGCGTCTGGAATCCCCCCAACCCGTATCTCACCGAGCACCGCCAGCTGATCGGCGAACCGCCGCCGGTGGAGCTGGAAATCTTCGAAGACCAATCCCAAGAAATCCTCTCCCACAACGACAGTCCCGACATCGGCTTCCGCTGGAGCGTTAACCCTTACCGGGGATGTTTTTCTGCGTGCTCCTACTGCTACGCTCGGCCAACGCATGAATATTTCGGACTAGGAGCCGGCACTGATTTTGAGCGGAAAATCTTTGTCAAAAAGAATGCACCTCGTCTTCTCGAACAAGCATTCGGACGTCGTTCTTGGAAAGGGGAACGAGTTGTTTTTTCGGGCGTTACCGATTGCTATCAACCTCTTGAAGCTGCTTGGAAAATCACGCGAGGTTGTCTGAACGTTTGTCTTAAATACCGCAACCCAGCGGCTATTATCACGAAACACGCCTTAGTTCGGCGGGATGTTGAAATCCTGCAGGGGCTGGCACGCGAGGCGTCGGTGGGGGTTTCGATCAGCATCCCGTTTCTCGATGAGGAGATCGCCCGGAAGGTGGAGCCCGGCGCCCCGGCGATCGCGAAGCGGTTCGAAACAATGGAGATCCTGGCGAAAGCCGGCGTGCCCGTCGGCATCGGCGTGGCGCCCATTATCCCGGGGCTCAACGACCGGGACATCCCGGGGCTCCTAAAGAGAGCGAAGGAATCCGGGGCGAGATTCGCGTTTCACACCCTTCTGCGCCTGCCCGGATCGGTGCGGGAGGTTTTCCTTCACCGGATCCGGCAGGATCTGCCGCTCAAGGCCCACCGGATCGAGGAGCGGGTGAAGGACTCGCGCGGCGGGAAGTGGTACGACAGCCGGTTCGGGCACCGGCACAGCGGGCAGGGGAATTACTGGGAGGCGGTCGACCGGGCGTGGGGAATCTGGACCGAGCGGCTCGGGTTCAACGGGCGGGGGGATGAGGAAGAGCCGGACCGGCCGAGCACCTTCCGGCGGCCGCCCGCCCCGGCCGGGGGCCCTCCGGGCGGGCCGGGGGACCCCAGCGGCCAGATGGAGTTTGATAGAATGCTCCCATGAATAAGCCGAAGGTTTTTTGCCTCGACCTGGAAGGGATTCTCCTCCCGGAGATCTGGATCCAGGTGGCCCGCCGGTTCCGGGTGGAAGCGCTTAAGCGGACCACACGGGATGAGCCCGATTACGGCAAGCTGATGCGTTACCGGCTCGGTATCTTAAGGAAGGAAGGAATCCGCCTGCGGGACATCCAGCGGGTGATCGGCCGAATGCGGCCCCTGCCGGGCGCCGCGTCGTTCCTCGCCCGGCTTAAAGCTGAAGGCCCGGTGATTATCCTGTCGGACACGTACTACGAGTTCATGCGGCCGGTCATGGGCCGGCTGGGACACCCGGTCCTCTTCTGCAACTCGCTTCAGGCGGACCGGGCAGGATTTCTCTCCGGCTACCGCTTGCGCCAAAAAGAGGGTAAGCGGAAGGCAGTCCTGGCCTTTAAAGAGCTGGGCTTCCACGTGCGGGCCGTGGGGGACTCCTACAACGACCTCGGCATGCTGAAGGCGGCCGACCTCGGCGTTTTCTTCAACCCGCCGTCCTTGATCCGGAAGGAACACCCGAAGCTTCCGGTCGCACGCAGTTACCCGCAGCTGCTCCGGGCGCTGCTGGCATGAAGATCAGCCGGCCGCTGGTGGTGCTGGACCTGGAGACCACCGGCACCTGGGTGGAGAAGGACCGGATCGTCGAGATCGCGCTGGTGAAACTCCTGCCTGACGGTTCCCGGCAGGAGTTTCAGTCCCGCGTGAATCCCGGCATGCCGATCCCGCCGCGCGTGAGTGAAATCACCGGCATCACCGATGCCGACGTGAAGGAAGCGCCCCCCTTCAAGCAGATCGCGCCGAAGGTGCTGGAATTCATCGGCGAGGCCGACCTGGGCGGCTTCAACGTGGAGCGGTTCGACCTGGTGATTTTGGAGCGGGAGCTCTTTGATGCCGGGGCCAAGTTCCCCTGGCGCGGCAGGGCGATCTACGACGCGCAAAGGATCTACCACCTGCACGAGAAGCGGGACCTGAAGGCGGCCTACCAGTTCTACTGCGGCAAGGTGCTCACCAACGGGCACACCGCGATGGGGGACACCGAGGCAACGCTGGAGATCCTGCGGGTGCAGGTGGAACGGTACGGAGACGCGAAGCTTGGGGTGGAAAGTTTGCGGGACTTCAAGTACGAACGGATGGACGACTACTTCGACGAGGAAAAGAAGTTCCGCTGGTGGAACGGGGAGCTGTATCCGGTCTTCGGAAAGTACGCCCGCAAAAACTCACTCAAAGAAATCGTCGCGAAGGACCGCGGCTACCTGGACTGGCTGTTGACCACCGACTTCAAAGAGGACGTCAAGAAACTCCTGCGCGACGCGCTGGAGGGCAAGCTCCCTACCGGGCCAAAGTAACCAGCGCCTGCCACCAGTCGTCGCTTTTCCAGCGGGCCAGCACCCGCGCCATTTTCTTCCCGCTCTTCGTCCTCAGCAGGTGGGCCGGCCGCTTCATCCAGTCGATCGCCCGGGGATGATGATTCTGGTCGGCATATTCCTTCCCCTGGATCATGCATTCCAGCAGGTCGGCGTCCCGAGCGATGACCGCCGCCCGGGAGGATTGATCCAGCAGTTCTTGGACCCAGCGTCCCATCTCGCGGCGGATCGGGGGCGGGAGCCCGGCCAGCTGTTCGCGGGAGGCCTTCCGCTCCGCCGTCCGGAAATCAATGTACCGGTGTCCCACCTTGTGCAGGTCGTTGATCCGGGCTTCGTGCAGGTCGTTGATGAGAGCGATCATCACGGCGGGGTAGGGGTCGGTCTTCTCCATGCGGGCAAGCAGGTAGGCGACCAGCGCGGCCCGGAAGGAATGGTCCGCCACCGACTCGGCGTTCTTCATGCCGAGCATCCACCAGCCGCTGCGCCGCACGGATTTGAGGACCCCGGCCTCTCCGGCCAGGTCGAGAAGAGACTCCCAATCACTGTGTCTCTTTTTCATTTTGCTTTCCCTTGAAGGCGGCGCCGGGTGACCTCGTAGGCGATCAATGCCGCCGCGGTGGCTACGTTGAACGACAGCGCCGCACCCGGCATCGGCAATGTAAGGGAAAGCTCCATCTGTTTTTCCAGACCGGGGCGGATGCCGCTCCCCTCCGAGCCGAGCACCACCGCCAGCGGGACCGGCCAGTCCGCCGAATGGAGCGGCGTCCCACCCGTCGGCGCCGTCCCCGCGATCCAATAGCCGGCCTTCTTGGCCTTCTCGGAGGCGGTACCCAAATTGGTCACGCGGGCGACCGGCACGTAATTCTCTCCGCCGCAGGCGACCCGCAGAACCGTCTCGGTCACTTCGGCCGAGTCGTGCTTCGGGACGACCACCGCGAACCCGCCGAAGCAGGCCAGCGTGCGCAGGATCGCCCCGAGGTTCTGCGGGTCGGTCACCCGGTCAAGCAGGATCAGCGTCGGCCGGGGTTCCGGCCGGCGCAGGAGGTCCTCGATTTCAGCGTAGCGGAACTCTCCCACCTCGGCGAGCACCCCCTGCGTGTGGGCATCGGGCGCGATCTGCGCGAACTCCTGTTTCGATTTCGAGAGGAACGGAATGCCGGCGGCCTGGGCCGCCTTGACAATCTCCGCCGCGCCAGTGTCCTGCTGGATCATCAGCGTGCGGATCGTTTTGGGTGCCGCGCGCAGGCGCTCCAGCACCGGCCGTTTCCCATATAACCGCATGGAACGTAGTGTACAATAGGGAACCGTCAACCGAAAGGAGGGGACGTGAAAAGAGTCCTGCTGTGGGTGCTGGCTGCCGTTGCCGTAATCCCGCTTCTCTCCAGCCGAAGCTTCGCCGCTTGGACCGACTCTCCCCGTCCGGATCGGTGGGAATTCCGCACCGGCTACGCCTACCAGTACACCAACAGCAAGCGGCCGACCAACTTTGAGCTCGTCCCTTTCTTTCCATCGGCCTCCCTCCCGGCCGGGAAGCAGGTGGGGTCGGGGTGGCTCCGCGGCCAGTGGGAATGGGCCCCGGAGTTGTTCCTGGCGACGATGATTCATCCCTTCATGAGGCCCATCCTCGGCGTTACTCCGCTGCAGTTCCGGTACGTGTTCCAGCCGGAATGCCGCATCCACCCTTATCTGTTCGCGGGGGCAGGCATCCTCTATGGCGATTTCGACCGGCGCGAGACCGGCAACCGCCTGAACTTCAATCCTCAGTTCGGGGCGGGGATCTACTACGCGCTGAACCAATCCGTCTCGCTGATCCTGGAGTACCGGCACATCCACATCTCCAACGCCGGCATGGATGAGCGCAACTCCGGCCTGAACACGCACACCTTCCTGGTCGGGGTCTCCCTCAAGAAGTAAACGTGGTCCGGCTCAAAGAATTTGAGCTTCCGGATGTCGTCCAATCCCCGATGGCCGGCTGTACCGATCTCTCATTCCGCCTGATCGCCCGCGCCCACGGTATGCGCTTCGCGTTCCTCGAGATGATCTCGGCCGAGACGTTCGTGCGGGAGAACCCCGAGACCGTGGTGCGGATGCGGACGCTGGCCGAGGCCCGGCCGGTGGGGGTCCAGCTGGTCGGCTGTGACCCCGGTGTGATGGCGGAAGCGGCCGCCGGCATCGAGCAGATGGGATTTCCGCTGGTGGACCTGAACCTTGGATGCCCGGTCCCGAAGGTGGTCTGCAAAGGAGGCGGTTCTCAGCTCCTGCGGGAGCCGGAGACGGCCGGCGAGATCTTCCGGCGGGTCGTCCGGGCGGTGCGGAGGATCCCGGTCACGGTCAAGATGCGGCTGGGCTACAGCGACGGGTCGGGAGAGGAGGCGGTCCGGATCGCGCGGCTGGCCGAGGAGGCCGGCGTGGCCGCGATCGCCGTGCACGGCCGGACGAGGGAACAGGGGTATTCCGGCACCGCGAGCTACGAGGCGATCCGGCGCGTCAAGCAGTCGGTCTCGATCCCGGTCATCGGCAACGGGGACGTGACGGATGCCGCGAGCGCCCTCCGGCTCCGGGAGGTCTCGGGCTGTGACGGCGTCATGCTGGGCCGTGGGGCGCTGGGCAATCCTTGGATCTACCGGGAGTTGGAGGCAGCGCTCGAAGGCCGGGAAACCCCGGTCCCGCCCACGAACGCGGAGCGCAAGCGGGTGCTGTTCGAGCACATCGAGCTCCAATGCCGGCATGAGCCGCGGCCGGTGGGCCCCCTGCGCCGGATCATCAGCTGGTATTTCAAGTATTCGCCCGGCGTTGCCCAATTTCGCGATTCGATCAACCGGGCGCAGAGCGTGGAGGAAATGAAGGGGATCATTGAAAGGACTTTTCCGTGAGTTGGCCGGAGTTGAACCAATGGGTGGGGATGGTCTCGGCGGTGGCTCTGCCGTTCTGGAACATCCCGCTGATTTGGCGGATCCAGCAAAGGCGGTCTTCCCGCGACCTCAGCACGGCTTGGGCGGTGGGGGTCTGGGTCTGCCTGGTCGGCATGCTTCCCTCCGGTTTGGTCTCGGTCGACGCCGTCTTCAAGGCCTTCACGGTGGTTAACCTGGTTCTCTTTTCCGCGGTCCTCTTCCAGGTTTTGCGTTTCCGATGACCTTCCTTCAAGCAATTTTGCTGGGCGCGGTGGAGGGGCTGACCGAGTTCCTTCCGGTCTCTTCCACGGGGCACCTGATCCTGGCCTCCGCCTGGATGGGTCTGCAGGGGGAGGCGGTCAAGACCTTCGACATCGTGATCCAGGCGGGGGCCTTGGCGGCGGTGGTGGGGTTGTACGGCCGCAGGATGGGTTCTCTGCTGGTGTGGAGGAACCTGGTCATCGGTTTTCTGCCGGCCGGCGTCGCGGGGCTCCTTCTGCACCGGGTGATCAAAGAACGCCTGTTCGGGACCCATCCGGTGGCGGTGGCGCTGGCGGCGGGCGGGCTGTTCATGATTGGGCTGGATGGGCTTCTGCGCCGCCGGGCGCGGCCTCCTTCCCGGGGACTGGAATCCCTCGGCCCCCGCGAGGCCTTCTTGATTGGGCTGGCCCAGTGCTTGGCCCTCTGGCCGGGCATGTCCCGGTCCATGGTGACCATCGCGGTCGGCTTGCTGTTGGGCCTTTCCGCGCCGGCGGCGGCGGAGTTCAGCTTCCTGCTGGCATTGCCCACGCTGGGGGCGGCGACGTTGTTCGACGCCTCCAAGAACGGCGGCCTCCTGCTCCAGGCCTCGCCGCTTCCGGTGTTGGCGGCTGGGTTTATGGTGGCGGCGGTGACGGCGGTGCTGGCCATGCGCGGGCTGGTGGCCTACCTGAACCGGCGGGGGTTGGCCCCCTTCGGCTGGTACCGGGTCGGCCTGGCACTGGCGGTGCTATTTTTTCCTTGATTTTCACCTTCCGGGTACGTACCCTCGAAGTAACGCTGCGGTACGCGGCGGCTCAATAACAGAAGGGGAAATCACGCACCATGGCCAAAGGTACAGTCAAGTGGTTCAGTGATCAGAAGGGCTACGGTTTCATCACCCCGGAGAACGGGAAGGACGTCTTCGTCCATTTTTCCGCGATCCAGGGCGAGGGTTTTAAGACGCTCCGCGAGGGGGAAGCGGTGGAGTTCGACATCACCACCGGTCCCAAGGGTGAGCAGGCCTCCAACGTGAGGCGGCTCTCCTCGTAAGGCAACCCGCCCTCAGGATCGATTCTCATCGGGGCCCGGGAGGATGACTCCCGGGCCTTTTTCTTTCTATGGCTGAGCGCATCCCGCTTAGGGAAGAAGACTTGGAGGAGCGGTTTGTCCGGGCCGGCGGCCCGGGCGGCCAAAATGTGAACAAGGTGGCCACCTGCGTGGTTCTGCGCCACCGGCCGACTGGACTGGAGGTGAAAGTCCAGCAGGAGCGCTCCCAGGCCCAGAACCGCCTGCTGGCCCGCCGCCTGCTGGCGGCCAAGCTGGAGCAGAGGCGCCTGACCCGGTTGAGTGAGGAACGCCGGCGGCTTGAGAAGCTCCGGCGGCAGAAGCGCCGCCGCTCTCGCGGCGCCAAGGAACGGATGCTGGCCGAAAAACGCTTACACTCCATGAAGAAACAATCCCGCCGCCGCCCCGCCGCGGATGACTGATCCCGCGGTCAGCTCGGCCGGCCCGCCCTCTTTCGCCCCGGTCGGGTCGGGGTTCACTCGCGGTCTCTCCTCGCCTGAGGGGCTCGGTGCTCGCGGCAGAACCTCGGAGCACTCGCGGCGCTGGACAACAGCTTAGAGGAGCTCGACTCCGTTTCCGCCGCTGCGCTCCTCCGCGCCTCTGCCCGCCCAAAGACCCGGCGGGCACCGGCTCGTCGATCAATACTCGTTCCCCCCCTCCCCGACCGGGGCGGAACACACCATGAGGCCGGGCCAAGCCCCGCTTCGGGGATGGCCGCCAGCGCACGTCGCGAGGCCGGAGCGGGCAAGGTTCCCGCTTCCTCTGAGGTTTGGTACGGATCAGCGGGAGAGCGAAGGCCGAGCGCCGAGCGAAGCGATGACGCGCTGGGTCGTCGCGAGCGGTGCGCAAGCGGCCGACCCGGAGCGAGGGCGGCCCGGCCGGAATGCAAGTGAATCCTCCCCCCGGGCGGGGCAAAGGGAACAAGCCGATGAGTGAAACTGAAAAAGCATACGCTGAGCGGACCATCGCGGCGTACCGGGTGCACGCGAAGAAGGCCAGCCGCAACTGGGCCCGCGGCCGGAGGCCGTCCCGGTTCCTGCGGGAGTTCGCGGCGGCCTTGCCGCCCGGCGGGCGGGTGCTCGATTACGGGTGCGGCACCGGTCTCGAGATGGCTTGGCTCCGCTCCCGGGGATTCCGGGCAGAGGGGGTGGACGGCACGCTGGAATTCGTGCTGGAGGCCCGGCGCCGCTGTCCGGGGAGTCGTGTCCTGCACGCCCGGTTCGAAACAATCCCCCTGCCGCCCGGCCGATACGACGGGATCTGGTGCAACGCGGCCCTCCTGCATGTTCCGCCCCGGGAACTGGCGCGCCAATTGGAGAAGCTCAAGCGGGCACTGCGTCCCGGTGGGTGGCTGGGATTGACGCTGGCTTGGGGCAGGGGGAAGCGGTTCGTCCGCCGGGACTGGATCCCGGGCCGTTACTTTGCCTGCACTACCCGCCCGGAGGCCGCCGCTTTGCTTCGGGATTGGGCCCTCCGCCGGCTGGCCGTGGCCGCGGGGGATGGGAGGCGGGGCCGCTGGATACAGGTCTTGGGTTCATGGGATAATAAAGCATGCAGAGGATGATCTTTATGAGACGTTCAACCCCTTTCTTAATCGGATGGGTTCTTTCCCTGGTTTGTGGCGCCGCGGGCTGCCAGCACGCGATGCAGCGCCATTCCTTTCCCGCGGAATGGCCCGCCGGGCTCACTTGGGGCGAAACGAAACCGGCCGCCGCGGTTCCCGCTGAGCTGTCCGGCCCGGCCGTGACCGTTGAACCGTTCACGCTGGATATGGAAGGGAACTCCCTGCCCGCGGGTTCCGGCCGGCCCACCACCTCCGGTATGCTGACCACCTTGATGGTCGAGAAGCTACAGCAGGTTGGCGTGCGGGTCTCTGAGGCGGACGCGGAATACGCCCTCATCGGGACGGTCCCCAAGCTGGGCTACACGGAGCGCGCCGGTTATCCACGCAAGCTCTATTACACGTCCGAGCTGGTTTACCATTTAGTGCACCGCCCCTCGGGCGCCGTGGTCTGGCAGGGCAACCTTTCGCAGGACTTCGAGCAGACGGTGCTGGTCAACACGATGACCCGCCTGCCCAACGATCCCAACGCGCCGGAGCGGGTACTGCTGGAGAAGTGCATCGATCCCAACTGGGCCCTGATCGCCTCCGACGTGAAGGCCTACCTGAAAGAAAAAACGACTGCGCTCAAGGAATAACCCGCCCGGATGATCGAATGGAACAAGTAAAGCAGGGGCCCGGCACTCTCGCCCGGCGCGCCTCCCTTTTTCTGAAGGCCTGCCGGCGGGAGCCGATCCCGGTCACACCGGTCTGGATCATGCGCCAGGCCGGGCGATACCTGAAGGAATACCAGAAGATCCGAGCCCAAGTTTCCTTCATGGAGCTGTGCAGGACGAAGGAACTGGCGGCCGAGGCGGCGATCTCCGCCGCCCAACGGCTCAAAACGGATGCCGCGATCCTTTTCTCGGATTTACTGCTGATCGTCGAGCCGATGGGGCTGAAGTTGGAATACTCGGCCGACAACGGGCCGGTCATCAGCGGCATGATGGGCTCAGCCGCGGGCGTGGAGCGGCTCCGGGAAATTGAGCCGGAAGAGTCACTCGGATACGTGTTCGACGCGGTCCGGCTGACCCGGGCTGGGCTGGACCCGAAGATCCCTCTGCTGGGGTTCGCCGCGGCGCCGTTCACACTGGCGGCGTATATCCTCGAGGGGGGAAGTTCCCGGGCCTTCCTGGAGACGAAGCGGCTCATGCTTTCCGATCCGGGCGCCTGGAACGCCCTGCTGGAAAAACTGACGAGGGCCCTGATCAAATATTTGAACGGGCAGATCGAAGCCGGCGCCGACGCGGTGCAGGTGTTCGACAGCTGGGTTGGATGCCTGGGGCCGGAACAGTACCGGCAGTTCGTCTTGCCGCATACCCGCGCGCTGATCAAGGGCTTACAGCCAGGAGTTCCGGTGATCCATTTCGGGACCGGGACGGCTCCTTTCATGAAAGAGTTCCGGGAGGCCGGCGGGGACGTGATCGGCGTGGACTGGCGGATCGAGCTGGGCCGGGCCTGGAACGAGATCGGAGCGGACGTTGGGATTCAAGGAAATCTGGACCCGGCAGTGCTCTGCGCCCCCCTGGAGGTGATCCGCCGTGAGGTGAAGCACATCCTGGACCAGGCCGGCGGACGGCCCGGGCACATCTTTAACCTCGGACACGGTATTCTGCCGCAGACCCCGGAGGAGAACGCGATTGCGATGGTAGACCTAGTGCATGAATTGAGCAACAAGCGATGAGATCCAACGCTTGGAGCCGGCCCAACCCGAACCAGCGCAAAGCGATCGTGATCGGAGGCGGGATCTCCGGACTCGCGGCGGCGCACCGGCTTTGGGAGCTGAGCAGGGAAAAAGGGCTTAACCTGAAGATCACCGTGCTGGAGGCATCGCCCCGCCTGGGCGGGCTCATTGAAACGGAGCGCCGGGGGGATTTTCTCATCGAAGGGGGGCCGGACGCCTTCCTCGCCGAGAAGCCCTGGGCCAAAGAACTGTGCCAGCGGATCGGAATGGGGGATGAGCTCATTCCAACGAACGAGGGGATCCGCCGCAGTTTTATTGCCTGGAAGGGGGCCCTGGAGCCGATGCCGGAAGGTTTTTATCTGACCGCTCCGTCCGGGCTCAAGCCGCTCATGGAGTGCCGGATCTTAAGCTTACCCGGAAAACTCCGGATGGCTTGTGAGCGTTTCATCCCGCGGCGGTCGGCCGCGGGGGACGAAAGCGTCGCCGCGTTTGTCCGGCGGCGGCTCGGTCCCGAGGCGCTCCAGCGGATCGCCCAGCCGATGATCGGCGGCATCTACGCGGCCGATTTGGAGAAGCTCAGCATCCAAGCGGCTCTGCCGCAGTTTCATGGAATGGAGAAAGAACACGGCAGTATCCTGCGGGCACTGCGCAAGGGCGGCATGAAGGCGGGCGCCGCCGGCGCTGAGAAGGCCAGCGGGCCCCGCTACAGCATGTTCCTGACGCCCCGGTTCGGGATGATCCGCCTGGTGGAAGTCCTCACCCGGAAGATGCTGGAAGTGGAGCTCAAAACCAGCACGCCGGTCGCTTCGATTGAGCGGTCGGGCCAGGGGTGGGGGGTCCGTTCAAAGCAGGGGGACTCCTTTCAAGCCGATGCTCTCTGCATAGCGCTTCCGGCCCATGCCGCGGCGGCGCTGTTGAAAACGGTCGCACCGTCGGCGTCGAAGGAAATGGAAGGGATCCGCTGTGAGTCGGCCGCCACCGTCACGCTGGCGTTCAACAAAACGGACCTGCCGGTTCCGTTCAGCGGTTTTGGTTTTGTCGTTCCGGCAGGCAAGGGGGGCGGGGTGGTGGGCTGCACTTTTTCCAGCCAGAAGTTCGCTCACCGGGCCCCCTCCGGCACGGTGCTCCTGCGGGCATTCGTCGGCGGCGCCATGGCGCCCGAGGCGCTCGACAAAGAGAACGCAGTCCTGGAGGCGAGCGTGCGGGGGATTTTGAAGGAGACACTGCAGATCCAGGCAACGCCCCGCCTCAGCGTGGTCCACCGCTATCCAAAGAGCATGCCGCAGTACCATGTGGGGCACTTGGATCGGGTCGAGAGGATCGAGAAAGAGACCGCCCAACTTCCCGGGTTGGTTCTCGCCGGCAATTGGTTCCGCGGTGTCGGTATCCCCCACTGCATCCGCCAGGCGGAGACGGCCGCCGAGCAGATGATCGCCGCGCTGTCTGCCCGATGATCGATCACGTCCTCCTGGTTGGTTTCGGCGGGCCGGAAAAGCCGGGGGAGGTTTGGCCATTTCTCCAGCGGCTGACCGCGGGGACCCGGATCCCGGAATCCCGGTTGAGGGAGGTCGAGCGCCATTACCAGGCGACGGGAGGGTCCTCTCCCTACAACCGGCACGCGGAGCGCTTGGCCGGGAAAATCCGGGAGGAACTCCAAGCCGGCGGGACGGAGATCCCGCTGTTTCTCGGCATGCGCAACTGGCGTCCGTTCCTTGCCGATGTGGAGCGGGAGATTGCCGGCCAAGGCCTGCGCCGCGGGCTGGCCGTGGTGCTGGCCCCGCACCGGTCGGAAGCCAGCTTCGGACGATACCAGGGCTGTCTCGAAGCCGCCTGCCGGGAAACGGGCGGGGGGGTGGAATATGAATTTCTGCCCTCTTGGCACGACCATCCGCTGTTCATCGGCGCGCAGACGGAGCGGGTCCGCCCGCTCTTGTCCTTAACCGAAAACCCGGCGCACCTGCTGTTCACGGCCCACTCGATCCCCCTGGAGATGGCGCGGGCCTGCGGCTATGAAGCCGAGATCCACGCCTCCAGCCGGGGGGTCGCTGAGGCGCTGGGCGTTTCCGACTGGAGCGTGGCTTACCAGTCCCGGAGCGGCTCTCCGGCACAGCCCTGGCTGGAGCCGGACGTCCTGGAGGTGATCCGGCGGCAGAAGGAGGGGGCGGCGGTGGTGGCCGTCCCGATCGGATTCCTTTTTGACCATACCGAAGTGTTGTATGATTTGGACAGGGAAGCAAAAACCGCGGCTGAAGGGCGGGGCCTGCGATTCCTGCGCGCCCCGACGGTGATGGACCATCCTCAATTTATCCGCATGTTCGCGGATTTGATCCGGGAGCGGGTTTTCCAAGGAGCGCAGAGATGACCATGACGGAAGACACGGTTCTTGAAACGAACCTCGCCGGCATCAAACTCTTCAAGAAGGGGAAGGTGCGGGACGTCTACGACCTGGGCGAGCACCTGCTGATCGTCGCCACCGACCGGATCTCGGCGTTCGACGTCGTGATCCCGACCGGCATCCCTCACAAGGGGAGGGTGCTCACGCAGTTGTCCGCTTTCTGGTTCGGCAAGCTGAAGGGGATCACGGCCAATCATTTTATTTCGGCCGAAATCGATGAGATCATCCGCCGGCACCCGCCTCTGGCTCCTCACCGGGCCGTGCTGACCGGGCGCTCGATGCTGGTGGTCAAAGGCCGCGTGGTTCCGGTCGAGTGCGTCGTGCGGGGGCATCTCTCCGGTTCCGGTTGGAAGGAGTACCAGAAGAGCCAGTCGGTCTGCGGCGTGAAACTGCCGCCCGGCCTGCGGGAGTCCGACCCACTGAAAGAGCCGATCTTCACACCGGCCACAAAAGAGGAAAACGGCCACGACATCAACATCTCCGAACAGGAGATGGCGGAAAGGATCGGGGCCGAACTGACGCAGAAGCTCAAGCGCGTGAGCTTAGCGGTTTACGCGGCGGCGCGCGACTACGCGAAAACGCGCGGCATCCTGATCGCCGACACGAAATTCGAATTTGCGGTGCCCGCTTCCGGCGGAGAACCGATCCTCGTGGACGAGGTGCTGACGCCCGATTCTTCCCGGTTCTGGCCGGTGGAAGGGTACGCGCCGGGCGGGGCTGTTCCAAGCTTCGACAAGCAGTTCGTGCGGGACTACCTGGAGTCGATCCGCTGGGACAAGACCCCGCCGGCCCCGCCCCTGCCGGAGGAGATCGTCCGTAAGACCAGCGAGAAGTACCTTCAGGCGCTCGGGCAATTGATGGGAGGAAAATGACGATGGCGGCGGTCACCGTGGCGATCCTCATGGGCAGTCAGACCGATCTCCCCAAGATGGAGAAAGCGGCGGAGGTTCTTAAGGCGTTCGGGGTCCCGCATGAGGTGAAAGTCCTCTCCGCGCACCGGCTCCCGGACCGGGTGGCCGAGTACGCGAAAAGGGCCGAACAGAGCGGCATCCGGGTGCTGATCGCCGGGGCCGGCATGGCCAACCACCTGGCGGGCGCCTTGGCGGCCAACACGACCCTGCCGGTGATCGGCGTGCCGCTGACCGGCAGTGCTTTAAACGGCGCCGACGCGCTGTACTCCACCGTGCAGATGCCCAAGGGGATCCCCGTGGCGACCGTGGCGATCGACGGGGCGGCCAACGCGGCGTTCCTGGCCGTGGAGATCCTGGCTTTGTCCGACGAATCCCTTCGGTCCAAGCTGAAAGAACACCGCAGGGCGGAGCGGGAAAAGCTGGAGGCCTCCTCCGGCTCCTGATGGCCCCCGCCGCCCCCGAACGGCAGATTGCTTATTTCTCGATGGAGATCGCCGTCGAACCGGGCATGGCCACTTACAGCGGCGGCCTGGGCGTGCTGGCCGGCGATACCATCCGGACAGCGGCCGACCTGGGGATCCCGATGGTGGGCGTGACGCTCCTGCACCGCAAGGGGTACTTCACGCAGAAGCTGGACGCGAACGGCTGGCAGCAGGAGGAGCCGGTCCAGTGGGACCCGAAGGCCTTCCTTCAGGAGATGCCGCAGAGGGCCTCGGTGGAAATCGAAGGGCGGTCCCTCTACCTGCGCGCCTGGAAATACGAAATGACAGGCATTGGGGGCTTCACCGTCCCGGTCTACTTCTTGGACACCGACCTGCAGGAAAACTCCCCGGAAGACCGGGCCCTCACCCATCACCTCTACGGCGGCGATACCCGCTACCGGCTTTGCCAGGAGACAATCTTCGGCATCGGTGGAGTCCGGATGCTGAGGGTGCTCGGCTACGAAGGGATCACCCGCTTCCACATGAACGAAGGACATGCCGCCCTGCTCACGCTGGCCCTGCTGGACGGCGAGGCCCGGAAGAATTCCCGCGATTACTTCACGCCCGACGACATCGAGCGGGTTAGGTACCGGTGCGTCTTCACCACCCACACCCCCATCTCCGCTGGGCATGACCGGTTCCCGTTGGACCTGGTGCAGAAGGTGCTCGGCCGCAAGGACATCGAAGCGCTTAAGGAGGCCTTGGCCGACGGCACGCTCGACATGACCCGCTTGGCGCTGAACCTGAGCCACTACGTGAACGGGGTCGCCAAGCGCCATGGGGAGGTCTCCAGCGATATGTTCTCCCGGCCGGTTGGGGCCATCACCAACGGGGTGCACGCCCTGACCTGGACCAGCCAGCCGTTCCAGAAACTGTTCGACCGCCGCATTCCCGGCTGGCGCGAGGACAATCTCTCCCTGCGCGGCGCGCTGATCATCCCAGACGCCGAACTCTGGGAGGCGCACCAGGAGGCAAAACGTCTCCTGCTGGAGCGGGTCAAGCAGGAGACCGGCGTCCAAATGGAGGAGAACATCTTCACCCTCGGGTTCGCCCGCCGGGCCACCGGCTACAAACGGGCCGGCCTGCTTCTGCAGGACATTCCCCGCCTCAAAGGGATTGCCGCGGCGATCGGCTCTTTCCAGGTGGTCTATGCCGGCAAGGCCCATCCCCATGACGAAGAAGGCAAGCGGATGATCCAGGGCGTCATCCATGCCGCCCGTGCGCTTGGGCCGGAGATCAAGGTGGTCTATCTCCAGGACTATGAGATGGAGCTGGCCCAGCGGATGACCTCCGGGTCCGACCTCTGGCTGAACACGCCTCAGCCCCCGCTGGAGGCCTCCGGCACCAGCGGCATGAAGGCGGCCTTAAACGGGGTCCCCTCCTTGAGCGTGCTGGATGGTTGGTGGGTCGAAGGCCACCTGGAAGGGGTCACCGGCTGGGCAATCGGAGAGGATGAGGGCAGAGCTCCCCCACAAGACGCAGACCGGGTCGCGCGCGACGCCGGCCTGCTCTACGAAAAACTGGAGAAGGTGGTTCTGCCCGCCTACTACAGACATCGCCCCCAGTTCATCAACGTCATGCGGGGGGCGATCGCGCTCAACGGCTCCAATTTCAACACGCAGAGGATGCTGCACCAGTACGTTCTGAATGCCTATTTCCGTTAATGGAGGGTTCCGGCTGATCGTGTACGACCTGGATGGCACGCTGGTGGATACGCGCACCGACATCGCCGAAGCGGCCAACCACATGCGGGCCCGGATGGGCTTGCCGCCCCTTCCCGAAAAGGAGATTTGCGGCTGGGTCGGCCTAGGCCTCACCCGTCTCGTGGAAGGATGCCTCGGCACGCGCGACCCGGCTAAAGTGGAGGAAGGCACTCAAATCTACCGAGCTTTTTATTCCCAGCATTTACTGGACCACTCGGCCCTCTATCCGGGCGTGCCGGAGGTGTTGGAGCATTTCCGGGCGAGGGGGCAGGCGGTGATCACCAACAAGCCGGATCCCTATTCCCGCAGGATCCTGGAGGCGCTTGGTGTGGCCGGATATTTCCTGGAGATCGTGGCCGGCAACTCCGGCTACGCCAAAAAACCGGACCCCGAATCCCTGCTGGCTCTCATGCGCAGGGAAGGGGCTTCTCCGGAGCAGACCCTGTTCGTCGGGGACAGCCCCGTCGACGTGGAGACGGGATCCAAGGCCGGAGTGCTCACCGTGGCGGTGGCGCAGGGGTTCTGCGAACGGGAGGAGCTGGAACGGGCCGGGCCCGACCACCTGGTCGGCGGGTTCGTTCAGCTACTGGAGCTGGCGAAAGAGCGCGCGTGGTAAACGAAGCCCCCGACAACCGGCCGAAGCGCCTGTACACCACGCGGAACGCGGAGATCGACGCCAAGATCCAAGAGATCGTCCACACCCTGGGCACCGATGAGTTTGACCACCAGCTGATGGCCGAGCTGATGACCTCCTCCTACCGCCTCGGCCAGGACGGCGCCTCCACGATCGACCTCAAGATCATCAACAGCGCGGTCAAAGAACTCCGGTACGCTTTCAAGGTATTCCAGCCGTACCGCCACCTGCGCAAAGTAGCCATGTTCGGCTCGGCCCGCACTCCCTCCACAAAGCCGGCCTATAAAATGGCCAAAGAGTTCGGGCGATTGATGACGAAGGCCGGCTGGATGATGATCACCGGGGCGGCCAGCGGCATCATGTGGGCCGGCCACGAGGGGGCCGGCCGGGAGGCCAGCTTCGGGCTCAACATCCGCCTGCCGTTCGAGCAGGAGGCCAACGAGGTCATCCTCAACGATCCCAAGCTGATTACCTGCAAGTATTTCTTCACCCGGAAGCTGCTGTTTCTTAAGGAATCCCAGGCAACCGTGCTCTTCCCGGGAGGGTTCGGAACGCTGGACGAGGGGTTCGAGTGCCTCACATTGGTACAGACAGGCAAGGCAACCCCCCGCCCCATCGTTTTCGTAGACCTGTCCGACGGCAGTTTCTGGAAGCCGCTGCTCAAGTTCATGAACGAGAAACTGGTCAAGGAGGGGATGGTTTCCCCGGACGACCACTCCATCTACCAGGTCGCCCGTTCCGCGAAAGAGGCGTCCCAGATCATCCAGCGCTTCTACCGGGTCTACCACTCCCTGCGCTACGTGGACGGCAAGCTGGTCATGCGCTTGACCCGGCCGCTCTCCGAAAAGAAGGTGACCCAGCTCTCCAGGGAGTTTAAAGACATCCTCGTTTCCGGAAAGATCGCGCAGGGTCCCGCGCTGGCCGCGGAGGAGAACGAGCAGGGGGATGAGCCTGCCCTCCGGGCGCTCTCCCGGCTGGTCTTCCACTTCAATCGCCGCGATTTCGGCCGCCTCACCCAGCTGATTCACCGCATCAACGGGCCGCTGCCGTTCTCCGAGCAGGCGTAATCACCACTGACAATCTGAGGTAGGTTCTCTATCGGGTGGTAGCGTCTGACGTTCAACTGTCGCGGCCCGTTCGGAGGGGGAAACCATATCTTGGTTTCCCCCTCCGGGCTCCCCCATCCAGCAGGATTCAAGAGGACTCTTGCGGGGGAGTTTCCCACTCCCCCGCAACACAGCCCCCTCTCCGAAGGAAGCCGCTTCGCGGCGGATTTCCCTCAGGCATGAGTGGTGGGGCCGTGCCTTTACCCTGCGAGGGGGAGGCCGGACCGGGCACGTCGCGAAGCCGAAGGCGGGCACGGATCCCGCTTCCTCTGAGGTTTGGTTTAGAAAAGTGGGAGAGCGAGGCTGAGCGCCGAGTGAAGCAATGACACGCCGGGGCATTGCGAGCGTTGGCCGGCCGGCCTCACCGGAGCGGGGGATGGCATGGCCAGGGGAGAGCTAGGGTTAAAGCCGGTAAACGCGGTCGCCTCGGCGGGCGCGGGAAGAGATCTTGACCCCTACCTCGTCTCCCTTGCGGGCCTGCCTGATCGGCTGATGGTTGACCTGCATGGAAGAGATCGTTTGCTTCAAGTCCGTGGTGTGGCCCTTGATCCAGACCGTTTCTCCCGCCTTGAGGGTTCCCTTGGTTACCTTGAGAACCGCCACGACCGGGATCCGGAAGAAAGCGACCACCTCGGCGATTTGGTCCCCAAGCGGGGGCTGCTTCTTGGTTTTTACTGGTTTCTTCCTGGAGGTTTTTGGTTTGGTCTTGGGTTTAGGTCTGGATTTGAATTTGGGCCGCGGGGCCGTCTTTCGGGACGGTTTTTTCTTTACGAGTTTTGAAAGCAGTTTTCGGAACATGATACGAAATTACCCCCGAACGGGGCTGCTGGTCAAGGCGTATTTTTTGTGCTCGAAACGGGAGAACAGGGAATAGGCGCAGGGAACCACAAACAGCGTCAGCAGCGTGGAGAGGATCATCCCCCCGATCACCGTGATGGCCATCGGGATCCGGGTTTCGGCACCGGGCCCGAGAGCCAGGGCCGGAGGGATGGCGGCGGCGATCGTGGAGATAGAGGTCATCAGGATCGGACGCAGGCGCAGGGGACAGGCCTCCAGAAGCGATTCCTTCACTCCTTTCCCGCTCTCCCGCAGTTGATTCGTGAAATCCACCAGCAGGATAGAGTTTTTCTTTACGATCCCCATCAGCAGGATCAACCCGATGTAGCTGTAGATGTTCAGCGACTGGTTGGTCAGCCACAGCGCGATGAAGGCGCCGGAGATGCTGAATGGCAGGGCCAGCAGTACCGTGACCGGGTGCAGGGTGCTGTTGTACTGGGAGCCGAGCACCATGTAGGCGATCACGATGCCCAGCAGGAGCGCGAACAGCATGCTCTGCATCGTTTCCCGGAAGGTCTGCGTGCTTCCGCCGAAAACAGCGTAGTACCCCTTCGGAAGCGTTTCGCGCGCGATCCGGTCGGCCTCCTCGAGCGCTTTCGCCTGGGATTTTCCGGGCGCCACATTGGCGAAGATGCCAATCGCCCGCTCCCTGGCTTTGCGGGTGATGGCCAGGAAGGAGGGGCGCTGGGTGATCGTGACCACCTCTTTAAGCTGGACCATTTCCCCCCGGTTGTTCCAGACCCAGAGCTTTTCGATGTCCTGCGCCCGGGTGCGCTGGGAGGGTTTCAGGCGCACCCGGATGTCGTAGCGCCGGCCGTTCCGCGTGTATTTTCCGGCCCGCTCCCCTCCGATCAGCGTGTTGATCGCTTGCCCGACCGTCTCCATGCTGACTCCTCGGTCGGACGCCTTCTGGCGGTCGGGGCGGACCTGCACCTCCTGCGCCCCTTCCAGGTAGTCGGTGTCGACGTCCACGAGCAGAGGGCTCGCCTTCAGGCGTTTCTCCAGCTCCTGCGCGTGCTCGGCCAGCTTCTCCCACTCCGGACCGCGCACGGTCATCTCAACCGGGTAGCCCCGCTGGGCCGAGAAACTGCTCAACGACAAATCCTGGATAGAGGCCCGCACGTCGGGGATCTTGTTGAGCTCCTTGCGGAAGAAGGCCATCAGTTCCTGCTGGTTCATCGGCCGGGTGTTGGGCGCCACGACCGGCCTCTCCCTCGGCGGTTTGAAGGTGAGGAACAGCACGGCGACGTTGCCCCCCCCTCCGCCGAACCCGCCGACCGCGCCGAAGTAGCGCAGCATCTCCGGGCGGCTCATGGCGATCTTCTCCGCTTCTTTGAAACGCTGGTCCGTGAAATCGAACGAAGATCCGACCGGGGTTCGGAGCCGGCAGAGGAACATGCTCTGGTCCTGCGGCGGAACGAACTCCTGGCGAAGCATCGGGGCCACGAAGATCACCGAAGCAAAGAAGAAGCCCAGCGCGGCGAAGATCACCAGCCAGCGTCGCCCCAGGCACCATTCCAGCCCGGTTTTGTATGCTATGGAGAGACGGTGGAACCCCTTGTCCATCGCTTGCCCGAGCCACGAGGCCCGCTCTCCCACCTGAAGGAACTGCGCGCAGCGCATCGGAGCCAGCGTGAGGGCCTCCAGCAGGGAGATGGCGACCGCGATGGAAATCGTCATTCCGAATTCGTAGAAGAACTTGCCGATGATCCCCTGCATGAAGGCCACCGGAAGGAAAATCGCGATGATCGCCAGCGTGGCCGCGAACGCGGCACCCGTGATCTGCCGGGCCCCCTGCCGGGCGGCCTCCACCTTCTCGAGGCCCTGTTCCCGGTAGCGGACGATGTTCTCGAGCACCATGATGGCGTCGTCCACCACAATCCCGATGGCCAACGACAGGCCGAGCAAAGTCAGAGTGTTCAACGTGAAGCCGAGGAAATAAGTGGCAACGAACGTCCCTAAGATCGAAGTGGGGATCGCCATCAGGATATTCAGCGTGGCGCTCCAGGAGCCCAGGAAGAGCCAGCAGACGATGGAGGTGAGGATCGCCGAGAGAATCAGCGTGAAGGTGAGCTCACGCACTGAATCCTCGGTAAACTGGGTCCGGTCGAAGTTGAGGCCGATCTCCAGCTCCTTGGGCAGCTGTTTGCGGACCTCCTCCATCCGCTTGAGGACCCGGTGGGCGACGGCCACTTCGTTGGCGCCCCGCTGTTTCTTGATCCCCAGCCCGATGGCCGGCTTGCCCATGATGCGGGAGACGCGGCGGATGTCGGCCAGGCCGTCCTCGATGGTGGCGACGTCCTTCAGGTAAATCGGTTTGTAGACCGGCTGGCCGCCCCTTTTGGAGATGATGATCTTCTCGAATTCCTCCACACTCGAGGCCTCCCCGAGCGAGCGCACGCTGAACTCCTGCGTGGAGGTTTCGATGCGGCCGGCCGGCATCTCGGCATGCTCCCGCCCGATGGCGGCCATCACGTCGTCGATCGTCAGCTGGTATTCCTCCAGCTTGCCGGCGTCGATCCAGACCCGTAGGTTTCGTTCCAGGAAGCCGCCGAGCAGGACCTCTCCGACCCCCTCGATGGTCTGGAACTTGTCCTTGAGATGGTCCTGCACGTACTCCATGAGGTCCCGCATCGGAAGGTTGCCGGAAACGCCCAGCCAAAGGATCGGGTTGTCCTGCGGATTGGTTTTGCTGACGATGGGCGGGTCCATCTCCTTGGGGAGGCGTTGTTGGGCCTGCGCGATCTTGGTCTGCACCTCCTGCACGGCGACGTCGATGTCCCGGTTCAGCGTGAACTCGATGGTGAGGGTGGCCGAGCCCTGCCGGGAAGTAGACGAGATGTCCCGGATGCCCTGGATGGACATCAGCGCGTCTTCGGCGACGTCCACGACGTCGCTCTCCATCACCTCCGGGGCGGCCCCTTCCCAGGTGAGCTGGACGCTGACAACGGGGAACTCCACGTCCGGCATCTGGCTGACGCCCATGCCTTTGAAACCGATGAACCCGAACAGGATGAGTCCGGCCATCAGCATCCAGGCGAAGACCGGGTTCTTAATGGAAAGGTCGGAAAGGTTCATGAGGGGGCCGCCCTGGACGGCATCGGCTCCCCGGCGGCGGCCTGGAGCTTCCAATAAGACCGGTACGCCTCGTAGAGGAGGTTGACCAGGTCCCGGCGCGCGTCCTGCAGGGTCTGCAGGGTGGAGAGGACCTCCAGGTTGCTCACTAAGCTCAGCCGGTATTCCTGCTCCTCCATCTGATAGCTTTCCTCGGTGGCCTCGAGGGCTTGGGTCAAGGCCCGCACGCGGGCCTGCGCCCCGTCATATTGAGCATAGGCGTCCCGGATCTCCTGAAGAGCGGTGCGGCGGGCCTGCTGGAGCCGGATCTCCGCCTGGTGCAGAAGAGATTCCGCCTCCTTCGCCGCTCCCGACGCTTTGCCCCCCTGAAAAATCGGCACGTTGACGTTCAGCGAGGCGTCCCATTTGACGTCCTGGGCCGCGCCGGAGCGGTCCACGTAATAGTTGCCGTCCAAACCCACGGTGGGGAAGAATCCAGCCCGAGCCGCCGCCACTCGCTGTTTGGATATCTGCAGTGCCTGCTCGGCCGCCTTGACATCGGGCCGGCCGGGCGCCAGGGTGAGGTAGGTTTCCCGGGGTTGGACTGCCGGCAGGGCGGGGCCCGGGCCCTGGAGATCCCCGACGGCGTCCAGCCCGGTCAGAAAGCCGAGCAGTTGGGTGGCCACGGTCTCCCGGCTCTGCGCCAGCTCCCAGTCCGATTCCACGCGATAAAGCTGGGCCTGCGCGGCCACCCGCTCGCTTGGGCGGGAGCGGCCGATCCGCTCTCGGGATTCCAGCTCGCTGATTCTCGCGCGCAGTGTCTCCCGGATGGAGTTGAGGATGCGCAGATCCTCCCTCTGCTCCAGCAGGAGGTGGAAAGCATCGGAGACATCCACCATCAGCAGTTGCTCGGCCCGCGCCTTCTCCAGCCGCCGCAGTTCCTTTTCGGACTTGGAACCCCGCATGGCGGCGAATTCCTTGAAGCCGGAGAAAAGGGGCTGGCTGAAGGGGAACTTCCGTTCCGGCAGATATTTCCTGGTAAAGGCGGAATCACCGGCGCCATCCTGCCGCTTGTCCACGGAGGAAAAGGAGATCTTCGGCAGGATGCCGCTGAGGGCCTGTTGGAAACGGCCCTCGGTTTCCGTGATGAGCTCGGCCCGCAGGGCGATCTCCTCGCTCTGTTTGAGCGCCATTCGGTAGCAGTCCCCCAGAGAGAGGGTCCGGGGCGGCTCTTCGGGAAAGGCCGGGCCGGCGAGAGACAAAAACCACGCCAGCGGGACAAGCAATGCCGGGAACAAGGCCCCTCTCATTCCGGCTCCTCCGAAAGGATTTGGGCCACGCGCTCCAGTGTGGATAAGTACTGAGCCCGGTCCGCGGGAGAGATCTGGCCGAACACCTGTTGGATCATGCGGCGCTTCTGATTCCAAATGTTGTCCAGCACGCGGCGCCCTTTCGGAGTGAGTCGGACGCGGATCACGCGGCGGTCGGCCCGGTCTCCCTGGCGGGCGACCAGCCCCTGCGCGATCAAACGGTCCGCGAGGCCAGTAGCCGCGGGGCGCGTAATTCCCAGATGGCGGGCGAGTTCGTTCATGGGGACCTCCCGGTCCCGAGAGAGATGTTCCAGCACCCCCCACTGCGGGATCGTGATCTTCCCCCTGGAAAGGTAGTTGGATTCCCGGCGGGCAAAGCCCCGCATCATGCGGGGAAGGAGGGTCACCATTCGTTGGCCGAAGTGTTCGATGTCCATAGGAGATGGAGATTAGTTCATAAGGTTAACTATTAACATAAGCAATTATATCCGGCATTGCTCCCTGCTGTCAAGCGGGCGCCGGTGGTACACTGGTTTCATGGTGAAAGCGATTCTATTTTTAGCGGCCCTCGCTGCCGGCGTGGCTCTCGCGCTGATCTGGAGCATCGCCTGGCTGGCCCGCTGGATCCGCCAGTTGAGGACTCAGGAGAGGCCGCCGGAGGAAGAGCCGTTGCCGCGCCTCGGGCCCCTTTCGCCCATCGTCCGGGAGGCCGCCCGGATGGCGAAAGATCTTTGGGAAGCGCGTGAAGCCGCGGAGGAGGAGGCCCGCCTGCGCATCGCGGGCGAGTCCCGTTGGACGCCGCAGCGGCTCAAGGGGCATGTCCAGCTCATTTTGAGAGACCGGCCGTTCCTCGTGATCGCCAACCGGGAACCGTACAGCCACATTCGTGAAGCAGGAAAGATAAAGTGCGTCATGCCGGCCAGCGGGCTGGTCACGGCGATGGAGCCGGTCTTGCGGGCCTGCGGCGGGACCTGGATCGCCAGCGCCTCCGGCGACGCCGACCGGGAAACCGCCGATGAGAAGGGCCGCCTGCGCGTGCCGCCCGACTCGCCCGCCTACACGCTGAAAAGAGTCTGGCTAACGGAGCAGGAGGAGGAGGGATATTACTACGGTTTCTCGAACGAAGGCCTCTGGCCCCTCTGCCATGTCGCGCACACGCGCCCGGTCTTCCGCGCCGAGGATTGGGAGCAGTATAAGAAGGTCAACCAGAAATTCGCCGAAGCGGCCGTCGAAGAACTTGCCGGTGCCCGCGACCCCTTCGTCTTGATCCAGGACTACCACTTTGCACTGCTTCCCCGGATGATCCGGGAGAAGCGCCCGGACGCGAAGATCGCGCTCTTCTGGCACATCCCGTGGCCGAACCCGGAGGCGTTCGGGATCTGTCCCTGGGGGAGGGAAATCTTGGAGGGGATGCTCGGAGCGGACTTGGTGGGCTTCCACATCCAGTTTCACTGCAATAATTTCCTGGACACCGTGGACCGCCTGCTGGAATCCCGGACCGATTGGGAGCAGTTCGCGGTGGACCGGGGAGGCCGCCGGACTTTGGTCAAACCGTTCCCGATCGGCATCGCGCCCAGCCGGCGGCCGGTCGGCGAAACCCAGCCGGGATTGGCCCGCGAGGAAGTCATGAAACGGCTTGGGATCCAGGCGGCTTTTCTCGGGGTCGGGGTGGACCGGATCGATTACACGAAGGGAATCTCCGAACGGTTCCGGGCGATCGAGTGTTTCTTGGAGAAGTACCCCGAGTATCACGAGGCGATGGTATTTGCCGAACTTGCCGCGCCCAGCCGGACTTCCATCAAGAGCTATTCCGATCTCGGCACCGAGCTGGAAGAGGAAGCCAGCCGGATCAATCAGCGGTTCCAGAGAAAAGCATGGAAACCGATCCTGTTTCTGAAGGAACAACACAACAGGGAAGAGATCGACCTATTCTACCGGGCCGCGGATTTCTGCCTGGTCACCTCACTGCATGACGGGATGAACCTGGTGGGGAAGGAATTCGTCGGCAGCCGGTCGGATGAGAGGGGCGTGCTGATCCTCAGCCGGTTTGCCGGCGCCTCCCGTGAACTTCAGGACGCCCTGCTGGTAAATCCCTACGATATCCAAGAAGTAGCCGAAGCAATCCGGCAAGCGGTCACGATGAAACCCAAGGAACAGAAAGAGCGGATGGCGCGGATGCGGGCGGTACTGGACGAACACAACGTTTATCGCTGGGCCGCCGACATCACCACCGAACTGGACCGCATCCGCCCCGACTCCTGAGATGAAATCCCTCTCTGCCGGCTGGGTAAGGATCCGAGAACGGATCCGGGCGGCCGGTTCGCTGGCCCTGTTCCTCGATTACGACGGCACACTGGTTCCCATGGCCAGCCACCCTTCCCAAGCCCTTCTTCCCGTGGTTGCTCGGCGCCTGCTTCGGGACCTAAGCCGGGAGAAGGGAATCTGGGTGTCGGTGGTGAGCGGACGGGCTCTTCGTGAAGTATGCCGCCTGATCGGACTGCCTGAAATCTGCTGTGTGGGCAATCACGGGCTGGAGTTCCGGGGGCCCAATCTGCGCCACGTCAACCCAAAAGCCCTAGCCAGCCGGCCGGTCCTCTCCCGACTCGCCCGCCAGCTCCGCGAGGCCGTGCGCCCCATCCGAGGGGCTTGGGTGGAGGACAAGGGGCTGACCCTCTCGGTCCATTCGCGCCAGGTGGCGCCGCCGGACCGCCTGGGGGTTCGGAATGCGTTCCATGAGGTAGTCCGCCCCTACTGCGAAAAGGGGCAGGTCCGAGTCACGGCCGGGAAAGAAGTGTTCGAGGTCCGGCCGCCGGTCCGATGGACCAAGGGAACGATGGTGGCTTGGTTGTTGGCGCGGAGGATGGCGCTGGCGGGAACCCAGCCGGTGCTGGCGGTCTACGTTGGGGATGACCTGACCGATGAAGATGCTTTTCGGACGCTTGGGAAACGGGGGATCACGGTGGGGGTCGGATCGGCCAATCCGCTCAGCCGGGCCCAGTACCGGGTGGAATCCCCCGCGGCGGTTTCCCTTCTCCTGAAACGGATTCTCCGGGAGTGGAGAAGGAAGGGGTCAGACGCCGAACGAAGTGCCGACCGCGCGGGCCGCGGCGATCAGGGGCGAATCCGGCGGAACGCTGCGCGGCGGGCCTAACACCCTTTTTAGGTCCACCGTTGCCAGGGCCGCATTCTTCAAGCAGACCATCTTTCCGTAGCTTCCCCTCGCGGCGAGCCGGGCGGCGGAGTGGCCAAACTGCGTCGCCAGCACCCGGTCGAAGAACGTTGGGGATCCTCCCCGTTGAAGGTATCCCAGCACGGTGGCCCGGCTTTCAAGGCCGGTTTTTCTTTCAATGGCTTCTGACAGGGCGATCCCGATTCCACTGGTTAGCCGGACGGCCCAGCCACCCCCGGGTTTTTTGGGCCGGGCCCCCTCCGCCGCGACGACGATGCTGAACCGCCGCCCCCTCCGGAATCTCTGGAGAACCGTTTCACAGACGCGGTCCAGCGAAAAGGGCATCTCCGGAATGAGGATCACATCGCCGCCTCCGGCCAGGCCCGTCTCGAGCGCGATCCAGCCGGCTCCGCGCCCCATCACCTCCAGCACCATGGTCCGGTGGTGGCTGGCGGCGGTGGAGTGGAGCCGGTCCACCGCGTCGGTGGCGACCGTGCAGGCGGAGTTGAACCCGAAGCTTAAATCAGTATGTGGGACGTCATTGTCGATCGTCTTGGGGACGCCTATCATTGGGATGCCGCGTCGATGCAGGTGGTGGGCCACGCGGAGCGTCCCGTCCCCACCGATGCAGATAATTCCCCGCAAACGATGCTTCCGGAAGGTCCGCAGGGCATCCGCCAGCCGGTTTTCTTTCGACGGCTTTGGGCGGGAACTCGCGGCGACTCCGAAGAAAGTTTCCCTCCCGGAAGTTCCCAGGATGGTTCCTCCCTGGCTCAGAATATTGGAAACGGCATCGAACGTAAGGTCGGAGGTTTCATCCTCCACCAGCCCGCGGAAGCCGTCCAGGAACCCGACCACTTCCATGCCGAACTCATGAATAGCCGTTTTAGTCACCGCGCGGATGACGGCGTTCAGTCCAGGGCAGTCGCCTCCGCCGGTCAGGATCCCGATCCGTTTCCCGTTCAATGGTTTCCCCCCTGAATTTTATCGGCCACTTTAGCCATGCCGGCGGTGAAGGGGATGCCGCCCAGCTTTTTCCGCGGGATCCAGCGGGCCTGCGTGTACCAGCGCAGGCGGAGCGCCTTTTTGTCCCACCGGCAATCGAAGAGCCGGATTTCCAGCTCCCGGTGAGAGAGGATCTGCAGGAGGGTTGTGAGCGGTTTCGGTTCTTCCACGGTGATCCCGAGCCGCTCCGCCAGCCGATTTCGCAGAGCGGCGAGGGGGGATTCCCCTTCGCGCTGCTCTCCCCCGGGGAATTCCCATAAGCCGGGCAAGAGGGTTGCGATCGGGCGGCGCGCAATGAGGACCAAGCCGCCTTTTTGGAGCAGGGCGCAGGGATAGGACAGCTTCTTCCGCAGGGGTGCCGGGCGCGGCGGAGGAATGGAGTCCTGCCATCCCCGCCGGCGGGCGATGCATCCCGCCAAAAGCGGGCAGGATCCACAGCGGGGCTGGCGGGGAGTGCAGACGGTGGCGCCCAGATCCATCAGCGCTTGGTTGAAATCGCCGGGGGCTTCGGGCGGCACGCGCTGCTCCGCCAGCTCCCAGAGACGGCGCTGGACCGGGGCCGACCGGGGGTCTTCCCGGATGCCGAAATAGCGGCTGAAGACCCGCTGGACATTCCCATCCAGCACCGGGGCTGGGCGGTCGAACGCGATGCTGGCGATCGCCCCTGCCGTGTAGCGCCCGATCCCCGGCAGTTTCATCAGGGCGTCCACTTGATCGGGGAGTTTTCCGGAATGATCCCGCACGATCTGTTGGGCGCAGGCGTGCAGGTTTTTGGCCCGGCTGTAGTACCCGAGCCCGGACCAGGACTCCAGCACCTCCGTCAGCGGGGCCCGGGAGAGGGCCCGCACCGTCGGGAACCGGCGGAGGAAACGCTGGTAGTAAGGGATCACGGTCGCCACCTGAGTTTGCTGAAGCATCGCCTCCGAGATCCAGACCCGGTAAGGGTCCCGGTTCTTCCGCCAGGGGAGGTTTTTCCGGGACTCCTTCCGGTACCAGTCCAGCAGGATTTTTTGGAACGGCCGGGCTATTTCCCGGGACATTGGGAACCGACCTCCTCGTGCAGGGTTTTTCCTCCGTACGCCTTGTCAAAGTGGGTTTCGAATTCTTCCGCCAGCTTCCGGGCGCGGCGGTCGTACTCGGCCGGGTCGCGCCAGGTGCCGCGCGGTTGGAGGACCTTTGGGTCCGGGACGCCGGGACAGCTCCGGGGAACGCTCAGGTGGAAAAGCCGGTCTTCACTGCAGGGGACCGTTTCCAGCTCCCCGGAGAGCGCGGCGTTCACGATGGCACGCGTCAGGTCGATGTCCATCCGTTTCCCGGTGCCGAACGGGCCGCCGCTCCAGCCGGTGTTCACCAAGTAGACCTGGGCCCCGTGCTGGTCCAGTTTTTGCCCAAGCAGGCGCGTGTAATAGTCGGGCTGGAGCGGCATGAACGGGGATCCGAAAAACCGGGAGAAGGTGGCCGCCGGTTCGGTGACCCCGGTTTCGGTACCGGCGAGCTTGCTGGTGTAGCCCAGCAGGAACCAGAGCATTGCCTGTTCCCTCGACAGCCGGGCCACGGGCGGCAAGACGCCGTTGGCATCCGCTGTCAGGAAAAGGATCGTCTTCGGGTGCCTGCCCACCGGCGGTTCCTTGACATTGCCCATGGCCGACAGCCGGAACGAGCCGCGGGAATTCGGTGTCAACCGCGTGTCGTCCAGGTCGAACCGGCCGTCTGGGAGCATGAAGGCGTTCTCGATGACCGCGCCGTGCGTTCTCCAATCCTCGGCGTGGAAACAGGCCCGGTAGATCTCCGGCTCCTTGCGGGGATCCAACCGGATCAGCTTGGCGTAACAGCCGTATTCGAGGTTCAGTATCCCCCGGTCGCTCCAGCCGAACTCATCGTCTCCCAGTAGTTTGCGCTTCGGATCGGCCGAAAGGGTCGTCTTCCCGGTCCCGGAGAGGCCCAGCAGGAGGGCCGTGTCTCCGGCCGGGCCCTCATTGGCGGCCGCGTGCAGGGAGAGGACGCCGTGCTGGGGAAGGAGGAAGTTCATCACGGTGAACAGGAGTTTCTTGACAGTCCCGCAGTAGTCCGAGCCGAACACGACCGCGAGCCGCCGGTCGAAATCCACGGAAATCGCCATCGCCGAGGGGCGGCCCGTTGCCGCATCCGGGCGCAGAAGGTCCCGGTACCGGATCGGATTCAGCTTGTCGTCCGGGAGAGCCAGCAGTGTGAACCCTTGGTCCGCGAACAGAGATCGGCCGCCGTCCGCCGGCGACAACGGCCTGAGCATGTTGTCCGCGAAAAGGGCGGTCAATGCCTTGGAGGTGATGATCCGGGCCGGAAGCGCGTACGCGGGATCGGCTCCGAGCACCCGGTCAACGACGTAGAGTTTCGGCTTGGCCGCCAGCGTCGCTTCGGCGTCCTCCAGCAGGAGGTCGAACGTGCCGGGCGCCATCGGACGGTTGTCCGGGGACCCCCAGTCGATCTTAGGGGCGCTGAGGGGGTACCGGACGAGGTAGGTGTCTTCCGGGGATCGCCCCGTGGACTCGGGAGCGGTCCAGGTGGCCAGCGCCCCGCAGGCCGAGATGAAGGCCTCCCGGTTGCCCACCGCCTCCTCGATCAGCAGGGGCCGGGCCGGGTTGAGGGCTACGCTGGGATGGGACTTCACGATCCCTTCCAGGCGATGAGTGATATCCATAGTGCTTCTAGTATACCCTGGCGGGACTAGCGGTCTTCGAGGCCGACGGCGCCGAAGGCGCAGTCGTTCGCGACGCGGGGGAAAGCGCCGTCTTCGTCGCGGTGCGGCGCGATGCAGGTGGCGAGGTCCCCCATTCCCTTAACGAAGCGAAGCATCGTGTGACCCGCTCCCTTGCAGACGCCGTAAAGCAGGTTCCCGCCCGGGCGGGCCTCAAGCGCGGGCTGATGGATCATCTCGAACCAGCAGAACCCCAGATCAGTTGCCCCCCGGAGGAATTGGCCGCTGGCCTTGGTCAGGTAGTCGTCGGCGGATGCGGCGTCGCAGAAGGAGACGGTCTCCGCCCGGCAGGGAAGGGCGCTCCACCCCAAAGAGGCCAAGAGCAGAGAAACGATGACCCAGGTTTTGCGCATGAACCCATCTTAACGCAAAAAATCAGGAAATGGGCAGATCCGATTCGTCCATCTGCCGGAGCTCTTTTTCCAGGTCCTGGACCTCTTTATCGGAAGCCGGCTCTTCCGGGTTGGAGGGGACTTCCTCAAGAGATTCCACCTCGTTCCACAGCTCCAACGCCTGGCGGGCGGCCCGGGAAGGGGTTTGGACGACCACCACGACCGCCAGCACGGCGGCCAGCGCGCCGGCCAGGCCGAAGACGGGGCGCGGCCGGAATACCCAGACGGGTTGAGGGTGGATCCGGTCCATCACCTGACGGGTGTAGTTCCACCGCAGTTGTTCGGGCGGCTCCTGCACGGGGTGCCGCTGGAGCCAGCCGCTCAGCCAATGCTCCCACGCCTTCGGATTCATGTTAGGCCTCCCGGTTCAAGTACGGCTCCATCCGGAGCCGCAGGTTCTCGCCGGCCCGGAACAGATGCGTCTTGGCTGTCCCGAGGCGGCAGCCCATGACCTGAGAAACTTCCTCAAGAGACAGGCCGTGGAGATGGTGCAGGATGAAAACGGATTTCTGCTTCATCGGGAGCATCCCGATCGCTTGGGACAGTTTGCCGGCCAGTTCCCGCTGATGCGCGGTCTCCCGGGGACCGGCCCTGGGGTCGGGGGGGTCGATCGCCGGGAGGTCCTTGGGATCCTCTCCGCTTTTGCCGAAAGAGACCAACTCCGGCTGGCGCCTCCGGCGGCGGAGGAAATCCTTGCACTCATTGACGACGATCCGGTAAAGCCAGGTGGAGAACCGGGACCCTCCCCGGAACCGGGCCAAATGGCGGTAGGCCTTGACGAACCCGTTCTGGGAAAGGTCCTTGGCCTCTTCCCAGTCGCCGACGAAGCTGTAGGCCAGCTTCCAGGCGGCGAGCTGGTACCGGGATACCAGCTCGCCGTACCGGTCCGCGTCTCCTTGGAGCACCGCCTCGATGATTTCCGGGTCGGTCGGCATGCCGGCAGACAGTCTATCATTTCCGCCGCCGGTCCGGGCCGGCACCGGGACCGCCCTTCCGCCCAGGCGGGTTTTCCCAGTTGGTGCCGCGCCCGCCTCTGGGTCCGGGCGGGTTGTTGTCCCGGTCGAACCGGTGATGCTTATCCGGGCTGGTGCCGGGACCGCCCCTCGGCCCAGGCGGGTTTTCCCAGTTGGTGCCGCGCCCGCCCCTGGGTCCGGGCGGGTTGTTGTCCCGGTCTTTCCATTGGGGGTGGTTCTTCTTGAACTCTTTGTATCTTTCAGGATTGTTCTTCTTGAGTTCCTCCAACCGCTGGCCGCGCCACTGCTGCCGTTTTTCCACCAGCTCCTGGTAGCGCTCGGGATTCTTCTGTTTGAGATCCTCCAGGCGCTTTTCCAGGTGTTCCTTTCGCTCTTCCCGGCGCTCCTTGATTTTGCCCATCACTTTTTGGTACTGCTCCGGGTCATTCTTTTTCAGATACTCCAGCCGTTCCCGCAGCTTTCCCTGCCGCTCCTGCATGATCCGCCGGAACTTCTCCGGATTCTCCTGCTTGAGCCGTCGCAGTTTTTCAATCCGCTCGCCCCGTTCCTCGGAGCGGGGATGCGTCTGGGGGGTTTCCTCTTCCGCCCAGGCGAGGCCGGGCAGGGTGGTCATTCCCAAAACCAACATTGCACAAAGTAGACGTTTCATGGCTGTATCCCTCCTTTTCCGCTTAATTAGACGCCGGCGGCCTCCTTTAGGTTTACACGATTTTTGGGGCCGCCCTCGCTCCGGGCTGGTCGCGCCCCACCCGGGGGTCGGGGATTCTCTCGCGATCCGGCCTCGTCTGGGGTGCTCGGCCCTCGCTGTGGACCCTCGGAGCTCTCGCGGAGCTAAACAAAGTCCTAGAGGAGCTCGGCTCCGTTTCCACGACGCTCGTGCCTGCGCGCCCCTGGCCTTCGGCCACCGCCGAGTCCGTCAATGCTCGTTCACCCCTCCCCCCGGGCGGGGCGGAGCACGTTGCGTGGCCGGGCCAAGCCCCGCTTCGGGGATGGCCGCCCGCGCACGTCGCGAGG
>OBEQ012387232.1_pt1 | contig 45022 bp, 38 predicted proteins | sample 1670901 | NCBI WGS metagenome assembly OBEQ01 (sample SAMEA104232315, study PRJEB22302) | groundwater metagenome | biome: forest; feature: aquifer; material: groundwater | place: USA | collected 2011-08-07 | depth 5.4 m
ATTGCTTACGACCTTCCCGTTACTGGAGCGGTGGCGGTGACGTTGGAAGGGTATACGCAGGGGATTGCCGAGAGTAAGTGCGCGGGGGCGGCTTCGGCCGATCAAATTATTTATACGGCCACCGGAGGGGTCATGGATCTTTATCTGTGTGACTCGAATGGGATTCCTGATAGTCTGACTACCGGTTCCTCACCGGGAACAGGAGGAACGGCCAAAGTGAATCTTGCTAGTATTCCTATTCCTGGAAATTTTGTTTTCTATCAAGTGGATGATGCAACCATTTGTGTGGTGGGGACTGATAGCACTGGGACTCTGGCTCCGACTCTTCCCGATTTTGATCTTCCTATTCCCAAGGGGATATCCGATACAACCGATCAGCTGGGTTCTCTGGCAGTCGGTCTAACTCAAAATTCCCTTTCCGATTGTTCGTTAGACAGTAGCGGTCTGTTACTTTGCGATGCCAATGTGGAACTGGATGTTTTGGCAGGGCAGGTCCCTGTTTCGGGACTGACGTTGAGCAATGGAACTGTTAATCCTACCTCGGATGATTGCAAAAGTTTTGGTTCTTTAACCGGATCAGGAAGTTTTGGTGATTCTACTTCTACGGATCCTCTGACTCTCGTCGGCTGGTCTACTATTCTTGCCAATACCAACACGACTTCCTATAAAATTGATGGCGCTTTGGTTGTCGCTGTTATCAAACTTGATTTTGTTTCTTCGACAAAAAAATAAAATTCTTTTTTCCATCGGGCGTATCTGCCAACTGTTGCTATTCTGAGATTGTCTCGGGATGAAAGTTAGCTTTGGCGGATGTGGATCAGCAAAAAGCAGAAGTGGAAGTGGATGCTGGTTCTGCAGAAAACGTTGATGGTCGGGTTAAAAGAGAAAAATAGATTGCGGAACCATGGCCCCCGGTGAATGCGTGCCCCGTTGTATAGGGGCGCGCCTTGTCCGGAGGATATGGATGATACTTCTGCGGAGAAATAATTTTAGGGCTTAATGACGATCGTTTTCCCTTCAGCGGCAAACTTTTTAAGGGTGAGGTTAATCAGAGTTTGATAGGGAATTCCGTTTGACTGGGCCATTTTTTGGTAAAAATCGAGAATGTCTTTGTCCAGGCGAAGGGTTTTTTGTATTTTGTTGGGACGGTAAAATTTTCCGCGGACTCCATTTTTAAAATTATATTCCTTCTTCATATTGTTTTTTCTCCTTTCGGGTTGCCTGGCGCGCTGAAATAATACGGATATGTTCAACTCCTTTCAATTCGATGCAATAAGTATGCACAACAATCAGTGTGTTATCATCGGCACTGCGACCGATCGTAATCCACCTTTCTTCATTCTGTTTTTTTGAGTCCAAACTTGCAAGATGAAGGGGATCTTCAAACACAGTTTGGGCCAATTCAAATGAGATCCCATGTTTCTTAATATTCCGTTCTGATTTTAAATGATCCCATTCAAACAACATTATAACTACATAGTACCGCGAAATAAAGGAGTATTCAAGTCCTCATTGTACTGAAGGCATTATTTACCTCTATTTTAAACCTCTCAAAGATCTCTTGCACAAATGTTTCTGGTTAGGGTATAGCTCCGGTTTCTCTCATGATTCCACGATACAGCAGACCCGAGATGACCCGGATCTGGGAGCCGGATAATCGTTATAAAATCTGGCTCGAGATCGAACTTTTGGCCCTGGAAGGGTGGGCCAAATTGGGGCAAGTTCCACCTGAAATTGTCCGCACCGTCCGCGCGCGCGCGAAATTCAATGCCGAGCGGATTGATACTCTCGAAAAAGAACTCAAACACGATGTCATTGCTTTTTTGACCTCGGTGTCCGAATTTGTCGGGCCCGATGCCCGTTATCTGCACAAGGGGATGACTTCGTCGGATGTTCTCGATACTTGTCTGGCTGTTCAGCTTCGCCAGGCTTCCGAAATTCTTCTCAAAGATCTCGATCGAATTCTTTATGTCCTCAAAATGAGAGCGCACGAATTTAAAGATACCGTTCAAATCGGCCGTTCGCACGGCATCCATGCCGAGCCGGTGACTTTTGGGTTGAAGATGGCTCTTTGGTATGCCGAAATGAAACGCAACCGCGATCGATTGGTGGCGGCGATGGAAGATATTTCGGTGGGAAAAATTTCAGGCGCGGTGGGAACTTTTGCGCACATCGAGCCGGAGGTGGAAGCTTTTGTTTGCGAAAAATTAAATCTAAAGCCGGCTCCCATTTCCACACAAATTATCCAACGAGACCGGCACGCTTATTATTTTTCAGTGCTGGCGGTGATCGGGTCGACGGTTGACAAAATCGCTACCGAAATTCGTCATCTTCAACGGACCGAGGTATTGGAAGTGGAAGAATATTTTTCGGAGGGGCAAAAAGGTTCTTCCGCTATGCCTCACAAAAAAAATCCAGTGTTGAGCGAAAATCTTTCGGGTCTTGCTCGTCTCTTACGTGGCTATGTCGTGCCAGCCATGGAAAATGTGGCGCTTTGGCACGAGAGAGATATTTCGCATAGTTCGGTCGAGCGGATCATGGCCCCCGATGCGACGGTGCTTTTGGATTTTATGCTTAGTCGGTTGGCAGGTCTTGTCGAAACGCTGGTGGTTTATCCGCGCAACATGAAAAAAAATCTCGATCGAATGAAGGGACTATTTTTCTCGCAAAAAGTTTTATTGGCTTTGACCGAAAGCGGCGTGTCGCGCGACGAGGCTTATCGAATGGTGCAGCGCAATGCGATGAAAGTATGGGACGAGGGGATAGAATTTTTTGAAGCGCTCAAACAAGATGCGGATGTAACCCGTAATTTATCAATCAAAGAAATGGAACCGTTGTTTGATTTGCAAAGTTATTTGCGACATGTTGACACAATTTTTAGGAGAGTTTTTTTATGAAGAAAAAAGACAAAATCTACGAGGGTAAAGCAAAAATTCTTTACTCGACGGATGATGCGAATCATCTCATCTGTTATTTTAAAGATGACGCCACCGCCTTTGATAACACGAAAAAGGGGACCATTGTTGACAAGGGGATTATGAACAATGCGATCTCGTCGAAAATTTTCCAAAAACTGGCCGAGAATAAAGTGCCCAATCACTTTGTCGAAAAACTTTCAGATCGGGAAATGTTGGTCAAAAAATTGCAGATGCTTCCGATCGAGGTTCTTATTCGTAATGTTGTGGCCGGGAGTCTTTCGAAACGCTACAACATTCCCGAAGGTACTCCTCTGAAAAAAACAATTTTGGAATATTGCTATAAGGATGATTCCCTCCACGATCCCCAAGCCAATGAGGATCACTTGCTTGTTTTTGGATGGTGTAACGAACAACAGTTGATCAACATCAAAAATTATTCCTTGAAGGTGAATGATTTTTTGGTGAACTTTTTTGATTTGTTAGGAATCCGACTGATCGATTTCAAACTCGAGTTTGGTCTTTTTAAAGGAGAAGTTTTCTTAGGCGACGAGATTACCCCGGATGGTTGCCGCTTGTGGGACAAGAAAACGGGAGAGAAGTTGGATAAAGACCGTTTTCGTCGTGATCTTGGCGGTGTTGAAGAGGCCTATCAGGTGGTGACTAAAAAGGTGTGTGAATCATGAAAGCTTTTGTCTACGTTACATTGAAACAGGGGGTCCTTGATCCTCAAGGGAAAGCGGTCTCTCATGCTCTTCAGAGTCTCAAATACGATTCTGTCCAGGAGGTTAGGCAGGGGAAATTTTTTGAGGTGGAGCTTAAAGGGGTGGTGGGGGACGAAGCTAAAAAACAAATCAAAGAAATGTGCGAAAAACTTTTGGCCAATACGGTGATTGAAGATTATCGTTTTGAGGTTAAAGAATGAAATTTGGTATCATCGTTTTTCCTGGTTCTAATTGTGATCAAGATTGTTTTCATGTTGTCGAAAAAGTTTTTGGTCAGCCTGCCGTTAAAATCTGGCATAAAGATAAAAGTCTTCAAAATGTGGATGTGGTGATTCTTCCCGGCGGGTTTTCTTACGGCGATTATCTTCGCTGTGGCGCCATTGCCAAGTTTTCTCCCATCATGTCCGAGATTATAAAATTTGCGGGAAACGGCGGAAAAGTTTTGGGAATTTGCAACGGTTTTCAAATTCTCATCGAAGCGGGACTTTTGCCAGGTAGCTTGATGAGAAATAAAGATCTACGATTTATTTGCGATTCGGTTGCTCTCAAACTAATGACCAACAAAAATCCTTTTACAGGCAAGGGAATTAGTGACAAATCTTATCGTCTTCCCATCGCTCACGCCGAAGGAAATTATTTTATTGATGAAGTAGGATTAAAGCATTTACAAGATCACGATCAAATTATTTTTAAATATGTGACTAATCCAAACGGTTCGGTCAGTGATATTGCCGGTATCTGTAACGAACAAAAAAATGTTTTGGGAATGATGCCTCATCCTGAACGTGTTTGTGAGGAGGTTTTAGGTGGAACAGATGGAAAGTTTATTTTTGAGTCGTTGATTTCTTAAAAATGAAAATCGATTCTGACATTTTAAAAAAACATAACCTGACCGAAGAAGAATATAAAAAAATCGTCTCGGTGATGGGACGCGAGCCTAATCTCGTGGAGTTGGGAATTTTTTCGGTGATGTGGTCAGAACATTGCAGCTATAAAAGTTCGCGCAAATATCTCAAAAATCTTCCAACCAAGGGGCCGAAAGTTTTGCAGGGGCCCGGGGAAAATGCTGGTGTTATTGATATTGGGGACGGTTTGGCTTTAGTATTCAAGATTGAATCGCATAATCATCCTTCTTTTATCGAACCGTTTCATGGCGCGGCCACCGGAGTTGGAGGCATTTTACGCGATGTTTTTACAATGGGAGCGCGACCTATTGCCAACCTTAACTCGATTCGCTTTGGAGAAACGACTCATCCCAAAACTTCCTATCTGGTTTCGGGAGTGGTTTCAGGAATTGCGGGCTACGGCAACTGTATGGGAATTCCCACCGTCGCCGGAGAAGTTTTTTTCGACGCTTGTTACAACGGAAATAATCTGGTGAATGCGATGACGGTCGGCGTCGTCAAACCTGATAAAATTTTTAAGGGATTGGCCAAGGGAGTTGGAAATCCGGTGATGTATATCGGATCGAAAACCGGCCGCGACGGAATTCATGGCGCGACGATGGCCTCCGATAGTTTTGATGAAAACGCCGAACAAAAACGGCCGACGGTGCAAGTAGGAGATCCTTTCACCGAAAAGCTTTTGCTCGAAGCGTGTCTCGAGCTGATGGAAACCGACGCGATTGTCGGCATTCAAGACATGGGAGCCGCCGGCTTGACAAGTTCTGCCGTGGAAATGGCGGCGCGCGGTGGAAGTGGGCTCGATCTTCATTTGGATCAAGTTCCTCTGCGCGAAGAAGGAATGACCCCGTACGAAATTATGTTGTCCGAATCGCAAGAACGGATGCTTCTTGTGGCGCACAAAGGGAAAGAAGATATTGTCAAAAAAATCTGCGACAAATGGGATCTGGATGCGAGCGTGATCGGGGTGGTGACTAACGACAACCATTTGCGTCTTCATTTTCATGGAGAAGAAGTCGCGTATCTGCCTGTCGATCCGCTCACCAACGGCGCTCCGGTTTACGACCGTCCTGTCCGTCGTCCCAAAGATCAGGACGAACTTAACAAACTCGATTTATCTCAAATTCCAATTCCTGAAAATCTAGAAAATGTTCTGAAGAGTTTGCTGTCCAGTCCCAACCTCGCTTCCAAGAAATGGGTTTATCGTCAGTACGACCACCAAGTGATGACACAGACATCCGTGCTCCCCGGTTCTGATGCCGCTGTTTGTCGTATTCACGACAGCGAGAAAGCCGTAGCGATGAAAGTGGATTGTAATGCGCGCTATTGTTATCTCGATCCGATGCAAGGGGCGATGATTGCCGTCGCCGAGAGCGGGCGAAACGTTGTTTGCTCTGGTGGAAAACCAGCCGCGTTGACCAACTGTCTCAACTTTGGAAATCCCGAGCGCCCCGAGATCATGTGGCAATTTACCGAAGCGGTGGCGGGGATGAGTTCGGCTTGTCGGTTTTTTGAAATTCCGGTCATCAGCGGCAATGTTAGTTTTTACAACGAAACTTTTGACCATTCCATTTATCCCACTCCCGTTATCGGCATGGTGGGGTTGCTCGACTCGATCGACGAGCGTCTCGACCAATTTTTCAAAAAAGAGGGGGATGTGGTAATTTTATTGGGGGAAACGAAAGAAGAGTTGGGAGGTTCGGAATATTTAAAAACGATTCATGGATTAACTCGTGGCTTGCCGCCCAGTCTTTCTTTGGAAAATGAAAAAAATCTTTGGAAAACTCTTTGGGAACTGAACGAGAAAAAATGGATCAGTTCGGCTCACGATTGTTCCGACGGTGGTTTAGCCGTAGCGTTGGCAGAATCCTCTTTTAATGAAGCAGGTTTGGGAGTCACCGCGACTTTGCACGACACGATTCGGCCCGATGCCTTGCTGTTTGGCGAAAGCCAGTCTCGCGTGATTATCTCGGCTAGTCCAAAAGTGGCGGATCAAATTCAAGGCGTTGCTAAAAAGAATGGAATTCGTTCTGTTGTTTTGGGGCTGGTAACCAAAGGGGTTTTTAAAATTTCGTCAAAAGGATCACGATCCATTGATTTCCCCCTGGCTTCTGTGAAAGAATGGTGGGAGAAGGGGTTTGAGAAGGGAGTGTTTTAATATGTGTGGAGTCGTTGGCATTTATAATCATCCCGAAGCCTCGAAGTTGGCTTACCTGGGACTTTATGCCCTTCAGCATCGGGGGCAAGAGAGCGCCGGCATTGTCAGCTCGGATGGCAAAAAACTCATTTCCAATAATGCTATGGGATTAGTGGCTGATATTTTTTCGGCGGATGTTCTCGACAAACTTCCTGGTAACATGGCTATCGGCCATGTCCGTTATTCCACCACCGGCGAATCGGCGCTTCGCAATTGCCAACCCTTCACCATCAATTATTCGCGCGGTCATCTGTCCATCGCCCACAACGGCAATATCGTTAATGCCGGGGATATCCGGGCGGAGTTCGAGGCACATGGAGCTATTTTTCAATCGACCATCGACACCGAAGTTATTTTGCACATGCTGGCCGCTACCAAAAAAAATAATCTCATCGATCGTCTTCAAGAAGTTTTGCCGCAGCTGAAAGGGGCTTACTCGCTCGTTTTCTTAACCGAAACACGCATGATTGCGGCGCGCGATCCGTTTGGTTTCCGGCCATTAGTTTTGGGTAAAAAAGATAACGCGTATGTTATCGCTAGCGAAACTTCGGCGCTCGATTTGATCGAAGCCAAATATATTCGCTCGGTCGAGCCGGGAGAAATTATTCTTTTTGAAAAAGGGGAGATGAAAAGTTTCAAACCGTTCAAAGCGCAGAAACGGGCGCATTGCATTTTCGAATATGTTTATTTTGCCCGCCCCGACAGTATTGTTTTCGATCGAAACGTTTATGAAATTCGCAAAGGTTTTGGACGTCAGCTTGCCAAAGAGTCGCCAGTCAAGGCCGACATGGTGGTACCGGTTCCCGATTCCGGTGTGCCTGCCGCCATTGGATATTCCGAGGCATCAGGAATTCCCTACGAAATGGCGTTGGTGCGTAATCATTACATTGGCCGAACTTTTATCGAGCCGGAACAATCGATTCGCCATTTTGGAGTGCGTGTTAAATTAAATCCGGTCAAGCAGTTGATGGAAGGAAAAAGTGTGGTGTTGATTGACGATTCGATTGTGCGCGGAACCACCAGCCGAAAAATTATTAAAATGGTGCGCGATGCCGGGGCGAGAGAAGTTCACGTTCGCATTTCTTCACCACCAACCTCTTGGCCCTGTTTTTATGGCATCGACACGCCGACCAGAAAAGAATTAATCGCTTCGCACCAAAAAGTGGAGGAAATCCGAAAGTTCATTACCGCTGATAGTTTGTCTTATCTTTCCACCGCAGGCCTTTACTGGTTTGAAAAACAAAAACCGGAAGAATGGTTCTGCGATGCCTGTTTTACCGGCAAATATCCCGACGGCCCCGAAGATATTCATCGAACCATCCGAGCTGAAGGGGCGGCGGGGCAGGCTGTTTAATTCCTGATCTTTCATTATGAGGGATTTTTGTTGCAATTGTAGATCGATCCTGATATTGTAAAACAGGTATCTAATCGATAGGAGTTGTTATGGAAACCACCACTGTTTCTCCAAAATACCAGGTTGTGATTCCCCGAAAAGTTAGGGAAGCGTTGCGTGTAAAACCGGGACAAAGATTTTACGTATTGCCGATTGAGAACCGCATCGAATTCATTCCCAAAAAGAATATCCGAAAAATGCGCGGTTTTCTCAAAGGAATGGATACAACGATTGAACGGGCGGACGATCGCCTATGAATGTTGTAGATTCCAGCGGGTGGTTGGAATATTTTGCCGATGGTTCTAACGCCTCTTTTTTTGCTCCTGTTATTGAAAAAACCAAAGAGTTAGTTGTTCCTACTTTATCCATTCTTGAAGTTTTCAAAAAAATTTTAAGGGAACGTGATGAAAACGCCGCCCTTGAAGCCATTGCCCTCATGCAACAGGGGCAGATTGTCGATTTGATTTTGCCGATTGCCATCAATGCGGCTAAAATGGGACACGAACTAAAATTGCCGATGGCTGACAGCGTGATCTATGCGACGGCACAGTATTGCGAAGCTTTTTTGTGGACTCAAGATGCGGATTTCAAAGGGTTGACCAAAGTCAAATATATTGAGAAAAAGAAATAAAATTTTCGTCAATTTTCGTCAAACCTTTGACCCCTCTGCACTATCATTTTGACAATTTTCTCACTTTGAGCACGATTTTTGCTCTTCTCTCTCTCTCTCTCTCTCTCTCTCTATCAATTCTTATGGCTACAATATTTTCTCAGATTCTGCCGATTTTACATTGACCTCGGTTGCAAACCCAGGCACCGATCTCACCGACAAAGATCCGCAATTGACAGCCTTGGGTAATTATGGTGGCACCACCGAAACCCAAGGAATTAAAACCTCTAGTCCTGCTGTTAATACCGGCGTTTGTTCTGATGGTAGCGGTAATGCGATTATTACCGATCAACGCGGCTACGCACGGGATGCCAATTGCGATATGGGTGCCTATGAATCGCGGGCCCATTAAAAAAATTCTTATCGCACAACTACGTTTCTCTTCTCTAACCCTTCCTTGGTGCACAACGCCCGGGGAGGGATTTTTTAAAATCACATCGGGTGAAAACAGCAGGCTGTTTAGTCTTGACTTTCAACTCTATTAGAATTAATCTATCTATTAGATATGGGCACCCACAGTTTTTACATCTCAGGCCAGGAAGAAAAAAGTATTATCAAGCAATTGGGAAAGACCGCTAAAGAAAAAGGGTTGTCGGTCTCGGAGCTTGTGACCCGTGTTATTAGGGATTATCTCGATCGTCAGATGTCGGGCCAGAAAAAGAAAAAAGGGTGGGCCCATGAATTTTGTGGGTCGTGGGCCGGGAATGATGCCGATGACATTGCAGCCCTTATTCAATCTAATCGTACCCGTCAGAGCAATCCATCCCTCTCCTAAATTTCAGTGATAATCCTCGATACTAATATTGTCATTTTCTTGCTCAATGGAGAGAAGAATATTGAGAAGGCTTTAAGTGACTATTCTCCCTCCGAAGTGGCTCTGTCATTTATTTCCGTGGGAGAACTAGTTTTTGGAGCCCATCACTCTAAAAGGAACAAGGAAAATTTGGGACGTGTTTTAAGTTTTGCCAATACCGTACAGGTGATGGACTCTTGCAAAGAGATAAGTTTGATTTATGGCGAACTTAAAGCCCGATCGTTCGAGCTGGGTCTTTTTCCGGGCGACAACGATCTTTGGATCGCTTCAACTGTTCTGTATGAGAAAGCAACTCTTATCACTCGTAACCTGAAACATTTTAATTGGATTCGGGAGTTAAAAACAGAAAGTTGGTAAATCACCTTGACAATCAGGACTTCCCACCGATAATCCCCCGACATTTGCAATTAACCGGACGACTAAGTATACTTACCGTTTATGGAAAAAAATTTAGTGATCGTCGAGTCGCCATCGAAGGCGAAGACGATCGAAAAATATTTGGGGAAAAATTATACCGTTAAGGCGTCGGTGGGGCATATTATTGATTTGCCTCCCAGCAAATTGGGTGTTGATGTCGAAAACGATTTCAAGCCGGACTACGAGGTCATCAAAGGAAAAAAGAAAGTCATCGACGATATCAAAAAAGCGGCAAAAAGCGCCGACGTTATTTATCTGGCCCCCGATCCCGATCGCGAGGGGGAAGCGATTGCCTGGCACATCGCCGAAACTATCAAAAAAATTACCAAGAATATTCCGATCCATCGTGTTCTGTTCAACGAAATTACCAAAGCGGGGGTGAAAGAGGCGATGGCGCATCCCACCACTCTTAACAAAGACATGTTTGACGCCCAGCAGGCACGGCGCGTGCTCGATCGGTTGGTTGGTTATCAAATCAGTCCGTTGTTGTGGGATAAAGTACGAAGAGGTTTGTCGGCGGGGCGTGTTCAGTCGGTGGCCGTGCGTTTGGTTTGCGAGAGGGAAGAAGCCATCAAAAGTTTTAAGGCGGAAGAATATTGGAACCTCGAGGTGAAAGTAGAGGGGAGTATTCCTCCTCAATTTAATGTTCGCCTCCACAAAAAAGAGGGAGTGAAACTCGAACTGGCTACCGGCCCTGAAACTGAAGGGATTGCCGCCGAGTTAAAAAAACTTCCCTTTATTCTCAAAACAATTCAGAAGCGCGAGCAAAAACGTCATCCGTCGCCCCCCTTTATTACTTCAAAACTTCAACAAGAGGCTTCACGCAAACTTGGATTCTCACCTAAAAAGACGATGATGTTAGCTCAGAGGCTCTACGAAGGGGTGGAAATGGAAGCGGGGGAAATCACCGGATTGATTACTTACATGCGTACCGACTCCACACGTGTATCCGATACCGCCATTGCCGAGGTGCGTGAGTATATCAAAAAAACTTACGGGGCGGAATCTCTTCCCGAAAATCCGAATGTCTACAAATCCAAAAAAGGAGCGCAAGACGCGCACGAAGCGATTCGGCCGACCAGTTTGGCCCATACACCCGAGTTGGTTCAAAAATTTTTGGAAAAAGATCAATTTCGTTTGTACGAATTAATTTGGAAACGTTTTGTCGCCAGCCAAATGGCGTCGGCTCGATTTGATCGGACCAGTTTTATTGTTAATGCGGGGGTGTATGAACTTCGTGCTTCGGGCTCCATTATTACTTTTCCTGGTTTTATTACGGTTTACACCGAAGGACGTGACGAAGTTGCTGTGCAGAAGAAGAGTGAAAGTGAGGAGGAAGAGTCGGAGGGAGAAGAGGGGGTTTTGCCGAATTTAAAAGAAGGGGAAAAACTGAAAACGCACGATTTTCTCCCCTCACAACATTTTACTCAACCTCCTCCCCGTTTTTCGGAAGCGGCGCTGGTTAAAGAATTGGAAGAACAGGGGATCGGTCGCCCGTCCACGTATGCCGCCATTCTCACTGTTATTCAGGAAAAAAAGTATACCGAGAAGGACGACAACAAAAAATTACGCCCCACCCATTTGGGAGGGCTGGTTAATGGTTTGTTGGTGGAGAGTTTTCCCACCATTCTCGATGCACAATTTACCGCTCACTTGGAAGAAGAGTTGGATGAAGTGGAAGCTGGAAAAATGAATTGGGTGAAAGTGCTCAAAGAATTTTACGCCCCTTTCGCTAAAACTCTAGCTCAGGCCAAAGTCAAAATGCGCGACGTGAAACGACAAGAAATTCCCACCAACATCAAGTGCGACAAGTGCGGTGGGGTGATGATGATCAAATTTGGCCGCCACGGTGAATTTTTGGCCTGTCAGAAATATCCCGAATGCAAAAGTACAAAAGAATTTAAACGGACCGACAGCGGAGAGGTACAAGTTTTGGAGCAGGAAAAAATCGACGACGTTTGTGAAAAATGTGGCGCCCCGATGGTTCTGAAACGGGGAAGGTTCGGAAAATTTCTGGCCTGTTCGGCATACCCTAAGTGTAAAAACACGAAGGCGCTATCCATCGGTGTGAATTGTCCTTTGTGCACAAAACCTCTGGCCGCCAGAACATCGAAACGGGGAAAAGTTTTTTACGGTTGTACCGGCTATCCCGCTTGTAATTTTGCTAGCTGGGACAAACCGATCAACGAAAAATGTCCCGACTGCGGTGCCGCTTATCTAGTTGAAAAAATTTCCAAAGCCAAAGGGACGGAAATTGTTTGTTCGAAGAAGGAATGCGGGTATCAAAAACCGGAAGAGCAAACTCCGCCCCCACCCATCCCATGAAATCAATTCGTATTGGTACACGCGGTTCGAAACTCGCCCTCTGGCAGGCTGGCTGGGTAGAATCCGAACTCAAGCGTCACTGGCCCGCTCTCGAAGTCCAAATTGTTGTCCTCAAAACTGAAGGAGATAGACGTCTTGATGTAAATCTTTCAATTGTTGGTGGTAAGGCTTTATTTATTAAAGAGATTGAAGACTCACTTTTAAACAAAAAAATCGACGTTGCGGTGCATAGTTTGAAGGATTTGCCTGTCGATTTACCTCCCGGTTTAATTGTGGCGGCCGTGCCCGAGCGTGCCGATCCGGCCGATGTTCTTTTGTCTCCCCAAAAAGTTTCTTTTAAAAAACTTCCCGCTGGAACCAAAGTTGGAACGTCCAGCATTCGGCGACGTTGTCAGCTCAAACGGCTTCGATCCGATCTGGTTTACGAAGACATTCGGGGAAATGTGGATACCCGCATTCGAAAAATGATTGATGGAAAAGTAGGAGCGCTGGTTTTAGCCAAGGCGGCGCTGGACCGTCTTTCGCTATCGAGTCTGATTACCGACACTCTACCGATACTGCCAGCCGTGGGGCAGGGGGCGCTGGCGTTGGAAGTACTACGTGATGACGAGTCGACACTCAACTTTTTGAAACCTCTCAACGACCCGACTTCTTTTCTTTGTGCCTCGGCCGAACGGGCTTTTCTGAAAGTGATGGGGGGAAATTGCCAGGTGCCTCTTGCATGCTATGCCCATCCAGTTAATGCGGTTGGGCCAGATGAACAAAAAATTGAACTCACAGCTTTTGTTTCAGACCTTGAAGGAAAAAATCATCTCCAAGAAATTCAACAAGTGTCTATCGCCGACACCTTGAAAACCGCAGAAAAAATGGCTCATTCCCTTCTTAAAAAAGGGGGAAAACAAATTCTCGATGAGATTCTGAAAGTTCATTTCTGATTGTTGGCTTTGAGGGCGGGAAGTTGTCTGTCGGGGAAGACTAAACTTTTAGCTCCTTCAATAAGGCGAAAACGGGAACGGCTGCTGGGGCCGAGACGCTCTTGCATTTTTTCGCGAGACCGAATTTCTAAAGACAAGGGCATTTGATCGTGGAGAGCATGCTTGATAATGTTGTAGGCGCTCTTCTTGATGAGAAATTCCGAATGGCTGATTCCTTCAATTTCGATATTTTTCACATTCGGCGCTTCATCTAAAACGGCACAGGGAAAAGGGCAGACAATATCATCTTTTGAATAGAGTGAATAAAGTTTTACTTTTTTAGGGAAAGGTCCTTTTTTGAGGCGTTTGATAAAATTTGACATCGGGGTCATTTGCCGCACACTTTTGAGCAGAAAATGAATCGGGGTAAACATCGCTAGCATCGCCCATGGGTTGCCGTTGTGAGGAGTGCCAAGTGTAATCAGTCGTCTGACTCTTTGTTCCCCCCCCAGTCGTTTTATATAATAGTGGCCGATCAATCCCCCTTTGGAATGGCTGATGATCGACAATTTTCCCTGAAATTCGTATTTTTTATAAAGGCGTTCGATTTTTTGATCGATGTAGGCGCCAAGCTCTTCGATGGCGTGAGTATTAAAGGTTCCGAAAATACCTCCTAGGTTGATGCTGAAAACGGTATAGCCATCATTGTAGAGACGGCGCTCGAGAATGGAAAAGGTACGGCGGGTGGCGCCAAAACCGTAGAGCATCAGAACGGGGTTTTTACTTCTCTTAAGGTTGGCTTTTTTTTCGACACGGTTTCCCCGCAAAGTAAGGGCGACAATAGTTCCCCAACTTTTTGTTTTTCGTATCGACCGGCGGACAAACCTTCGGATACTGGATCCTGCCATAGAGATTCCCTTTTTTGATGGATCTTACTTGGAAATTGTACAACTTTAGATGCGGTGTGTCAAAGAGCAAAGGGATAGGGGATCCGCTCCGATTTTAACCTCCAATGGCCCGCATCATTCCATGCGCCGCCTCTTTTCTTTTGACCCCTTCGCCGCTAAACGGATGCTTCTCCGGTTTTTTAAGAACGAGGGCAGAAATTTTTTGTTGAATTTCTTCCAAAGAAGCTCCCCCTCGAAGTGCCGGAAGAAGATCGTATTGAATCGGCGAAAAAAGGCAGAGTTGGATTTTACCATCAGCACTCATTCGGATCCGCGAACATTTTGAACAAAAAGGTTCGGTCATCGAGGCGATGTAACCAATGCGTCCCTTGCCGCCGATCAGCTGAAAGCTCTCGGCCACTTCAGTGCCTCGATCCAGAGCTTTCATTTTGTAAGTCGCTGCAATTTGAGATTTTACTTTTTCAATCGGCCAAAAAAGTTCAGGCTTCCAAGCGCTTCCGCAGAGAGGCATAAATTCGAGAAAGCGCACTTCAAGAGGAAAACGAAAAGCGAGATCGGCGAAGGAATCAATTTCTGCGGAAGAAATTCCTTTCAGGACAACCACATTTATTTTTACTTTTAATCCCACCTCCAACGACCGATGAATTCCCTTCCAGACTTTGTCAAACGCGCGAGAACAGGTGAGTTCTTTAAAACGTTCGGGCTTCATACTATCTAAGCTGATGTTCACTCGGTTAAGACCGAATCGTTTTAAGTCGAAAGCCAAATCGGCCAGATATTCGCCATTGGTGGTTAGAGCCAAATCGGTGATTCCGGGAATTGTTGAAGATAGAGCTACCAGCGACAGAATGTCGGGACGTAAAAGGGGTTCCCCTCCCGTGAAGCGTACCCGCCAGACCCCCATTTTCGCCAATGCCCGGATGAGCCGTTCAATTTCGCCGAGCGACAACTGCGATTCTTGCGGAAGATTTTTGATCCCTTCAATTGGTACGCAATAGACACAACGAAACTGACAACGGTCGGTTACCGACAAGCGTAGATAAGTGATTGGGCGATTGTAAGAATCAGTCAGCATCAAAAAATAGTTCTCCATTTTTTTCGATCACGTTAAAAGTTTTCACCTGTTCGCCAGATTCGGAACCAGCCCCCGTTTTCAGATCAAATTTGTGGCCATGGTAAGGGCAAATTACCGTGTGGGAATCGCAAACTCCCTCGGCCAGAGGTCCAGCGCGATGCGGGCATTTGTTTTGAATGGCAAACAGCCCTCCGGCGCGCGGCCTGAAAACGGCCACTTCCTCACTCCCGACAATGAAACAGTGTCCCTGTCCCAGCGGAATTTTTTCAATCGATCCCAGATTAATTTCTTTTTTACTTTTTTTATCCATTGTTCACCGCCTCATCTAAAACCCGAACCAATTCGGGTCCTTCAAATTGATGCGGGTAAGCAGGCAGCTCGGCCTCTTTCCATGGGTCTTTGTAGGCGCTGGCCGCTTTTTCGATTTCGGTATCTAACCGTTCGCAAATTCCCATTTCATTCTGAATGAGAATCGCTTTCAATCGATCGATGCCAATCCGTTCGGCAAATCCGTAAGTCCGTTCCATATATTTGGCGTGCTCGCGATAGTATTGGAGGAAGCGGCCGACAAGTTTTAATACTTCTTCATGCGTGTCTACGGTGGCGAGTAAATCTCCTTTTCTCACCGTGGCTCCGGCGGCGCCACCGATGTAAATTTCCCATTTACCTCCTTCAATCGCCACAACGCCAACATCTTTTACGTAAGCCTCGGCACAATTCCGCGGGCAACCGGTGGCCGCCATTTTGACTTTGTGCGGGGTTTCAATTCCCTGTAGTTTATGTTCAAGCTCCTGTGCGAGCTTGATGGCATCCCCCACACCATAGCGGCAAAAATCAGTTCCCACGCAACTCTTCACCGTTCGCACAGCCTTGGTGTAGGCATGTCCGCTGGGGATGCCCAGTTCCTGCCAGATTTTGGGCAAATCTTCTTTTTGAATTCCCAACAGATCGATCCGCTGACCACCGGTGATTTTTATCATCGGCACATTATATTTTTTGGCCACGGTTCCGATGCGAATAAGTTCATCCGCCGTTGTCACCCCGCCATAAATGCGAGGGACGACGGAAAAAGTTCCGTCACGTTGAATGTTGGCATGCACACGATCGTTGATGAAACGGGCGTCACGTTCATCCTCGTATTCTTCATTCCAAACAGAACGGAGGAGTGAAGCCAAACCCACCTTGCTGGCGGCTTCTTCTTGGCCTGCGGCCAGTTCACGAAAAACGGCGCTCACCGATTTTAAATTTTTAGCTTTGATGGTGGCGATCAGCTGGGATTTTTCCATCGGTATTCCAGGAACATAATAATGTTCCGTGGCATCGTACCCCACCTGGCCGTGATAAGCCTGTATCAGCTGGATAATAAGCCCCTTGCACGAACCACACCCCTTGCCAGCCTTGGTGCATTGGCCCACCTGACTTAAGCTGGTGCATCCTTGCATCATCACGGCATCGCGAATTTGCATTTTGGAAATACCATGACAGTTACAAATCTGTGCATGGTCGGGCAGATCCGCCGCGTTGGCGAGCGAGGGGAGATTGGATCCACCAAAAAGTAATTCCGTTCTTTTTTTGGGAAGAGTGGCTTCTTCTTTGAAAAGTTGCATCAAGACATTGCCCGCTTGAGTGTCTCCCAGTAGAATGGCGCCGGCCAAACGGTTTTTGCGCACGATCAGTTTTTGATACACGCCACGTCGTGGCTCGCGATAAACTATTACTTCGTCTTCGGGTGAACCACCCTCGGGTGTTTTTGTTTCGATATCTCCCATCGACACCAGTTCCACTCCCATCACTTTAAGTCGCGTGGCTAGTTTGGAACCGGTGTAGGTGGCTCTTGGATTGGTGTTGGTGATGACATCCGCCAAAGTTTTAGCTTGTTCCCAAATGGGATCGACTAATCCATAAAGTTGTCCGCGATGTTCGACACATTCTCCCACGACAAAAATTTCTGGATCATTAGTCTGCATCGAATCGTTGCAGAGAATACCGCGATTAATTTTCAGCCCCGAATCTTCAGCTACCTCCGTCATCGGGCGAATGCCGGCGCTGACCACAACCATATCGGTTTCCAGCGTTGAACCATCTTTGAAAACTAATCTTGTCACACGGCCGTTTTCTGTTTCGATTTTGGTCGTTATCGTTTCACACAAAACTTTAATTCCCATCGCTTCGATGGTCGATTTTAAAAGACGTCCCCCTTCGGCATCAAGCTGGGCGTTCATCAAATAGGGGCCTGCTTCAATCACGGTTACTTGTACTCCGTGAGTTAGCAGGCCGCGCGCGGCCTCCAGCCCGAGCAAGCCGCCGCCAATCACTACCGCTTTGGCACATGACTTGGCGTAATTTTCGATATGAGTGCAATCATCCAAAGTTCGAAAAGCAAAAACACCTGGGCCATCCGATCCCTCGATGACCGGAATGAAAGGGCGCGAACCGGTGGCAAGTATCACCTGGTCATAGGGTTCCTCGATTTGTGTTTCATCCGGAAAGGCGGTTGAATTGCGATGATACGGATGTTTTCCCGCCAACACAGGCATGCCGATGACCTTCTTATTTTCACGATCGATTTTAAGAACGCGGATGCCGGCATGCAGAGTGATGTTTTTTTCCTTGTACCAGGAAAGGGGATTCATAAAAATTCCCTCTGCTTTTTCTTTTCCATTCAAAACATCGGAGAGAAGAATCCGATTATAGTTGCCGTAAGGTTCGGCTCCGAACATGATAATTTCAAAAAGATCGGGGGATCGCTTAAGAATTTCTTCCACAACACGAGCCCCGGCCATTCCGTTTCCGATAACAACAAGCCGCTTCTTTGTATTCATCGTGGACCTCCTTCCAATTTTTCGACCCGTACCGCACACTGTTTGTAATTTGGTTCGCGCGAAATCGGGTCGCAATCCGAAACGGTGAGGTTGTTGGCATTTGCCTCGCTATAGTGGAAGGGAATGAAAACGTGACCGGGAGGAACAATAGCGGTGATGCGCACAGAGATTTTTTCGATGGTCCCCCGTTGCGAACTCACGCGGACCGAATCGTGTTGCGTCAAATGAAGGGCGTGGGCATCCATGGGATTGACTTCAACCCAGGCTTCTGGAGACATTTTCTCCAATACATCGATCCTTCCTGTTTTGGTCCGCGTATGCCAATGCTCCACGGTGCGTCCCGTATTCAAAAGAAAAGGAAATTTTTTATTTGGTTTTTCCGGCATCTCACACCCATCCACAGCCCAGAGCTTGGCCTTACCATCGGGCGTTGGATAATTTCCGTCGGTATAAAGACGGACTCCTCCCCATTGCATTCCTCCTTTCGCCTCAATTTCTTCATAAGTCATCGACGAGTAATCGCACAGGCGTCCCTTCGACACTTTTTTCCATTCCTCAAACGCATCGCGCGGTTCGCTCCATCCGGGAAAAAGAGTTGTATGAATTCTAAGTCTCTTGGCGATTTCTAAAAAAATCTGAAAATCAGGCTTGGCCTCGCCGGGGGGCTCCACCCCTTTATTTACCTTGGAGACCCGTCGTTCTGAATTGGTGAAAGTTCCTTCTTTTTCTCCCCACATCGCCGCCGGCAAAATAAGATCGGCCATTTTGGTGGTTGGAGTCGGATGAAATCCATCTTGCACCACTAAAAAATCGAGCCGCGAAATCGCGTCTTTGAGAAGGGCTTGATTTGGGTAGGAAACAAACGGATTTGTTCCCATGATCCACAGCGCCTTGATTTCTCCCTGAATGACCGCTTCAATAATGTCGGGATAAGCCTTGCCTCTTTGGGTGGGAATTTCGTTAACGGGAATTCCCCAAATTTTGGCCAACGCTTCACGGTCCTCCGCACTTTCGAATTTCCGATAACCCGGGAGACTCGAGGTAAATCCGGCCTCGCGTGTGCCCATCGCGTTACATTGTCCCGTGATGGAAAAAGGGGAGGCCCCTGGACGACCAATATTTCCTGTAACGAGTGCCAGATTATTGATGGTATTCACCGTTTCAGTCCCTTGCGTGCTGTGATTGACTCCCATCGTCCAGGCTATTGTCGCGGCTTTGGCATCGCCATAAGTATGAGCGACTTGCCGGATCAAATCAGCAGACAGGCCGGTTTGTTCGGACACAGTATCGATGGAATATTTTTGGAGATGGATTTTCAATTCCTCAAAGCCGGTGGTGTGTTCCGAAATATATTTACGATTGATTTTTCCCGCATCAATCAAAATTTTTAGGATGCCGTTAAGCAGGGCAAGATCAGACCGCGGTTTTAATGGCAAATAAATATCGGCCAGCATGGCTGTTTTAGAAAGACGGGGGTCGGCCACAATCAGTGTATGCTTTTGATTCTTTTTTAAATGATTCCAAAGGATCGGATGGTTATCGGCGATGTTGGCACCTATCAGAAAGATACAATCAGCAATTTCAAGATCTTCATAACATCCCGGGGGGCCGTCACTTCCAAACGAGCGTTTGTAGCCGGCGACCGCGGTGGACATGCAGAGGGTTGTGTTGCCGTCATAGTTGGTGGTTTTAAATCCAAGCTGAACCAGTTTGCCGAGTGTGTAAAATTCTTCGGTAACAAATTGACCGGTGCTTAAAACACCTAAAGCTTGTGGACCCTGATTTCTTTGGATGCCGACAAACCGATCGACCAACGTATCGAGGGCCTGGTCCCAACTAACGGGTTTTAATTTTCCCCGCACTTTTAAAAGAGGTTTTGTCAGACGGTCTTTGGAATGAATAAACTGATGTTCCGAAAGTCCTTTAGGACAGAGAGTTCCGAGATTGACGGGATGATCGCGATCCGCACGCACGGCAACGGCTCGACCGTTTTTGACTCCCAGATACATGCCGCAACCGACAGAGCAATAGCCACAGGTGGTTTTTACCCAGCGATCCGGAATTTTAGCTTGTGACATGTAACCAAATTGCGGATCGATACCGTAGCGGTATTTTTCCGCGGCCGTATCCAAACCGAGAAATCGGGCTATTTTTTTCAGCGGTTTCGACGAAAAAGTTTTCATTGAAAATATCCCTCTGGTCGCCTCGTAGGCACGACTGTGACAAAAAAGAGATAACGTCCCACAAGTTCACTCCCCGTTGCCAGAATCACCAACAGAGTCATCCCCACAGACAATTTGGCAATTTCTAAACTCTCTTGCAAAGCCAGGTTGAATAGAACCACCGGGATCAACAGAAGAGTCATGAGTAAAACTCCCAGTCGCAAGAGAAAGATCGTCCGAAATTTTTGGGTGAGCATTCGGGCCGAGGCTTTTAGTTCCGGTTCGTTTTGAGCTAGTGAATGAAAAAGTTTGACGACAATCCCTCCCAACTGAACAAAGCCGGCAAAAAGCAAAATCGAGGCTAGAAAAAGCCCGACAGTTTTGATGATGGGGAGCACTTGATCCCACGGAATAATTTGTCCTTTAAGGCTCCAGAGAAAAACAGCCAGCGCTAAAAGAGGGCCCAAAATAAAAGCGGTGGCAAAAAAAGCGATGGGGGTGCGGGGAGTATTCCACGAAGGGCGTGCGGGTACTTTGTAAATCATGGCCGAACAAAAAATGCCGGCAAATCCAAAAATAGAAACGAACAATCCTAAAATTTCTCTCCATTCATCCCGGATAACAAAAAAAGTTTGCCAGTTCAAAACACTGTATAGCATGGCGCTCCCGGCGAATAGGCTGAAAAAAAGAACTTCGCGGGAAAGCCACGAGCGTCTCCACATTTTAAGGGCGCGAATGGCGTGGAGAGGGCGCCCCAGATGAAAAAAAGAAGTATTCAATGCCAAAATGGCCGTGCCCAACATGGCCAAATTTCCCACTTTCAGAAAACGACCAAAAAAATCGGGGAAATGAAGAAAGTGATGGAGTATTTCCAGAATGAAAAGAGAAACAAAGCCGCCGACGGAAAGTTGGGTGAGCACTGTTAAAAGTATCAACGAATAGTGGGGATGTTCTGGTTGAATGCGGTACTCGTCAATCCGGTTTAAATCGAAATCATCTTTTTTAGGATTCGTTATTCGTGTTGTAGATTGCGTGATGGTGGCGTCAGGAACCCCCGGCGCATTGGCCTGGGACATTGCCCCAAGGGATAAATCTTTTTTCCATTCTTCAACATTGAACATCTCGATTTCCAAAGCGTTTGAAGGACAAGCTTCCACACAAGCGGGGCTTCTTCCGTCGCTAATGCGGTTGTGGCACATGTCACATTTGGTCACCATCCCCCGTTCGGCGTTAAACTGTGGGGCGCCGTACGGGCAGTTCCAGGTGCAGTATTGGCAGCCGATGCAAACATCTTCTTTCATCAAGACGACACCGGTTTTTTCGTCTTTCGTGTACGCATCAACCGGGCAACCTGTCATGCAGGCGGGGTCCAGACAATGGTTGCAGGCCATGGAAATATGAAAACGTTTTGTGTCTGGAAAATTTCCCCCTTCAATTTCACCTACCCGCCGCCATTTAACTTCTGGGGGATTGTTGTTCTGTTCGTGACAGGCCACTTCGCAACATTTGCATCCAATGCATTTGGTAGCATCAAAATGGAAACGATAATTTTCTCCCGACTTGAGTGGAATGAGTGGGAGATCATTCAAAGCAGTGCTCCTTCCACCTGATTCCATTCTTTTCTCCACGCCCCTTTGACAAAGTGTAAAATCGAAAGGGCTGTCAGACTGGCCATGGCAAAAAAGAGAAATCCGATGCTGTAACTGGCCCAGCGGTCTTTTGCCGCGCCGAGGGCGAACGGGAGTAAAAATCCGCCAAATCCACCAAAGGTACCGACTAACCCCGTGATGGTACCGATCTCACGCGGAAATCGTTGTGGGACAAGCTGAAAGATGGCGCCATTTCCCATTCCCAGAAAAAGCATGGTGATGAATAATACCGGAACGATGAGTGGCAACTGCGGTAACCGGGAAATGATCAGGAGACAAAGGGCAATGCCCGCATAAAGAAAGGAGAGGGCGCGGATTCCACCAATCCGATCGGAGATGTATCCCCCGAGAGGACGGCAAAGACTCCCCGCAAAGACACAGAGGGCGGTCAAACTTCCTGCCGTGACGCGTGAAACGGCATACTGGTCGTTGAAGAAAATGGGGAGAAAGCTAGCAAGCCCGACAAATCCACCAAAAGTAATGCTATAGAAGAAGCAAAACAGAAGGGCATCGCTTTCTTTGAGTGGAAGAAAGTAGCGCAAAAAAGGGATAGAAGGGGGATGTGTGGGGCTGTCTTTGGCAAAAAGGGAAAAATAAATCATGACGACCAGAAGAGGGATGAGGGCAAATCCAAAAACCGGGTGCCAGCCATAGACCTCGGCCAGTCGCGGCGCAAAAAAAGCGGCGAGCACCGTACCACTGTTTCCCGCACCGGCAATGCCCATCGCCAACCCTTGATGTTCGGGAGGATACCATCGCGACGCCATCGGAAGCGCCACCGCAAAACTGGAACCGGCAATTCCCAAAAACAATCCAATGAGGTAGATTTGTGGGAGCGTTTTTCCTGTCAGGCAAGCCAACAAGAGAGGGATCACGGTGAGCCCCATTCCCACCAGGGCTGTTTTTTTGGATCCGATATGATCTGCCAGAATTCCCATCGGCAGTCTTAAGAGAGATCCGCCTAAGATCGGTATGGCTACGACAAGCCCTTTGGCTGTGGGGCTCAAACCAAAGTCTTTGGCGATAAAGGCGCCGAGGGCACCGACGAGGACCCAGATCATGAAACTGACATCAAAATAGAAAAAAGTTCCGAGAAGGGTTGGAACATGTCCCGATTTTGCAAAGTTTTTGAGATGCATAAATCCTCCATGATGGCGATGAGTTGACACTTCAAAAATAACGCATCGTGTTAATTGACTGCAAACTTTATGCCACGATGCGTCAAATAAAAATACTTAAGTATTATAGGATGTTATGCTTAAAAAGAAACGGATGAAGGAGGAAACCTGTTGCCTAAGAAACTATCAATGATTAATTATTAAGCACTATTTGTCACTCAGTAGTCGTTGCCCAATCCGGTTTGGCAAGGGGAGTGGGGCTGACCGGATCGGAGGCTTGGTCGATCTCGAAGAAATTGACGGCAGTGGCGTCACCTGCATCATCCGAAAGAGAGTGGAGATATTTTTGGTAGTCTTCTTGTTTGACAAGTCCTTGTTCGAGGTAGCGGCGGACAGTTCGTTTATCAAGAAATTTGAAGTCGATGTTTTTCATATTTTTTTATTTTAACGGGATGTCTTTTCGATCTCCATAATGACCTTGCCATTTCTGAAGATGCGGACGTCGCCGGTGGACTCGGATATAACAATGGCGATGGCGTTTGTCAACGCCGTGATTCCGGCGGCGGCAATGTGGCGTGCCCCAAGGCCCCGCGGGATTTCGGATTCGTCTGTCGCCGCTCCCAAATAACGTCCGGCGGTAATGACCTCTCCATCGCCCGAGACGACAAAGGCGCCGTCGAGTGCGGAAAATTCGCGGATTGTTTCGCGGAGCGCCGGATTTAACAGATTTCGTTCTTCTTCATCATATCCTTTGAAAGGATTAATGATCATCTGTTTGGAAAATTGCATCACCTTTTCGGTGTCTCCTAAAACAAAAATCGTTCCGATCGGTTTTCCTTCGCGCCCTTTGTTGGCCAGCTCGATGGCAAGATTGAGAGTGTGTTCAAAAACCGTGGCCTTAACGGTGTCGGGAATATCGCCAAAATCGGTTCCGGTGAGAAGCTCCGATTCGGTATCTATTTTAAAAGCGAGCACGACATCGAGCATTCCTTCTGCCGATTTTCCACCTAAAAAAACAATGGTGTCTTCGGGGGTGACAAATTTGGAGGAGACGGCAAAAATGACGGCAATTTTAATCATTCCCATTCGTCCCAATTTGAGTTTGGGCAACACCATGATTTCTTTAACCGGGGCTTTGCCCGACCAGGCACCATTTTTCTTTTTTGTAACTAAAATCAGATTGACGCCGCGAGGAAGTTTTTCGGGAATAAGATCGTCGTCCACCGCATCGATGTAGATAAACAAATATTTGGCTTTAATTCCTTTGGTGACGTCCAGGGCCGCCTTGAGCATGGCCTTGTTATGGGCTATAACAGCCTTGGATTTTTCGATCATGGGTTCATTAGGGGAGGAAGTCATAACTTTACTTTTATACCTTAAGGAATAGGGGGGAGCAACTTTTTTATGGAAATTCAATATTTTGAAGCTTACACTCGACGAACTATGAAACGATTTTTTATTTTTCTAATTTTGATCTTTTTTTCTTTTGCAGAAAAAGAGCTGATCGCCTTTCAATCTACCCCCAGTGAGGCGGATCCTTTTTCGGTTTGGTATAACGAAGGGCCGGTGTTGGTGACGGCTGGTAGCACGACTTCCTTTGAAGTTCTGTTTCAAATTCCCGACAACGGTTATTTATATAAAGATCAAGTGAAGCTGGTGATTTCGGACGCGAATGGAATTCAAGTGGGAAATGTAGAAATGCCGGAAGGGGATTTGAAGTATGATCCGATTTTTGGAAAAAAACTTCGTGTCTATCATCACGAGGCGAAACTTTCTGTATCGCTGACTTTTCCTTCATCGTTGTTGAGTGGGGAAAAAGTGATCACGGGCGAAATTCAATATCAAGGGTGTTCCGATAAACTGTGTTATAAGCTGACGCATCTCCCTTTTAAGGCATCATTTATTTTATCAGGCGTCATTGCGAGTCCGCCTAAGGTGGATCGAAATGATGGGGGGCTGTTAAAACGTCTGAAAAACTTTATCGAGGTCGAGGATTTTCGTCGGTTGATTGCCCAACATGGTTTGTGGCTTGCGTTGTTGATCAGTTTTTTAGGAGGAGTGGCGACCGACTTTACTCCGTGCGTTTGGCCCTTGATACCGGTGACGTTGGCTTTGATTGGAGTGCGAAAAAAACAATCGGCCAAAGCCAATCTCAAAGCCACCTTCATTATGGTTTTAGGCATGGCGGTCATGTATTCCAGTTTGGGAATTGTGGCGGCGCTTGTGGGGAAGGGGCTTGGGTTTTTATTTCAGAGTCTCTTTTTTCTAATCACCTTCGACCTTGTTCTTTTTATAATGGCCGCTTCTCTTTTGGGGTTGTTTCATATTCAATTGCCGCCCAAATATCAGTCGTACATTCATAATGTGGCGGCGCAGGGATTTTTTGGAATTTTTTTCATCGGCTTAACACTCGGTCTCATGGCGGCACCCTGCGTGGGGCCGGTTGTGGGGCCACTTTTGTTCTACGTCGCCAAAAATCGCGATGTTTTTCTCGGTTTTATTTTACTGCTGGCTTATGCGCTGGGGATGGGTTCTCTTTTCATGCTTTTGGGAGTTTTTTATGGGGCGTTGAGGTCTCGTATTAAATCGGGCCCGTGGCTTTTGTGGTTTAAACGGGCGTTGGGGTTCGTTATGTTATTTTTGGCTCTGGCCTATGCCGCCACGCTCTATGCGGAATTTTTTGGGGGGGGAGCAAAGCCAAACGATGTTTGGCAACATTCTTTGAAAGAGGGGATGACCCAAGCCGAACAAACACACAAACCGATGTTGATTGATTTTTTTGCGCAATGGTGTGCTCCTTGTTTGGAATTAGAAAAAAATGTTTGGAGTCAGCCCGAAATTCAAAAAGAGCTTTTGGAAAAATGGGTGCCGGTCAAAATCGATTGCACTCAAGAAACGCCGGAATGTAAAGAGGCGGTGGATCGCTTCCAAGTGATCGGTTGGCCGACGATTGTTTTTTTGGATGCTCAACAAACCGAGATTCAAAACGAACGGCTGGTTGGAAAAGTACTCTCGAAAGAAGAGATGGAAAAAATTTTAGAGCGTGTTGAGTCAAGATAACCCTTCATGAAAATCCAAACCCTTCGCTTAGCTCTCTTGGACGAAATTAAACTTCCTGATTTTAAAGGGAGACATCTGTTCATTGCCAAGTTGCGGATGATTATTTTTATTTCGTGCTGGGCTCTCTTCATCGTGTTCTACCGAGGCATTTGGAAGTCGGCGCCGTTTGTCCCTCTGGTTTTCAATGTTGGTTTTCTCATCACAGCCCTTTGTTATTGGAATATTCTCCACGAGCGGTTTGTTCTGACCATGGCCATTTTGGAAGTGTTTGCCGATGTGATCAGCCAAACGACCCTAATTTATTTGTTGGGGCCCGACACCGTTGTTGTTTTTCTTTTTTATGGTTTGTATGTCATTGCGACCGGCTCCTTTTTTGGCTATATCATGGCCTTAATCGCGGCTACCATGGGGTTGTTGTCCTACTGTGGGTTGTTGTTGCTGCTCTACTCGCAGTGGATTTCTCCTTTTATTTATCCACTTAAAGACTTCCCTCTTTTTCAAACGGGAGATTTTGGTTTTTTTTTCAACCTCACCTGTCTTCCTGTAGCCTTAGGTGTCATTGTTTATAGCGCGCGGATCGCCCATTATTTTTCGAAAATAAAAGAACGGGCTCTTGAAACCCGTAACGTTCAACTTGTGGCTCTCAATCGCATCGGTTCTACCATTAGGCGGGCGATGAACTTAAAGCCGGTGATCGATCAGGTTTTGAAAGGGGTGATTCAGGGGTTGGGTTTTGATGTTTGTTTTTTAGCTCTCTTGTCCAAGAGCGAACCCAAAGTTCTTTTTTATGTTCCTGATGGAAATCCTTTTACAGCCAAGATGGAAGAGGTGATGGGAATGAGATTGGACAATTGTTATTTGCCCCTCGAGGCGATTGAAAATTCGGCCTATCAAGCGATTCTTAAAAATCGGGTGATTATTCGTAAAGAATTGAAAGAACTGACCCGCGGGTTGGTGCCTCAAATTTTGGATGGACGAGCGGTGGCCCTTCAAAAAGCGATCGGTTTCAAAAAATTTGTCATCACGCCGTTGGTGGCCGAACGGAAAGTCGTTGGGGCTCTCATCGGCGCGTCTTGCAAAGAATATGTGGAAGACAGTGTGGTGGACACGCTTGATAATTTTGCCAATCAGGCGGCGTTGGCGATTGAATCGGCGCAGTTGTTTGAAGAACTTCACCAAAAAAATGTGCAATTGGAAGAGGCTAACAAAATTAAAACCGATTTTTTGGCGATCATGAGCCACGAATTGCGGACTCCGTTGACCGCCATTATTGGGTATTCCGAAATTCTTCTCGATAATGTGTTAGGCGAGTTGGGGCGCGAACAGAAGGATTCGATGTCCGAGGTGCTCAAAAATGCCGAGAATCTTCTCCAGCTGATTAACAGCGTTCTCGATCTGGCCAAAGTCGAGGCGGGGAAGATGGATTTGTCACTGGAAGATTTTTCCATTCAAAATGTATTGACCGAAGCGCAACAGACCTTGCATCCTTTGTTTTCCAAAAAAAATCAGGAGTTGATTATCGAATGCGCCTCCGATATACCTTTACTTCGAGCCGACCCTCAGAAGCTTCGGCAGATTCTTCTTAATTTGTTGGGGAATGCCATCAAGTTTACGCCTGAAAAAGGGCAGATCGTTGTGTCGGCGCATTACTATAAAAAGACCGATATTTTGGCCGAAGAATTTCGCCTAAAACCCAACCGGTTTGGTAATCGGGGGATTTTTCGTATTTCTGTCAAGGACAGTGGTATTGGAATTAAGGCTGAACATTTGGCACATATTTTTGATATTTTTCATCAGGTAGATTCGACATTTACACGTAAATATCAAGGAACAGGTTTAGGTTTGGCTTTGACCAAACAATTGGTGGAGCTCCATGGCGGTATTATTGCCGTTACCAGCGAATTTGGAGAGGGCTCGGAATTTAAATTTATACTTCCAGAGGAGATTGTCGCATGACGCAACCACAACGTATTCCACTCACCCGCGAGGGGTTTGATAAACTTAAAAAAGAACTCGACCATCTCAAGTCGGTCGAGCGTCCCCGAATTGTCAGGGAGATCGAAGAGGCGAGGGCGCACGGCGATTTGAGCGAAAATGCCGAATATCATGCCGCCAAAGAAAAACAGAGTCACATTGCCGGGCGCATCAACGAGCTTGATGATAAATTGGGGAAGGCAGAAATTATCGATCCGACACAAGTAAAAGATAAAGACCGGGTTTCGTTTGGGGCGCATGTTACCTTGCTTGAAGTGGACACCGAAACGAAGGTGACTTATCAAGTGGTTGGCGAGTACGAGTCGGATATTACCGTCGGCAAAATTTCGATGTCTTCTCCCATTGGTAAAGCGCTGATTGGCAAGTTTTATCAAGATGAAGTAAAAGTGACGACCCCTAAAGGCATCAAAGAGTTTGAGATAGTAAAGGTTCAATATAAATAATATTCATAATATATTGAATTATAACAGTAATTTAAAATTATACAAGACAGTTAGATATATTCAAAATAAATAGCAACTTTTTAGCAGTGGTTGCCGATAATAAGTATGAAGCTCGAAAGAGCTGACTGACCCCCTTTCAAGACCTTCCTCTTTGCCACAAGCAAAGTTGGGAGGTCTTTTTTTTAACTCCCGTGCACAGAAAAAAGTTAATCATTGGCGCAAGATATTTTATTGTCAAAATCACAATGAATAAGTTGTCGTGCCTCGGTTGCCATGTTATAGATTCGTCTAGAAAAGATATTTATGACATGTTTCAAAAAAATTATTTTTCTGGTTGTTTTAGGCATTTTAATTCCTTGTGCCGCTGTGTATGCGGCGCCAACGACCGTTGATTCTTCCGTTTTTGCCACCAATACTAGTCACAGCGGTTCTTCATCAACAGTTTTAATCCTTTCCGATTTAGTTCGGTATGTCTTTTATCGCGATTCGGGGGGGAGTTGTGTTTATAGTAAAACCACTAATGGTGCTACTAGCTGGGGTGCCGCAGTTACCGTCGATTCTCAAACAGACTGTGGTGGTATTGGTATTTGGTATGATCGCTGGAGTCCTGGCGATACCACAGGCAACTATGTTCATATTGTCACTTGGGACACTGGTAGTAACGATCTTTGGTATACCCGTTTGGATACCGGTAACAGTGATACTCTTACGACTACCGTAGCCACATCTGCTTCTCCCGGTTCGGTTCAGGGGGGGGCGTTTAGCAGTTCCACCAATTATGGAAGTATCACCAAGGGCACAGATGGTGTTCTTTATGTGGGGATGATCGATAATAATGATTCTTTCGTTTTGAAATGTAGCACAACATGCACTACCGCTTCTAACTGGACCGAAGCAGGGACTAGTCCTTTTACCAACGCCGATGATTATTTGCTTTTAATGCCGCTTGCGAGTGGAAATATCATGGCCATTGATTGGAAAGTGGCTAGTAATATCATTCAATCGAAAGTGTACACTAGTTCTTCCAGCACTTGGGCGGCCAGTTGGACCAGTATTGATAGTAGCGCCAAGACCAACACAACTTACGATGCGGCTTTCGGTGCCACGGTCGACAAACTCACCAACAATATTTATCTCGCTTATGGTGCTGACATTAATACATTAGGTACCGACGACGATGTGCGGACCACTGTTTATAATGGAACTTCCTGGACAAGCAAGACTGACGTCTTAACTAACGACACCAAAGGAATTACAGGGGTTAAGATTGCGTTGGATGAAAATACACGCGATATTTATGTTGTATACACGGGGCGTACCACCTCGGGTACGTCGACCACGGGAAATGTTTATACTAAAAAATCGAGCGATGGGATGGTAACCTGGGGGTCGGAATCGTCAACGATCAACACCACGGCCGCTGATATTTACGGCGCACGGGTGAACATCATGTCCAGCGAGCGGATTTACGCCACTTGGTGGGCCTCGAGTACTATTATAGGAAATACGGTGGCTGATCTGACTCCGCCGACGGTTGCGTTTACTTCCAGTACAGGAACCGGGAGTGAAGGGACCACTTCGGTTAATCTCGGGCTGACTCTTTCTTCTGCTTCCATTCAAACGGTGACTGTCGATTATGCTGTGACTGGAACGGCAACGGGGAGTGGCACCGATTACACATTAGCTTCAGGCACTGCCACCATTACTGCAGGAGCTACGACAGCCAATATTTCTATGACCGTGGTAGATGATGCTCTGGATGAAGCGGATGAAACGGTGATTGTCACGATTTCAAATCCAACAAACTCCAGTCTCGGAACGAATACGACCGATACCTATACCATCACTGATAATGATGCGGCGCCGACGGTGGCTTGGACTTCTTCTGCTCAATCCAGTGTTGCCGAGAGTGGAACGCTGACGGTGACGGCTCAGCTCTCGGCTATTTCGGGACAAGCGGTGACAGTACCTTTTACCGTGACGGGGACAGCAACGAGCGGTACCGACTATTCTATCACGGCGAGCCCCATTTCAATTAGTGCCGGTGCGACTACAGGAACAGCGACGATCACGATTACTTCGGATACTGTAGATGAAGCGAATGAAACGGTGATTGTGACGATGGGAACGCCGACCAACGCGACAGCGGGCTCAACGACCGTTCACACCGCTACCATTACCGATGACGATTCCGCGCCGAGTGTCTTTTTTACCTCTTCTTCACAATCAAGTTCGGGTGAAAGTGGAACGATGACGGTGACGGCGCAGCTCTCGGCTGTTTCGGGACAGGATGTATCGGTGCCCTTTACAGTTACGGGGACCGCCACGAGTGGCACCGATTATACGATTACTTCCAGCCCCATTTCAATTTCTGCCGGTTCGACTACAGGAACAGCGACGATCACGATTACTTCGGATACTGTAGACGAAGCGGATGAGACCGTGATCGTGACGATGGGAACTCCAACCAACGCGACGGCAGGGGCTACAACCGTTCACACAGCCACTATTACCGATGATGATGCGGCGCCGACGGTTTCCTGGACCTCGTCTTCACAGTCGAGTGTTTCTGAAAGTGGAACGCTGACGGTGACAGCTCAGCTATCAACAGTTTCTGGGCAGACAGTAACCATCCCTTTTACGTTAAGTGGAAGTGCAACGAGCGGAACTGATTATTCTGTCACCGCCACTCCTCTCACAATTTCTGCAGGTTCAACAACGGCGGCGGCGACGATTACCATTACCGCGGATTCGGTCAGTGAGGGAAATGAAACGGCTATTTTGACGATGGGAACTCCGACCAACGCGACGGCCGGTTCTACGACCACTCATACGGCCACCATTACCGATGATGACACCGTGGGGGTGACGATTGCCGAATCGGGAGGCTCTACCAATGTAACGGAAGGAAGTGCCACGGCCGACACCTACACGCTTGTGTTAACGAGTCAGCCAACCTCCGACGTTACGGTGACTCTTACCTCCGATGCGCAAGTGAGTGTGGGAAGCACCACGACTTTGACATTTACCAGCGCCAACTGGAACACGCTGCAAACCGTGAGTGTCACGGCGGTGGATGATTCGGTGGCGGAAGGAAGTCATACAGGTACCATCACTCACACTGTTGTCAGCAGTGATACCAATTATAATGGGATCAGCGTTTCCAGTGTAACCGCTAACGTCACTGACAACGATACGGCGGGAGTCAGCGTTACCGAGTCCAGCGGATCAACGGCTGTGACCGAAGGAGGCGCGACCGATACCTATACGGTTGTGCTCACCAGCCAACCTACAAGCAATGTCACCCTCACTTTAAATTCGGGAACGCAACTGACAACCAGTTCCACAACACTCACTTTTACATCGGGCACCTGGAATATCGCGCAAACGGTTACCGTGACGGCGGTGGATGATTCGGTGGCTGAAGGATCTCACAGTGGAACTGTCACTCACACCGCCGCCAGTAGCGATTCCAATTATAGTGGAATTTCCATCAACACCATTTCCGCGACGATTACCGACAATGATACGGCGGGAGTTAGTGTTACCGAATCCAGCGGATCCACAGCTGTCGCCGAAGGGGGAGTCAGCGATACTTATTCGTTGGTGCTCACCAGCCAGCCCACGAGCGATGTGGTTGTTACGCTCAACACGGGAGCGCAGTTGAGTGCCTTGTCAACGACACTTACTTTTACCTCGAGCAATTGGAATAGTGCGCAAGTCATCACCGTTTCGGCGGTGGACGACTCTGTCGCCGAGGGAAATCATGCCGGAACGATTACTCATACGGTGGTTAGCAGTGATCCCAATTATAATGGAATTTCTGTTTCGAATTTAACCGCAACTATCACCGACAACGATTCGGCTGGCGTCACCCTTGCCGAATCGGGAGGATCAACAAATGTGACGGAAGGAAGTGCGACGCCGGATACTTACACGGTTGTGCTCAATAGTCAGCCTACGTCTGGTGTCGATATTAATCTCAGCGCCGACTCTCAAGTCAACATCAGCGCGTCAACTCTGACCTTTACCACTTCAAACTGGAACACGCCGCAAACCGTGAGTGTTACGGCGGTGGACGATTCCATTGCCGAAGGAAGTCATTCGGGGGTCATCACTCATTTGGTGTCGAGCAGTGATTCCACTTACAGCGCACTCTCCGTGGCTAGCGTGACAGCTCAAGTGACCGACAACGATACGGCTGGCGTGAGTGTTTCGGAGTCCAGCGGATCAACAACGGTTACCGAAGCGGGAACCACCGACACTTATACGATGGTACTTACCAGTCAGCCGACTTCCAACGTGATGGTGACCCTCAGCGCCGATGCTCAAATCATGACCAGTGCTTCAAGCCTGACTTTTACTTCGTCAAACTGGAATACGCTGCAAACAGTGACGGTGACGGCGGTGGATGATTCTGTTGCCGAAGGAACTCATTCGGGGGTGATCACTCATTCATCTTCGAGCAGTGATCCAAACTACAATGCACTTTCCGTGAGTAGCGTGACCGCCCAAATTACGGATAATGATTCAGCCGGCGTGAGTGTTGCTGAATCAGGTGGCGGAACAACAGTTACCGAAGGGGGGGCCACCGACACTTATACGGTCGTGTTGACCAGTCAGCCGACAGCCCAGGTAAATATCGCGCTTGATGCCGGTTCTCAATTAACTTCAAGTTTGTCCACGGTTTCATTCACCACTTCAAATTGGAACACGCCTCAAACTATTACGGTCACTGCTGTTGATGATTCCATTGCGGAAGGAAATCACAACGGTACCATCACCCATGTCGCTACAAGTAGCGACGCCAATTACAGTGGCATTTCAGTCAATGCGGTCAGCGCCAGCATCACCGACAACGATAGCGCGGGGGTGAGTGTTACTGAATCGGGAAGTGCCACCAACGTCACCGAAGGAGGCTCTACTGACACGTACACGATGGTTCTCACAAGTCAGCCCACGAACAGCGTGACAGTGACCATTAATGTCGATGCTCAAGTTACTGTTGGCGTCTCGACTCTCACGTTCACCACCAGCAATTGGAATACCCCGCAAACAATGACGGTGACGGCGGTGGATGACAGTCTGGTGGAAGGAAACCATAACGGCACGATCACTCACACGGCGACTAGTAGCGATTCGAATTACAATGGAATTTCCATTAATAATATTACGGCCGCTATTACCGACAACGATACGGCGGGAGTCAGTGTAACCGAATCGGGAGGTTCCACCTCGGTGACTGAAGGAAGCACCACCGATACTTACTCAGTCGTTCTCACCAGCCAACCTGTTAGCGATGTGGTTGTTACGCTCAACACGGGAGCGCAGTTGAGTGCCTCGTCAACGACTCTCACCTTTACTTCTTCTAATTGGAATAGTGCGCAGACCGTTACGGTTTCGGCGGTGGATGATTCAATCGCCCAGGGGACTCATTCAGCCACCGTGACACATACGGTGAGCAGCAGTGACAGTCTTTATGATAATATTGGTGTGGCCAGCGTAACCGTTTCGATTAGCGATCAGGATTCGGCATCGGTGAGTGTTGTTGAATCAGGTGGAACAACATCTGTTGTGGAAGGGGAGACGAGCGATACTTATACGGTTGTCTTAACCAGCCAGCCCTTGGTCGATGTGGTGGTGATGTTACAGAGTGATTCTTCACTGACCGCGACTCCGTCTCTTCTTACTTTTACTTCTTCTAATTGGAACAGCGCACAAGTGGTTACTGTTTCGGCCGTTGATGACACTACCGTGAATGGCACTCGTTCTTCAACCATTACCCATTCGGTTAGCAGTCTCGATGTCGTCTACAATAGCCTCAGCGTTTCTTCAGTGATTGTTCAAATTACCGACAACGATACGGATTCTACAACCTCCAGCGGAAGCACCACAGATTCAACTACAGGGAGCGGAGGCAGCGGGTCGTCGACTACATCAACGCCAACGCCACTTGTGGCCACGCCACTGGTGGCTGATGCGGGACAAGATATTACAATGTTGTCGGGAGACTCGGCTACTTTAGATGGAACAGCCTCCACCGGAGATGGTTTAAGTTATCAGTGGATCATCACCTCGGACAATGGCAGCCTGATTCAGGCAACTCTCGAAAACGAAACAACGTCGACTCCTACTTTTAATGCGCCACTGAATAGTTCGCTCTCAGATGTCACCGTGACCCTTGTAGTTACCGATAGTTCTGGCGATGACGCTACCGACGAAATGGTGCTCCATATTCTTCCCGCTACTGTTAGTTCCCAAGTAGTAGATCAACCGTTAGTTGGCTTTGTAGGAGAGGGCTCTTTGTTTGAAGTCAGCTCGACGACAGGAGGAAACATCACCACGTCACTTGTTTTAAACGATGCCGTGATGGAGCTTCCCACAGATTGTGGCCATTATGCTTTTGCCATGACCCGTTCGCGTCATCTAGCAATCGGTTGTCCTGACACTGATAACAGTAAAGGAATCGTTTTTATTTCGCTAGACGTGGTTGATAATTTGTCCGGTGTGATCGATTTAAGTTTGTCTCAAGATCCTTTTATTTCCATCAGTGGTCAAAATGATAATAACCAGTTGGGCAAATATATAACAACCGGTGACGTTAATGGTGACGGAAACGATGACATCATGGCGGGCGCTCCAGGAGCGGGTACAGACGGAGAAATTTATATTATCGATGTGGATAATACAGTGCGCGCTGTTCTAACCGGCACTTCTACCATTCGTTTAACCTCCGTGTTGTCTGCCGACTTTTTGTCGGCAGGGGCGGAGGATCTCTTTTTTGGTCCTGACAACGAAGCTTTAAATCAAAATTTAAGAAGACAATCGCCCGTTTCAATCGATGCCATGATCAGTACCGCTTATATGTTACAGGGGGATATTAGCGCCGGAAGTATAGTTCCCGACTCTAATACGATTGATGCTAGTATCGGTGATACTAATATCTCTGATAATGGGATTGATACGGCTCAGTCGACCCAGTCGACACAAAATCTTTTTCAATCCGTCGCGATGGGGGATTTGAATGACGATGGCAATTCTGACGTTGCTCTTGCCGCGAATGACGGACTGGTTTACATCTTTTTTGGTCCTCTCGGAATTTCCAGCCGGCTTAATCCTCTGGATGCGGATGTACTTATTTCGGAAGGAGATGGCCTTGATAGCTTTGGGCGTATGATGGTCATTGGGGATGTGACAGGGGATAGAATTGGCGATTTAGTTGTAGGGGCTGCCGATTACGGCAGTGACGGTCGGGGAGGGGTTTTTGTTCTGTTTGGAAGAAATCATTGGGGCGTATCGTACGATCTGACAACCACTTCCAGCACCGATTTTCTGTTGATTCCCGGAAGCGATGCGGGGGATGGAATCGGTAGCGATCTTATCTTGGCCGATACCGATAGTGATCAGGTAAAAGAAATTTATACCATCAAAGGTTTAAACAGTGTTTACCAAATCAGTTTAACCAATGCCGCTTCCTTTTCAGGGGCCCCAAGTGCCACCAGTAGCGGCGGTGGAGGAAGTTCAGAATCGGCTGCAGGGGCCACAAACAGTTTTGGTTGTGATCTCAATCCTCAAGTGACTCAAGTTTCGGTCATCACCTTGTGGTTGATGTTGGGGCTAGCCCCAATGGGGCTGTGGTTTGGAGTGATGTTAGGAATGAGAAAAAAAGAAGTATTGAACTGGTTTTTTATTTTTTTTTGTTGTGTTGTGTCCCTGGTAGCCGTTGATGCTCAGGCTAGCCCCAGTGCGCACTTTTCCATTTTATACTATCGCCCCGCCATAGGTCCCACAGATTATAAAATGACTTTGGGAAGCTCGACACTTCCCCTACATCAATGGAATTTTTCCAGCGAATTTGATTATGGCTTTCATCCTTTGGAGCTCTCCCAAAATGGAAAACGTACCCAAGGGGTGGTCGACCATCTTTTGATTCAGCATTTCAGTACTTCGTATACTCCCATCGACGGTATTCAATTGGATTGTGATCTTCCGGTGGTGTGGTTCGAAAAATTGGGAGGGGGAGACACGGTCACCTCGATGGGTGAAATTTACTTGCGGACTCGCGTACGACTTCTCGATTCGAAAGAACATTTTTTTGGTTTAGCCGTCGCTCCTTTTGGAACGATACAAACAGGGGAAGCGAATCACTATCTTTCAGATCATGGGCCAACCTTAGGAATTTTAGCCGCCGTCGATAAAGACATCAATTCACTTCTTTCGGTAGGGTTAAATATGGGCGCCGATGGGCGTCGTCATGTTGTTTTCCAAGATTTAAGATCCGCCAGCCGTTTTTGGTTGAGTGGTGGGGCGCGTGTTAAAGCGGGAAGTCATTTTGTTTTCAAAGGAGATTTGACTTCCAATTCCCCTTTTTCGAATTTGTTCGACAATAAAGTGGGAAGCCCAACCGAACTTTTGCTTGATATTGATTATAAAATTGGCAAGACCGGTTGGAAAGCCAATGTCGGTGGCGGTCTTTCTGTTGTACGTGGGGCAGGGGAGCCTTTGTTTAGAACGTTAGCCGGTCTTTCGTATCAGTTCAAAAATTCTTACTAGTGCTTGCCGCCCGAAACCTTAGAAACAAACTCAATAAAAGCAAAGCCGATAGGATTTGGAAAACCCCACCAGTTTGGTTCGTTCCTTGCTGCATCAGACTACATCCACCACTACTACCGGTTGCTGGTGAGTCTCCAGTTGTACTTCCTGTATCCGAAGATGAGGTACTGCTCGTGTCGGTAGATGATGGATCAGGCGTAGCGGTACTGCCCGTATCAGAAGACGAGCCTGTATCCGACGATGAGGTGCTACCTGTATCCGAGGTAGTGTCAGTTGTACCGGAAGATCCTCCACTGGTATCGGATGAAGCCGCCACCACTTCTAAGTTAAGGGTGAGTGTATTATTGGAAGAATCCGATTCAGGAAAATCACCCGAAACGCTGGCATTGGTTTCAAACGCGCTTGCTACAGCATCCGCTTGGGCCACAAGAGTAACGGTTGCCGAGGCCCCACTTGCTAAATCACCCAAATCACAAGTAACCGTGCCAGAGGCTTCAGCGCATGTTCCTTGGCTAGGTGTCGAGGAAACAAAGGATAACCCTGATGGTAAAACAACAGTTAATGTGGTGGTGGTTGAAGCTTCAGGTCCATTGTTCGTAACCGTGAAAGTATCCGTGACCTGATCGCCGACGGTAGCTGTTGATAAATCGGCACTGCCGGCAACCGATAAATCAGCTGCTGCCTCGAAAGCCCCCATATCAGGGGCATCGCCGACATTACGATCATTCCCATCCAAATCGGTATCGGGGAGTCCACCGGTTGGATTGGCAGTTCCTAAATCAATCAATGAAGAATCAGCCGATAAGTGATAATTTTCGGCGCTTGAATCCTGATAGAGGGGGTCATTGTGCGAGGTGTTTGTTCCCTCGGTATAGGACCAAAAATCTTCAAAACCCACATCAAAAAAACTGTTATTATTATTGTTGAAAGTGAGATGCGAATTGAAAACAAAAGGTAAAGAGACTGCTTCGCCTGCTGCTTGGCTGACAATATTATTATAAAAATTAACTGTCAGAAAACTTGTATTTCTCACATCCACATAAATTCCCGATCCATTCTCCTGAATATCATCAAGGGTGTTGTTAATGATATTGATCGTATGCGTTCCACTTCCTGAAGCTTCAACATCAATGCCTGCATTTGAGCCGCAATTGCATCCCCCCACGCCATAAATTAAATTGTTTTGCACATTCGCCGTTACACTTCCGGCGCCAGTAGGACGGATTTGGATTCCTTCATAACTATTACTGGCCTCGGTGGTGGTTATTGTATTTCTCAAAAAATCAACGCTGGCTGTTCCGCTGGTAAGATTTGTACTCAATTCGATAGATTGACCTGTTGTGGAAAAACTATTGTCTTCCACAATAATGGTGGAAGGAACCGAAAGAGATATATCCAATCCTGGATCGTTATTACTATCTACTTTATGGGAAAGGGTACTGTCTCTCATTTCAAACCGATGACCGGTGGCTTGATCAAAGGTAACTTGGACACGGACCGCATCTAGGGTGAGATTTTCGAAAATAACAGTGACACTTCCCCCGGCAGTTCCCGCATCATCAACTGAAATATCAACCGGGGTACGTCCATCGGCATTGCCGATTAAGGGGGTAGAACCGCTAGCCGCTGTCAGAGTTAGGCTTTTGCTAATCGATAAATCCTCATCAATGCGGGTATTCGTGGCAATTTCAATCGTATCCCCCGATGCCGCAGCGGTAATACAAGCTTGCAAGGTTGTGGTGCAGGATGACGATGTAGGATAAGTCTGGGTTGCGGCACGAGCCGTTCCTCCGACAAAACCGACCATGAGTAAAACAAGAGATAATTTTTTAGCCATAGAGCCTCCTAAATAAGTTTGGAAGGGTGTCTATGTCACGGAAGCAAAAATTTGGCAATAGTGGATTAAACTTGCAGTAACATCTCATCCTTCATCCACATCATCAAATATTTCAGCATCGTAGGGGGATCGGTGAGCTGACAGAGTTCCCCAAAATTTTTGGCCTGCAGAATTCCCCTGATAAACTTCGTTTCTAGAGGATCCATGGTTTTATAAAAAACCTCGAATTTTTTTCGCCAAACGCTTATTTTTGTTTTTTGTTTTTTAGGTTTTTTATCATCCACTTTCCAATTGAGTTCCAGAAAACGAAAAGAAGGAACAAATTTAAAACGAAGTTCTCCCCATTTTTCGGGAGGGATTTTTTTGAGATCTTTTTCGGTGAGAAGAGGAGTTTCGGCCGCGTCGAACGATTCGATGAGAGCCCATTCGAATCGGGCGAGATCGGACAAAAAAGGGTATTTTTTAAATCGAGAATATTTTTTGAGAAAGTGGGGAAGATCTTTTCCCACATCCCGTAGAGAAAAATAACGAGAAGGATGTTTGAGCAAATAATCAGTGATGAGATTATGAAAACCGATTTCTCCCACAACTTTAAGGACGCGACCAAAATCCTCTTTGAGAGCATCGCGGATGCGATAAAAATACATGTTGGCGTAGATATCCAGACGTTGGGGAGCGGTGAGCCGGGAATTTCCGGTGACCGGAAGCTTGACTGGCTTTTTCTCAAGTGCTTTTTCAACCCCTTCTGGCGACGTAATCAGATCCCAGAGAAGATGTTCGGTTTGTTTGAGTCCATTCTTCATAAATTTTCTTAGCAATTTCCAATTCCGTCATCAATTTTGGAAAAGGGGGAATAGCGTCGTCCCTCTCGATCATTGTTGAAACAGAACCAAAACGGTTGAGCGCGTATCGATACAATTCCCAAACATCATTTTTTACCGGATGATCGTGTGTGTCCAAAAGGTGGGTTTTCATGTCGCTATGTCCCGCCAAATGAAATTGGATCACCCGATTGACAGGGATTCCTTCCAAATAATCTATTGGATTAAAGTTATGGTTTACTGAACTTACGTAAATATTGTTAATATCAAGTAAAATTTTGCAATCTGATTCTTCAACGACCGCCTTCAAAAACGCCCATTCTGGCATGGTGGAGTTGCAAAACTCCATATAACTTGAAACATTTTCGATGAGAATCTGTCTCCCTAAAAAATCTTGCACTTGTTGGATGCGACCAGCGACATGATGGATGGTTTCTTCATTATAAGGAAGGGGCAAAAGATCGTGGAGGTTGTGTCCCTTGGCACCGGTCCAGCAGAGATGATCGGAGACCCATTTGGGTTGCACCCGCCCGATTAATTTTTTTAGTTTTTTGAGATAATCTTTGTTGAGAGGGTCGGTGGTGCCAATGGACAAAGAAACGCCATGCATCACGACCGGATAGTGAGCGAGAATTTGATCTAAAATAAAAAGGGGCCGACCTCCGTCAACCATATAATTCTCAGAAATGATCTCAAACCAATCGACTTGAGGCCAATTTTTGAGGATATGGTTATAATGCTTGGTACGGAGGCCGACCCCAAAACCTAAAAATGGAAATTCCATTTTTATCCTTCGACTACGCAGGATGAAACTCGGAATACGAGTTTCACTTGGCGGCTTTGCCCCCTTTGGCGGTGCAATCAGCGGCGCTCATGGAAGTCCACCCTTTGCCTTTGCAGGAATTTTCTCCTTTGCAGGCATTCTCTTTACTCTTGCAAGCCCCTTTTCCTTTGCAATCATTAACGTCGGAACACTTAACATCGGCCGCTTTGGTGGTGGCGGGAGCTACTTTGTCGGCTGCCATCACATGACCTGCGAAAAAAAGCCCTGCAGCGAGTGTTGCCAGCATAGTACCTGTTGTTGTCTTTTTCATGATTATATTCCTCCTAGGAATGAGCTGTCGGGACGAAGTCTTTTTATAAAAATTTTTGACCTAGTCCTTTTCAGTTGGACGCAACGGTAACGATTTTTTGAAACGCTATCAAGTTAAAATTTTTTCATCTGGGATTCTATGTTTATCCATTGATTTACTAAGGAGTTTTGCGGTAAGTGGGGGAACTCATGCAAAAAAAAATAAAATACCTGTTTGGTTTTTTGCTGATTGCCGGGGTGTTGGTCTATCTCCTTTTCACTACTTTTAGTTCTTCGCTTCAATATTATGTGACCGCCAGTGAACTTTTAAAGGCCCAAAATAATTATCGCGGAAAAATTTTGAAGGTGGCGGGAATGGCCAAAGGAGTTGTTCGTGCAGAAGAAGGAGGAGCCAGCGTGTACCATTTTACGGTTGTGGAAGAAGGGGCGTTGCTTTCTGTTATTTACAAAGGGATTGTGCCCGACACTTTTAAAGATAACGCTCAGGTGGTAGTGACAGGAACTTTGAACCCCGATGGAACTTTTATTGCGACCGAAATTTTGGCAAAGTGCGCGTCGAAGTATCAAGCAAAGGTGAAAGAATGAGTCTACTTGCCTTGATAGGCTGTTCTTCCAGTTGACAAATGATATCATAGTGCTATCATAATATATGCCACGAAAAGTTCGAGAGTTGATCAGCGATTTAAAAAAGGCCGGTTTTGCAGATAGGGGAGGTAAGGGGAGTCATCGAAATTTTATGCATCCATCGTGTCCTTTCGTGGTCACCATCTCGGGCAAGGAGGGTCATGATGCCAGGGTTTACCAGGAAAAAGCGGTGAAAAGGGCTTTGGAGGAGGTGAAAAAATGAAAAAAAACAAAGATAGTTATCTCAAGGTTGTCGAATGGTCCAAGGAAGACCACTGTTATGTAGGGACAGCTCCCGGTCTTATTTTGGGGGGAGTTCATGGTCGTAATGAAAAAAAGGTTTTTGCCGAGCTTTGTAAGGTAGTTTCCGAAGTCCTTTCACTTTTACAAAAGGAAGGGCGTCCGTTACCTCAAGCGACATCCCATAAAAAATATTCCGGAAAAATTCTTTTGCGTCTTTCTCCTTCCTGGCACAAACTATTGACCCTTAAAGCGATGCAAAAAGGGGAAAGCATTAACAAACTCATTTCGTCTCGGCTCATGGCGTCCAAAATTTAAGCCCGCCCTATAACCCCCGTTTGTAGTCTCGCAGAATATGAAGAATACGAAAAATTGATTTCCCTGACGCACTGCGGCTTGACAGGTTTTGCCGGTTGACATAAGCAATAGACGAATCCTAAAAGGGGAGCCGGTCTTAGAAGTTTGACTAAACAATTTTTAATTTCAAAATCAAGGAGGCTCCCATGACCAGTCCAGCAGACAACAGTCCTAATTCAGTTTCAAAAATTTCTTACACCGATTTAATTCACGAGGCGGTTGGAAAAAGTCCTCAAGAAGAACTTTCTGTTTCAGAATGGGCAGAAGGAGCGGCGAGTGTTTATTTGAATGACACCCTCTCGGGAATGGCTTTAAGCTTGTTGGCCAGAGGAATAGGTTCTTTGGGGGGATGTAAGTCACCAGATTACGGAGTAAGTTATAACCAGACAGGTTGCAGAGTTCTGGATGACACTTGTCCAGATGGTAGCGATCCCGCCAACTGGTTTCCAGATGTAGATAAAGATACCTATGGTCTATTTGGGTCCGACGGCCACGAATGTTACCAAACTTGTACAGAACCCACTAATAAAGATGTGATCTCTACTGATCAAGGTATAAGCTATGTGGATAACACATCAGACTGTGATGACAGTGAAAAAACGACTTATCCTGGAGCGTCCGAAACAGCTTACGATGGAATCGATCAAGACTGTAACGAAAGCGATCTCACAGACGTGGATAATGATGGGTATGATTCAACCGATGTTACCGGCGGGACCGATTGTGATGATAACAGTGATGCAATTCATCCTGGGGCTGCCGAAACCTGTAACAGTATTGACGACAACTGCAACGGCACAGTTGATGAAGGGGTAACGAGCACTTATTATACCGATGCTGACGGGGATAATTATGGCGATCCTGCCACCGCTGTCTCGATCTGTGCCGATGCCGCAACTGGTCTTGTTACTAACGGGGATGATTGCGACGACACGAATGCCTCTGTTAATCCGCTCGCGACTGAAATCTGTAATGGCATTGATGATGATTGCGATACATTGGTTGACGATGCCGACCCTAGCCTGGATACGTCAACAGGAAGTTTTTGGTATCCCGATTCCGATGGTAACAATTTGGCTATTGCCGGAGCCTCGGTTATGGCCTGTACTCAGCCCTCGGGATATGCAGCAAGCACCAATCTGGTTGGTTGGTATCCATTGGATGAGGGGAGTGGTAGCCAAGTAATTGATTCAAGTGGAAATGGTTATAATGGAACATTCGGGGGAGCAACCTTTCCTGTATGGACAGGTGATTCCATTTCAGGTGCTTGGGCTGTTGATTTCCCGGTATACGACGACAATATTAACATCGGATTTGACTCCGCTTTTAATTTTTCTTCTGGTGATTTTACGGTGTCGGGTTGGGTGAAAAATCCTTCTGGACTCAGTGCGGATGCCATTCAACCCATTCTTGGCAAGCACCGTTTGGAAACAAGTGATGGTTATTATCCCCCCAATGGCTACTATCTCAGTTCTGGTGTTGATTCTGCGACATTTTATGTGTCGGGTGTTACAGCCTCTACAGGTTCAATCAATGACGGAAATTGGCACCAGGTAGTGGGTGTTTACACGAGTGGTGGTAATGTAGAACTCTATGTTGATGGAAATCTAAAAGACTCACAAGTTGCCAGCTCTATGTACGCAGACAATACACCCTTGATTATTGGAAACGTAACAGGCAACGACACTGATACCACCTTTAATGGAAAAGTCGACGAAGTTTCTATATACAACCGGGCGCTTTCCGCTGATGAAGTTTACGAAAGTTGTAACGAATACGATTCCATCCTCTGTCCCTAATGAGTTGATGGCATGTTCAGTGAGAGTTGATTGTAGTCTGCCTCTTGACAAGTTTTACTAAAAATCATACTATTTTAGTATGCAGGCAACTACTATAAAAATAGAGAATCCTCTGCTCAATCAGCTTAAAGGGTGCAAGCCTAAGGATATTAGTCTTTCTGCCTTTATTCGGGAACTCCTCGAATCCCAAGTTCGAAAACAAAAAATGGCGGTGGCGGCCCAGAAATATACCGAGTTTTTACAAGAAAACCCTGACGAAGAAGCATGGCTTACCGAATGGGAAAAGGCTCCTTTGGATCAGCCGCCCAAAGCTCGCAGAAGAAAGAAAGGACGGCTTTGATGCAACGGGGAAATTTATGTTGGGTCAACCTAGAGCCAGCCACTCCTCCCGAATTTGGCAAGCTACGCCCCTGTCTCATTATTTCCAATTCCGAACAAAATATCACTTTATCCACCGTCGTAATCCTACCTGTTTCCAGCAGAGCACCCGAAATCTGGCCGTTGAGACTTGGGTTTAAGATGCCCGGAGGAAAAATATCTTTTGTAGTATTGCCCGGCATCAGGCAGGTCAATAAAAACCGTCTCCAGGATACAATTGGAAAGGCTCCCGCTAGTTTAATGACCCAACTCGATGAAGCTCTTTTGGCTTATTTGGGGGAATAGTTGCTATTGATTGTTGATTTTATCTTCTCGTCAGGTTATCCACCCCAGTCATGTCACCCCTCGCCACCATCGGCAGTCACTTGTTGAGTCTTGCTTTTCCCGTCGCTCTTTTTTCGGCTCTTCTTTTTCCTTTGGGAAGAAGTCAGGGGCGGCTTTCGCTGGTGCGAACGGCCGAGCGGGGGACTTTTGTTGTGTTTGGACTTTTAACCATTGCGGTGGGACTTCTCATCGCCGCGTTTTTGACCAACGACTTTCGCATCCTTTATATTTATTCTCACTCCAGCACCACGCTTCCTCTTTTTTATAAATTCGCCGGGCTTTGGGCGGGGCTCGATGGCTCCATTCTTTTTTGGGTTTGGCTGGTTTCCATTTATTCCGTGATTGTTCTTTTGGGAAATCGGCGAAAAAATCCTGACTGGATGCCGGTTCTCAATACCGTTTTCATGTCGATCATTCTTTTTTTCCTCGCCATGATTCTTTTTGCCAACAATCCTTTTGCCATCAATCCGACTCCTGCTACCGAAGGACAAG
>OBEQ010102067.1_pt1 | contig 44997 bp, 33 predicted proteins | sample 1670901 | NCBI WGS metagenome assembly OBEQ01 (sample SAMEA104232315, study PRJEB22302) | groundwater metagenome | biome: forest; feature: aquifer; material: groundwater | place: USA | collected 2011-08-07 | depth 5.4 m
CATCGAATTCGTCTTTTTTTTAAGCATACATACCACCGTTAAAAAGTTATTATCGCCTCCATCATACGATAATAACCGGATTCATTCGACCGTTAAGCCAAAAGACCACATACCCAGCGACCTGATTTTGGTACGCTATCGTGGCGTGGCCTCTTGACGAGTGATTACTACCTATACTATAATAGACACGAATTAAGGAACTATCCACACATAATCAAAATAGGTAGCCAAAATATGCTAAAACTTCTTGTGAATAACCTGATAACAAGCGGCTAGAGGCATGCCTATTTTGTAGGTAAACCCCCGCTTGGAAAACCAAGCGGTTTTCGTTTCTGCATATATATAGGAAGGTTCACCAAGCACCCTCACCTAAATCATACGTCCTCTCCCCTCAAGGGAGAGGAAAGTGGGATCCTTCGCTTCGCTCAAGGATGACGCAGATGGTTACCGATAGAGATCGGGTATGTACTCGATCTTTGGTGGTAACTGATGGAGAACTTTGACAACTGAAGAAGTTAAGGAGAACAAAAGGGTAATAAAGAGCATCAAATTAAAAAACAATATCACTGAAAGAATTCTACTTTCAGTGATTGGAGAGCATAAGGGCATACGGTGGATGACTTGACACGAAAAGCCGATGAAGGACGTAGCAGTCTGCGATAAGCCTCGGGGAGGTGACAAGCAACCTTTGATCCGGGGATTTCCGAATGGAGCAATCCACTTCGATGGAAGATCGAAGTATCGCTCACTGAATTCATAGGTGTGCGAAGGGTACCTGGTGAAGTGAAACATCTCAGTAACCAGAGGAAAAGAAAATAATATGGAAGTTTGATGCCGAATCTGGAGGGCGCAAGTCTTTCAGTTTTAGCATCATACTTTCCAATCATTCCCCTAGTAGTGGCGAGCGAACGGGGAAGAGTCTAAACCTCCTCCATGAGTTTTTGTGGCGGCTTGTTGTTGAAAGACAATCGGTACGTGCGAAGATGAAAGGTGTCGGCCGTTGTGGAGAGAGGTGTTGTGTGGTGATTGTGGTCCCCGCCGATATCGGGGACGTAAGTTGTATAATTTCCCTAGTAGAAGGGTCCTGGAATGGCCCACCAAAGAAGGTGAAAGTCCTGTACGCGAAAGGGATTAAACACTTATCGTGATCAATCCACGAGTACCACGGGCCTCGTGAAATCCTGTGGGAATCAGCCGCGACTATGCGGTAAGACTAAATACTTTTCGTGATCGATAGTGAACCAGTACAGTGATGGAAAGTTGAAAAGTAGCCCGGAAGGGCGATGAAATAGTATCTGAAACCGTATGCTTACAAGGAGTCAGAGCCTGTCGCAAGATGGGTGATGGCGTTCCTATTGAAGAATGAGCCAACGACTTTGCTGTGCGTTGCTTGGTTAAGCTCCTGCGGGAGCGAAGCCGAAGCGAAAGCGAGTCTTAATAGGGCGTATCCACTTATTTTTTCCGTTGACCTTCCATGGTCAATGCGAAAAAATGGGTGGAAGGTAACGCGCACAAAACCCGAAACCGGGCGACCGATCCATGGCCAGGGTGAAGTTCCGCGAAGGCGGAATGGAGGCCCGAACCCACGTGCCGTTCAAAACACGGGGATGAGTTGTGGATAGCGGAGAAATTCCAATCGAGCTCGGTAATAGCTGGTTCTCCCCGAAATAGCTTAAGGGCTAGCGTCGGAACAATCGTACTGGGGGTAGAGCACTGAATGGGGTCCGATGGAGTGATCCTACGTACCCTAACCAAACTCCGAATACCAGTACGTCTACCGGCAGTCAGTCCATGGGGGCTAAGCTCCATGCGACAAAAGGGAAACAGCCCTTGATCTCAGTCTAAGGTCCTTAAATCGTGATTAAGTGTGAAAGGTGGTGAGGTGACTCAAACAACCAGGAGGTTGGCTTAGAAGCAGCCATCCTTTAAAGAAAGCGTAACAGCTCACTGGTCGAGTTCCCTTGCATCGAAAATTCAACGGGGCTCAAATCACGTACCGAAGACGAGGACTTGTTCACTTCGGTGAACAATTGGTAGGGGAGCATTCTGTAGGCGACGAAGGCGACGGCGTGAGCCGCGCTGGAGCGTACAGAAGAGAGAATGTTGGCATAAGTAGCAGCAAGACGGGTGAGAACCCCGTCCGCCGCAAACCCAAGGTTTCCTGGGCAACGAAAATCGTCCCAGGGTTAGTCGGTCCTAAGGTCAGGCCGAAGGGCGTAGCCGATGGACAGCAGGTTAATATTCCTGCACTACCGTTTGATTATCCGTGCGTGACGCTTCGCCGTATCGCGTGTGTGTTTCGGTTATACACATCCGCGGCCGCAAGTTTCATCGAGCAATCGGTGACGCGAGTGGTTGAAGGGAGTGGGCTCGCGAGAGCTCGCAACACATGAAAAGGTGGAGCCTAGAAAAACCGCACGGTCACGTCAGATGGTAACCGTACCGTAAACCGACACAGGTGGGTGGGCATGATTGTGCCAAGGCGTACGAGAGAAACATCGTTAAGGAACTCGGCAATACAGAGGCCGTAACTTCGGGATAAGGCCTGCCCCGCGCAAGCGGGGCCGCAGCGAAAGACGCCAAGCGACTGTTTATCAAAAACACAGGTCCCTGCAAAATCGTAAGATGACATATAGGGGCTGATGCCTGGCCAGTGTCAGAACGTTAAAGAAGGTGGTCATGTGTTCGCAAGAACGCGGCAGCCGCCGACTGAAGCGCTGATGAACGCCGGCGATAACTATAATCGTCCTAAGGTTTTCTGGATCACTTTGTGGTCCGGAAAACGACTGGGACGATTATGGAAAGATAAACAAAAAATAAAAAAGCCATTCGAAAAAGCTGCCGCTTCATTGAGGAATCAATGAAGTCAGTCTAATTCAGCGATATGCAAGGAAAACCTCTTTGGAGGAAAACTTGCAGGAAACCAAATTCCGCGCAAGCGGGAAAGTAGGATCCTCAGGCACTCTCGCGCTGACACCGAGAACCGGTGTAAACAGAGTCCACGTCAAAGGATACGTCAGCGAAATTCCTTGTCGGGTGAGTTCCGACCTGCACGAATGGCATAACGACTTGGCGACTCTCTCAACGATGTACTCGGCGAAATTGCAAGATGAGTGAAGATGCTCATTACCCGTGGTTAGACGAAAAGACCCTGTGAAGCTTTACTACACCTTGTTATTGGGTTCATGTCTCGTATGTTCAGTGTAGGTGGGAGCCGCAAGGCGCCAATGAGACACCACCCTTGCGCTACGTGAATTCTAATCCCTGACCGTGAATCCGGTCGGAGAGACAGTAACTGGCAGGTAGTTTATCTGGGGCGGATGCCTCAACGAAGATCTCATTCCGTTACCCCCCACTTTTTAGTAGGGCGAGATCTTCAGGGGCGGTCATGCAGTGATGCATGTCGCAAATTGAGCTGTATGCTGGAACCTCCGAGTATCCAACAGTACCCAACGTGGTGAAAATCTGTTGGTGCGGACAATCAGCAGGGAAGTCCTCGTGACCCCTCAACGACTAAACGCTCGACATCCTATATAATAAGGATGATGATATAGTCTGAACTCTATGGCGACATAGAGAGTGCGACAGAAATGTTCGCACCCGTCGAAAGGCGAGTAACACAATTGCCCAAAAGGTAACGGAGGCGTTTACCAAGGTCAGCTTAGCTCGGATGGAAATCGAGCTGGACGTGCAAGCGCACAAGCTGGCTTTACTGGAAGACCGACGAGTCGACCAGTTGCGAAAGCAGAAGCTAGTGATCCGACGGTCCCTCATAGGAGGGCCGAAGCTCAACGGATAAAAGCTACTCCAGGGATAGACCCGCAAGGGTTGTTGTCCCGTTCCGGTGGTAACACCGGAACAAGAATATGGCTAATAACGGTGAACTCCTGCATGGGGCAGGACAATACCGTGGGAAGTTCTTCACCGCGTTTCCAAAATTATGAATGAACGCGAACGAAGCATTATGATCGGCACTATTTTAGGTGATGCGTTTCTTCAAAAAACAGGACAAAAAAACGCGCGATTGCGATTAGAGCACTCGTCAAAACAGAAAGAATATATTTTCTGGAAATGGCGCGAGCTCAAACGGTACCTGCAAGATGTACCAAAGTATATCGAACGTTTTAATCCGGTTTGGAAAAAACAATACGCCTATTATCGTTGTCAATCGCATGCTTCTCGAGAATTGGGGAAGTTGCAAGCGATGTTTTATAATGAGCATCGCAAACAAATTCCCATCACCATTAAAAAAATCCTGAAACCGCTCGCTCTTGCGACGTGGTTTATGGACGATGGATACTATAATCGAAGAGATCGCGCAGCAGATATATATCTTTCGCCATTTCTTGATGAAGATATACGACGACTCCAAGATATGTTTGCGGAAAATTTTGATCTGCATCCACGTCTTCTAAAAAAGACGCATGGATTGAATTTTAGATTTTCTGCCGCTGAAACAAAAAAGTTATGTAGTATCATTGCCCCGCATATCATTAAAAGTATGCGGTATAAAATTGGTGAAGAACCCCGTATCGACTGAGGCCTAAGGCCGAGGTGGCGCAACGAAAAAACTCACGCGCCACAATATGCCGTACTCCCATCGTGGCAACGATTGGGATGAAGATATAGTCAGTACTCTTAGTAATAAGGGAATAATATGAACAGGCTGATCTCCTCCAAGAGTCCACATCGACGAGGAGGTTTGGCACCTCGATGTCGGCCCATCGCATCCTGGGGCTGGAGAAAACAAAACTTCTCTCTCTGACGGAAACGTCGGAGTAATAAACGAGCTCAAAACGGTGAAGGCCTTCACTGATCGAATTATATAAACTTGTGAAAATCGCAGGTTCCATGTGTAATTGAGATACTATGAAGGTTAACCCCGTGGGAAAACGATTGTCTGAAGTCGAGCGAGCATATATTGCCGGTTTTCTTGATGCCGACGGCGCCATTATGGCGACGATCGAACGGCACAAGGAGAAAAAATTTGGTTTTCGTATTCGTGTTGTCGTAAAGGCAACGCAATCCAATCCAAAAATACTGTTATGGCTGCAAAGAAAATGTCATTGCGGATTGGTTCGAAAAAATCGAACCGTCTATGATTGGTTAGTGCGGAATCAAATTGAAATTAAGGAACTTTTGACTGTTTTGCAACCTTATTTCAAAATCAAAAATCGGCAAACCGCGAAAGCACTACGTTTGCTCAGCGGTGTCATCAATTCTCCTAAGGAATTAATGACAGCGGCTCGTTTGGCGGATACATTGGCACGATTGAATGTGCGGTCAAAAAATCGCCGTACGAATCATGCAACAATGATCAAAGACAAAGCGTTCCTGTAACGACTGAATCCCTTTTTTGGGGATGAGATAGCTGGCTTCCGGAAAGTATTTGAAATTACGCCACTATCACACGGCTCGCACCTAACGCACGATCGGTGACGATCGTTGCTACCGGTGATGGTATAGTCTGATACTCCGTGTAAGCGGAGATAACAATAAATGAGGTCCCAATGGTTTGGCTGTTCGCCAATTAAAGCGGTACGCGAGCTGGGTAATCGACGAAAGTGAGCCCAGCATAAATCGGCTCATAACGGTTAAGCCGTCCTCTCTATTTTATGATACAATAGAGGTATGATGGCAATACCGTGGGAAGTCAAAAGACAAAGGTCTTTCTCACCGCTGTATTCAGCGGCGAGAAACCCTGGGTTTGATGGTTTGCTCGAGATAAACTCTCGCCAAACATCATCAAACCCGTCTCGGCGGCTCGAACACAAGCAGTTGTGTTCTCGCTCCGCCTCGACCCCGTAACGACTGCATCACAGAGTGGTGCGGTAGCAGTAGCCCGATGATCGGGAGCAAAAACTGCTACAATACGCCGGATCCCCCTACGAGCGGGATAAGGAATAGTCTACACCGTGAGAAATCATGGACATAGTGTCAGAACGTCGTGAGACAGTGGAGAATTTGACTTAAAAAAGTCGAAACCGCGCTGTCTATAAATTTGGCTATTTGCTGGAAAATCTGTTTGATCTTGTGGAGACAAGATCAAAGAATCTCGCACTACTCGAAAGAGTGAAAATGTGACGAGTGCAGACAATCAGCAGGAAACCTGCGTGAAAACGCGGGGATCCTCAGAGACTATACGCCAGACCGTCCGAAAAAATCGGGCGAAAGATATAGTCCGAACTGCATGGCGACATGCAGAGCGTGGCAGAAATGTCCACGCCCGTCACAAAGACGAGTAACAAAATTGTCGGTCTCCTATCTACCACGGGCGCAGAAATTTGCGAGGGCTTTTCCTTAGTACGAGAGGACCGGGAAAAACAAACCTCTGGTGTACGAGCTGTCCTACCAAGGGCATTGCTCGGTAGCCATGTTTGGCACGGATAAACGCTGAAAGCATCTAAGCGTGAAGCCGTCCTCAAGATTAGATTTCATAGACCCCTTCGAGATGAGAAGGTTGATAGGCGGTAGGTGTAAGAGCCGTAAGGCTTTGAGCCGAGCCGTACTAATCGGTCATTTCTCCAATCACTGAAAAAAGAATTCTTTTTACACTTTTGTTCTCAAAAGAGATCTCTGCAAATGCAGGGATTCAATAAATTAAACCAACGCAAAGTCTTGGTGGCTTGAGCGGAGGGGTCACACCCGATCCCATCCCGAACTCGGAAGTTAAGCCCTCCAGCGCTGATGGTACTTGGAGCCAATCCGCTCCCGGGAGAGTAGGCCGTCGCCAGGACTTTGTGTTGGTTTTTTTGTTTGTCAAAATTGGTAGGCGCGGGCACCTGTCCGAAATATGAGGCTCCACCACTCGGTGGCGTTATGAGGAGATTTGACGGGGTGGGCTTGACACCTTTGTCAGTTATGGTATCGTTTGGATACGTTCATTTCACCAAAGGAGGTTTCATGCAGAGAGCACATCGTTTGTCTCGGGTCTTGTTTGTTGTCGCATCGATCGGGATTGGTCCTTCGGCGTTTGCTGAAATGGTGTGGGGGGCGGACACCGCGCCCACCCATGAGGTGCGCGATCTTGCGACCGGTCAGGTTCTTTCATGCTCCTGTCAGATGGCGGCAGGAAACGTGGTTTGCACCGTATGCGTGGCACGTGAGGATCCGAAGATCGAGATCATCGGAGACGCTGGAAGGTACACGTCGTTTTGGCGCGAAGTCATTTCTCGGCTCAAAGATGAAAATACGATGCGGTCTCTTGACGAATTGGACATCCGCCTTCATGATGGGAATTTGTTTGTTCTCAATATTTCATGCAAGGCAAATCCGAATAATCGCGTATCCTTTGAGACGGGTCTTTCTTTGCCACAAAACCAAAGTATTTTGACCAAAGCTATTGGAAATGCAGTCGCTCGTGCGTGCGGAAGTGTTTCCTCTGACATATTTCAACTTGCACGCAATGGTGTATTGGCGGATCGGAATGCCAAGATCCGCCTTTCTCCGCCTCCGGAAAATGGCAGTCAGTATTGGCAAGCGGCACTGCGTGAAATCTTGGCCGATGAGACTATCGTCAACAATGTTGCCGAGTTGGTACTTGATCCTTCTCCGATGGTTTACTTCAAAGGAGACGGGGAACCATATTACCGCGCGGAGATTCGCACGTTGCGTTGCGTGAACGGTGGCCCGAAAAAATCGTATCGCATTCCCATGACGGACGTACCGAGAAATCTGGTTAATTTTCGTCGCTGGATTCGCGACATCGTCGCCGAAGCCTGCGCGCCCTAACGCGCCCCCGACAGCCCCACGCTGTCGGTTTTTATTTTCAAGTCTAACTTTTTTCACCATGGTGAAAAAAGTTAGAATCGTTTTCTAGCAAGCTATAAGCTAGAAAGCTAAAAAGCTAAATAAAAAAATCGCTCAGCAAGAGGGTGCCGAGCGAACGGTGTGCATTTTTGTTTCTACAAGAGCGGCTTTTTTCCCTCGGATCGTTTTCGGGCGAGATAGTCGCCGATAAGCGCTTTGACGATTATGACTACCACGAATAGTGCAATCAAACCTCCACACGCAAGTACGATCTCATCGCCCGGATGAAGCATTGGTTTCCCCTTTCATAAGTGACTGTATGGTACCTATTTTGAGGGGGCTTGTCAATTATCTGAATCTTCGGTATACTAAAGGCGCTTTTTCATATGGAAAATAAGCCGAAAAATCAACAGTCAGACAGGCGTTATTTTTTGTTTGCTTTGCGCATCATGGGAGAACTTGTGTGGATGATCGCCGCGCCCGTTGTCATCTTGGCGCTTTTTGGAAAATGGATTGACACTCGTTTTGGCACGCGTCCGATTTTTCTTATTGCAGGTTTTGTTCTCGCCGCGATCACGTCCGGTATTTCCGTATGGCGCCGCACCAAAGAATTGGGTAAAGAATATCAAGATCTTGATAAAAACATAAAGTAGATACTGATTGATATTTGTTGATACTGATGGATACTTTTTGATACTAATGATGGCAATGAATATCTATAAATATCAACCAATATCAATGAATATCCGCTTATGATCCCCCCCGTTGCCGCGGAAGCCGTTCTACACCTTGCGGGCTTCCCTATCACGAACACCATGATAAACGCGTGGATTGCACTCGCCTTTTTTTTCGTTATCGGACTTCTCGTGCGCACGCGGCGTGCGACGGTGCCCCACGGCATTCAAAATGTCGTTGAGGCGATGGTTGAATTTTTTTTGACCACCATCGAAAGTGTCACCCATGATCGCGAACGCGCACGAAAATTTCTTCCCATTGTGGGCGGTTTGTTTCTTTTTATTCTCGTTTCAAATTGGATGGGTATTATTCCGGGCACGGGTTCGATCGGTATTTTTCAAAAAATTCATGGTGAGATTGAACTCGTGCCGCTTTTGCGTCCCGCCGCAAGCGATCTTAATCTCACGCTCGCCATGGCGCTCATCGCTGTTATAGGATCGCATATTTTGGGCATCGCGGCCATCGGATTTTTCAAGCACTTGAATAAGTTCATTCAGCTTGGTACACTGTTTTCCTCGTTCAAAAAAGGCGGTGTGCACATTTTTGTCGGATTTGTCGAGGTAATTATCGGACTTATTGAATTGATTTCGGAAGTTGCCAAAGTCGTGTCACTTTCGCTTCGTTTATTTGGAAATGTTTTTGCCGGTGAAGTTTTGCTTACGGTCATCGGTTCACTTGTCGCATTTTTTGTACCACTTCCTTTCATCGCGCTCGAGTTGATTGTTGGCGTCATTCAGGCCATGGTGTTTTCACTCCTTACCCTTGTTTACTTAACGGTTGCTACTGAAAAAGTAACAGCCCATTAAATAATTACTTTACGGATGCCGACGATAAATCCATCATTTCCCGTCGCGTATCAAGTAGAGCAAAAAATATGTCGCTCGATGCTGAAACAATGCGCATTTTAATTAAAGGTTCGACAATCGCGATCGGCGGATTTTCACCGGCGCTTGCGATCGGAAAACTTGTTGGCAAAGCAATGGAAGCGATCGGTCGCAATCCGGAAGCCGCCGGAAAACTCTTCGTACCGATGTTGCTCGGTGCCGCTTTTGCGGAAGCTATCGCGATTTACGCACTCGTAGTGGTGTTCACGCTTTAGTTTTTACCATTACGTCATCCTGAATGAAATGAAGGATCTCAATCGGTGAGATTCTTCGCTACGCTCAGAACGACGGGGTTTCCCTCCCCTTAGGATAAGGGGAGGTTAGGAGGGGTTACGTTGTCAACTTCAAACAAATTTATATGTCCACCGAAATCATCCAAGAAGCCGCGTCGCAAGGCGTACTCGGCACGCTCGGCGTCAATTGGAAAATATTCATCGCACAACTCGTTAATTTTGCGGTTGTACTTTTGATTTTGTGGCGCTGGGTATATCGGCCGGTCGTGAAATTGCTCGATGATCGTTCAAAAAAAATCGGTGACAGTATCACGAATGCCGAGCGCATTGAAAAAGAGCTGACGCATCTGGAAACGCGAAAAGTTGAAGTCATGCGTGATGCAGAACGGAAGGCACAGGAAATTATGACGGACGCAGCACGTTCTGCGGAAGCCAGTCGTGTTGAAATGACGGCAAAAGCGCGTGTTGAAGTCGAAAAAATCGTGAAACAAGGGAAAGAGCAATTGAACGCCGACAAAACGCGCATGCTTGCCGAGGCAAAAACGGAAATTGCGGATTTGGTGATACAAGTAACGAGCAAAGTACTTGAAGAAAAAGTGGATGAAAAGCACGATCGTAAACTTGCCCAAAAAGTTTTATCGTCTCTATGAAAATGACTGCTCGACAATACGCGATACTTCTTTATGAACTGGTGTCCGATGCAAAAAAAGCGGATGTGCCGCAACGTGTCCAATCGTTTTTGAAATATCTGGTGCGCGGACGTCGTACGATGCTTGTGGGGAATATCATTGCGGCATTTGAGACGCTGTGCGATGAACATGATAAGGTGTGGCGCGTTGATGTAACGAGCGCCCGCAAAATTACCAAAACAATCAAAGAAGAATTGCGTAAAGTTCTCGGTGCCGAAAAAATTGACGTACGTGAATCGCTGGATCCAACGTTGATCGGTGGCATGCGATTGCGTGTCGGCGATACGATAATTGACGGAACACTGAAAACGCGTCTTGAAAATCTCCACAACACTTTTACTTCGTCCGCATCCTAATCTCTAATTTTTCACACGGTATGCCAGATAAAAATTACATAATTGAAACGTTGAAAAGCCAACTTGCCGGATTGACGCTCGAACCGACTGTGCAAAAAGTGGGTACCGTGGTTGAAATAGGTGACGGCATTGCGCGCGTGACCGGACTTTCGGAGTGTCTTTCAGCGGAAATGCTTGAATTTCCGGGCGGGACGTTTGGCGTGGCACTCAACTTGGAGCGTGAAACCGTGGGTGCCATGTTGCTCGGCGATTACAACCATATTAAGGAAGGTGATACCGTAAAATCAACGGGTCGCATTCTTTCGATTCCGGTCGGAGAGGCGTTCATTGGCCGCGTGATTGATCCGCTCGGGCGTGTGCTTGATGGCAAACCGGCGCCGCAATCAAAAAAAATCTATCCGGTTGAAAAAATTGCGCTGGGTGTGCTCGCGCGTGAACCCGTCGGTACCCCGCTTCAAACCGGCATCAAAGCCATTGACGCCATGATTCCGATCGGCCGCGGTCAACGCGAGCTCATCATCGGCGATCGCCAAATCGGCAAAACCGCTGTCGCGATTGATGCGATTATCAATCAAAAAGGGCAGGATGTGGTTTGTATTTATGTGGCGATTGGTCAAAAGGAATCGAAGATCGCGAAGATAGTGGCAAAACTTGAGGAGGCGGGCGCCATGGAGCACACGATTGTGGTTGTGGCCGGCGCCTCTGCGGGAGCTTCCTTATCTTATATAGCGCCGTACGCCGGTGCCGCGATTGGCGAGTATTTCATGGATCAAGGCAAAGACGCGCTCGTGGTGTATGACGATCTTTCGAAACACGCGTGGGCGTATCGCGAGGTGTCGCTTTTGCTCCGACGTCCGCCGGGTCGCGAGGCATATCCGGGTGACATTTTTTATCTTCACTCGCGTTTGCTTGAACGCGCCGCGCGCATGTCGCGCGATAATGGAGGAGGATCGCTCACCGCGCTTCCTATTATTGAAACGCAAGCAGGTGATGTGTCGGCATATATTCCGACCAACGTAATTTCCATTACCGATGGACAGATTTATCTTGAAGGCGATCTTTTTTATCGCGGTATTCGTCCGGCGCTCAACGTTGGTTTGTCGGTTTCGCGCGTGGGTTCGGCGGCGCAAATTAAAGCAATGAAAAAAGTTGCCGGAAAATTACGGCTCGACCTCGCGCAATTCCGCGAACTTGAAGCGTTTGCACAATTCGCGACTGATCTTGAAGAGGGAACGCGCAAACAAATTGAACGTGGCCGCCGCACGGTTGAAGTGTTGAAACAAGGACAGTACGTGCCGATGCCGGTTGAAAACCAAGTGGCAATTTTGTACGCGGTGACGAACGGCTATCTTGACGATGTGCCGGTCGCTGACGTGAAAAAATGGGAAGACAAATTCCACGACTATCTGCATACGCGTGGCAAAGAAGTGCTTGACGCAATCCGTGAGAAAAAAGAATTGTCCGCTGAAGTCGAAAAAATGTTGAAGGAAGCGATTGAGAAGTTTAAGTCTACCAACAAGTAGTGTCATTGCGAGCGTAGCGAAGCAATCCCGAGAATTAAAGATTACCTTGAATTTCACGGGATCAGTACGTCACTCACTCTCGTTCGTTCCTCGCGATGACGTAGAGATAGTGCTCACTATGGATACTGAACAAATGAAAGAACTGGCAGATCGGCTTGATACTTTGCAGGCTGCAAAAAACGACGGCAGAGGCGTCACATGTGTGCGTCATGTTATTGAGAGACCTCTGCAAAAGTCTCTTTCGGCTACAATTTCACTGCTTCGGCTACAAAATTGCAAAAGTTCCTCCGCTTATACTGCGTATAAACATCGTCACTTTTTCAATTTTTCGCTTCGAAGCAGTGAAATTTCGCTTCGAAATATACTTTCGCAGAGGTCTCTTGAGTATTTGCGACGAGGAGATTGGGAATCGGCGCAACAGGCCGCAATCACCGATAATGATAAAATACGGCAATATCCCGATATACAAGCTGTCACACAAGATGAATTATTAAAAGATCATCCGCTTTCGGAGCAAGAGATCAATAAAAAATTCGGTTGGAAGTAATATGGCTGTTTCAACACGCATCATCAAACATCGCATCAAATCCATCACCAACACCAAAAAAATTACGAAGGCGATGGAGCTCGTTTCGGGCGCCAAAATGCGCAAAGCGGTTGCGGCGGTGCTCGCGACGCGGCCGTATGCGTCCCTTTCGTGGGAAACCATTATGGAGCTCGCGAAGCGAGTTGATCCGACGACCCACCCCCTGCTTCGTGTTGCTCAGAAACGTGAGCGGATACTTTTGATTGCGCTTTTTTCTGATCGCGGTCTTTGTGGCGGCTACAACGCGCAGATGTTGCGCAAATTAAAAACGGTAGAGCAACTACATAAGACGGGCGCCGCGAAAATTGATGTTATCGCGATTGGAAAACGGGGGATCGATGCCTTTCGTCGCGCTGGCATGAATGTGACTGCCGCATTTACCGATTTATCAAACAATGCGACATGGGCCGATGTCCGGCCGATCGCCCTCATGGCGATTGATGAATTTAAAAAAGGAAATTATGATGAGGTTTTGATGGCGTATACTGATTTTCGTTCGGCGGTCAGTCAGATTCCGCGCGTGCGGTCGCTGTTACCGATTGCGCCGGGTGCGGTTGCTGATGAATTGGGAGTAGGTGCGACGGTAACTTCTAAATTTCCTCCGCAATGGTCATATTACGAGTATCTTTTTGAACCAAGTCCGGATGAAGTTCTTGAAGCGATGTTACCGCGGCTCGTCGAGACGCAAGTTTTTCAAGCCGTTCTTGAGGGAACGGCATCGGAACACTCCGCACGCATGTTTGCCATGAAAAACGCGAGCGACGCGGCACGCGACATGATTGATGACTTAACGTTTACCTTTAACCAAGCCCGCCAAGCCAACATCACGCGCGAGATATCGGAAATCAGCGCCGGAAAAGCGGCGTTAGAATAATATTTCGTCACGAAACGGCGAATGACTACGAATCCACGAATTCGTTGGTTCGCGAGCAATTCGTAGTTTCGTAACCAAAATGTATGAATCAAGGAAAAATAGTACAAATCATCGGTCCTGTCGTGGATGTTGAGTTTGCGGAAGGAGGTTTGCCGAATATTCTTAATGCGCTCCATGTTGAACGAAAAGAGGGGGCGCTCGTGCTTGAGGTTGCCCAACATGTTGGCGGAAATACGGTGCGGACGGTCGCCATGTCATCAACCGATGGACTTGCGCGAGGTGTTTTAGTAAAAGATACGGGCGCGCCGATTTCCGTTCCCGTGGGCAAAGAAACACTCGGTCGCATGTTTAATGTGACGGGCGATCCGATTGACGGCAAGCCGCAGGTAAAAGCAAAAAAATATTACCCCATTCATCGTGCGGCGCCGGCGTTTGCGGATCAAGCGACAAAAACCGAAGTATTTGAAACCGGCATCAAGGTCATTGATTTGATTTGTCCGTTTGCCAAAGGAGGCAAGGTGGGACTTTTTGGTGGCGCCGGTGTCGGAAAAACGGTGGTCGTCATGGAACTCATTCGCAATATCGCGACCGAGCACGGCGGATTTTCGGTTTTTGCCGGTGTCGGCGAACGCACGCGCGAAGGAAATTTGTTGTATCTTGAAATGAAAGAATCCGGCGTGCTCGACAAAACGTCGCTCGTCTTCGGTCAGATGAATGAACCGCCGGGCGCGCGCGCACGCGTGGCGCTCACGGGACTTGCAATGGCCGAATATTTCCGCGATGAAGAAAAGCAAGACGTTTTACTTTTCGTTGACAACATTTTTCGTTTCACACAAGCCGGTTCCGAAGTGTCGGCATTGCTCGGTCGTATTCCATCGGCGGTGGGTTATCAGCCAACGCTCGCGACCGAAATGGGCGCACTCCAAGAACGTATCACCTCAACCAAAAACGGTTCGATCACGTCGGTGCAAGCGGTGTATGTTCCGGCCGATGACTTGACGGATCCCGCGCCAGCCACTACATTCGCCCACCTTGATTCGACCGTCGTGCTTTCGCGTTCGCTTGCCGAACTCGGTATTTATCCGGCCGTTGATCCGCTTGACTCCACGTCCGCCGTTCTCGATCCGCAAATTGTGGGCGAAGAACACTATCGCGTGGCGCGCGGCGTGCAACAAGTGCTTCAACGCTATAAAGATTTGCAAGACATCATCGCCATTTTGGGCATGGAAGAATTGTCGGACGAAGATAAAATGACGGTGAATCGCGCACGCAAAATTCAACGTTTCTTGTCGCAACCGTTTTTCGTAGCTGAAACATTTACCGGCGTCGCCGGAAAATATGTACCGCTCAAAGACACCATCCGTGCCTTTGCCGAGATTTTGGAGGGCAAACACGATGACAAACCGGAGCAAGCGTTTTATATGAAGGGCGGGATTGACGAAGTGAAATAATCCGTTACGAAACTACGAATTTTTACTACGCAACACCGAAGCGTAGCGTAGTTGAAAGTTAAAGAAGCGAAGCGACTTGTCCCACGAAGCTTCAGCGAAGAGGGAGAGCGAGCATACTCTCGGAGCAAGGCACCACAAGCTTGCTCGCGGCGAGGACGCCTTACGAACCTACGAAATTGACGTCATTGCGAGCGTAGCGAAGCAATCCCGAGAAGAAGCGATTTTCTTGAATTAAAGACTTCCTTAATTTCACGGGATTGCTTCGTCGGATTTTTACACCTCCTCGCAATGACCGCATTTTCCTGCATTGCAAGCGAGGTGAAGCAATCTCATGAAAAAAAGTTATGTCAAAAATACATTTTGAATTAACTACGCCCGAACGCATTGTATTTAAAGAAGAAATTGATCAAATAACCCTCCCGACAAAGGAGGGTGAGATTACGATTTTACCCAATCACATACCGCTCGTGGCGGTTCTTGTGCCGGGAATGGCGACGCTCATCAAGAACGGTGTTGAATCGTATGTGGCGGTCTCGGGAGGATTTATCGAAGTGCGTCCCGGAAGTCGCGTGATTGTTTTGGCCGACACTGCCGAGCGCGCTGAAGAATTGGATCTCAAAAAAATCGAAGAAGCCCACGCCCGCGCCGTGCAAGCACTTACCGAAAAACGTCATGCCGATGACGTCTCATTTGCCGACGTCGCCGTAGGCTTAGAACGCGAACTCGCCCGCCTCAAAGTCGCTCGAAAAAAACATCATTGATTGAATGAATATGAAATTTATCACCGATCTCCACGTCCACTCCCGTTTTTCTCGTGCGTGCTCGAAAGAATTGACATTGCCCAATATTGCAAAGTGGTGCGCAATTAAAGGTATCAACATTGTGGGTACGGGGGACTTTACGTTTCCGCGGTGGCTTCTTGAAATCAAAGAACAATTGCAGGAAGCGGGGGATGGCATTTTTAAACTGAAGGGGTCGCGCGATGCGACTCGTTTTTTGTTAACGACGGAACTGTCCGCGATTTACAAACAGGGCGACAAAGTCAGGCGCGTGCATTTGTGTATTTTTTTGCCGAGCGTTGTGAGTGTCGAAAAACTCATCGCGTCACTTGAAGCGCGTGGGGTCAATTTGAAATCTGATGGTCGCCCGATTTTGGGACTTTCGGCAAAAGAAATTACGAAACTCGTACTCGATGCCGATCCGCGCGGACTCGTCGTGCCAGCACATTGTTGGACTCCTTGGTTCGCCGTGTTTGGTTCAAAATCCGGTTTTGACTCGCTCGCCGAATGTTTCGAGGAAATGACACCCTACATTCATGCGGTTGAAACCGGACTTTCTTCGGATCCGCCTATGAACTGGCGCGTGTCCGGACTTGATGAGGTGCTCTTGCTTTCAAACTCCGATGCACACAGTTTGCATAATCTCGGTCGTGAAGCAAATGTTTTTCTAAGTGATATTTTTGATTACGGGACGCTTCATGCCATTTTGACCACGCGCGACAAAAAACGTTTTATTTCAACAATTGAATTTCATCCCGAAGAGGGGATGTATCATTATGACGGCCACCGCGTGTGTAATTTTTCGTGCACGCCCAACGAAACAAAAAAATACGGTGGCATCTGTCCGTCGTGCAAAAAACCGCTCGTGATCGGTGTTATGAATCGTGTTGCGGCGCTCGCAGATCGCACCGAGGGTGAGGGCGCGCGTGGCAAGGTGCCGTTCAAACATATCGTCCCGCTTGAAATCGTGATCGGCGAAGCGCTCGGTCGCGGGCGCGGCACGAAAGGCGTCAACGCAATTTACGAAAAATTGATCCGCGAACTAGGCAATGAATTTTCAATTCTACTCGATCTCTCGTACGAAGAAATCCGCCGCGCCGCGCCACCCGAAGTCGCCCTCGCCATTCGCCGTATGCGCGAAGGAAAACTCATCGTAAAACCCGGCTACGACGGCGTCTACGGCACGGTCAAAATTTTCAGCCCCGAAGAACGCAAAGAAGCCCAACAAGTCGCTCTTTTGTAAACATTAATTTGTGACACCGCAGATGAGCGGTAAAAACTACCCCACTCAGTGAACCCCACTGAGTGGGGTTCACTGAGTGGGGTTGATTTTTGGTGTGTCGGGTTTGACAGTTTTTGCGGGGTGTGGTACAAGATCGTGATGGGTCTTTGAAAGTTACTCCCTCACACAAGGAGTGAGCCATGGCAGATGATGATGCTATTACGCCGGAAGAAGAGCGTCAGCTTGAGGGGCTTTTGGACAGGCTTAAGCGACAAGTGAAAAGTGGAAAGCTTGGACTCGAACTTGTTCTTTTGCAACTTGAAGAAATCACGCATACGTTGCGGGATGCACTTCTCCCCACCGAGTCCGAGATATTTCACATGATGGCACAAAGGCGTCAGTGGTTTGAGTGTTGGTACGAGAAGCTTGGTTTTAATGTTTCGATTCCGTTTCTCTTCATATCGGACGAAGAGTTTGCTCGTCGTTTCCAGAAAAACGAAGCGCTCTTTTATCGTCCCCCCACCACAGAAGTTTCCTATCAAAAATTCATGAAGGCAGTGGGATATGGGATCCATTGGACGACCACAAGTATTGTTCGGGGGATACTTGAGCCAACCGATACCGGCTATTGGTTTTGGGCCGAGGTTGCTCCGAGATGTCCTCGTCTTGACATCTCACCCCACGCTTTCACCGATGAGATTGAGCACCCGAATCAGAAACTTATTTCTCTTGAGGAATATGTTATTGTTTGGTTTGCCATGATTCATATTGATCAGGATTCCCAACGGCTTGATGACGATGGTACTTCCTCACTACTTCGTAACGAGTATAGCGAACTCGCTATGTGGATTAGGTGGTCTGCTTTTAAAAAGAGTTTACATGTTGCAACAGAATGTGATGTCGAATTTAGTCCTGAAACAGACCTTCATTGGGTGGGTTGCCGTGCGGTGGAGATCGTTACGGAAACGGGGCCGCACGGAAAGATTTCTGTTACCGATGTGAGTGATGATGATTCATTTCTCCCTCCTTGGGATGATGATGATATTTAAGAAGCGTTCCCTCTGTACGATGTGCAGAGGGTTTTATTATAACCGAATTAGGACTTACGCATTTGGCGAGTCTCGCGCGCCAAAATCTGTCCCGATAACATATCCTAAAATAAATTAAGGAGATCGGGACTCACCGTACGTCGAGTACGCCTCACTCCGCTACCCGATTTTGACGCACATCTCCCTCTGCGCTAACGCTTCGAGGGACAAGTCATCCAAATGCGTAAGTCCTACGAATAACGAATTGATACGAACCCTCTTGGTACACTGTTTTCCCCTCCTAGGGAGGTGGAGAATGCTTGTATTTTTGTTTTGTTTCTCATTTTGTGCTAAAATGAGGGCGATGAAAAAGAAATCCACAGGCAAAAAGGTGGTAAAAAAGCGTAAAGCGATTAAGCGAGTGAAAAAGGAGGTGCTTCTTAAAGAAGTGCAGTCTTTTGTGGTGCCGGAGACTCAACCAGAGATCGAGAAGCCGATCGTGCGGGAGCGGGTGGTGGCGATTCAGCAGATTCCCCATCCGCCGGTGTCGCCGTATGTGATTTCGTTTGAAGTGGAAAAAACTGACGAGCCTCTCGCTCCGGTAACTTCCTTTGAATATGCGCCGGATGCATCTCGTTTTGAAGAGTTTGCATTACCCGAGGCACTTGATGAGATTGTGGAAATGCCGGCACCTGAATCAGCCAGAGTGAGTGCGAAAAAGTTCGCATTCACGAGAGGTCCTTCACTATCGTTCAAGATAACAAAGTCTGTCATTCTGAACGCAGTGAAGAATCTCACACGCATGTGTGCGGACGGTCTCGCATTCGCAAGAGATCTTTCGCTTCGCCGAAGAAGACCAATTGCGCGATTTACTTTTGAACCCCGCTTTGTCCGCGCGCTTGCGGGATTTGTTCTTGTTGCGGTTATTTTTACTCTGCCCGCATCCGGCCTCGAAGCCTATACCCGTCTTGATGCGACGCGGGCATCCATCACCACACAAACAAAATCAGCGTTTACTTCGTTGGGAAACAATGACACCGACCGCGCCTCGCGCATCGAAAACGCCCACGCCGTATTTACCGCCGCGCGCACCAATCTCGAAAACACTCTTGGCGCCCTCACTGTTTTTGCGCCCCTCATTCCGGGTGGCGGAAAATATCTCGTGAGCAGCAAAAGCACGCTTTCGGCCGGTGTTCATCTGACCGAAGCGCTACGCATCTTGAATGACAGTTCGACCGCCCTCACCGTCGCTACTTCGGAAAAACAATCGCTCACCGCGCGACTGCTCAATCTTGAAGATGCCCTGCGTAGTGCGCTTCCTTTAATACAAGCGACAACCCTTGATCTTGATCAAATTGACACACGGGTACTGCCCGTTGGTGTACGGGCAAGTATCGAGACCGCTCGAGATACGATCACAGAAGCAGTCTTGAGTTTGCGTGAGATGGTTACTTTTTTGCCCGCATTTGAAAATTTTTTGGGACTTGATGCACCCAAACGTTATATTGTGGCGTTTCAAAATCCTGATGAACTGCGTCCCACCGGCGGATTTATCGGCAGTTTTGCTCTTCTTGATCTTGATAAGGGAGAAATAAAAAAACTTGAAGTACCGGGCGGCGGTTCGTATGATTTGCAAGGTGGTTTGCGCGATTTTGTATCATCACCGGCGCCACTCCATCTTATTGAACCACGTTGGCAATTTCATGATGCCAACTGGTTTCCGGATTTTCCGACAAGCGCGCAAAAACTCATGTGGTTTTATGAGCACAGCGACGGCCCCACGGTTGATGGCGTGATTGCGGTGAATGCATCGCTCGTGCCCAAACTGCTTTCGATTGTTGGTCCCATTGAAATGTCGAGTTACGGTCGCACGTTTACTGCCGACAATTTTATTACCGAAACGCAAAAAATAGTGGAGCTTGAATATGATCGTACGAAAAACAAACCGAAGGCGGTGATCGGAGACCTCGCGCCGATTTTGATTTCACGTTTGCTTGCCGCGCCGCCTGAAAAATTTTTGAACATACTCACGGTCATCGGCGAGGCTGCGCACACTAAAGAAATTCAAGTGTACGCCAGCGATTCCACGATCGAAGCGGGTCTCGCGGCATCGGGCGTGACGGGTGAAATGAAAAAAACCGATGGGGATTATCTCATGATGGTTTCCTCGAACATCGGCGGTGGCAAGAGTGATGCGATGATGAACACCAAAATTGCTCTTCATACTACGTTTGCCGCGGGTGGGGGCATCGTGAACCGTCTTGAACTCACGCGTATCCATCAAGGTAAAAAAGGGGATCAATTTAGTGGTGTGCGCAATGTCAGTTATGTGCGCGTATATGTGCCGCAGGGCAGTGAACTTATTTCCGCGACCGGTTTTGAGGCGCCTTTGCCATCATTATTTTCCAAATCGGATGATACATTAAAATCCGATACTGATCTTGAACGTATCGTAAAAAATATGCCTTTGCGCAACGGAATGGACGTGACTGAAGAATTCGGTCACACGGTTTTTGGCAATTGGATGCAAGTTGATCCGGGTGCATCGCAGACCGCAACGCTCACCTATCGTTTACCTTTTGGATTGACGGATAATCTTAAAGGAGTGAATCGTAAGCTCGGTGCGTTTTTGGGTGTCGCGCCCTACCGGCCATATACCCTTTTGGTGCAGTCGCAATCAGGATTGCGCGCCACGTTTGATAGCACTCTTGATTTTCCGCCAAACCTCAAACCGCAATGGCAAACAGGCGGTATCGTAAATGGAAATACGTTTACGACTCATCGCACACTCGATGCTGATGCGTTTGTAGGACTTTTATTGGATCGTTGACCAACTTGGAGCGAAGAATTTTTTAAATGTCATTGCGAGGAGCCGCGCGACTTGTGGTGAGCGCAGCGAATCCACGAAGCAATCCCGAGAATCAAGGATTTCTTTTATTTCACTGGATTGCTTCGCTTCGCTCGCAATGACCTTATACTATGCCCAAAAATACCCACCACAACCACATCCCGCCCGAGAAGCCGGTTTTTGTCACGCATGAGGCATTGCCCGGTGCATCTGAATCAAAAAAAAACGACTCTCCTTTGACTATGAAAAAGAACAAAGATAAACGCGCTATGGAGGTTTTGAAAGAGATATATCAAATTGATGGTGAGCGCGAGGATATGACGAAGTTTGAAAAAGGAAAGCGACGACCCGGTGCGGTGGTAGTCGGTCTCATTGCGTTTTTTGCCATTTTGGCGCTCGCCGCGTGGGCCGGTTTTTTTATTTTTAAACCCTACAACAATGGCAATGACAAAGGTGTTGCGCTCGCCATTCTTGGTCCGGATGCGCCCAAGGCGGGTGAAACGGTCGAGTATGATTTCACTTACAAAAACACCGAGCATGTTCCCTTGGCCGCTCTTGAAATGCGCCTCGTGATTCCCAAAGAGTTTCATGTGACAGAACTTCCCGTGCCGGCCACGAGCGATCCGTACACATGGACATTGGGTTCTATTACCCCGGGCAACGATGATCGCATTGTAGTGCACGGATATTTCATCGGTCCCGGAGAAGGCGGCACGGCATTTCAAGCGATCGCGACCTATCGTCCGTCAAATTTCAATGCCGATTTTCAGGCCATCACCACAAAACAAATTACGTTTGGTGGCACCGTTCTCGAAGTTGCTACCGATGGCCCCAAAGAAGCATCTCCCGGGGAAGAGGTGACGTATTCGTACAAATTGAAAAATACGGGCACTGAAAAATTGGCTTTTGAGGCACATCTCGCGGCACCGGCTCACTTTTTGTACGCGTCGGCAGATCCAAAACCTTCAGATGATAAAGGAACGCGATGGAAATTGCTGCCCATGGATCCTGGGCAGGAAACGGAAATAAAACTAACAGGTAGTTTTGCGGGTGATGTTCCGGGCACCGCGCATGTGGCGCTCGCGTTTGGGATTACTCGTGATGATACGTTTTTAGTGCATCGCGAAGAGGGGGTTGACACGAACGTGCTTGCGGCGGCGCTTGATCTGGGGCTTTTGGTAAACGGTTCAAACGAAAATAAAACCGCGCGTTTCGGTGACACACTTCACACCTCACTTTCTTTTAAAAATTCGAGTGGCGTGACACTTTCCGATGTGGTGGTTTCGCTCGTGATTGCATCAAATCCCTCGGGATTGGTTGATGTCGGTAGTGCGGTCATGGGAATTACGGGAAAACGCGCGGGCACGGTGCTCACCTGGACCAAAAAAGAATTGCCGGCGCTTGCCACGATGGTACCCAACGCCGAAGGCACGGTTGATGTGTCGTTACCGATTGCCGCGCACGCGTCGGGAGCAGGTGCTGATGAAATCCGTATCACGGGGAGTGCGCTCATCGGGGTGGTTGGAGGGAAACGTTCCAGTCGCGAGGTGCAAACAACCCCCGTTGTGGTGACGTTAAACTCTGATGTGGCACTTACGGCCGAGGCACGCTATTTTGATGTTGATGGTGCAAGTATGGGGAGTGGACCACTGCCTCCCGCGGTGGGAAAAGCGACGACTCTGCGCGTGGTGTGGACATTGCGCAACACGCGGCACGATCTTGATAAGGTACGCGTACGCACAACATTACCAAGTCGTGTCGGGTGGACAAGTCGTATCGAAACGGGCACCGGACGCTTGTCGTGGGATCCCGGTTCACGCGCCGTAACATGGACCGTTCCCGCGCTCGCGCGAGATAAAACCACGCTCACCGCCACTTTTGAAGTACAAATCACGCCCGATGCGTCTGATCTTGGAAAGTTTATGACATTGACCAATGAGACGGTAGTCGAAGCGCATGATACAAAGACGGACGCCACGATAAGTGATCGTGCTGATTCGGTGACGACCGATATGCAAACTGATACGGGCGCGGCGGGCAAGGGGATTGTGATACCATGATAGGAAATCAAAATAGCCATAAGCCGTAAGCTTTAAGCTACTTGGATTCAAGTTTCTAACGCAACAGTCAGCTGGTGCGTGAAAGAGAACTAACCATTATCCTCCCTCCTCTCACCCGAGGGAGAGGGAAACGACCGGACTATCCTCTCCATCGAGGGGAGAGGATCGAAAGACTTAGGTGAGGGTGAGGGTGATGGTGTTGCGTTAGATTCCGGAACCAAACTAACAAAAATGTTATCATTTTTGTAGCGATCGCTACACTTTTGATAACATTTCAATGATGCAACTCACTTGTGTTATAGAACAAAATAAAACTTAAGACTCAAATAAAAGAAGCGGCCTGCGCGGCCGCTTTTGTAGGTCGTTCAAATTTTTTTATCTTGAGCCGACGAATTTAGAGTATTTGTTGGATCGGAATCTCACGGGTGGGGGATTTGCGATCAAGTGGCATGTTCTGTTTGCACAGGGGGCAGGTGTCACAATCCCATGTGGTGAGTTCGCGGTGAATGAGGCCGATGACCTCGGTTTCGGCACGGGGGTCGCGCACCCACAGCGCGGCACGGGCGACGACTTCACCGCCGCGTTCGTGCACGGCATAGGCGAGTCGGCGCAGAGTGCCTCCGGATGTTGATACATCGTCAACGATGAGGACGTGCTTATTCTTGATTTGGGCGCCCGCTATCTCATCAAAAACGAAGAGTCCGTCATGCGCGTGTGTTGGTACGACCCACGCGCGCGGAGGGTGAAATTCATTGGCAATGGCACGAGCCAATGCGTGAGCTTCGCCGCAAGGTGCCACTACCATTTCGATCGGTGGTGCACTTTCAGGGTGACGCTCGATCACTTCAAGTGTCAGAAGCCGTGCGAGTTCCGAAAGGTTCCCGTTTTGAAGAAGGATTTTTCCCATGTCAATGAAGACCGATGCATGCCGACCACTCAAAAGTTCGAAATGACTTCCTGATTTCAGTGCATGTGTTTGAGCCAAGGCACGCAGTGCCGTCTCTTCGTGTTTGCCGAAAGACATGATCTCCTCCCTTTCTTAATTGTATCATTTATGCGCCATAATCGTATCAAAATGATACGATTATGTCAAGTATGCAGACAGACACGTTTTTTTGGTGACCACCTATCTTTTCAACAAAATTCTTCATTCTAGTTTTTTGCAAAATGCTAGTATAGAGATGGCGCGGGGCGTGAGCTTGTGGAGGACGCGCGGGCCGCTGTTCCGCTTCATCACGAGACCTGCAATCGCAAGCTTGCGAATATGATCGGACGCATTTTCATACCCTATTTTGAGCTTTTGGGATATATCCGAAACCGAAAGTTCCGGCTCGCTATTCAAGAGCTCGAGTATCTTCAGCCGATTGTGATTGGCAAATCCCTTCACCGTTCTTTCAAGTTTTCGGTAGGGTAGAGTCATACGCTATAATTTAAGCATACACACATAGTATACACTCATTCTAGTCTTTTGCAAAATACTAGTAAGGGAATTGAAGAGTTTAGAAACATTTCGTGTTGGTCAAAAAGCTGATTTATTTCTAAAGTTAGACATCTTTTGAGATTGTTAGAGGTAAATATTCACCACGGACGGGGAGCCGCATCGCTGACAATTTCCCTCCTTCGCTAAAGCTACGGCGGACAAGCAAGTTTTTCTTTGGCGGCAATCTAAATGTGTGAACTACTCAACTTTTGAACTAGCAAGCATAGAACGAAACAAGAAGCTCACGGGGCCGTTCTTTGCTTGCTCCAAAATTGTATCGTTAATTTCTAACGAAGGTTCGTCTAGCGCAATGCCAGAAAATTCCTTGTTCAAAATTATAGCATTTTCTAAAACGAAACAAAGCTCCAAAAAACTTTTCTCGCCACGATATCCCTTATTGGTACTAGCATTATCTTTGAAATACTTTACAAAGAATTTTCTCAAAATTTCCGGGTCATTTTCTTTCGGCAAGTTTTTTGGAGCAAGGTGGTGCGCCCAGAAAATAATTTTCGGTTTTAGAAGTTCAATATTTGTTCTTATCACTTCGTTGGCTTCTCTGTTTTCTGTTTTAGGTGGAGAAATGAAAATTATATCGGGCGTACCAATTTCATTTAATTGTTCGTCTGTAAGAATATGGGCATGATCTGCAAAATGCGCGAAATGCAGGCCATCAACGGTATAATGCCAGGCGATGTTCAAGTCCCCGTTGTATTCATGTACAACCGTGCCACGCAAGTTAAGATTTGGGAAAGGATTGCTTCCCGGCTTCGTTGCGGGCGCATTCGGGAGCCAATCACCAGGAGCGTACGCATGGTCAGCATCTGATTCGGACATCAAAACTATATTTGCTCCAAATGGTTTTCCCTGAAATTCTTTTGGAAAGTTTGGGCCAAGTTGCCACTCGGGCGAATCATTGAATGGGTCAACAAGAATACGAAATCCTTGTTGATTTTCAATCAAAAAAGAAGAAAGGCCGATGTAATGAATTTTCATAACTTAACGTTTCAAACGCCGTGATTAAAAAATTTTCTTCCCCCAAAATAAAAATATGGTTCGAGCCGATGTTTTTCTCCGATTTTTTGCGCCCAGCACGATTTGAACGTGCGACCTTCTGCTTCGGAGGCAGACGCTCTATCCGGGCTGAGCTATGGGCGCTTATTCGACACCTGACATTTGACCACTGACACCTAACGGTATGCAAGATTTCTTGTCGTGGTCAGATGTTAAATGTTAGGTGTTCAGTGTCTTATCGCCTCATGGTGCGGGCGATCTTGTAGAGTGTATACCCGAGAGGTGAAATGGGCAAGTCATAGGTGCCCGGGTACTCGATGACCTCGCCGCCGAACCCTTTTTTGAATCGCGTGATGCCAGCCCACGCGTCTTCACCGCTTAATCGCTTTATCGCTTTATCGCTCGAAGAGATTCCCCAAAAATCATACGCGCGATACCCGCGCGCTTTGGCGTCGCGCATTACTTCCCAATGCAGGAGATGAGGCGCCATGACCTCGCGATGTTCTGATGATGATGCGCCGTGGAGGTAGGTGACGGTGTCGCCGAAGTAAATCCAAATGCCGGCCGCGAGCGGTTTTCCTTCCCACTCGGCGATCCAGAGTTTGGTGTAACACTGACCACCCCCTCTCGGTTTTTCGTTCTCCCCCTCCATGGAGGGGGAGATTTCAAGCATTTTTTTATAGTACTCGCACGGATGAGTGCGAAATCCGTCGCGTCGCGCCGTTTCTTCCATGAGCTTCCAAAAAACATTGAAACATCTGACATCTGACATCTGACATCTGACACCTTTCCGTGTGGCGAGGCGAATGTTGTATCGTGTTTTTTCGTGCATCGCGGCGAGTAACTCGTCTTCGGATTTTCCGAGATCAACGATAAGTGTTGTAGGAGGGCTTACATGGATTGTGTGATGCGCATTTTTCGGCACGGCGGTTTCGCTACTCGGTTCACAACGAATAAAAATCGCGCAGTGGCGCCGCGCTTCTTTTTCAATCTCGGCCGTGACCGAGCTACGCGGGATGAGCCAGTATTTTTGTCTGAACGGCAACGCATGCTCAATAATTTGGCAGTCACCCCCACCTGAATTTTCCGTCCTCTCCCCTCGAGGGAGAGGACAAGTAAATCGAAGCACGGTACGTCCAACGGCTTTTTGAAATTCACCCCATTGCCATGATTGCAAAAACGCCCCACTTTTTTGGGGGGTTTTTGACACGAGTTCATTCCATTCTTTTTTGTTTTTAATTTCAGTGAGCATCTCGATTGAGAATTACCAATTACTAGTTACCGATTACCAATTACCTCACCTTCTGCCCCAACAACTTGAGCGCCGCGCGGACGCGGTCACTCACGTCAGTAATTTCGGGAGAAATATGGCGAAGCGTTTCGCGGGCTTGCATCGCGCTATATCCCAAACTCTCGAGTGCTTCGACGGTTTCGCGATCGCTCGCCGTGCCTTCTCCCAGTTCGAGTTTTCCTTTGAGTTCGAGAATTATTTTTTGCGCGGTTTTTTGGCCAATGCCCGGAATAGCAGTGAGGAATGATACATTGCCCTGCGTCACGGCCGTTTCAATGTCGCGCAGGGTGCCGAGTGAAAGAACATTCAAAGCGCTTTTCGGTCCCACGCCGGAAACTGAAATCAAGCGTTTGAAAAAACGCAATTCTCCCATCGTTGCAAAACCAAAAAGTTCTCGCGCATCTTCGCGAATGTGTTCATGGGTAAAACAGGCGAGCGTCAAACCCACCGTTACCTTTCTCCACAGCGGCGCCGCGAGCCGCACTTCATAACCGATGTCGTTGTTCAGCACAATCACGGCATCATCCGTTTTTGCGAGCACGATGCCTTTGATATAGGAAATCATAGAATCCTAAAGATTTTTATCTACACTAATCGTGGTGGCGGTGGAAGTTTCAGCAGATGTGTTGAAATCTGATGCCGTGACGAGCGGTGTACCTTCATGATAGTTCACCCAAAATGCATCATTGATATCATCAATCATTTTATTCCATGAGGCACCATAGAGAGCGGCCGCGATACTTTCCGAAGGTATGGCGTGAAGCACGCCCCCGTGTGAAACAGCATAGACTGTCGGAGCCGATTGCACTTTGATCATTTTGACGCCCGGGCGATAGGTGACATTGCCGCGCAAAGGAATTTGCGCGAGCGATCCGACAGTGACCGTTTTCACATTCTTGAAATCAGGATACCACGTGAAGTACGCTTTATCGTTTGGAAAAACGTAGCGCGCGCCGTTTGCGCCGAGATAGTACACGGCGGTGTCAACAAACGTGTTGGGATTTCCGTCATCAGGAACCTTAACGAGATCACCAATCAAAAGTCCCGCAGGAAAAAGTCCGGGCGGAGTGGCCGTCTCGCCGATTATGCCGCCGCTCCCCATCGTTCCTCCTCCGCTTGTGCCACTCCCGCTTCCCATCGTGCCACCCGTGGTCGTACCACCACTCCCGGTGGTGCCTCCGGTGCTTGTGCCGCCGCTACTTCCTGTCGTTCCACCACTCGGTGTTCCTCCTCCTGCCGCCGCGATAATGGTAAAGGTGATTGATGTTGATGTGCTCGTATTGCCGGCCGCATCGCGCGTGTGAATTGTAAATGTGTGATTTCCGGTGATCATTGGTTCAACTATGGTAAAAGTAAGAACCGGGCCGACCGATGCGAATGCGTCGGTATCAAATCGTACTTCATAGGAAGAGACGCCCACATTGTCGGTTGCCGCGTTCCATGCAAAGGAGGGCGTGGTATCGGTGGTATCGGAAGTGATGCGCACATTTGTCGGCGCGCTGGGCGCTACCATGTCACCCGATGGAGTAAGCGCGACAATAAAATCTGCGGCTCCCTCCGCATTGCCACCGAATGCGACCCATGATGACACGGCGTTGTGTGAATCAATGGTGCGCGCTTGCCAATGATATGAACCTTCTGAGAAATCCGCACTCATTTGTGCTGCGAGTCCGCTCACATAGCCAATGCTTGTGTGCGTGGGGGTGCCTGAGAACGCCGTGCCCACCCGTTGCACTTCAAGTTGGAGCCGCACGGTATCTCCATTGGGATCCGAAACAGTTCCGGCAAAAACAATCGTTGGATCAGTATCAGTGAATCCGGTAGTTTGATTCGCGCCACCAAAGGTATCGCGCTCGGCAATGCCGGTTGGTGAATTCGGGGCGGCGTTTGAGGAAGGAGGCGGCGGTGGTGGCGGTGGTGGCGGTGGTGGTGGTGCGCTCGCATCAATGGTGAATGATATTGCAGTTTGTTCGCTTGCGTTTCCGGCGGTATCACGAACGGTTATCCAAAAAGTATAGGTTGTGCCGGGAGTGAGCGCATGGTCTGCAGGGACGGTGTACGAAGTGACGACTCCCACATTTTCCGCAGGAATACCGGCATCACCGCCCCCTTGTGAAAGCACATGAACGGTCTGACTCGCGATTGTTCCGTTGTCTGTTGATGCTGTCCATGAAAAACTGGGTGTGGTGTCACTTGTTGCTGAAGTTCGTGTAATGTTCGTGGGTTGCGCCGGTGGTGCGCCATCATAGAAATAAATTGCGCCTCCGGTGCTCACGGTCCAACCGGATGTTTCGGTGGGAAACGAAAGTGATGTGAAGTTAGAAGTACTCACTGAGATTTCCGTCCATCGCGCGCCGTCATCAGTGCTTTCATAGCGTTTGCCGTCAGGACCAACCGCCCACATATGATACACCGCGCCGTCTGAACTTCGTCGGTACGCAACCGCCGAGAGATCGGTATTGGGCACGAACGTGCCGCCGCTCAAAGGGTTCAGACGTGGATTGGTCCACGAAGAGCCGCCGGTCGTTGTGCGAAGCGTCACGGCATTTTTTCCGACAACCGCGACACGGTTTGTATCAATCGCATCAACACCGTAGAGGTCCGTCGTCGTACCCGATGTTTGCGCGGTCCATGTGGTGCCATTCGTGGTTTTTAAAATTTTTCCACTATCACCAACCGCCCAGCAAGTGATAGAAGAGGGTGCGCAACTGATGTCGCGGAGCGTGTTCGTACCTGCAGGAAGAGTGCGTGCCGACCATGTCGTGCCGTTGTTACTGCTTCCTTCAAGTACGCCAATACCATCGAGACCGCTACCTATGCGATGCACGAAACTGCCGCCAAATGTGACATCATAATAGGTGACGCCTGCGGTAACGGGTTGGGGTGGTTGCCAAGAAATTCCTTTATTAAGTGAAATACGTGAGGTTCCCGGACCAACGACTAAAACGGTATTGCCGGTCATGGCAACACCGTTCAAAGTGCCGGTGATTGCCGAGGAAGTGAGAGCAGTGGTGTCGCTACTGCCGTTTTCAATGCGTAAAATGGTACCGTTTGCGCCAACGGCATATCCCAGCACGCCATCGCTCGTTATGGACACGGTTACGTCATTCAGTGACACAACGGATCGGCCGGTCACATTAACCCATCCGGTGGCGTTTGAGATCAGCGGAAATATAAAAAGTGCCATGCTCGCGATTAGGGCGTAGATGTTTTTGGTGTGCATATCTTTTTGGATTTGGTAGCTCAGGTCTTTAGACCTGATGCGTTCAAACCTAAAGGTTTGAGCTACATAATATTACCACGGTCTATGCGTAAAACCAAGCTTAGTTTTTTTCAATACCCAACCACATTTTTTTTTCTTCGATGGACACTTCTTTGCCGTTTCCACCACGACTTTTTTGTAATGATGTCGCGAGAGCTCCTTTATGAAGTGCCGTTTCCTCTGTTTCCATGAGCGTTGATAATTCGGCGTCCTCGGTATCCCAAAAAATCACGATGCGATCGGCAATAGTGAGTCCGTTTTCTTTGCGCAAATTATTGAGATGTCGAGTCACTTCGCGTAACCACCCCTCGTGACGCAATTGGGGGGTCATTGAAAGATCGAGCGATACGCCCACGGTATCATTTCCGCCGACGACCCATGATGTGGCTGAAGATATATCTGAAGCTGAAGAAATCGATTTGATGTTGAGTTCATCGGCCAACGTTTTGAGCAGTTCATCACGCAGAATGACGCCGGCTGTTTTTATGTGTGCTTGTGCCAGCGGTTGGCGTACTTTTATTTTATGTTCTTCGCGGAGCGCATGACCGATTTCAGCGGCACGCCGCACGATTTCCATTTCCGCGATGAGATGTGCGTCAACGGCGCCCGCCGTCGGCCACGCGGCAAGATGCACCGAGTTGTGTCCGTCATTGCGAGGAGTCTTTGTTTTTTGTGACGACGAAGCAATCCCGTGAATTTCACGGAAGAGGTATTCCGCAAAAAACGGCGTAAACGGCGCCATGAGTGTGGCGAGCGTTTGAAGAACGGCGCCGAGTGTTTCGACTGCCCCCTCCTCACCATTACGAAAACGATCGCGACTGCGTCGTACATACCATGTCGAAAGTTCATTTACAAAATCACCGATCGCGCGCCCCGCGTTCGTCACATCATATGCTTCCAATTTTTCGGTCACCTCTTTTGTGAGTTGGTTTTGTCGCGCGATGATCCATTGATCCATTACATGGGTAGCTTTAAGCCTTAAGCTATAAGCTATACGTTCCTTTGGGGCGTACAATTTCCAAAAGGCGAGCACGTTCCACAAAATCATGAATTGTTGTTTTACGATGCGATCGAGATCGGCTTCGTCAAAATTTTTCGGATCACCCGGTTGATTCACGGTGTACATGAACCACCGCACGGCGTCCGCGCCGTATTTTTCAATCATGCTCCACGGATCAATCACGTTGCCTTTTGATTTCGACATTTTTTGTCCTTTGGTGTCGAGAATATGACCGAGTGAGATGACATTTTTGTAGGGCGCTTCCCGATCAAGCACCGTGGCAACTGCAAGAAGCGTGTAAAACCATCCACGCGTTTGATCGACTGCCTCGGCAATGTAATCGGCCGGATATGCGTCACCATCATCAAGTTTATTTTTATTTTCAAACGGATAATGCCATTGGGCAAACGGCATGGCACCGGATTCAAGCCACACGTCCACTACTTCTTCATAGCGACGCATCGTACCATGGCACTTTTCTCCCCCTGCACGCAGGGGGAGATTTAGAAGGGGTTCGTCGCATGGCCACGCCACGGTATCAATGTAGGGCCGGTGCACATCAAGTTCGTTTTTGTCATTTACAAGATGTGAGGTAAACGAAAATCCGCGCGGTTCGTCAAAATTAGGATAGGGGATATTTTCGACGCCATCGCGATTCAAGCCCGAAAACGCCCACTCGAGCATCCAGAGCGGATCACCATGCGAACACACAAGCACGGTCTCACCTTCGTGAGTACGATCGTACTCGGCAAGAAATCCAAGCATGCGATGCGCCAGTTCTTCCCACGTTTCATTTCCGCCGATTTTTTTTGAGAAGCGTTCGGCTCGATCAATAAATTGCGTATTGAAATCAGCGTCCGGTTTCCCGTCGAAATCGGGAAGATCGAATTCGCGCAGTTCGTTGTGATATTCGACCGGAATGCCGATTTTTTTTGAAACCATTTCCGCCGTTTGTTTCATGCGGTGGAATGGCGATGCTACGATTTTGGTAATTCCTTTGTCAGCAAGCCATGCGGCCGCTTTTTTAACACGCGCTTCGCCTGCCGACGTGAGTGGATAGTTCGTACTTGTTTCAAGTTTTGAATTTATCACCTCTTTTTCATTTGAAAGCGCTTCGCCGTGGCGCATCAAAAAATAGCGATTGCGTTTTGTCGCGTGACCCATGAGCTCGGCAAACGAACCGATCACTTCATTTCGACCGCACGCGTCACAATGCCAAATCGGCATCGGCGCGCCCCAGTAGCGTTCGCGGGTGATCGCCCAATCTTTGAGTTCACGGAGCCACTCACCGAAACGTCCCTCACGCAAATGCGCCGGAATCCAATTGACCGTTTCATTGCGTGCCTGAATTTCGGTGCGCAATTTTGACATGCGGATGTACCACGACGCGCGCGCAAAGTAGAGAAGCGGCGTGTCGCATCGCCAACAAAAAGGATAGGTGTGACGAATCGTTTCATCACGGAAAAGAAGTTTGCGTGCCTCAAGATCGGCGCGAATTTCTTTATCAGCTTTTTTTATGAAAAATCCGGCGCCCGGAAGTCCCTCGACCATGATGCCTTTTTCGTTGACATTGAAGGTGGGCGGAATGCCGCGCGCTTTGAACGTGAAATCGTCTTCGCCATACGCGGGCGCAATGTGTACGATGCCGGTTCCGTCTTCAATTGAAACAAACGTCGCGTCAAGAACTTGATACGCCGCCGGAAATTCTTTTGTGTCAATGCGCGCGTAGAGCGGTTGGTAGCGAAGACCGACAAGATCGCGTCCGTAAACAGTGCGATCAATGAGTGCCGAGGCGCCGAGTGCGCGTTCGACGAGTGACTTCGCCACAATGAGACGGCCCTCGCCGTAATGCACGAGGGCGTATTCAACATCGGGGTGTACGGCAAGTGCACCATTTCCGGGAAGCGTCCACGGTGTGGTTGTCCATACAAGAAATGCGGTGTGTTTTGGAGCGCCCAGTTTTTTTGCACTTTCTTCGGTAAGCACGAAGCGCACAAAAACCGACGGGTCTTCTACATTATCTTTATAGCCCTGCGCGACCTCATGACTTGAAAGCGGTGTTTCGCAACGCGGACAATAGGGCACGATTTTGTAATCGCGTTCGAGCAGTTTTCGTTCATGCGATTTTTGCAAAAACCACCATACACTTTCGATGTAGGGTGTTTCGTAGGTGATGTACGGTTTTTCGAGATCAAGCCAAAAACCGATGCGCTCCGTGAGTCGCGTCCAATCTTCAAGAAATTCCCACACACTTTTTTTGCAGAGTGCGTTGAAGTGGGCGATGCTTTCGGTGGGCGTTCCTTTCAATGTTTCAATTTGCGGTTTGCCCGAGATGCCCAATTTTTTTTCAACGCCGATCTCGACCGGAAGTCCGTGCGTGTCCCAACCGGCTTTGCGATCAACGCGATACCCTTGCATGGTTTTGAAACGCGGGATCACGTCCTTGTACGCGCGCGCCTCGACGTGATGAATGCCGGGTTTACCGTTTGCCGTGGGCGGCCCTTCAAAAAACACAAAACTACCACGCTCCGCGGGCTTTAGAAGTGTCTTTTTGAAAATATCATTTTGTTTCCAATACGCGAGAATTTCTTCTTCGAGTTTGGGGAAGTCTGGGCGATCAACCATAATGCGTGGATTGGAACCGAACAACGAATCCTCCCGAACCATTACCTCGCTAGGAGTGAGAGAAGTCACAAAGCCGTAGCTTTGGGATTTCCGAGCGACGACGCGAGGCAACGAGCGAAGCGAAGTTACGAACAGCGAATAATGCGGAGGCCGAACCTCCGGCAGACTACTACCGGAGGTTCGGCCTCCATGTATACCAACGACGAACATTCGTTGTTCGTAAGGTTCGTTCAGGTTCGTTGTTCGGTTCCCATTTCGTTAATAGGTCTCTCAAGAGTACCAAAATTGCTCATTTCGCGCAACTATTGACAAGCGATATGTTGCGTGCTAAAGTCCATGGATCGTTCTTTGGGCAATTCACATGAAGGAGGAGAGGAATCATGTCTGAAAATGTTGTTGGTGCGAGAAAGACGTTGTCGGAAAGTTTTGATGCGGCTACGATTATGCGACGCGTGGTGTGGTTCATGCGCGCCATTGACGAGCGAATTTGTCGGGAGATTTTGCACGCGGGGGCGAGAAGGCTTCAGTATGATGGGTCCCGCATCATGCGTTATCGATCAGGTGGCAAGGATTCATTGAGTGATAGAGAAAAGGATCCCGGTTACCAAGACCGCATCTTGCGCAGTCTGCAACGATTTTTTGGCACCGATGACATTGATCGTGCTCTCACGCTACCGCTCCCACCCATTTCCCATGCGCGCATTTTCGCCATGCAAAGAGCGGTCACGGTGGTGTGGCTTGAGGGGTTGTGGCTCGTGCGTCAAGAAGTTGATCCCGACGCTATCGTTTATTTGGATCACGGTGGTATCCCGAATGGGAGGGAGGGTGCATTGCTTTTCAAAAAACATTGGGAGGCATCTTTCCCCTCGGACGAACTTCCTGAACTTGATGCCGATCATGCTCGTTTGGTGGCCCAGTCCACTGATCATGGTGCGCATGAAAGATCGAATGTGCGCGGTTCTGTAATTTTCCCCGGACTCGTGATCGGTCCTGATCGAACGGGGTGCCCATGTCTTTACTCACCTAATCATCCGCCCGAGAACCCTCTTCACTTTTCATGAACTCAATCGAGGCGCCCCCACTCGCGCCTCTTTTTTATTCCCCATGTGTCACTTGGGGGTTAGGGTTAGCGCCTCTTGATTTTTTTTCAAAAAAGTCATATAGTTAATAAAGGAGGGTTGCCATGACTGATGTATCACATGAAGAGCAAGCGCTTGAACGGTGTTTAGCGTGGTTGATGAGTCGCGTGCGTATGCGTGAGTTTGAACGATTGGTGGGCAAAAAAGATGCGTCGCGTGCCGCCACAGCACTCATCGCGATGTGGCTTGATAGTTTGACGCAAGCGCGCGCGGTCACCCCCAGCGACAAACCGGTGCGGTTGAACGACCTGCTCTTGCCCGTCATGCGTCCGGTTGATGTTTTTGGAAAAGAAAACGCTGACGACGAACGTCATGGATGGGATGATATTTTTGTCATCGGGCTTGAAGAATTGGTGTCGGTTGCGCATGTCCACCTGCTCGTACACGCCATTACCGATGGCGTGCGCGCGGAAGTTGTCAAAGCCGCCATGGCCGGTATCCTTCTGTATGAAGGATTGATCCTTCGTCAAGATCCGGTTACCGGTTACTACACCATAGCTCCTGTCGCGAGCTAACCCGAGGCGCCCGCACGCCTCTTTTTGATTGTATGACACTTCGTTACGAACCTACGAATGGCCGCTCTCCCCATTAGGATAACTTCGCGCGGAGGAAAACAAGCGCTCGTTGCCTCGCGTCGCCCCTCTGCGCTCCGACTTCGAGGGACAAGTCGTTCGGAAGTCCCAAAGCTGTGACGCTTTGTGACTTCGCTCACTCCTAGCGAGGTAACTTCAGGTAACAGTTTATAAGTAACCTTAGGTAACGCTTGAAAGCATCTCATCGTTTTTATTCAGTCTTATCTTAAAAAGTAACGATACAAGTTCTGTCCTCAGATAACGTAGTGTGCGCCCGATAGTGGATATCGCCTGAAACATTCGACTCTCCGGCGGGCGTCGCGGTCATCACTCTCTTACCAAAATCAAGGTCAAGTGTCAAATCGCGCGCAAACGCGCCGAGCTGTTTTTGGACTTTGAGCGTATACCGATTTTGTTCACGAATCATCTGCGCAATACGAGACGGCAACCGATAGGTAAAGGACAATGTGTGCTCCTCGCCGGGTTCAGTGGACGTGAATGCGCCGAACACCGTTGCACCCTCACCCCTCCACTCCACCTCGCGGAGGCTCGGCGGAGCCTCCCCGGGTTTTCCTGCCTCGGGCTTAGCCCAGCCCTCGGCATCGAAAAACCCGCTCTCACGATGTCGGGAATGAAGCAGTTCATTCCCTCGTTGTTCGAGCCCCTCCGAGGGAGAGGAAGAAAAAAACTCTTCACCGACGTCAACTTTTCCTGGATCGCGTCGCGGATTTTTTAATTTATCATCAGCGAGCGCACCGTGCGCTTCAATAAATTCACTGCCCTCGGGCACATACAATCGTGTGTAGGTTCGATACCGTGTCGTCTTCCAATCAAAATGACCTTCATGCCGATAGGTAATCGAAACAGTTGCTTTGAAGGTATCGTGATCAGGCTCGATGTGATACGCAATCTCACGCTTCACGGAAGGATCGGTTTTCAAACTCGCGAGATTCGCATCCACGACCATCAAAAAATCCGCATCCCCCGTATCAACCGAACCACTCATTCCATAATCATGAAGATGATCCTCGACTACGGAAGTGCGATCGTACATCATCAGATGTTTTTCACGAAACGCACGGTAGGTCACCCCCAACACCTCCTCCCACGAGGAAAACGGAAGTATGGCAAGTTTTGCAATGGTCATATCAACCAACTTCACCAATATTTCTTTACGCTGATGGAACGGAACGCCGCGCGCGTCAAATCCTTTTTCAACTTGATACTCCAAGAGATCATACAAATTATCTGCGGTAAATGTTTGGCCGTCCACGGTGATGGGTCCGGTGATGCGCAAAATCTCGGACGCAAATGTGGGCGTGAAACCAATCACTGAATCTATCACGCGCGTGGGTTTACCCGCCGACGTTTCGCGCTCATAAAAATCAGCAACCGCTTCCGCAGATACGCGAAAATCAGGCGACCAGTTTGCATCACGCATGAAAAGACCATGAACGCCGAGATAGCGTGCGAGGGGCACGGGTGGTGGAACATGCATAAATAATTCCGACGGACCATCAATCGCATACACATCTTTCACGGTGAGTTCGTTGACGGTTGCATCCGCCACGGACACATGCCCGATCACCCCAAGAAATCCGCCGCCCGGACGCAGTTCAGCATTATTCAAAAACAAGATGAGTGTTTGGCGCGGCGCGGGATATCCGGCAAAATAGGGCGCTACACGCGCGAGGGGAACAAAAGAACGCAGATCATCCCGCAAACGCATGACTTCTTTTTGAAGAGCGCGCACGGCACGCGAGACGGGAAGAAGAAGATCGTTTTCGGGAATAATAACCGACTGTGCGGCGGCCGCGTCGGCAAACACGAGCGCTTCTTCAAGTTTTGGCGTGAGGGTAACGAGGGACTGAAGCAATTTTCTTTTTTCTTCGATGGTTAGTGAGGCGAGCGTATCGGTTGTTGGATTCACAAGGCTTCGCGCTTCGCTAAATGTGTCGATTGTTTTTTTAAGGTCGCCACCAAACTCGAGAAGACGCTCGAGCGAATCCGTTGCGGGCATGGCCGTTTGAATAGTTTCACGAAGTGCAGAAAGATGAACGCCGAGAAACGGAATACGTTCAGCTTCACGGAAAAAAATACCGCTCATTTCATGTTCCGCTCGCGCAAACTGGGTGCGTGCCACAGAAAGTGATTTTTGAGATTCATCAAATTGCCGATCACGCGCATAGGCAATCCCCTCTTCAAGTTTTTGTTTGGCGATAACGATCGAGGTTCCGATGTGATACGCACGTACCCCTACCGCACCGACACCGATCACAAAAATAATGAGGATCACAAGAGCACTACACCAAGCGAAAACAGGACGCGACCGCGGCGCCGATGGTGGAGACTCTTCATGAAAAAAGTTGCGAGTGTTGACCATACACAATAAAACTCTAAACTCTAATTTCGAAATCCGAAATAAATTCTAAATCTTAAATTCAAACTCTCAAAACATGTTTGAAATCTTGAATATTCGAATTTTGATATTGTTTCTAATTTCGTGCTTCGTGTTTCGAATTTCTCTACCGAGGCAACGGTTTACCTCGATATTTCAAAAAATATTTTATGCCGCTTTTGACATGTTCACGCGCAATCCAATTCGTAAAGAGCGAAAAGACCGATCCGGATGACTCGCGGCGATGATAATGAATGATCCGCGAATCCGGAAAGTACACCACGCGATACCCTGCTTCCCACACACGGCGACACAAATCCGTATCCTCAAAATATAGAAAAAAGCGATCATCAAACAGGCCGATTTTTTGTAACACTTCGCGGCGCATCATGATGCATGCCCCAAGCAACCAATCAACATCGCGTGTCTCGGCGTGATCCCAATCAGTCATAAGATAATCGCGGAGTGCAACTTTGCCACGCGCGGTGCGCCCGAGCGGCGTGCGACGATACACCGGAGTCATGGGTGTGGGAAAACGATAGCACGAGTATTGCACCGAACCGTCCGGATTTGAAAGCCGCGGGCCAACAAAACCCACATCCGGGTTTTGATCCATAAATGTCACGAGGCGATCAAGCGCATCATCAAGCACGACAATGTCGGGATTCATAATAATGACATAGCGGCCGGTGGCGGACGCAATACCCACATTGTTGCCGCCGCCAAAACCGGTATTCGTTTCTGATGCGATGATACGCACCTGCGGAAATTCGCGTGCAACCATTTCAGGCGTTCCGTCATATGACGCGTTATCAACCACAATAATTTCGCGCGCGAAACGTGTTGGCACGTTCAATAATCCGCGCAGACACATCTTCACGAGCCCGCGGGTTTTGTAATTGAGAATGACGATAGATAAATCCATACATGATGGGAACCGAACAACGAATCCTCCCGAACCATTACGAACAGCGAATAGTACGGAGGCTCAACCTCCGGCAGGTTACTACCGGAGGTTGAGCCTCCGTATATACCGACGACGAACATTCGTTGTTCGTTAGGTTCGTTCAGGTTCGCTGTTCGGTTCCCATTATCGCAACCACTTTCGCATCTCTTTCGCGGAAATGTGGCGTTTGGCTATGATTGCACGGCGTTTGGCGTACCATTCAGGCATCATTTTGAAAAATGAAAAAATGCCGGCAAGCGTGCGTGGTTCGAGAAATAACAACGATATAAACTTGCTGATTTCATACGACACTATCCATGGCGCATCAAGAAACACATTCACCAGATGTTCATTTTTGAGGAGCAACGCCAAATGGTTTCGATATGAATAGAAATTAATGAGTGGCGACTTGCGACGATGGTTTTTTAACCATTCAAGTATACCACTTTTATCACGACCGCCGGCGCGGCGAAAGTGATAGGCAACGGCGGACGGCACAAAACACGCCTCAAATCCGGCAAGTCGCAGACGCCATGCGATGTCCGCATCCTCCTTGTAGGCAAAAAAAGCGGCATCAAAATAGTCGTCGTGTACGCGCACCGATTCAAGTGCCGATGCGCGGTAGAGTGCAAGAGCGCCCGAAACACCGAACACCTCGCGACGCTCATCATACTGACCGTTGTCAACCTCGCCCGCGCCTCGATCAGTCACCCGACGACTGCGCCGCACAAGAAGTCCTGTGGAATCAATAATCGCCGTTCGTGTCGTAACTGTTATCGGCTCCTCACCTTCGCGTGTCACCCGCAATAATTTTGCACCGAGTGATGCACATTGCTCCCCCGTAATGTCCGCTTCCTCCACTAAACGAAGCAGACAATCGGGAGTGAAAATGATATCAGGATTCGTAACAAGTATATACCGATTTTTCAAATCATTGCCCCGCCACGCATGGAGCGCATACTTGATGCCTTGATTGTGCGCGCCGGCAAAACCAGTGTTATTGGTATTGCGTATCACCGAAACCTCCGGATGCTCGTTCCTCAAAAACTCGATCATCCCGTCAGTTGATGCATTATCAATCACGAGTACGGAAAAATCCTGAAACGTTTGCGCACGCAAAGATATCAAAAGATCCGGCAAGTAGCGCATACTATTCCAAGTAACTATATTCACCGATATTTTTGACATAGCATCTTTTTTATTAAAACATCCTCCTTCTCTAAACCACCAATAGGAACCGAGCTACGAATCGGTACGAATATACGAATTTACGAATCAGGCAACCCCCTCTTGGTTTTACATTCTTCCCCTCTTAAGCTAAGAGGGGCGAGGGGAGTTATGTTGTCTACATAACCCCCTCAAGTCTTACGTCTCCCCCTTGCCCCAAGGGGGAGATCCGCTTATTCGTAGGTTCGTATATTCGTATAAATTCGTTATTCGGTTCTAATCACTTTCTCTTCGCGGTCACATTAAACCCCAAATACTTTCCAAGCATAAGCCTCGTTTGCGCGTCAATGGCGGGTAGTGATCCAAAGATAATAAATGTAATCGGCAGGAGTGCCCATTGTACGAGCATCCACAACCAATGGAAACGGTGATGGGTCGCCGGTGGATGCGGCAAAAGCGAAAGTGAAAACACCGCCGAAACAAGCACACCAAGCATGGAAAAACGCATAAGCCACTCAAGTGTAAATGGCGCGTTCTGCACCAAAATCGACGTACCTGTTCGAGAACTTGCCACCACGAGCGGCAACCAACCCAACAAAAAAATCAAAAGTGGCGCCGTCGCCCATGTGTACATACCCTCAAGATGATTGAAAATATATTTCAACTTTTTTCGAAACGGAATCAAGGGGTCGGCGCGAAATCGGCGCATCATGTACGGAAAATGTTCAACGCCCCATGCCCACCGACGCTGTTGTTGGTAAAGTGCCTTCAAAGCAGCGCCATAGGTTTCACCATACACCGTATCCATGGAAACCGGCATATACATAGGTACGACGCGATAGTCACCATGATACCTGAAAAAACCTTGAAGGAAAATGCGCGAATCTTCACTCACCGCATCAGGTTCCCAAAATCCCACGTCCACGAGCATTTTGAAACTCATTGAGTGTGATGAAAAAGTGAAGAGCCGCTCGGGTCGTGCAAGTTCGGTCATAATCCAAAAGGTGGTGCCAAACGCCGCAATCCGCACCGGTGCCGGCGCATCCCAAATGGTATTCGCATACAATGCCACCGGTTGATAAGAAGCGTGCGTGGGATTCGGTTCGGTAGAGTACAGATACGTAAGGTACGAAAAATATTCCGGATGCGCGATCGTGTCAATATCAAAACTCGATGCAATCACCTCTTCGTACGGAATGCCGAGCGTGTCAATATATTTTTGGACTTCACCGCCCGCAAAATGGAGATTTGATCCCTTGCCTTTCACTTCATTCGGAAGATCGGCCGGATGTATTGTGGTGAGAATCGCCTGAAATACCCGTTCATACTCTTTTGAGATTTCCTTTGTTACGGCGAGAAAGTGATCTTTGCTCCGTTCTTCACCCGCAAGCACAATAATGAATTTCGACGGATCATACGCGGCACGCACGATGGCGCGAAGTGTATCTCGAACCACCGTAATGCTTTCTTTGACCATGGGCAAAAAAACAATGTGGTGAATTTTTGTGGCAAGGGGAAGCTCGGACAATCGATCGCGCCACACGATGCGTGTCGTTGTGCGATATCGTCTCCATGAAATCACAAGATACACCACAAAGTAGAGTACCCGAAAAAGCCACAAAAGATCAAACACTATAATAAGGTAGATTGCCGTAAGCGGCACAAGAAAGGAAAGCGCGACAGCACCAATCAGGGTTCCCCAGACAAGAGCACCCGGAATTATTTCGAGAAAGCGTTTGGACATAAACATGTGACAAACTGTATCACGTTTCCGTAAAAATCAAAACACCCCGACCAAGGCCGAGGTGTTCCCTTTACGAGGTTTAACCTCGTGTGGAAAGATCGAGGTTAAACCTCGAGATATTACTTACTTGTGATGTTCGGAGATATCTTTGCGCAAGCGCTCGAGGAAGCGTGCTGCCTGTTCCTTGCCGCCCAAACCAAAGGCAAGACCACCAGCCAAGGCGAGCATGCCGACCAAACCGGTGAAGAGCGTGCGAATAAGCGCGTCGGCAACTTGAAGTTGCACGAGGGCCGCCATGAGGGTGAAGATCAAAATGGCCCATTTTGAAATACCGGCCACAAAATCCGCTGAAGCGAGACCTGCCGCTTCAACCGCATGATGCACCACGCGACGCGTAAAATCAGCCAAAACAATACCGGCGAGGAAAATCACGACGGCGATGAAGACGTTCGGGATGTAAAACACGACCTGTTTCAAAAAGTCGGAGATTTGCGTCCAATCAAGAATGTCCGTGGCGGCAAGAAGTGAGGCAACCACCACAAACCACTTCACGAGCCAACCAAGAAGCGCATTGATCTTAAGAGTGATACCAAGCTTTGCGAGCGATCCCTTAAGCTCAATTTTTTCAGAAAGAGTGTCGAGATGAAGAACATCGGAGATCTTCATGACCAAACCCTTCAAAGCCATGGCAACGAGCGAGCCGATAATAAAAACCACGACTGCTCCCAAGAGTCGCGGGAAGAAACCGGCAAAACCGAGCCATAAGTTCTGGAAAGATGATTGTACGACATCCCCCAGCGTGAGTAAAATGGGCATAGGCGAAATTACGCGTTGTTTGGCGAAATTAATTCTCTCCACTCGCAAAACAAGCGCACAAATTAAATAGTATTTAACGTTATCCACAGTATATCATTTTTTCGCGACTCTTTCCAGAAATCCATCCACAACTGATTTATTTGACAAAAAAAATCAGCTCTGCTAAAATCTCTTTTGTTATGAATAATCGTCGCATGCATAATAAGATGACGCTTAAAGGACTCTGTGTGAGCCCCTTGTTTAGCTATGTCTCTCTTATGCTTATTACCCACACGGGCCGCGGCGATATGTCTCAACGTTAACATTCATTATTTGTGAAGTTAGCTAAAGACCGCCGCGGATCATCCGCGGCGGTTTATTTATTCCCTGTCATTCTGAGCACAGCGAAGAATCTCACACGCATGTGTGCCAATAGGCTCGCATCCGCGAGAGATCCTTCGCTTCGCTCAGGACGACAGTGTTCTGACCAAGAAACCTCAACACAAAAGGAGGAAAAGCATGCTTGATTTGCGTGTCGTAAAAAGCGTCTTTGCAGTACCGCGTATCATCTTTACGATGAGTGGAAACAAAAAAAGCGAAGAGGTTGTTCGGGAACTCAAGGAAGCCGCTGTTCGTGAAAGGCTTGAAGCACGGGGTACGTCCGAAGACATGATGAAGGATGCCGAGTTTATCAAGGAAGCGATTGCGCACTACAGTCCGAGCGATTATCGGCAAGGGTACTACATTTTCGACTCGCCGGAACACGTGATTGATTTCTTCCGAGAAAACGATGTTTCGCCGAATGCGGCCGTCGTGCTCTTCGATGCGCACGGGACCGGCTCTTTTACCATGTGCACCACAAGCCGCCCGGATGATCAGAAACGGATTCCGAGTTGGGCGTGGGGCGCACACTGGGGCGTTGCCCTGCACACCGATCGCCGTTTTGCGTGTTGCGCACGCCAACTGCGTGCCGATTTCTCGCGGAAATTCGAATCGCAACTTTCGGCTGAAAACTTTCCGTGGGGCAAGCCGCGCAAAAATGAACGCGGACCCGCGCTCGTCACCTTGCCGCAAAATACCGATGACATCGTGAAACGGCTGAACGAGGGGCCGAATCTCGCTTCGGAAATCGAAGGCACGAAGTGGGCGCTTGAACTGCCGGCCGACTCACGTATCAGTTGGTATCGCGTTGCACCGCGTCCGATTCTCTGTGATGAAACGAAGCTCGTGCGCATTGTGACGGCACTTCGTGAATTCGAAAAAGCGTCGGCCGAACTTTTGCGGCGGCGTCCCGAGGTGAAAGAGATCGTGCTTGCGGGTGTCGAGCTCGCGGATGATGAACGTCTCAAAGATCTGTATCTCAATCCGCCCACCGATTGCTTCTCGATTGATCGCCCCGATCTTCACTACACCGGAAGCGGACTCTTCGCGTCCGAAGTGGACGAAATGCCGGGCGGTTTTCCGGACTTGGCACACATGGATGCGGTCTATGGTCTGAATGAAGATCGGTGGACGCGGTGCTGGAACTGGTTTACCGAACGCGGCATGTTGCTCTTTCTCGTTTCGCATGACTGGAGCAAGAGCTACATCGAAGTGACGAAGTGGCTCGTCGAAAATCTGAAAGCAAAAGGATATCCCGTTGCGCTCATGACAACCGATGCGATGGATGAACTTTCCGTGGATCACGATGGCGTGCATTTCGCCGGTGAACGCGTGGGCACGATCTGGCGCCAGTTTCCCATTTTTGAAACGCGCGGGAAATTGATTGATCTCGTGGCCGCGGCAAAAACGGGAACGGTGCGCATGATTCCGGAGTTTGCCCACTTTGGCAACAAGGTGTGGTTTTCGCTCTTTAGGAAACACGCCGGATTTTTCCGTGAAACGATTCCTTCCGATCTGTTTACGCTTCTCGAAGAAATTCTGCCGGGTTCGGTTCTCGTCCGAAGTGCGAACGATTTTCCCGCAACGATTGCGGGGACGCGTGTCGAAAGTCTCGCCGAGTTCTGCACGCTTCCTGAAGCCCTGCGCGAAAAAGTCGTCATGAAAGTGTGCGGTGCGAACACGGACGCGGCGCGTTCGAAGGGTGTGAGAATGGGCGATGAACTCGCGGGCGACAAGTGGGGTGAGTGGATCAAGGATCGCGCCACAGCGGGTCAGCCCTTCATCGTGCAAGAACGTTTGCGCACGAGTATCGAACGCGTGGCGGTCAAAAACATGAAACGCAAATGCGGCGAAATCTTTGACTGCCGGATTTTGATTCGGCCGTGGTCACTGAATGGAGAGCTCGTGGGCGCCGACGGATGCGCCGTGCCGTTCATCTACGAACGGATGCACGGTATGGTGGACATGGCGCGCTTTCCGGTTGAGTTTGGCAGCGTTTCCCCCTCTTAGGTTAAGAGGGGCGGGGGGAGTTACCTCGCTAGGAGTGAGCGAAGTCACAAAGCGTCACAGCTTTGGGACTTCCGAACGACATGTCCCTCGAAGTCGGAGCGCAGAGGGGCGACGCGAGGCAAGGAGCGAAGCGACGCCACCTCGCTAGGAGTGAGCGAA